>Ga0187817_10000115_pt1 | contig 27164 bp, 27 predicted proteins | sample NC_wetland_sal_i_17_FD_132431 | JGI IMG/M metagenome (GOLD analysis project Ga0187817, IMG submission 132431) | Wetland sediment microbial communities from Neuse River Estuary, North Carolina, USA - SO4_2 | ecosystem: Environmental > Aquatic > Freshwater > Wetlands > Sediment | place: USA... | reverse complement strand
TAGGAGGCCGGGTCGCGGAACGCCGTTTGTCTGAGTCGCAGGAAGCGCTCCACATACCAGGACTCGATCAGCGCGTCGGCCGCGTCGATATAGATGGAGAAATCGAAGAAATCCGAGACGAAGGGGATCGCCGCGCCGTCCTTCGGCAGCTTCGCCGGCTGGAGCACGTTCAAGCCCTCGACAATGACGATGTCCGGTCGCTCGATCACGATCGCCTGGTGTGGCAGCACGTCATAGACGAGATGGGAGTAGACCGGCGCCTCAATGCACTCGCGACCAGATTTCACCTCGGCGAGAAAATTGAGCAGGCGCGTGAGGTCGTAGCTTTCCGGGAAGCCCTTACGGGTCATCAGCTCGCGCTCTTCCAGCACGGCATTGGGAAAGAGGAATCCGTCGGTCGGCACGAGTTCGACGCTTGGATGGCTCGGCCAGCGGGCGAGCAGCGCCTGCAACACGCGGCCCGTGGTGCTCTTACCCACGGCGACGCTGCCGGCAAGGCCGATGATGAAGGGCATCTTGGCGTCGCCCTTGCGTAGAAATCTGGTCGCTGAGCCATGCAGCTCCTGCAGCGCCTCGGCATAGAGATTGAGCAGCCGGCTGAGCGGCAGATAGACGTCAACCACTTCTTGGGTCGAGATCCGCTCGGTGAGGCCGCTCAGATTCTCGAGCTCGGCCTCCGAGAGCGGCATGGGCGTATCGGCCCTGAGCGCCGCCCAGTCGTCGCGGCTGTAGACGATATAGGGAGAGAACGCGACGGTCGGACGCGGATTCATGGACTAAGCGGCCGCCTGTTAGCGCGACGCGGCTTTCCGCTTCTGCGTGAGGTCTGTGGCACCCATGCGGCGCTCAAGCTCGCCGAGCACGTCGTCAAGGGCAATGTGCCGAGACTCAAGCACAACCAAGAGGTGATAGAGCAGGTCGGCGGCCTCTGCGATCAGAGCCGCATCGTCCTGGGCTAGCGCGGCTATTGCCGTCTCCACGGCCTCCTCGCCAAGCTTCTTGGCAGGCTTGACCGGCGCGCCGTCGAGCAGCCGCCGCGTATGGGAGTCCTCCGGCCTTGCGGTCCGTCGCGCCTTGATATTGGCGGCGAGGCGGCTCAGCACGTCGTTTTGGCTCATGTCTGGCTCATACACTGCCGCGAGGCTAAGTGGAATAGCCGCGTGCACGTCATCCCTAGGAAAGGAAAGGCATTGTGCCCGTTTGGCGGGCAGGATTGAGGCAGGAGGCGCGAGTTTGTGAGGCTTAGCCGTCGAGGCGCATAGGCAGGCCGGCGGCCGCCATGAAGCGCTTGGCCTCTCGAATCGTCGATTCACCATAGTGGAAGATCGAGGCGGCGAGCACAGCCGAGGCGTGACCTTCCCGCACGCCTTCCACCAAATGCTTAAGCGTGCCCACCCCGCCGCTTGCAATCACCGGCACGGAGACCGCGTCCGCCACGGCCCGCGTCAATTCGAGATCGAAGCCCGCGCGTGTTCCGTCGCGGTCCATGGAGGTGAGCAGGATCTCGCCAGCGCCAAGCGCCACCACCTCCTTGGCATAGCCAACCACCTCGATGCCGGTCGGCTCGCGGCCGCCATGGGTGAAAATTTCGAAGCGCAGCGACGCGCCGTTGCCTGCCATGCGCTTAGCGTCGATCGCGACCACGATGCACTGGGCGCCGAATTTCTCCGCCGCGGCTCGCACGAAGTCGCGGTCCTTCACCGCCGCGGTGTTGATCGACACCTTGTCGGCGCCAGCTTCGAGCAGCTTCCGCACATCGTCGAGCTTGCGCACCCCGCCGCCCACAGTGAGCGGCATGAAGCAACGCTCCGCCGTGCGCTCTACCACGTCGAAGATGGTGTCGCGGTTCTCATGGCTTGCGGTGATGTCGAGAAAGCAGAGCTCGTCGGCGCCGGCCTCGTCATAGGCCGCGGCGGTCTCCACGGGATCGCCCGCATCGCGCAAATTGACGAAGTTGATGCCCTTGACGATGCGGCCGTCCTTCACATCGAGGCAAGGAATGACACGAACTTTCAGCATGGCTCAGGCCGATCCGGACTCTTGGGTCTCCGCCAGCTCATGATAAGCGCGATGAGTGCTGCCACCGCCCAGACTCCAAGCAGCACGAGACCTATGGGGACGATGAGGTACGGATACCAGATCGAAAAGCCAAGATCATAGAAGGGCCGCCCGTAATCCTTGCCACCGATAACGCAAGGAATCACGCGGTTGAGATCGCCCTCACAGCCGAAGGCCTCCGCGATCTCCCGTCTTCCCACCGCAAGCAGCGCTGGACCGAACCCGATCAACAGCACGAGGATCAGAAAGACAATGAAAACGGTGCGCATGCGCATGAGCCGGGCGCCTAGGAGGGTCGCGTCTTCCGGCTCGCGGCAATGAGCGCAAGCGCCTCTGCCGGATCGAGCCTGCCATCATAGAGCGCGCGGCCGGCGATGGCGCCTTCGAGCCTCGCATAGTCCGGGCGAAGCAGCGCGCGCACGTCTTCGATCGAGGTGAGACCGCCGCTTGCGATCACCGGAATTGAGATCACCCGCGCGAGCGCCGCGGTAGCCTCGAGATTGAGGCCGGCGAGCACGCCGTCCCGCGCGATGTCGGTATAGATGATGGCCGCCACACCCGCATCCTCAAAGCGGCGGGCAAGGTCGAGGGCGGTGATTTCGCTCGTCTCCGCCCAACCTTCCACCGCGACCTTGCCGTCGCGGGCGTCGATGCCGACGGCGATGCAACCAGGAAAATCGCGAGCCGCTTCACGCACGAAACTCGGATCGCGCACCGCGGCAGTCCCGAGGATCACGCGATCGATGCCCTTGTCGAGCCACGTCACGACCGTGTCGACATCGCGGATGCCGCCGCCGAGCTGCACCGGGATGTGCATCGCGGCGAGAATCGCCTCGACCGCGTCCGCATTCACCGGCCTCCCCGCAAACGCTCCGTTCAGATCGACCACATGCAGCCACTCGAAGCCCTGCTGCTCGAAGGCACGCGCCTGCGCCGCGGGATCAGTGTTGAAGACCGTTGCTTCCGCCATCTCTCCCTGACGCAGCCGCACGCACTGGCCGTTTTTCAGGTCGATGGCGGGGAACAGGATCATGACGACCTCCGGGTGGGGGTTGAACCCGCAGTGAGGGAGTTGACCCCCACCCCGGCCATCCCCCTTGCAGGGGGAGGGAGAATGAGCGTCACGGTTTCCATTTGAGGAAGTTGGCGATGAGCGCGAGCCCGAGCTTCTGGCTCTTCTCCGGGTGGAACTGCGTCCCAGCCATGTTGTCCCTGGCGACGAAGGCCGTGATCGGGCCGCCATAATCGGTGCTTGCCACGAGATCGTCTGCCTCGTCCGGGACAAGGTGATAGGAATGCACGAAATAGGCGTGCAGACCTCCGTCACCAGTGGGAACGCCTTCGAACAGCGCATGCGCGCGGCCTACACGAAGTGTGTTCCAGCCCATGTGCGGGATCTTGAGCTCTGGGTCGGCGGGTGCGATCGCCCGGACTTCGCCCTTGATCCAACCGAGGCCCGGGGTAACCCCATGTTCGAGCCCGCGCTCCGCCATGAGCTGAAGCCCGACGCAAATGCCGAGAAAGGGCTTGCCGTCTTGCTGCACGGCTGCCTCCAGCGCCTCGATCATGCCGGGCACGTCCTCTAGGCCCCGCTTGCAGTCGGCAAAAGCGCCGACGCCGGGAAGCACGATGCGGTCGGCATCGGCCACGTCCTCCGGACGCGCGGTCACCTTGATCGCAAGTTCCGATCCCTGCTCGCGCGCGGCCCGCTCGAACGCCTTGGCGGCGGAGTGGAGATTGCCCGAGCCGTAGTCGATGATGGCGACGTGCATGGTCTTACGGCGTCGGGAAGAGCCCGATGACCCCCTCTGCCTCGCCGCTTGCCTTTGGCGCGGGGATGCCGGCGGTGCTTGGCCGGCCCGGAGCCGGCTCCCGCTGCCCTCCCTTTTCCTGCTCTGGCAGCCAGGACCGGAAAAAAGCAAGCTCGGCGGCATCACGGCCGGGGCCGATCGCTGTCCCGGCCTGCTGGTAGCCCCGCCGTTCGAGCGCCGCACGGCGAAGGTCGTTGGCCTCGAAGGCGAAGAGCACGATGAGCGCCACGCTCAGCCAGCCGAACAGAGTCTGTGCCTGGTCGCTCGAGCCGAAGATGCGGGCGAGGAAAGCGAAGAAGGCCACGAACAGGATCAGCTCGAGCCACATGCGCTGATAGAGGAGCCACAGCCCGGGCACCAGCAGCGCGGGCCAGGAGAAGCCTTCCTTGACGAACACGAGCGCCTCGGCCCGGTCCTCTGGGTCTCGCGCCTCGCTCGGCGGCTCATAAACGGAATAGAGCGTCACGACACTGCACTAATGGTAAATGCTGATGTTTGCACTTGAGTCTAAAGCAGGCCCTTGGTCGAGGGCACGCGACCGCCTTGACGCTCGTCGATTGCGACCGCCTGGCGGAGCGCGCGTGCGAGGGCCTTATAGCAGGTCTCGGCGATGTGGTGGCTATTCTCGCCATACAGCGTCTCCACATGGAGCGTGATCCCGGCATGCTGGGCGAAGGCCTGAAACCATTCCCGGAACAGCTCGGTGTCCATCTCCCCGATCTTGGAGCGGGTGAATGTCACGTTCCAGACAAGGTAGGGCCGCCCCGAGATGTCGATGGCGACACGGGTTAGGGTCTCGTCCATGGGAAGATACGCAAAGCCGTAGCGAGCAATTCCCTGCTTGTCGCCAAGGGCGCGTGCCACCGCCTGGCCGAGCGCGATGCCGGAATCCTCGGTCGTGTGGTGTTGGTCGATATGAAGATCGCCTTTGGCTTTGAGAGAAATATTGATCAGGGAGTGGCGGGCAAGCTGCTCGATCATGTGATCGAGGAAGCCGACGCCGGTCGCGACCGCATAGGCGCCGGTGCCGTCGAGGTCGACGGCGGCCGTGATCACAGTCTCCTTGGTGCGGCGCTCGACGGTGGTGGACCGCTTCGATTTGGCTTTGGTTGGCTTCTGCATGGGGTCCAAGCCTAATGCAAGGCTCTTAGCAATTCGCTTCTGTCCTGGCGCGCTTATACGCCGTAGCGCCTAGCAGTGCCATCCGCGTATCCCCGAAAATGCCGAAGTTGGCGACGGTTTCGCGCGGGTTCGGATCTTACTGTCCTAAGCGCTTGACGAAAGGCCTCGTCATGCCGATATCGCAGTGCAGCATGGGTCCTTCCTCTTCCGACACCTGGCATGGCACGACCATCCTCACCGTCCGCAAGGGGGGCAAGGTCGTCATCGCCGGCGATGGCCAGGTCACCCTCGGGCAGACCATCATCAAAGGCAACGCCAAGAAGGTCCGGCGCGTCGGCAACGGCAATGTCATCGCCGGTTTCGCTGGCGCGACGGCCGACGCCTTCACCCTGTTCGAACGGTTGGAGGCGAAGCTCGAGCGCTTTCCCGATCAGCTGAAGCGAGCTTGCGTCGAGCTCGCCAAGGATTGGCGCACCGACCGCTATCTCCGTCACCTCGAAGCCATGATGATCGTGGCTGATGCCGATGAGAGCCTGGTGCTGACCGGCAAGGGCGACGTGCTCGAGCCTGACGACAATGTCATGGGCATCGGCTCCGGCGGCAATTTTGCGCTCGCCGCGGCCCGGGCGCTTCTCGACTCGGAGCTCGATGCCGAGGGGATCGCGCGCAAAGCCATGGCCATTGCTGCAAGCATTTGCGTTTACACAAACAAAGAGGTGGTCCTTGAGACCCTAGACTCGAAGCAATGATAACGAAACCAATCCACGTCATTGCCGGGCTTGACCCGGCAATCCGTTCCAATAATGACCTCATCGATATGTGGGCAGCCACGGCATGGATGCCCGGATCAAATTCGGGCATGACGCATTAGTTAGGTAGCGTACAGAAACCATGACCAGTTTTTCCCCACGCGAGATCGTGTCCGAGCTCGACCGCCATATCGTCGGCCAGCGCGACGCCAAGCGCGCGGTCGCCATTGCGCTGCGCAACCGCTGGCGCCGGCAGCAGCTCGACGAGGAGCTGCGCGAGGAGGTGTTGCCCAAGAACATCCTGATGATCGGGCCGACCGGGGTCGGCAAGACCGAGATCTCACGGCGGCTCGCCAAGCTCGCCGGCGCGCCCTTCATCAAGGTCGAGGCCACTAAATTCACCGAGGTCGGCTATGTCGGCCGCGACGTCGATCAGATCATCCGCGATCTGCTTGAAGCCGGCATCGGGCTCGTGCGCGACGCCAAGCGCAAAGAAGTCGAGGCCAAGGCGCAGCTGAATGCCGAGGAGCGTGTGGTCGATGCACTGGTCGGCGCTAACGCCAATCTTGCCACCCGCGACGCCTTTCGCAAGCGCCTCCGCGACGGCGAGCTAGACGACCGGGAGATTGAGATTCAAGTCGCCGATACCGGCGCTGGCATGCCGGCCTTCGAGATTCCCGGCATGCCTGGCAGCCATGTCGGCATGATCAATTTGAGCGATGTGCTCGGCAAGGCGCTTGGCCAACGCACCAAGCCCCGCCGCGTCACCGTGCGCGACAGCTTCGATATCCTAATGGCTGAAGAGTCGGACAAACTGATCGACAACGACACGACCGTGCAGGAGGCGATTCGCAATGTGGAGAACAACGGCATCGTGTTCCTCGACGAGATCGACAAGATCTGCGCGCGCTCCGAGCGCATCGGCGCCGATGTGAGCCGCGAGGGCGTGCAGCGCGATCTCCTGCCGCTGATCGAGGGCACCACGGTCGGCACCAAATACGGGCCGGTGAAGACCGACCATGTGCTGTTCATCGCCTCTGGCGCGTTTCACACCGCAAAGCCCTCTGACCTCCTGCCCGAGCTACAAGGGCGGCTTCCGATCCGCGTCGAGCTCAGAGTGCTCACCCGCGACGATTTCCGCCGCATCCTGACCGAGCCCAAGGCCTGCCTGATCAGGCAATATGTGGCGCTGATGAAGACCGAAGGCGTGGAGCTTGAGTTCACGCCCGACAGCATCGAAGCGATCGCCGACATCGCGGTCGAGGTGAACACCAATGTGGAGAACATCGGCGCCCGCCGCCTTTCCACGGTGATGGAGCGCATCCTCGACGACATCTCCTTCGATGCCGCCGACAAGCAGGGCGAGAAGATCGTGGTCGATGGCGCCTTTGTGCGCGAGCACATCGGCGACCTCGCCAAGAACGCCGATCTCTCGAAGTTTATTCTGTAGCTATTGCCGCGCGCGGCTTGCGCAAGCGCACATAAAGCGCGCCGTCGCCGCCGAGGCGGCGGGGAGCCGGCGAAAAGCTCACCACTAGAGGTGCGAAGTCCGGTTCGGCGAGCCAGCGTGGCACTGCATTCCGCAGCACCCCGCGCTCATCCTCCTCGTAAAAGCTGGTGCGCGCTTCCGGATCGGCGCCCTTGCCGGTGATGATCAGCACATGGCGCAGGCCACGGGCCTGAGCCATCTTGAGGAAGCGCCGCAATTGCGCATGGGCGTCGCGCTGGCGCATGCCATGCAGGTCCAGCCGCGCTTCGACCTCGAGGCGCCCCTTCTCCAGTTGGCGTGCTGTCTGCCGGTCAAGCGGCTCCGCCCGCGGGACGTGACTGGGTTTTGGGATCGGTCTTGGCGCAGGCCCAGTAGGACGTGAGACCTGAGGCGGCTTCGCGTTCGGGACAGACATTGCCGCCTTGCCGGACTTCGGCGATCCCACCCCGCGCCCACGCTTCAACGGCGCCGCAGTCTCCGCCACTCGCTCCCAGAGCGCGGCATCGTCATCATTATCTCGCCCACGCTTGCCCATGCCTCACACCCCCGGCGCCGCATTCTGCAGGAGCACAATGAACTGCGCCGGGGCAAGCGTCGTGCCGGCAATGGCCCCGGCCCCATCACCGGAGCCCCAGAAGATATCGCCGCGCTCAGGCCCCTTGATCGCCGAGCCGACGTCTTGCGCGATCATCAAGCGGCGGAACGGCGCACCGTCGAGCCCGGCGAGTTGAGGCGCCTCGACGAAGATCGGCAGCCCGAGCGCATGATAGGACGCATCGACGGCTAGGCTTCGCCCCGGCGTGAGCGCTACGCCTTGCGCGCCAATCGGCCCGGCCTCCCACTCCTTCCCGTCGAGCATGCGGAAGAACACATAGGAGCGGTTCTCCCACATCAGCTTCTTGCCCCGCTCGGGATCGGCGCAAAGCCACTCCTTGATCCCCTGCATGGACATAGTCTTCGGCTTGCCCTCGCCGAGCTCGATCAAGCGCTTGCCGATTGAGGTGTAGGGATAGCCATTCTTGCCGGCATAGCTGAGCCGCACCGTGGCGCCGTCGCGAAGCCGCACGCGCCCCGATCCCTGCACCTGCATGAAAAACAGCTCGACCGGATCGGCGAGATAAAGCACCTCAAGCGCGCGGCCTTGGAGTGCACCTTTGTCGATCTCTTCCCGCGTGAAATAGGGAACGAGCCCGTCGCTCGTCTCACGCATCGCGGTCAACGTGCCGTTGGCGGAGTCGCGCGCTCGCATCTCGTCTGGCTTAACCACCACAAGATCGGCGGGGCGTCCATAAACGGGAACCTGGAACTTGCCGCCCTTCTCGCGTGCGCCTTCGACTTCAGGCTCGTAATAGCCGGTGACGAGACCAGGCTTTGGCGCGCCCACGATCCGATGCGGCGTATAGTTCGCCTCGAAGAAGGCGCGGGCGGATTCGCGCGACAACTCGCCGCGCGCGCCCAAGTCTATCGCCGTGGCGCAAGCCCCAGCTGAAGGGCTGTCAGGCGCGGCGGCGATCTTGCGGCAGGATTTGAGCAGCGTCTGAAACGCGGCCGCTTGGTCATCGGCGCGCCAGCCGTCGACCTCGGCGAAGCTTACCGGTACAAAGCTGACACCCTCGTGCACGCTCTTTCCCCGGAAGAGAGAGACGAGGGCGATGGTGACAGCAGTTGCGGCAAGCAGCAATGCGAGGGTGCGGCGGCTTAACCCCGCGCCGGCGCGATTGTCAGTTCGCTGACTCGGTCGCGACAAGCTTCCAATTCGGGTTCTTTGAGGCGATGTCGCGCGCGAAGGTCCAGATGTCGGTGACCTCGCGCACCTTCTTCGGATCGCCTTCCACCACTTCGCCTTCCGCGTCGCGCGTCACCGAGATGAGCTCGCTCACGAATTTGACGGTGAGGTAGGCGGTGCGGTTCTTCACGTCGGATTCGATGATGTCCGCCTTGTCAATGCCGACGAGGTTGGACTCGACCTTCTCGCCCCGCGACTCGCGCTCTCGAATGGCGCTCTCGAAACCCTCGAACACTTCGGTGCTCAAAAGCTGCTTCAGCGCCGCCTCGTCTCCTTCCGCAAAGGACATTACGATCATCTCGTAGGCGGTCTTGGCGCCATCGAGGAAATGACCTGGGTCGAAGCTCGGATCGGCGCGCATCAGCTGGGTCAGCGAGCGAGCGAGCGGGCTGTCCTTGGGCGCGTGGCTGCCAAGACGTGCCTCGATATCTTCGACCGAGGGAACTGATGTCTCGGCAAGCGGCGCGGAGCGGCCGCGCGGCAGCGCCACCACGGGCTCGTTGGTTTTTGGCGCGCCCGGCCGCTTCTGATCCGGCGCCGAATACGGATCGAAGGGCTGACGCTCATTACCCGTGCGCCGGCCAAGCACATTGCGCAGCCGGATGAAGATCACGACTGCGAGCACCAGAAACAGCAAAGTATAGATATCGAAGGCTTCACTCATCCTTACCGCCACCCGCGTTGATGGATAGACCCGCGATGATTGCGGAACTCTCCAGGTGCATATTGGTTCGCGCCTGGAGATTTGCCAGCGGGAGCTTCAGGCGTTGTGGAACTCAACCACATCATCCATGTCACGCGCCCCTCAACTTAAGGCATTCGCGGCACCTAAGCCAACCCCTAAACGGCTGAGAGCCAAATTCGCCGCTGCTTTCAAGGGCAGCGAGCCCCGTGGCAAGATTGCAAGGCTAGGGCACGCCATGCTAGCCAGCAGGCCCACCTCACCCAAGCTGGACACATCGCCTCATGGCCAAGAAGACGGAAAGCCCCGAACCTTCGGGCAAGCGCAACGGCGATGGCAAGCCCGCGGGTGAAGGCTCAAGCCCACTAGCGGCGGCCCCCGAAGGCACCGCGCCAGCAGCCGGCGCCCAACTCAATGTGCTTGGTCAATACATCAAGGACCTGTCCTTCGAAAGCCCAGCCGCCCCGCAAGTGCTGCAAAATCCGCCGCCGAACCCGCAGCTTCAAGTGACCGTCAATGTCTCGGCGACCGGCCGTGCCGACGAGGTCTTTGAGGTCACCCTGAGCCTCGGGGTTCATGCCAAGAGCGACACCGGCGTGATCTACAATGTCGAGCTTCTCTATGGCGGGCTTTTCCGCCTCCGCAACATTCCCCAGAACATGCTGCAGCCGGTGCTGTTCATCGATTGCCCGACGATCCTCTTCCCCTATGTGCGACGCGTGCTGTCCGATATTACGCGCGACGGGGGCTACCCGCCGCTGATGCTCGACCCCATCGATTTCGGCAGGCTGTACACGCAGAACCTTGCGCGCGGCCAGAGCCAGGCCGGTCCGACAAACTGAACTGAAGGTGAGCCTTGACCTCACCTCTTCCCTGTGGGGAGAGGTCGCGCCGTCGGCGCGGGTGAGGGGGATACAGAGCCCGAGAGTTCGGACGCCCCTCACCCCAGCCCTCTCTCCACTGGGGAGAGGGAGGCAAGGAGGGGCCGCCACAAGGCTTCATTCCCAAGGCCCTCCACGAAGGCCTCATGCGCAAGCCGCTCGTCATCGGTAAGCCGCAGGGCAAGCGGCATCGGGCGGACGCGCGCTCCTGACGTGACCGTCGCCATCATCGCCGCGCGCGCGCCGTTAGCCACCAATTCGAGACGCGCCTGATGGCCGCCCACCAGCTCCACATAGACAGAAGCAAGCAGCCTGCAGTCGAAAAGGGCGCTGTGCTTCTCCCGCTCGGACAGATCGACGCCATAACGCTTGCAGAGAGCGTCGAGACTGCAAGGCGAGCCCGGATGCTTGCGTCGCGCGAGCGCCAGCGTATCCACCACCCGGTCCCAGCGGAGGAACGGCCGGGCGAGCCGCTCAAGCTCGGCATTGAGGAAGGCAAAGTCGAAGGCCGCGTTGTGCATGACGAGCATGGCGCCCTCGATGAAGCCAAGCATGTCGTCAGCGCGTTCATGGAAGCGCGGCTTGGTCGAGAGGAATTCGATGGAGAGCCCATGCACCTCGTAGGCGGCCTGGGGCATGTCGCGCTCAGGGTTGAGATGGCAATGCCACACCCTGCCCGTCGGGATGCAGTTGATCAGCTCGACGCAGCCAATCTCGACGATGCGATGCCCGGAGGCTGGATCAAGCCCCGTCGTTTCGGTGTCGAGCACGACCTCGCGCACAGCGCCCCGCTCCCTTAAGTCGTTTGTCCGTGACGAAGCCGCTCCATGACGCGGCCTTCGCGACCCTTGAGCGACTCAATGAGTTTATCGATCTGAGCTTGCATGTCTGCCAGCGTCGTTCCCGTGTCCACAACGAAGTCGGCGCGGGCGCGTTTTTGCGCGTCCGACAGTTGACGCTTGAGCAGCCCAACAAGTTTCGCTTCGGTCATCCCGGGACGGGCGAGCACGCGGGCCTTCTGCGCTGCCTCCGGCGCGCTGACCACGACGGTCAGGTCCACGCGGGAATCGGCACCCGTCTCGAACAGGAGCGGGATCTCAAGCACCGCGAGCTCGGCGCCGCGCTTCTCCTCAGCGCGCAGGAAATCGATTTCGGCCTTAACCACCATCGGGTGCATGATGTTTTCGAGTGCCTTCAGCTTCTGTGGCGAGCCGGCCACTTCATGCGCAAGCGACGCCCGGTCTACTTTCCCATCACGCACGGCCTTGGGAAAAGCGGCGGCGATCGCCGGCACCGCTTCGCCTTCATAGAGCCGGTGCACTTGGGCATCGGCGTCGCAGACCGGCACGCCGCGCCTGGCTAAGTGCTTGGCGGCGGCGGATTTGCCCATGCCGATTGAGCCGGTGAGACCGATGACGAGCATCACGACGCCTCAAGATGCGCCGCGACATGGGCGCGGAGCGCGGGCGTGACCTCTGGCCGGACGCCGAACCAGCGCTCAAAGCCGGGCACTGCCTGATGGAGCAGCATGCCAAGCCCGTCCACAGTACGGTTCCCCCTGCCCACTGCCGCCGCAAGGAGCGGTGTCTCAAGCGGGCTATAGACGATGTCGGCCACGATCGCGTCAAAGGGAAGCGCGGAAAGATCGATGTCGAGCGGTGGCTTTCCCGTCATGCCGAGGCTCGTGGTGTTGACCAGGAGCCCGCAGCCGGCAAGCGCTTTGCTCCTGTCCTCCCAGGGAACCACCGAGACGCGCGGGCCGAAGCTTTGCGCCAAGGCCTTCGCCCGGTCACCCGTGCGGTTCGCGAGCAGGATCTTCGACGCGCCCGCCTCGATCAAACCCTGAAGGATGGCGCGCGCGGCACCGCCAGCGCCAAGCACCATCACGGGGCGTTTGCCCCTGTTCCAATCCGGCGCCTCTTGCGCCAGATGCGTCATGAAGCCATAGGCGTCGGTGTTGCTCGCATGGAGCAGGCCCTTCGCATCGAGCCAAAGCGTGTTCGCCGCGCCGATGGTAATTGCAGCTTGATCGGCACGGTCCGCCGCGGCCAAGGCCGCCTCTTTATGGGGAAGCGTCACATTGGCGCCGGCATACCCGTGGCTGCCGAGCGTCTTGAGAAATTCTGCGACCTCCTCAGGGCGCACGGCTTCCTGCTCATAGGCCCCCTCAAGGCCGTACAGCTTCAGCCAGTAGCGGTGGATGACCGGCGAGCGCGAATGTGCGACCGGCCAGCCGATGACGCAGGCGCGTTTCACGCGAAGCTCCTTCACCCTTCGATGGCGCCTTCGCCCCGGAGCGCATCGAGCAGCGGCAACAGCGGAAGGCCGAGCATGGAGAAATAGTCGCCTTCGATCTTTTCGAACAGCTCTATTCCAAGTCCCTCGATCTGATAGGCACCGACCGAGCTCAGGACCTCTTCACCCGCTGCGGCAAGATACCGGCCGATGAATTGCGGCGTGAGCTCACGCATGAGCAGGGTCGAAGTCTCACTGTGCGCCCAGACGGTCACGCCTTTGGTGGCCAATGCCACCGCGGTATGCAGACTGTGGCTCTTGCCGCTCAAATCGAGCAGCTCTCCCCGCGCGGCTTCCATGCTGTCCGGCTTGGTGAGGATACGGTCGCCGAGCGCCAGCACTTGGTCGGCGCCGATGACGAAGGCCGCCGGTGCAAGATCGCTGACGGCTTCCGCCTTGGCGCGGGCAAGCACCTCGGCAACGTCTTGGGCGTTCAAGGAGTCCGTGGCGCCGAGCGCCTGATGCATGGCGTGCTCATCAAGGCCGGCGGGTTCCACGATGAAGGCAAGGCCTGCGGCTTCCAGCAGCCGCGCGCGGATCTTGCTCGACGAGGCGAGGATCAGCGGCGCTCGCCCGCTTTGCAGGAACCCGCTCATGGGTCGAGCACCGGCGCTCCGCGGTCATGGTAGAGGCGAAGAATCGCAGCGGCTGTCTCCTCGATGGAGCGGCGGGTGACGTCGATCACCGGCCAGCCCCGCCGGGCGCAGAGCTGGCGCGTCTCGGTGATTTCGGCGGCGATCGCCTCGCGATCCACGTAAGTATCAAGATGCGACGCGGCCTGTTCCAGCACGCGGTTCTGGCGAACCTGGGAAATGCGCTCGGCACTCGCCACAAGACCGACAACGAAGGCGTTGGTGCGTGTTTCGAGCTTTGGCGGCAGTGGTACCCCTGGAACAAGCGGCACATTGGCGGTCTTGTAGCCGCGGTTCGCAAGATAAATGCTGGTCGGGGTCTTGGAGGTGCGGCTGATGCCAATCAGGAGAATATCGGCATCATCGAGATTCTCCGGCAAATGCCCGTCGTCATGGAGCATGGTGAAGTTAAGCGCCTCGATGCGCCGGAAATAGTTGGCGTCGAGCACATGCTGGCCGGCGACCGTCGGCGTCGACGGGGTCCCGAGATAGGATTCGAACACCTGCAGGATGGTCTGGAGCGCCGGGACACACGGCACATTCAGCCGCTTGCAGGTCTGCTCGAGCTGCTCGGCAAGCTCCTGATTGACGATGGTGTAGAGCACGATGCCGGGCGTTGCTTCAACGTCCTTCAGCACACGGTCGAGCTCGCGCCGGCTACGCACCAGCGGATGAATATGCTCGATGGCGCGCGCTTGCGAATACTGCACCCGCACGGCCTTGGCGACCGCGACCAGCGTCTCGCCGGTCGCGTCGGAGATCATATGCAGGTGGAAAGTGCGGGGAGCATCCATGGCGCTGCCTCTGGATAACTGTGAATGATTGACGGAGCAACTGCGGGAGCGGTGCGGGTTCGCTCCCGGCCATGCGGAACAGGGCAAATGACTTCTTCACAGATTCGCTTTTGTCGAGAAAAAGGCCCAACGTGAGATGCCTTCCGCAATACCCTGTCTCGTCCCCAGCGAGAACGAGAGACTACCGACAGTTTATCCGAAATTCCTGCACAGCAGGCTTGGCAACCGGGAGGCTTAGGTCACAGCCACTTTCCCCCGCCTTCCCTTCAACCCTTGCCCACAGGGCGACACATGCGAGGCCGAACGCGTCAGGCCTCGTCACCGCTTCTTTGTCGATAGGATGGTGACAGAACGAAATGTCCGCTACCCACGGGATAATAGTAGAAACAGAAATCTCTTTAAGACTCTCTCTTTTGATGTTTTGAGAGAGCCATGTTGCGCCTACATGTGTCCAAAGGCCGTTTGATCTCGGCCCTAAATGGCAAGGTCATCGATCCGCCGCCGATCTGGCTGATGCGTCAGGCCGGGCGCTATCTCCCCGAATATCGGGAGGTGAGGAACAAGGCTGGGTCCTTTCTCGATCTTTGCCTCAATCCTGAGCTCGCGGCAGATGTAACGCTGCAACCCTTGCGGCGGTTCGATCTTGATGCGGCAATCGTGTTCTCCGATATTTTGATGGTTCCTCACGCCCTTGGGCAGAGGGTCGAGTTTGTTGAGGGTGAAGGCCCGAAGCTTGAGCCGGTGCGGAGCGGCAAGGGCCTGGCGCGGCTCGATCGGACCGCAGCGGAGGCCTGTTTTGCTCCAGTCTATGAAACCTTGGCCCGCGTTGTCCCGGAGCTCCCCGCTGGAGTTCCCGTGATCGGCTTTTGCGGCGCCCCATGGACGGTGGCGACCTATATGGTGGAGGGCGGTGGCAGCAAGGACCAGGCGGGAGCAAGGCTCTGGGCCTATCGCGACCCCTCCTCCTTCCAGCGTCTCATCGATCTCCTGGTTGAGACTTCCATCGCCTATCTGCTCGGCCAGATGAAGGCCGGCGCCCGGGTCTTGCAGATCTTCGATAGCTGGGCCGGCGGCCTGCCTGAGGACGAGTTCGCACGCTGGTGCAGCTATCCCACCCGCGCCATCGTGGCTGGCGTGAAATCGGCAGCGCCAGACGTGCCGGTGATAGGCTTTCCGCGCGGCGCCGGTGCGCTTGCCGAAGCCTATGCGCGGGAGACCGGGATCGACGCCATTGGCTGCGACACCAGCATGCCGCTCGGCTTCATGCGCGAGACGCTACAAAGCCGCCTGCCCGTGCAAGGCAATCTCGACCCGCTTTTGCTGCTCGCCGGCGGGAAGCATCTCGAGGCCCGCGTCGTCACCATCCTCAATACGCTCGGCGGCGCACCCTTCGTGTTCAATCTCGGTCACGGCATTCTGCCAGAGACGCCGCCGGAGCATGTGGGGGGTCTCGTCGATCTCGTGAAAAGCGGCAGGGCCTAGCAATCGAAATGCTGCTTTCCTATATCAAAGCGTTCCACGTCATCGCGATCATTGCCTGGATGGCAGGACTACTCTACCTGCCGCGGTTGTTCGTGTATCACGCGGATAGCGCCAAGGGCTCGCAACAGTCCGAGACCTTCAAGATCATGGAGCGGCGGCTCCTACGGCTTATCACCACTCCGGCGATGTTCGCAAGCTGGATCCTAGGCCTAATCCTCGCCTTCTCCGGGGTGATCAATTGGTCGGCGGATGGTTGGTTCTACGCGAAACTCGCGCTCGTCGTTCTGCTCTCCGCCTTCCACGGCATGCTCGCGAAATGGAGCGAGAACTTCGCCATGGATCGGAACACGCATGATGCGCGTTTCTATCGCATGGTGAATGAAGTGCCGACGCTGCTGATGATCGGCATCGTGATCCTAGTGATCGTGCGGCCTTTTTAAACAGTGTCGGCAAGACTGTTCCGCCCGCCCTTTTGGTCTGCTATAAGATGAGTCGCATCCGATCCGGGACGCTGCCGCGGCCCGACAATTCCTTTTAAAATTGGGTCAACCCGGCGCGGAGCAGGCTCGTAGTCCTGCCTACCGCCGAGGTAAATCTCCCTTTCCACGAAAGGCCCACATGCCCCGCGCGTGTGGAAACCTTCAAAATTCAACCACCCCCCGTTTGGAGCAGCAGTGCATGCAGGAAATGAAACTGCAGGACCTTAAGACAAAATCGCCTACGGAGCTTTTGAGCTTCGCCGAGGAGGTCGCCGTCGAGAACGCATCAGCCATGCGCAAGCAGGAGCTGATGTTCGCGATCCTGAAGCAGTTGGCCGCCCGTGACGTCGACATCACCGGCACCGGCGTGGTCGAGGTGTTGCAGGACGGCTTCGGCTTCCTGCGCTCGCCCGACTCGAACTATCTCGCTGGCCCCGACGACATCTACGTCAGCCCTAGCCAGATCCGGAGATTCGGCTTGAGGACCGGGGACACGGTCGAAGGCCAGATCAGAAGCCCGAAAGAGGGCGAGCGCTATTTCGCTTTGCTCAAGGTCAACACCATCAATTTCGACGACCCCGACAAGCAGCGCCACAAGATCCATTTCGATAATCTGACCCCGCTCTATCCCGACGAGTGGCTGCAGATGGAGATCGAGAAGCCGACCAACAAGGACATGACCGGCCGCGTCATCGACATCGTGGCGCCGCTCGGCAAGGGCCAGCGCGGCCTGATCGTGGCGCAACCCCGCACCGGCAAGACCATCATCCTTCAGAACATCGCGCACTCGGTCACCGCCAATCACCCAGAATGCTATTTGATCGTGCTCTTGATCGATGAGCGTCCCGAAGAGGTGACTGACATGCAGCGCTCGGTGAAGGGCGAGGTGATCTCGTCGACCTTTGACGAGCCTGCCTCGCGCCACGTGCAGGTGGCCGAGATGGTCATCGAGAAAGCGAAGCGTCTGGTCGAGCACAAGCGCGACGTTGTGATCCTGCTCGATTCGATCACACGGCTTGGCCGCGCCTACAACACCGTGGTGCCGTCCTCCGGCAAGGTGCTGACCGGCGGCGTGGATGCGAACGCGCTGCAGCGCCCGAAGCGGTTCTTCGGCGCCGCCCGAAACATCGAGGAGGGCGGCTCGCTCACCATCATCGCCACGGCGCTGATCGATACCGGCAGCCGCATGGACGAGGTGATCTTCGAAGAGTTCAAGGGCACCGGCAACTCGGAAATCGTGCTCGACCGCAAGGTCGCCGACAAGCGCATTTTCCCGGCCATCGACATCGCGCGCTCCGGCACGCGCAAGGAGGAACTCCTGGTCCCCTCCGATCAGCTCAAGAAGATGTACGTGCTCCGCCGCATCCTGAACCCCATGGGCACCCAGGACGCGATCGAGTTCCTACTCGACAAGCTGAAGCAGCCTAAGGGCAACTCCGAGTTCCTCGACTCGATGAACACTTAGGCCGACCCCTCTCCCGGATTTGCCAGTCGTCATGCCCGGACTTTATCCGGGCATCCAGGGCAATGGACTCTGAGCGAGTGGCCCTGGATTGCCGGGTCAAGCCGGGCAATGACCTGAGGAGAGAAAGTCACGAAAAGGTAATCTCGCCATAAGGAAGAGGATGCTCATGCGCTGCTTAACTCTCAGGTGCGGCGTCTTCGATCATGGGACAAAATGACCGCTCCGCCCAATCCTGAAAGTGATAAGCCAATGCCCGTGGTGGCTTCCCCCCGAGCCATCACGTCTCTCCACGTGGACTGATATAGGAAGAAGCCCCGCCTCCCCCTGACGGGGCTTCTTCTTCCGCGGCGCGGCGCGCCGGCGGCGGCTCTCAAGTCGCCTTGTTGCCCTTCGGCGAAATGGCGAGTTCGTCGGTGCCAACGACGCGCGCGCCGCCATGCTGGAAGCGGAATTGGGTTTTCCGGCTTCGCCAGAACGCGTCTCGATAGGTGATCACGCCGTAGAAATAGATGGCGGAGGTCCCGAGCTTGATCTTGGTCATCTCTTCTTCGGTGAGCGGCTCGGCGAGGCGAGATCTGATGGTAAATCCGTCGCGGCCGGGATTGATAGTTCTCACGCCGTCGTCGGGCGGAGCCCGGTCGAAACCGTCGACCATCGGATCCAGGACCTTGGCGTCCGCCCAATAGGTGACCCTGTGCGCCGGCGTCTGCCCGAAGTTCCGGATCGTCGACTCAACGACCGGCCGTTCGCCGACCGCGACGCCGGTGATGAAGGTCTCGCTCGGCCCGAGATAGGCCCTGAGCTGCATCTTGGAGAAGCCCTCGATGCCGGTGATGAGATCGCGCGTGGCGAACCACAGGAAGATCGCGGAGATCGCCAGAATGAGCGCGAAGGCCGCAACGATGTCATCCCGGTTCTCGGTGTAGAAGCGGCTGAGGCAGTCTCTTGCGCTCATCGCCACCGCGACGGTGGTGCCATGTTTCTGCGGCTGGCTGTTGGGGGCTTCGGGGCCCGGCCGGCTCATGCAGGCCTGGAATGAAGGCGAAGAGCCCACGATCAAGATGCCGATCAGGAGCAGGACACCGAAAAAGACCCAGGCGCGTAGTCTGAGCATCCCCCGCCGCCTCGATTGTCCAGGTGCCTTAAGCTAACCGGAACCGCACCCTCGCGGAAGGCACTAACAGCTTGGTCGCTGGGACGAAAAACGCCGGCTCTTATGGCCGGGGTTGTGCTATGCCGATCGTAGTGATCGTTCCTGCGATCACCCCTTTGGTACGGAAAGCCCCGGTCGACCACCTTGGCCGGGGGCTTCTTCGAACTCATGACAAAGTTGTTCCTGGTTCGAGGGGGGCTATCCGAAACTTCTGAGGTGCTATGTCAGCGCCCGTAATGGCGTCCCTACCCATCACCGGCGGCTGGTTTTAAAAAGTTGCGTAATTCTTATTTTCCGGTTTCGGCGACGAAAGTACGATCCGCGCGATGACTACCAAATTGCGCTTCTATATCGACCAATGCGAATTCCAATCACTTGCGGAAAAACGCCCAACAAAGTTCGATGCAAACGCGTTCTAGCAAGGTGACGAGAGGCTAATGAAATTGGTCGTAGAAGAAAATTGGTCGTAGAAGACATGAGAGGTAGGCGTGGCGACCGAAAAACAAACTGCCACGCCCGAGTCCGAACTTTCACGAAATTCACGCCGCGCCGCGGCGCGCCTCCCTCACCGCCTCGACCAGCGCGGCAGGCTCCGTCACCGGCGCGGAGCATTGCGGGCCGATGCAGACGTAAGCAGTCGGCTTGCCGCCGATCGCAGTCTTGCCGTGCGCTGGCGAGTTCGGCGCGAGCGACTCCCCTGCCCGGACCTCCTGCACCACGGCGCCAGGCAATGACACCTTGGCTAGCGCACGGCGCAGGTCGCGCGCGTCGCCACCCTCCGGCACCACGATCACGATATGCGCGGGCGCGTTGAGATCGAGCGCGCCGGTGAGCAGCCCCGCATGGGAGAACACGTTCTTGGCGACGGCGCCGCTGAAGCCCTTCACGATTTCTTCGGCGCGCTCGCGATAGCACTCCTCGCCGGTCCACGAATAGAGCGCCATCAGATTCGACACCATGGTGCCGTTCGCGTTCGGCGTCGCATCGTCGAGCGCGTTGATCGGGCGCACGATGAGATCGGCTGTGTCGTCCGCGGCGAGATAGTAGCCGCCATGGCCTTCCGCCCAATAATGCCGGTCAAGCACGTCGGTCCACTCGCGCGCGGGATCGATATAGTCGCTCTTGCCGGTGACGTTGGCGAGCGCAAGCGAAGCCCTGATCATGTTGGCATAATCGGTGGCGGTCGCCGGCGCCCTCGCTGCGCCGGCACGATAGGAGTGCAGCAGACGCCCATTCGAAGTCATCCTTTTACTGACGAAGTCGAAGGCGCGCTCCGCGACCTCGAGCCAGTCCGGCTTGTCGAAAGCGTCCGCCGCTTTGGCGAGCGCAGCGATCATCAAGCCGTTCCAATCGGCAAGCACCTTGTCGTCGAAGCCGGGGCGGACGCGGGCTCCGCGGCGCGCCAAAAGCTTTGCCCGCATCGCCGCAAGACGGGCCTCGGTCGCAGCGTCGCAAAACTCTAACCTATTGATTCGATTGGGAATAGTGTGACCTTGAAAATTGCCGCACGGCGTCACGTCATAGATTTCGCCGAAGAAGCGCGCCTCGTCCGGGCCGAGCACGTCTTCGACCTCTCCCGCGCTCCACACATAGAACTTCCCCTCCTCGCCTTCGCTGTCGGCATCGAGCGAGGAGGCGAACGCGCCTTCGCTCCGCATCTCGCGCAACAGCCAATCGACCGTCTCGGCGATGCGCTGTGCCAACAGCGGCGACGTCTTCTCGCGCCACACCTCGGTCATCAGCTCGAGCAACAGCGCATTGTCGTAGAGCATCTTCTCGAAATGCGGCACGAGCCAGCGCTCATCGACGCTGTATCGGGCGAAACCGCCGCCGAGATGATCGTAGATGCCGCCTTGCGCGATGTGGGCAAGCGTGAGCTCGACGGCCTCGAGCGAATTGGGAAGCCGGTAGCGGAGTCCAGCGCGCCAGAGGAAATTGAAGAATTGAGCTTGGGGAAATTTCGGCGCGCCCCTGATGCCGCCATGCACGGGATCGACGATCTGCACCAGGCGCTTGGCGAGATCTTCGAGCGCCGTGTCGGACGGACCCGCGTCCGCGGCAGCATCGAATTTCGGCGCGAGCCGCTCTTTCAATGCTTCCGCGTTCTGCCTCACCTTCTCCGGCGCGTCGCGATAGATGCGCGCGACTTCCTTCAGCACATGCACGAAGGCGGGGCGGCCATAGCTCGCCTGCTTCGGGAAATAGGTTCCGCCCCAGAAGGGCTCGGCTTCGGAGGTGAGGAACACGTTGAGCGGCCAGCCGCCCTGCTCGCCAAGCTCGTGCAGCGCCGCCATGTAGATCGCATCGACGTCGGGGCGCTCCTCGCGGTCGACCTTGATGTTGACGAAGAGGTCGTTCATCACGCCCGCGGTCTCGGCGTCCTCGAAGCTCTCATGGGCCATGACGTGGCACCAATGGCAGGCGGCATAGCCGACCGAGAGGAGGATGGGCTTGTGGGTGCGCTTGGCTTCGGCGAGCGCCTCAGGCCCCCAGGCCCACCAATGGACGGGGTTCTCCTGATGCTGGAGCAGGTAGGGGCTCGTCTCCTGGCCGAGGCGGTTTCCGGCTTCAGCGCGTTGATGCACGGGGGCGTCTGTCATCAGGCCTCCAATCCCATTTAGAATAACGCACTCCGTCAGCAGAACGCCCAGCGTTGCAATGCCGAATTCGATGACCTCAAATCCCGATACCATCTGCGCACTGGCAAGCGCTCCGGGGCGAGCAGGGGTCGCCGTCATCCGCATCTCCGGGCCTGCGGCGGGGGACGCCTTGCGCGCGCTGTGCGGCCCCTTGCCAGCGCCGCGCCAGGCAAGTCTGCGCAAGTTCAAGGATCCGCGAAGTGCCGAGGTGCTCGATCGCGGCCTTGCGCTGTGGCTGCCGGGGCCTTCAAGCTTCACCGGAGAGGACATCGCCGAGCTGCACATCCATGGCGGCCGCGCCGTGGTTGGGCGCGTGATCGATGCGCTGCTGTCGCTCAAAGGCCTGCGGCTCGCGGCTCCAGGTGAGTTCGCCCGCCGCGCCTTCGAGAATGGCAGGCTCGACCTGACCGAGGTCGAGGGGCTCGCCGATTTGATCGCCGCCGAGACCGAAGCGCAGGCACGCCAGGCCATTGCTCAAGCCGAGGGTGGGGCGCGGGCGGTCTATGAGGCTTGGCGCGAGGAGTTGGTGAAGGCGCAGGCGCTTACCGAGGCGGGCCTCGACTTCGCCGACGAGGCCGATGTCGCCGCCGCCGCCGCGGTGCAGGCGGACGTGATCGTCGCGAAGCTACTCGGCGCCATATTAAAGCGTCTCGCCGAGCGCCGCGGCGAGCGTCTCCGCGACGGCTTCCGCGTCGTCATCGCTGGACCACCCAATGCCGGCAAGTCGAGTCTGTTGAACGCGCTCGCCAAGCGCGACGTGGCCATCGTGTCAGAGGAGGCGGGGACAACCCGGGACGTGATCGAGGTGCATCTTGACCTTGGGGGGCTCCCCGTCATTGTCACCGATACGGCGGGAATAAGGGAGGCGGAGGGTGCTATCGAGGCGGAGGGGGTGCGGCGGACCTTGGCCCGAATCGAGGACGCGGATCTCGTTCTCTGGATGGTCGATGCGACCGCGCCGCAATGGGAGCCCAAATCCGCGCAAATCCTAGCAAACGCCGCGCATATCCGCGTATTGAACAAGGTAGATCTCGTCAAATCGCTGCATATCGCCGACGGGGTCGCGCTGTCGGCCAAGACCGGCGAGGGGGTGGCCGAACTCGTTGAAATTCTGTCCACACGCGCCGGGGAGGGCCTGGCCGTCGGCGAGCCTGCAGTGATCACCAGGGCCCGCCACCGCACCGAGCTTAAAGCCGCGGTAGAGGCCCTTGGCAGGTTCCGCGAGGAGCGGGGAGGGCCGGAACTCAAGGCCGAGGAGCTCCGCCTCGCCGCGCGGCATCTCGGGCGGCTCACTGGCCGCATCGACGTGGAAGAGGTGCTGGGCGCCATCTTCTCCGAGTTCTGCATTGGCAAATAACCGCATTGATTCACGTGAAACATTCGCGCCGCTTTGACGGGCGGAACGGAACGGACTAGGTACAGGCCTCATGAACAAAGCGCTGAACGTCAAGGCTTTCGACGTCATCGTCATCGGCGGCGGCCATGCCGGCTGCGAGGCCGCAGCAGCTGCCGCCCGCATGGGCGCGCGGACGGCGCTCGTCACCCACAGCTTCGTCACTATCGGCGAAATGTCCTGCAACCCGGCCATTGGCGGGCTCGGCAAGGGGCATTTGGTGCGCGAGATCGATGCACTCGACGGCCTGATGGGCAGGGTGGCCGACTCCGCCGGCATCCAGTTCCGGGTGCTGAACCGGAGCAAAGGGCCGGCGGTGCAAGGCCCCCGCGCCCAGGCGGACCGCAAGCTTTACCGGGAGGCCATGCAGTCCGCGATCCGCGCTACGTCGAACCTGGAGGTGATGGAAGCCGCGGTCGAAGACCTGATCGTCGATCAAGGCACCGTCGCTGGCATCGTCACTGCCAATGGCCGCCGCATCCGCGCTGGCGCCGTGGTGCTGACCACCGGCACCTTCCTCAACGGGCTGATCCATATCGGCGAGCGCAAGATCCCGGCCGGCCGCATCAACGAGGCCCCGGCGCTTGGCCTGTCTGAGCGCCTTTATGGCCTCGGCTTGCGCATGGGCCGGCTCAAGACCGGCACGCCGCCTCGCCTCGATGGCCGCACGATTCGATGGGACGCGCTGCAGGTGCAGCAAGGCGATGACCCGCCCCAACTATTCTCCTTTCTGACGAAGTCAGTCACCACGCCACAGGTCGTCTGCCACATCACGCACACCACGGAGGCGACCCACGCCGTCATCGCCGCCAATCTCGCCCGCGCGCCGATGTATTCCGGCGAGATCAGAAGCATCGGCCCGCGCTATTGTCCCTCCATCGAGGATAAGGTGGTGCGCTTCAAGGAGCGCGAGCGGCATCAGATCTTCCTCGAACCTGAAGGCCTCGACGACGACACCGTCTATCCGAATGGCATCTCCACGTCGCTGCCCGAGGAGGTGCAGCTTGCCTTCCTCGCCACCATCCCTGGCCTCGAACAGGCGAAGGTGAAGCGGCCCGGTTATGCCATCGAATACGACTATGTCGATCCGCGCGAGCTGACGCCCGGGCTCGAGGTCAAGGCCGTGCCGCGCCTGTTTCTCGCCGGACAGATCAACGGCACCACCGGCTATGAGGAAGCCGCGGGGCAGGGGGTGCTTGCCGGCATCAACGCCGCGCGCGCGGGGGGAGGCGCTCGCAATCCGTTCCTCGTCACGCGTGCCGATGGCTATCTCGGCGTCATGATCGACGACCTCGTAACGCGCGGCGTCGCCGAGCCATACCGCATGTTCACGTCGAGAGCCGAGTACCGGCTCCTGCTCCGCGCCGACAACGCCGATCAGCGGCTCACACCATTAGGCATTGCCGCTGGCTGCGTGGGCAGCGAGAGAGCGGAGGCCTTCGACGCGAAATCGAAAGCGCTTGGCGATGGTGAGGCACTGCTGAAGAGCCTCACGCTGACGCCGAACGAAGCCGCCAAGCGCGGCCTCACAGTCAATCGCGACGGCCGCAAGCGAAGCGCGTTCGATCTCCTTGCCTATCCCGATATCGACCTTGCAACACTCGCGCGCATTTGGCCTGAGATCAGCGCAGTCGACGCAAAGATCGCCGAGCAGCTCGCCGTCGATGCGCGCTACGCAGTCTATCTCGAACGCCAGAAGATCGAAATCGCCGCCTTCCGGAAAGAGGAAGGGATCGCCATCCCGCACAACTTTACCTTTGCAGGGATCGCGGGCCTCTCCACCGAGCTTCGCCTCAAGCTCGAGCGCGACCGCCCGGCGAGCCTCGGCCAGGCGGCCAGGCTTGACGGCATGACGCCGGCCGCACTCCTGCTGCTGCTTGCGCATCTGAAAAAGGGCTCGCGGTGGAAGACCGCCTGACCGCGGCTCCCCGGCGCTCAAAACCCATCAGCGGCCCGGAGGAGTTCGCGGAAGCCCTTAAAGTTCCACGTGAAACAATCCACAGGCTTATTCACTACGCAGAGCTGCTGACCGAATGGCAGGCGAGGACGAACCTGGTCTCGGCCAAGACACTCCCCCACGTTTGGGACCGGCATTTCGCTGATTCCGCGCAAATCCTGCGGCTCGCCCCTGGCGCTCATATTTGGCTCGACCTTGGATCAGGTGCGGGCTTTCCAGGCCTCGTCATTGCCATTTTGCGGGCGAATCACGCTAATTTCCGAATGCACCTGGTGGAGAGCACCGCCAAGAAATGCGCGTTTCTCGCCGAGGTTGCCCGCGCCACGTCTGCGCCTGTGGAGATCCACTGCATGCGCATTGAAGAGCTTAAACAGACCGCAACAAGCGTCAGGCCTGAGATCATAACGGCTCGGGCGCTCGGACCATTGCCGCGATTGCTCGAACTTGCCGCGCCGTGGTTCGGGCCAGGGGTGAGGGGGCTGTTCATGAAGGGCCGCGACGCTAGCCAAGAAATCGATGCGGCCGAGCGCCGATTCAACTTCGTGTGCCGGCTGCATCCGAGCATGACCGCTGAAGGCTCATCCATCGTCGAGATCAGCCAACTCGCCAGGCGCTCCAAGGCGAAGTCGCGATGAGCGCAATCGGCCCGCGCCGCACCCGCGTGCTCGCGCTTGCCAACCAGAAGGGCGGCGTCGGCAAGACCACCACCGCGATCAATCTCGGCACCGCGCTTGCCGCCATCGGCGAGCGGGTGATGATCGTGGATCTAGATCCCCAAGGGAACGCGAGCACGGGGCTTGGCATCGACGAGCGCCGCCATTCGACCTCCGACGTACTCAGCGGCAAGGTGCCCTTCGCCGCCGCGCGGGTCGAGACGAATGTGCCGGGACTTTCGGTAGTGCCGGCGACGATCGACCTCATGGCGTTCGAGCGCGAGTCGATGGCCGCCACCGGGCGGCACTATCGCTTGCGCGACGCCATCGCCCTGATGCTGGCGACCGAGGAGCCTGTGAGCGCCACCACCTACATCCTCATCGATTGTCCGCCATCGCTGAACCTCCTCACCGTCAACGCGCTTGCCGCGGCCGACGCCGTTCTCGTGCCGCTGCAATGCGAATTTTTTGCCCTTGAAGGACTGGCGCAACTGTTAAGTACCGTCGAGGAGATCCGGGTGCGCCTCAATCCAAAGCTGCTTATCCACGGGGTGGTGCTCACCATGTACGATCAGCGCACGACGCTGGCCGACCAGGTGGTGGACGACGTGCGGCGGGTGCTCGGCGACAAGGTCTACGCCACCATCATCCCGCGCAACGTGCGGGTCGCGGAGTCCCCATCCCACGGGAAACCAGTGCTTCTGTACGATTACCGATGTTCCGGAAGCCAAGCCTACATCCGGCTTGCTTCCGAGGTAATCGAGCGCGAGCGGCGGATGTGTGCGGCGTAGTTCGAGTGTCTCAAGCGGCGGCGGAAACAAGGAGGCCACCATGGCTGTCGGCATGCACAAAATGAGGCTTGGACGAAGCCTCGCCTCGCTCATCGGCGACGGCGAAGGATCCGAATTCGGCGAAGTTAAAGGCCAGCGCAATGTGGCGCTCGATGCCCTCAAAGCAGGGCGCTTCAATCCAAGACGAAATTTCTCGGAGGAGCAGATCGAGGAGCTTGCGGTCTCGATCCGCGAGCGGGGCCTGGTCCAGCCGCTCGTGGTGCGGCCGGTTCGCGGCGAGCACGAAAGCTACGAGATCGTCGCCGGCGAGCGACGCTGGCGGGCGGCGCAGCGCGCCAATCTGCACGAGGTGCCGGTCGTCGTCCGCGCGCTGTCCGATCAAGAGGCGATCGAGATAGCCATCATTGAGAACGTCCAGCGCGAGGACCTTAATGCGGTGGAGGAGGCTGAAGGCTATCGGCTGTTGATGGAGGGCCACGGCTATACGCAAGAGGACTTGTCCAAGGTCATCGGCAAGAGCCGGAGTCACCTCGCCAATACCCTTCGCCTGCTAAAGCTGCCGGAGAGCGTGCAGGCTCTGTTGCGGACCGGCGAGCTCAGCGCCGGTCATGCGCGATGCCTGATCGGGCGGGCCGATGCTGCGGCGCTCGCCGAGCGAATCGTTAACGAAGGGTTAACGGTGCGCCAGGTCGAGGCGCTGGTTCAGGATCGGCCTGCGGCGCCAGCCAAAGATCGGAAGAGGTCAAAGACTGCCGATACGCGCGCGGCCGAGTCAGAGCTCAAGGAAGCCTTGGGGCTCGATGTCGATATCCGCTTCGGACGTGGCGAAAAGGGCGAGCTTCGCATCCGCTAC
>Ga0187817_10000114_pt1 | contig 27240 bp, 25 predicted proteins | sample NC_wetland_sal_i_17_FD_132431 | JGI IMG/M metagenome (GOLD analysis project Ga0187817, IMG submission 132431) | Wetland sediment microbial communities from Neuse River Estuary, North Carolina, USA - SO4_2 | ecosystem: Environmental > Aquatic > Freshwater > Wetlands > Sediment | place: USA... | reverse complement strand
TGCCATTCTCGTGTATTGAAAACAAAGGACTTAGAGAATGAGAATTCCCATGCTCGCCCAATTTTTGAGCTTCCTCCAGTGAAATCAATCACTTACCGGAGGTTGTGCAACAGCTTCTAGTCACTCGTCACTACCCACTCGCCACTGCATTTCTAATCGAATTCTAATCGCAACACTGCAGATTAGAAACGCACCTAACCCATTCAGAATCAGCGCCGGCACCCGTTCTAATCGCAACAAAAGTGACGATCCGACGAGGATCGTCACCCTGAGGGGAGCAACGCGACCGAAGGGTCCCTCTTCATGCGGTTTAATAATTTCTAATTGGCAGTCCTGCCGATTAGAAACGGGCCTAACTCCTTTCGCATCAGCGAAACTGTCGTTTCTAATCGACAGTGATTCTGGGTATGAAATTAGGCTAAAGCGAACCAAAAGCGAAAAAGCAGCTCATGTCGTGGCCGTTTGTTGTAGCGCCGCCATCTTGGCGGCGGGGTTCTCCGGGCGAGAACCTAAATGTTCTTTGACAATTGAATAGCCAGCGCCGGGGTGGCCCGGGTTTCCTGAGGGAAAAGCTTTACCCATTTTATCCCAACCAGCGGTGATTGTTTGACCCTGGGATTCGGCGAAAATTCCGCTAGCCCCTTTAATTTCACAGGCTTAGCACATGGCCGGTTTGGGACACCGAATTGCAAAAGTGCCTACGCCAAGCAAGCTGCAAATCTATTCACTGGGAGAGGTTCTATGGGAATGTTGCAGAATACACGCCAGCGTTTCGGGATCGCGGGCGAGCTTTTTTCGTTTTTCTGGGGCCACAAGCGCTGGTGGCTGATACCGATGATCGTGACGCTCTTCCTTTTCGGGGTGCTGGTGATTCTGGCGCAGAGTTCGGCCATCGCTCCGTTTATCTACACTCTTTTCTAGGACACCCCTATGTGGCGCATGCTGAAAAAATTGTGGGAGGGCTGGAAGCGAGTCGCGCACGTGATCGGCGACTTCCAGGCGCGGGTTCTGCTGACGGTGATCTACGCCGTCCTGGTGCTGCCTTTCGGCCTATGCGTGCGCTTTTTCTCGGACTCTCTCGGACTCAAGAAGCGGACTGTCCAATGGCATGATCATCCCAAACAGCCCAGCGATCTGGACTGGGCCCGCGAACAAGGCTAAATGAACATTCTCGGAATTTCCTGCTATTACCACGACGCCGCCGCGGCGCTCCTGCGCGACGGCCAATTGATCGCCGCCGCGGAAGAGGAACGCTTCTCTCGGGTGAAGCACGATTTCGGCTTTCCCAAGACGGCCATCGAATTCTGCCTCGAAACCGCCGGGCTGAAGGGCGGCGACATTGACTACGCCGTCTTCTTCGAGAAACCCTTCCGGAAATTCGACCGCATCCTGATGACCGCGCTGCAAACCTATCCGATGTCCTACAAGGTCTTCCGCGAATCCATGATCACCTGGATGATCGACAAGCTCTGGGTGGGCGCGAAGATCTCGGCGGATCTGGGCATCCCGAAGGACCGTGTTCTCTTTTGCGAGCACCACCTCTCGCACGCCGCGAGCGCCTTCCTGTGCTCGCCCTTCGACGAGGCCGCCATCTTGACCGTGGACGGGGTCGGGGAATGGGTGACCGGGACGTGGGGAACCGGGCGCGGCAATCAGATTGATCTGCGCAAGCAGATGGTGTTTCCGCATTCGCTGGGCTTGCTCTATAGCGCGTTCACCGCGTTTCTGGGCTTTGAAGTGAACGAAGGGGAATACAAGGTGATGGGCATGGCGCCCTACGGCCAGCCCCGCTACGTGGATAAAGTCTGGAAGCTGGTGCGCCAGGACCGCGACGGCTCATTCACCCTGGACATGGATTACTTCTGCTTCCACCATTCGACCACAAAGACCTTCAACCGGCGCTTCGTCGAGCTGTTCGGAGAGCCACGTCCGCCGAAGATGCTGTTTTTCACCAAGGACTCCGGCTTCCCCACCTACTTCGGCGACCCGCCCGCGAATTACGAAGAGCTGTGCGCACGCAACCAGCACTACGCCGATATCGCTGCAAGCATCCAGAAGGTGACGGAAGAAGTGCTGCTGGGCATGGCGCGGAACATCCATAAAGAAACGGGAATGAAGAAGCTGTGCATCGCCGGCGGAGTGGGCCTGAACAGTTGCGCCAACAACCGCATCCTGCGCGAAACGGGATTCGAGGAGCTATTCGTCCAGCCTTCGGCGGGAGACGGCGGAGGCGCGCTCGGCGCGGCGCTGTGGGCCGACAACATGCTGCTGGGAAATCCGCGGCGCTTCCGGATGGACCACGCGTATTGGGGCAAGAGCTACGGAGCGGACGAAATCCGCGAATTCCTGGACCAGAATTCCATCCCCTATCAGCACATCGAGGACGACGACGAATTGACGGATGCCGTGGTGGAGCGCCTGCAAAACGGGAAGGTGATCGGATGGTTTCAGGGGCGCTTCGAATGGGGGCCGCGCGCGCTCGGAAACCGCAGCATCATCGCGGATCCTGGAAATCCGCAGATGAAGGACATCGTCAACACCAAGATTAAGTTCCGCGAGCCTTACCGGCCGTTCGCGCCATCGGTGCTGGCCGAATGCGCGGAGAAATATTTCGATCTGCCCGGCGCGCGGAACCATTACCCGGCGCGCTACATGCTGTACGTGGTGCCGGTGCGGCCATCGCAGCAAAGCGCGCTGCCGGCGATCACGCACGTGGACGGAACGGGGCGGCTGCAAACCGTGTTTCGCGACACCAACCCGCGCTACTACCAGTTGATCGAGAGATTCGGGCAGGCCACCGGCGTTCCGGCGGTGCTGAATACGTCGTTCAATCTGAAAGGCGAGCCCATCGTCAATACGCCGGCGAACGCGTTCAACACGTTCTCGAAGAGCGAAATGGATACGCTGGTGCTGGAGAATTTCATCGTTCAGAAGTAGTCTTGCCGTGAGGGGGTTCCCCCCGATGCTGCCATGATTCCTCCCGAAAACGGAGCGTCGCCCGACCCGGCGCGCCCGTCGAAAGGGGCTAAATTCCCTCCTTTTCTGCTGGTCCCGGCCTCGCTGATTTTCTTGCTGCTGCTCATCGAGCTGCCGGCGCTCGTGGGGCTGGTCCGCTATCAAAAAATTATCGGCCCGGAATCCGGCGACATCTTCGCGGCGACGAACCGGGGCGATCCGGAGCTGCTGCACCTTCATCCTCCGCATTCGCACTTCAGCGGATCGGCGCGCGGAGGAAATATCACAGCAGGGTACCGGATTCCGGCGTCCGAAATGACGCTCTACCAATGGGACGCGCACTACGATCAGAACGGCTTCCGCAACGACCGGGACCTGAAAAGCGCCGGGATCGCGGTGATCGGAGACTCGTTCGTCGAGGAGCTGACGATTCCCGACGCGCAGTTGATGACCACCTTGCTCGCGAAGAGCGAAAACCAGGTGGTCGCCAACCTGGGACAGTATGGATACGGGCCGCTCGAGGAACTGGGCGTATTGAGGCGCTATGCGTTGTCGCTCGAACCACGCACCGTGATCTGGATGTTTTTCGAGGGCAACGACCTGAAAGACGTGATCCACTATCGCCGGGCCACCGCAGAGGAACACGCGCCGGCGAGCTTCTGGCGCGCGTTTTGGGAGCGTTCGTTCACATATAACGCGCTCGCCCAAGTGCACACGCAGGCGAAGCGCGCACTGAAACCTTCGGGCATCGCGCGCGCGGGAATTTTCGAGGCGCCAAATGGCTCGAAAACGACGTTGTATTTCATCTATTCTTCCGGGCCGTACACGCAAGACGACCTGAGCGCGCTCGAGGAAACGGACCACACGATCACTTCGGCGCACAGGCTATGCGCGGCTCAAGGCGCCCGGCTGCTCTTTGTGTTCGTGCCGACGAAATTCCGAGTGTTCCGTTCCTTCTGTCGGTTTCCTCCCGAATCCGAATGCCGCAACTGGGGCCTGAACGACATGCCGGAGCGCTTGCGGCAGGCCGTGCAGGCGATCTCTCCCGAGATTGGATACCTGGACTTGACGCCGGGCCTAGTCGCGGCTGCGAAAGGCGGGGCGCTGCCCTATTTCACCGACGACGACCATTGGTCGCCGGAGGGAAACACGGTTGCCACGGAAGCCATCCACGATTACCTTTCCTCGTGGCAGGCACGGTGATGCGCGGCGCGGGACTAATGCCGTTCCAACTTATTACCGCAAACTTTAGGATCGCAGAACGCAATAGGAATGATGCATGGGAGCCTTCGGGTACTTGGCTAAAAAAGTTGGAACGGCACTAGCTGCGAGCGGCGCTGGTTTCGAGCAGAAGCGCTGTCAGTTCCTGCAGATCGCTGACGGGCGGAAAGCAGGTAGTCCCGGCGCAGACCAGCGCCTGCGGGACGGCAGCGTCCAAGTGAGGCAAAGTCTCGCGGAGCGCAGCGGGCAGGGCGCCTGATGCCAATTGCTCCGGCGTTGCACGAAGAACGCTTTTGCCGAAGCGGTAGATTTCGTGGGCGGCGCGCGCGAGCGCATCAGCTTTTGGATCGCCTGCGGCGCCAGTGATCACCACTTGGAGCGCGCCTCGCGCATGCAGCAGTGCGGCCAGGGCGTACGTTCCGGCGAACAATCCATACTGCGGCACCAATCCTATAAAGGCTTCCAGGGTTTTCTCGGCCCATTCTCGATAGAGAGTTTCGCCCGTGAGCGAGTAGAGGCGGTCGAGCACAATCGCGGCGACGGCATTTGCGCCGGGCGTGGGCGAATCCTGAAGCGGCTTGCGGCGGACGTCGAGCCCTCCCATGGGCGCAGCATCTTTCGCGCGGTCAAAAAAGCCGCCGCTTTGCGGGTCGCCGAATCGCTCGATGCACAGCTTCATGGCGCGACCGGCGATTTCAAAATAGCGCCCGTCGAGCGTCGCTTCCCAGGCATCCAGCAGCGCCGCGACAGCGAACACCTGGTCGTCGAGCGTTCCTTCCAGCCGCGGTCCGCCGACGCGATGCAAAAAACCTGTTGATTCATCCCAGGCTTCGGCGAGGATCCGATCGAGCGTGCGGAGCGCAAAATCGCGGCAGTCGAGGCAAGGGGGGCGGCCGAGCACGCGCGCAGCCTCGAGATAAGCGGAGATGAACATGGCGTTCCAGCCGGTGTAGAGCGTCGCGTCCACGGCGGGAACCGGCCGGCGCCCGCGGCGCGCGGACAGCAGCTTGCCCTTGGCGCGCGCGACGAGGATGCGCGCCCCCGCTTCGTCCAGGCCCATCTCTTTGGCGAGCGCGTCCATGCTGGAAGCGACCCAGAGAACATTGCGCGCGGGGTCGTGATGCATCTCGCCGCTCGGCCCGACGTCATAATAGATTTCCATCGCGCGGGCCTCCTCGGGCGAGAGCGCGGCGCGGACTTCGGCGAGCGTCCAGGTGAAATAATCACCATCGTCGTCGAGCGTCTGATCGGCGTCCTGGCTGGCATAGAAGCCGCTGCGCTGCTGGTCGGACAGCACCTCGTTGACCCACGCAATGATGCCTTCGGCCGTTTTGCGAAACAGCGGCCTGCGAGCCACCTGCCATCCGTGCAGAAAATTCATGAGCAGCGCGGAATTGTCATAAGACATTTTCTCGAAATGCGGGACGAGCCAGCGCTCGTCCACGGAATAGCGATGAAAGCCGCCTGCGAGATGATCATAGACGCCACCAAGGGCCATGCCTTCAAGCGTGCGCTCGGCAACTTGAAGGAGATGCGCGCCGCCGGGGGCCTGTCCGCGATCGAGGAGCAAATCCACAATGCTGGCGTGCGGAAATTTGGGAGCGTGCCCGAATCCGCCGTGCTGCTGGTCGAACTGGCGAAGCGCGGATTCGATCACGCTATGCATGACACCGGCGTCGAAGGTGCCGCGCGCCCCATGAAAAATCTCAGCCTTGGCCACGGCGTCTTCGAGCGCTAGGGCCGAGCTATCCACTTCGGCGCGGCGCGTCTGGAACGCTTCGGAGATGGCGGCGAGAATACGCTTGAAGCCGGGGCGGCCCATGGCATCGTCGGGCGGGAAGTAGGTGCCGCCGAAGAACGGCTTCCCGTCAGGGGTGAGAAATGCGGTGAGCGGCCAGCCGCCCTGGCCGGAAATCGCGCTGACGGCGGACTGATAGCGCGAGTCCACGTCGGGACGTTCGTCGCGATCCACTTTTACGGGGACGTAGAGCCGATTGATCAGCGCGGCGATTTCGGGATTTTCGTAGCTCTCGCGGTCAATCACGTGGCACCAGTGGCACCAAACCGCGCCGATATCGAGAAGGATCGGTTTGCCCTCCGCGCGCGCCTTTTCGAAGGCGGCTTCGCCCCACTCGTGCCAGTCCACGGGCTGGCGCGCCGCCGAGCGCAGATAGGGGCTGGCGGAATCCTTGAGGCGATTTTCGGCCGGCTGCGCCACCGCGCCGTCCCCAGCCATCATCTTTTCGCCACGCGTGGACACACTTCCACGCTATCACAGAACGCGAACGAGTACGGAAGCGGAACGGCCGGGAGGCGGGGGCGGATTCGAGGTGCTGGCGCGCTACGGGCGTGTCGTGATATAGGTCCGTTGCCATGATGCGATTTCGCCTGCGCCAAGCGATTACGCGAAAGGCGGTTGTCGCTGCAGGGTTGTGTTTCCTTGCTGCGGGGTTCGGGCTGTTCGGTCCGTTAGGTTTATGCGCGCAGGACAAGGGGCCTGTCTGGTCGAGCGACGAGAAACCGATTTATGACCAAATCAAGAAGCTGCGCACGCTGCCCGACGACGTTCGGGCGACCACGACCAAGGCGCTTGCGATTCAGATTCGGGGGTTGTCCAACTCGCCCAACCGGCTGCTTCTCGCCAACGCGCTCGCGAACCTATCCACCGAAGGCGACCAGGGCTCCGATACACTGCGAGAAGTGGCGACGACGCTGGCCGATGCCTTGAGCGAGCACCCCGTTCCAGCCGATCATGGCAAGCCGGCGGTGGCCTACATGGAACTTGCCGCGCTGGTCTGCTTCGAGCACGTGCAAGTTTCCTTGGATAATCCTCAATTTACCGAGGCCATTGAGGCGATCGACGCGGCTCAGGTGACTCGCGAGCAGACCGATTTCACGCTTGCGGATCTGAACGGAAAGAATTGGGAACTGCGAGGATTGCGCGGCCAGGTGGTGCTTGTGAATTTCTGGGCCACTTGGTGCCCGCCGTGCCGCAGGGAAATGCCCGATCTCGACGCGCTCTACCAGCGTTTCAAGGATCAAGGGCTGGTGGTTCTTGCGATCACAGACGAGGACGCGAGCAAGGTGGGACCTTTCATTGCCGCAAGGCACGTCTCCTATCCGATCCTTCTCGATCCGGGGCGAAAGGTGAAGGAGCTATTTCAGATCGAAGGAATACCGATGAGTTTCGTCTACGATCGCAACGGCAAGCTGGTGGCCGAAGCGATGGACATGCGCACCGAAGGGCAATTCCTGAAAATGCTGGCTCAGGCGGGGCTGCAATAGCCTGCCATCGTCGAGGATTCAGCGCGACCGATTCCGCGCGCTCAATATGAACGATTACTGTATAGGGCTTTGGTAATCGGTGTCGCGAGGATCAATCGGCTTGCGGCCGGCGAAGCCTTCGTCCTGACGGTGATAGAAGCGAATGCGGTCCTCGCCTAGCTTCCAGCAGAGATAGACTTCTTCGCCGTCGATCCGCGACGGGAAATCGAGCAGCCCCACCTCGAGGTCCTTGACGATACAGCCGGTGTCCTGGATGCGCTCGATGGCGGCGCGCAAGGCGTCTTCCTGGCGGTTGCGCTCGATGCGGATTTTGGCGTACTTCTCGTAAGGAACCAGCAGCCCACCCGATTGCTGAATGCGCCCGGCGACTTCGCCAAGCTGCTCTTCGAGCTCGGCCATCTTGCGGCGCGACTCCATGGCCTCGATGAGCACCGGCTCGATCTGGAGGCGCAGCCGCTCCGCTTCGGTGAGTGAGAAAATTTTGGATTCTTCTTCGGCCATGGTGTGATTCCTAAAATCCAAGCTCTACGCGGGCGCAGCATGCTGCGCCCCTACGAGAGAAAACCATCGCCGCCCCCAGCCGTTAGCCGCCGATGGAAAGCATGGTGCGCGAGGGCGGCGCGAAATCCAGCTCGTTGATGCGGTGCCCTTTCTCCTTTTCCGCGACAATGGCGAGAATCTTGGTCTCGATTTCGGCGTCGCTCGCCCTGCCGCGCAAGAGATACGAGAGGTCGTGATCTTCCTGGCTGAAAAGGCACGTCCGCAGCTTGCCGTCGGCGGTAAGGCGGATGCGCGAGCAGAAGCCGCAGAAGGGCTGCGACACCGGGGAGATCAGGCCGATCTCGCCGCTCCCATCCACGAAGCGGTATTTTCGCGCGGTTTCGCTGCGCTCGTGCACCACGGGGACGAGCGGCCAGCGCGCGGCGATGCGGCGATGGACCTCCGCGCCGGTGACCACCATGTCGCGCGTCCAAGCGCGGTCGGCGTCGAGCGGCATGAACTCGATGAAGCGCATGATCAGATCGCGGTCGCGGGCAAATTCGGCGAAGGCTTCGATTTCATCATCGTTCAGCCCGCGCACCAGCACGGCGTTGACCTTCACGGGGCGCAGCGGCGAAGCCTGCGCGGCATCAATTGCCGCCATCACCTGGGGAAACGCGCGGCTGCGCGTGATGCGCTCGAATTTTGCGGGGTCGAGGGAATCGAGGCTGATATTGACGCGATCGAGGCCCGCGGCCGCCAGCCGGCCGCAGCGCTCCGCCAGCGAATACCCGTTCGTGGTCATGGAAAGATCGCGCACACCGAGCGCCTTGAGCCGCGCGATAAAATCCTCGACGCCCGGGCGCGCCAGCGGCTCGCCTCCCGTGATGCGGACCTTGCGAATTCCCATCCCGACCAAAATGCGGGCCAGCCGCTCGTATTCCTCCCATTCGAGCAAGCCCGCCGAACCGCGGCGTAACAAGCCTTTTCCCGCGTGGTTTTCGGAATCCGCCGAGCGGCAATAAATGCAGTGGAAATTGCAGCGGTCGGTGACGGAAACGCGCAGATCGGTGATGGGGCGTCCGAATTTGTCCGCCAGCGGCATGGCAAAAGTCATTCTACGCCCGCGGCACGAACCGGGCAAACAGCGGCTCTGGCGAACCGGAGAATGAACCGCACACGCTGTGCCAGCTGTCGACGCTGGGATTCTTCGGCCATCCTCGTCGGATGGCCTCAGAATGACGACGATGATTGGGTTTTGCGAGGCCAGAGACAGGCTCAGGAGAAACGTGGGCTAGGAGCGAAGGCGGCCGGCGTGGCGGATTTCCTTGCGGTAATCGGGAGCAAAAATCTCGACGGTGCGGCACATTTCGTATAGCCGCGAACGAATGCGCCTGCCGACGCGCTCGGTGAGCGAATCCTCGGTGACCGGCGCCCGCATGCCCGCGACGCGCGCGTTCTCCGTGGACGCGGGCGAACCGGCGGAGTCCGAATCGAGGAAGTTCGTGGTGAGCAGCGTGACGCGGCCTTCGTTGTAGCGCGTGTTGAGGATGTGCCCGACCGTCTCAAGCGCCCAGGGCGAGGGCTTGCTCGATCCGATATCGTCGAGGACCAGCAGCTCCGCCTTCAGCACCGGTTCGAGAACGCCCATTTCCGTGGCTTGGCTTTCGGGGTTGTAGCTATCCTGGATTTCCTTGAGCAGCTCGCGGTAGTCGTAAAAAAGCCCGTTGTGCCCTCGCAGGATAATCTCCTTGACCGCCGCGACGGCCAGATGCGTCTTGCCCACACCGCACGGGCCCATGAGCAGCAGTCCGTGCTCCGCGCCGGCGGGAAACTCCGCGGCGAAACGCTGCGCCACGAGCTTCGCCTGCGCCAGGCTGCGGTTCCAGGCTTCGAGCCGCCCGCGAGGCGCATTTTCGATCTCGTTGTCCGATTCGAAGTTTTCGAAGTCGCAGTGGCGATAGCGCTCCGGCACGCGGGCTCGTGCGAGGACGCGCTCCGCGCGGTCCCCTACCGTGCAATCGCACGGGACGGCCCACACCATATTCGGCTTGCCCGATGAGGTCGGTTCGCTCCCCGCGGCACCCGCAGCCGCGGTTTTCGCCACGGCGAGCGGCTGCGCACCCTCGACCGTCCGCTCGACAACTTTCCAGCCGCTGCCCTGGCAAATAGGACAATCGCTTTGCGCCATGCGGCCAGCATAAGCGGGCTACACGCACAACGCAAGCGGACGCGTGCCTGTGCAAATCAGGAGGGCTTGTGGAATTCGAGAACGGGCAAGCAGGCTCATCGGAGAAAGATCCTTCAGCCAGCCAAAAGCAAAGGCGCTGGCCTCAGGATGACGATGCTAGTCGGGAGAGAGATCCTTCAGCCGGCAAAAAGCAAAAGCGCCGGCTTCAGGATGAGCATCCTCATCGGATGCTCACTTTTCCACGCGGAAGGCGTGGCGGGGAGCGGCGCGGACGATGGCGTTGCGGGAACGCGGCTCGGCAGAGGCGGCGAAACTGCGCGCGACTTCATTGCGGACGAATTGCGTGAACGCTTCCATTTGCGACTGCATCTCGGCCATTTTGTCGCGCATGTTCAGAATGATTTCGATGCCCGCGAGATTGACGCCCAGTTCGCGCGTGAGATTTAGGATGATTTCCAACCGCTCGAGGTCGGAATCGGTATAGAGGCGCGTATTGCCCTGCGAGCGCGAAGGCTTGAGCAGGCCCACGCGCTCATAGAGGCGCAGCGTCTGCGGATGAAGATGATACAGCTCGGCCACGGCGCTGATCATGTAGCCGGCTTTCGCTCTTTTCTTTGGCCGCGGCGCCATTCCTGCTCCTTAGTTCATCACAAAGCCGCGCGCGAGAAAATTTCCTGGCGCGGGTCCTGATGCTCCACTTTATCGAGCTCGCGCAGCAGATTGCGCACGCGCTCGTCTTCAGGTTTCGGCACCACCACCTGCACTTCGACGATCTGATCGCCGCGCTTGCCGGCATGGCGCACCGAGGGGGCGCCCTTCTCGCGCAGCCGCAGCTTCTGCCCGCTGTTGGTGCCCGGCGGGATGCGCACTTGGGCGCGGCCGTCAATCGTGGGGACTTCCACTTTCGCGCCGAGCGAGGCTTCGGTGACGGTCACCGGCACAACGGTGTAAAGATCGTCGCCGCGGCGCTCAAAGAACGGGTGCGGCTTGACGTTCATGATGATGTAGAGATCACCCGGCGGGCCGCCATGCATCCCGGCGTTCCCGTGTTCGGCGACGCGCACGCGCGAGCCGGTGTGCGCGCCCGGCGGGATGCGCACGTCGAGCGTCTCCGCGCGCTGCACGCGCCCCTCGCCGCCGCAATTCCGGCAAAGCGTGCGCAGCTTCCCGGTGCCTCCGCAGCGCGAGCAGGTGATCTGGAACCGCATCTTGCCGCTCACCTGCGTCACTTGGCCCGTGCCGTGGCACGTGGGGCAGGTTTTTTCCTCGCCGGGCTCGAAACCCGCGCCGTGGCAGACGTTGCAGACATCGAGGCGCGCGAACGTGATTTTTTTCACCGTGCCGTGCATGGCCTCGCCAAACGAGATGTCAATCTGGTATTCGAGGTCGCTGCCCGGTTCGCTTTCGCCGCCTGCTCGGGCCGCGCTCGCGCCACGAAAAAATTGGCTGAAGAGATCGCGGAAGCTCGTAGCGCCGCCGCCCGGCCCGGCACCGCCGCCGAAGTCGAATCCCCCGAAATCGAAGTGAATATCCTCAGGGGCCGCGCCGCCGTAGCCCTCGCCGGGAGGCGGCGCGCCGCCGGGACGCGGAACGTCGAAGCCGAACTGGTCGTACATCTGGCGCTTTTTCGAGTCCGAGAGGACTTCGTATGCTTCCTGAATCTGCTTGAATTTTTCCTCGGCGGATTTGTCGCCCGGGTTCAGATCCGGATGGTATTTGCGCGCGAGTTTGCGATAGGCCGCGCGGATATCCTTCACCGAGGCCTTGCGGGGAACGCCCAACAGCTCGTAATAATCTTGTTTTGTCGTCGTCGGCATGGTGGCCCGTTTTCGGCGAAACCTTCGCCTCGATCACAGCCTTTCCCAGCGGGTGTTCCATTCGGCGAGTTCCAGCGCTTCGCGCGCCAGCTCTTCCTTCTTCTGTTTCTGGACTTCCGACGAACGCCCAGCCATCGCGGTCTCTTTCTGGCCGGCTCTTTCGATCCAGCGGTCGATAATGCCGATTTTCTGCCCGACGCTGGCGGGATCGGATTTGAAGCGCAGCAGCGTGCCGCTGATTTCCACCGAACGGGGCGCGAAATCCGGCGGCACGTCCTGCTGGGCGTCGTAAAACAGCCGGCGCCAATCGGCGCTGGGATTTTCGGAGATGGACACCTGGATCATGAACACGCCCTCGCGGATCTTCTGCACTGCCTGGGGCGGACCAACACGCTGAATTCCGCTCTGTGCCAAGAATTCCTCCTCCGAAGTTACTTCTGTTAGCTGGGCGCGCCGCGGCGCCGCATTTTAATTCGGCTTTTTCGATTCGTCCACGTCCACGAATTCGGCGTCCACCACGTCACCCTGACCCGAACCGTGTCCGCCGGCGCTTCCGCTTCCGCCGCCGGGAGCGGACCCGCCACCGGCTGCGCCGCCGGCCGCCGCGCCTGCCTGTTGCGCCTTGTAGAGCGTCTCGGCCATGCGATGCGAAGCCTTGGTCAAGCCTTCGGCCGCCGCGTTGAGCTTGTCGAGGCCGCCATCGGTCAGCGCGCGCCGCGCCTCTTCGATGGCCTCCTCGACCGCCTTGACGTCGGCGTCCGCCAGCTTTTCGCGGTTCTCCTTGATCAGCTTCTCGGTCTGATAGACAAGGTTGTCGAGCCGGTTGCGCGCTTCGACTTCGGAAAGCCGGGCCTTGTCCTCGGCCGCGTGGGCTTCGGCGTCCTTCTGCATGCGCTCGGCCTCTTCCTTCGACAATCCGCTCGACGCCGTAATGGTGATTTTCTGCTCCTTGTTCGTGGCCGTGTCTTTAGCCGAGACGTTCAGGATTCCGTTCGCGTCAATGTCGAACGTCACCTCGATCTGCGGCACGCCGCGCGGTGCCGGGGGAATCCCGATCAAGTGGAATTTCCCGAGCGAGCGGTTGCCGCTAGCCACCGGCCGCTCCCCTTGCAAGACGTGGATTTCCACCGAGGTCTGATTGTCCGCCGCGGTGGAGAAAATCTCGGACTTGCGGGTCGGGATCGTGGTGTTGCGCGGGATGAGCACGGTCATCACGCCGCCGTAGGTTTCGACGCCCAGTGAAAGCGGCGTCACGTCGAGCAGTAGGATGTCCTTCACCTCACCGCCCAGCACGCCGCCCTGAATCGCGGCGCCCACGGCGACCACTTCGTCCGGGTTCACGCCCTTGTGCCCTTCGCGTCCGAAGAGTTCCTTGACGAGCTGCTGAATCATGGGCATGCGGGTCTGGCCGCCGACCATGACCACTTCATTGATTTTGCTGGCGTCCACGCCCGCGTCCTTCATGCACTGCTTGCAGGGATCCACGGAACGCCGGACGATGTCCTCGACCATGCCCTCGAGCTTGGCCCGCGTCAGCTTCTTAACGAGGTGCTTGGGGCCGCTGGCGTCGGCGGTGACGAACGGGAGGTTGATCTCGGTCTCCATCGTTGTGGAGAGCTCGATCTTGGCGCGCTCCGCTGCGTCGCGCAGGCGTTGCAGAGCCATCTCGTTGCCCTTCGCGCGCAAATCGAGGCCTTCGTCTTTCTTGAACTCCTCGATCAACCAATCCACGATGCGCTGGTCTATGTTGTCGCCGCCGAGGTGCGTGTCGCCGTTGGTGGCTTTCACCTCGATCACGCCCTCGCCTACTTCCAGGATGGAAATGTCGAAGGTGCCGCCGCCGAAGTCGTATACGGCGATGGTTTCGTCCTTCTTTTTATCCAGCCCGTAAGCCAGCGCCGCCGCCGTCGGCTCGTTGATGATGCGCTTCACCTCGAGACCGGCGATTTTCCCGGCGTCCTTCGTCGCGTTGCGCTGGGCGTCGTTGAAGTAGGCCGGCACGGTGATCACCGCCTCCGTCACCTTCTCGCCCAGGAAATCCTCCGCGGCCTCCTTCAGCTTGCGGAGGATCATCGCGGAAATTTCCGGCGGGCTATACTGCTTTCCCTGCGCGACCACGGCTACATGGTCGCCCTGCGCGACGACTTTATAGGGCACCATCTTCATTTCTTCAGTCACTTCATCGAAGCGCCGCCCCATGAAGCGCTTGATCGAATAAATGGTGTTCTCCGGGTTCGTGATGGCCTGGCGCTTCGCCACTTGCCCCACCAAACGCTCCCCGCTCTTGGTGATACCCACCACCGACGGCGTGGTGCGCGCACCTTCCTGGTTAGGGATGACCACCGGTTCGCCGCCTTGCATAACAGCCACCACTGAGTTGGTGGTGCCAAGGTCAATGCCAATAATTTTGCTCATCGAAATCGCTCCTCTCGATGGAGGATTTGCGCTCCATCGGAATTATTGCCGCTAAAACTAAGGTAATTATACACATTGAGTGTGTTATTGTCAAGTTTTCTGTATGTCTGTATTATATTGATTATAAATGGCTTAATTAAATTCCACAGCCCGCATGCCGCGAACTTTTCCTCTGTCGCGGACAAGTAGCTCCAACCTAAGAAAGAGCCCATTTCGTGTACGCGCCGTCAAACCAACCATCGGCGTGGCTGCATCTCACTGAGATAATTCCGGACCCGAGAGGATCAAGTACAAGAGTTTGACCGTGGTGGACGCAAATCGCGCTACAATACGCGGCTTGCTGGCACCCCAGCATAGGCCGCCGGCATAGGGAGGACGAATTGCATCGCCAACAAAGTTTATCGCGTGGGGCAGGTTGGAAGAATGGGTGCGCCGCTCGGTTACGGGCCGCGGCAGCTTTGAGCGCGCTGGCCATTCTCGCCATTAGCGTCGCGGCATCGCCCGGCCAACAAACTACGCAGAAGCCCGCACACAAGAAGGCTACGGGCAAGGCGGCCGCGCCCGCTGGCCCTCCCGTCATGGCCTACGGTTCGAAGAACGCTCCCATCACCATGGAAGTCTTCAGCGATTACCAGTGCCCGTCCTGCGGCAATCTTTACGAGCAGACGCTGAAGCCGATGATTAACGATTACGTAGCTGTGGGCAAGGTGTACCTCGTCCATCGCGATTTTCCGCTGTCCATGCACAAATACTCCGGGGATGCGGCCCGTTGGGCCAAGGCGGCCGCGGTGCTCGGCCATTTTGAATCGGTCGAGGCGGCGCTCTACGATAACCAGAATTTCTGGGCGACCGACGGCGACATTGCAAAATACATTGCCGCGGCGGTTTCTCCCGCCGATTTCAAGCGCATCGAAGCCCTGGTAAAGGGCTGCGAGGGTCCGGCGATCCAGGCGAAGTCCGACCGGTCGAGCCCCCTGCCTCCGGACGCCCACCCTTGCGCGCTCGATACCTACATAGCGGACGATATCCAGCTCGGCTACAAGATTCCCGTCCAAGCCACGCCGACCTATGTGATCACTTACAAGGGCCAGGCCCTTCCGCCGGGAAGCGGCCCGGTTAGCTGGCAGGTCCTGAAACAGTTCTTCGATTCGCTTCTGAGCCAATAGCATGAGCCAGTCTTCGCGCGGGCGGCTGGGCCAAATCCTTCTTATCGTGGGCCGCCTCTACCTCGCGGCGATTTTCCTCATCGCCGGCTATGCCAAGATAAGGCCGCAATTGGCCATGCCCTGGTCCGTGGCCTCTATCAGGACGTCGCTCGCGCTCTTCGCCATGCAAGTGGACTCCTACCAAATGCTTTCCCCGCGAGCAGTGAACCTGCTAGCGCATTTCCTTCCTTTCTTTGAACTGTTTCTCGGCTTGTGGCTGCTGAGCGGCATCGGCCTGCGCTTTTCGTCGCTCGCCGCGACGCTGGCGTTTTGCGGTTTCATGGCGGCCATCGCTTCGGCGTACCATCGCGGCTTGCAGATCAATTGCGGCTGCGGCATCGGCCCGGCCGAGCAGGTAGGTCCGGGCGCGCTGATTCGAGACGGGTTGAAATTCCTTCCGGTTGCCCTAGCGGTCATGATCGGCGCATTTCTCGTCCACAGGCGGCGATGGGCTGCGAACACCACCGAACCGGTTGCGGCAAGGCCTCAGGCGGAGTAGTTCCTTTATTGTGTTGGCGGCGCGGCACGAATGTATTCTCCCAGCCGACGGCTGAATCGCTGGGCGCCCTCATAGGTCATATGCAGCGGATCCTCGAATGACGATTCCTCCGGCATCCAGTGGCTCGCATCCACGTAAGACACGCCCAGGCCATCGAGCAATCCGCGCACGTGCGCCTCGTAGCCGGCCCATGCCGCGCTATCGTAAAAGGAATGCACGTGCGCGGGCGGCATCGGCATCTCCACGAATACCACGCGGCTTCCCGCCGACGAAGCCTGGCGCACGATTTCGCGCACCGGGGGAATCAAATCCAGTTGGCTTGCGCGCCCGCATTCCTCGAGGAACGCCGAAGCGCTTGGATATTCGAGCAGGGTGAAATCGTTGGCCCGCCCGAGCGCGCTGGTTTTCTCCGGCGGCATTCCTTGTTGTGAAATCGCCCGGCGCCAGCGTTCCACGTCCAGCCATACCGCACCGCGATCCGCGAAGATCTCGAAATAACGCATGATTTGGAATTCGATCCGGTCGTGCAAGGAGAGGCGGTAAAACGTCCGGGCATATTCCGGCTCGACGTAATAGAGCATGGCGTTGTTTCCGATCAAATCGCGCGTGGCCAGCTCGACCGGATGCGTGAGCTGGAAATCGTAGAATCCGTAGACGACCACGCGCGGCCGCAGTCCGTGCCCTAGCGCGTAGCGCAACATCAGCAAGTGCTCGACCGGCCACGACGCGCCCATCCCGAGATTAATCGTTCCATTTTCCCGGCCCAGCCCCAGGGATTCATCGAGCGACGCTTCCACGATTCCGGTCCCAATCACGGAATTGCCGAGCGCCAAGACCTGGGCGCCAGGCGTTTCCCGCAGGCGCGACATCAGCCGCCGGGGATAAGACTCGCGCGCCATCCAAGCGACCGCCCGGTCGAGCAAGCACAGCACCAAGAGAAGACCTGCCAAACTGAAAATGAGCTGACGTTTGGAAACACTCACGCGAATCTCCTCACCGCGCTAGAAGTCAATGTAGATGAACTTCGAGCTTTGCCCGGAAAACACAAGGATCGCCAAGGCCATCAGCCCCCACCAGAGCGCCCAGAACCACCAGTCGCCAGGCGCCACGGGAAAGCCCGCGGGGGGCTCGTCCCGCGCGCCGCCCAGATATTCGAGCATCTGTTGCATCCACATGATTGTTGCCATCGCGTCATCCCCTCAAGAGTCTTTGAAAAAAGAAGATCGCCGTCTTGGTATCCATGCAAAAGAAGGCCCATGCCAGATTCACGCTCGCGTAAGTCAAAAACCACGCCGGCAACCGGCGCCACAGCGGCGCCTCTCCCGCCGGCAGCGGCACGAGCTGCCGCCACGCGCGCCGGATCACCAGCATCACTCCGTGCAGCAATCCCCATACGACGAAGTGAATGCCCGCCCCGTGCCACAGCCCGCTGATGAACATCGTCACGAGAATGTTCCCCGCCACTCGCCCCTCCGATTCGCGCGATCCGCCCAGCGGGATATAGACGTAATCAATCAGCCAATTCGTCAGCGACATATGCCAATGCCGCCAAAAGTCAGCGATGTTCGTCCGCAGGTAGGGCCAGTCGAAATTTTCCGGCACGCGGATTCCAAACAGGCGCGCCGAACCGATGGCGATGTCGGAATACGCCGAAAAGTCCGCGTAAATCTTGATCCCGTAAGCCAGCAACCATAGCGGCAGAATCGCCCGTTGCGCCACGGCGATGTCCGCGCGATTCAGATGGTTGGTGTACGCCATCAGGACATCGGCGATGGCGAATTTCTTCACCAGCCCCGCGAGAATCCGCGTGATGCCGCGCTGCCAATCGAGGGCCCAATCACGGGATATCTCGCGCAGCTTGGGAAGAAAATCCTGATAGCGCTTGATCGGCCCCGCGACCATCGTCGGGAAAAATAAAATAAACGCGAGATATTCGCTCGCCGCGCCTTCCTCGGCTCTGCCCCGGTAGCGGTCCGTCGCGTAGTGAATAAACTCAAAGGTGAAAAAGGAAATGCCCAACGGCAGGAAGGCGCTCTTCCAATAGAGCGGATTTTGCGCCGGAACGGACCAGAACAACCCAGTCAGGAAGTTCCAGTACTTGAAAATCAGAAGAAAGATCACCGTTTGTGCCACGCCAGCCCAGCAGAACCACGACGCGGGCCGGTAGAACCGGCTCACCAGCGTTTCCCAAAGGAAAATTCCCAGGCAGGCCGCTCCGGCGACCCCTCCGAATTGCGTATACGAGAAATAAAGGAAGAAAAGTCCGCCGCTCGCGGCGATCACCCACGGCCGCGTCCGCGGGCCAGCCACCCGGCAGAGGATGGCGCTCGGAATCAGGAAGAGAACGTAATAGTCCCAAGTGTTGAAAATCATGTGCCGCAGCGCGAGGGCGAAACAAAAACTCTATCCGAGCACGAGCGGCTTTTCAACGCCGCGGACTTGGAGATTTGGGGAGCTTGGAGCCGGCCTTCCAGGCTATGAACCCTCCAGCAAAGACCTTACAATGGCCGCGCAGTCGTTGTAGTTCCCTTTTGGCAACACAATCCGATGCAACCTTCCCATCCGGCCTTGACTCGTATAGACTGGGTGTAGCTCCAGCCAACTGCACCTACCCTAACATAGCTTAGCCTGGGGGGTTTTGAGGATGTCGGGGATTCTTTCCGCAATTCGAACGCGTCAAATGCTGTCGCGGATAGCGCTGGCAGGCGCGGCGCTGTGTCTTGCGCCGTTGTGCTCCGCCCAGCTAGCCCAGCAAACCGTCCCGCCACGAATCAGCGCAGCGGAAATTTCCGGCGCGACGGCCGAGCCGTCTGACCCCATGCTCGATCGAGGCTTCCGCAGCCTTTATGAGCTGCGCTTCCCCGAAGCCCGCATGGAGTTCCTCGCTTTCCAAAAGGCGCAGCCCGGCGACCCGCTCGGCAAAGCGGCCGAAGCCGCCAGCTACCTCTACGAGGAGTTCAACGATAAGAAAATTCTGACGTCGGCGTTTTTCCTGGATGATGCAAAGATGCAGAACGGCGCCGACGGCACCCCCGCGCAAAATCGCAACGACGCCTTCTTGGCGGCGAACCATCAGGCGCGGGACATGGCACGGCTGCGGCTAAAATCGAACCCCAACGACGCTCATAGCCTGTTCGTCCTCGCCATCGCCGATGGAATGGAATCCGACTATGACGCGCTCCTGGTGAAAAGGCAGATCGCCAGCCTCGGCCTGATTCGCCAGGCGGAAGCCGAAGCCACAAGGCTGCTGGCGCTCGATTCCTCGGCGCAGGATGCTTACGTCGCGCTTGGCGCGAGCAGTTACATCATCGGCTGCCTGCCCGCCTATAAGCGCGCTTTTCTGTGGTTTGGCGGAATCCACGGCGACCGCGCGCACGGCATGGAAGAGCTCCAAACCGCCGTCTCACGCGGACATTACTTGCAGCCGTTCGCCAAAATTATGCTGGCCCTCGCCTGCGAGCGCGAACACCAGATGGACCGCGCGCGCGCCCTCCTCGCCGATCTCTGCAACCAGTTCCCAGCCAACCCGCTCTTCGCACGCGAACTTGCCCTCCTTGAAGTTCCGTCCGGCGGCGATTGACGGCCTGCTAAGGAAGCAGCGTTACCATTTCACGCGTACGCGGTAGTCCAGCGTCGCGCTGCCGTCCTTCTCGACAGGGATCGAAAATCCGATCGTCGTCGCGTCCAGCTTCGTCCACTGATAATTGAAGCTGACCACTTCCCAATCGCCGCCCAGCGGCTCGCGCACCTCGACCGTCACCGGGCCGTCCTTGTGGTTGCGCAGCGTGATTTCATATTCCATTTCGAAGAGGTCCATGTCGAGCTTTTTGTAATCGGTCTGCTTGCGCTCGCACACCACGTCGAAGGCGTTGCCGGTGTAAATTCTAAGCGTTTCGTCCTTCGGCGTGTGATTGATGCGGTCTTCTCCGGCAAATTGCACCCCGCCTTTCGAATCGGCTTGGTAGACGCGCACGGTTCCCTCGGGCAAGGGCATTCCCAGTCCGCTCTTTTCCTCATTCTTGAAGCGGTAATAGACTTTCACCGGCTGCGGGACGGCGTTCCCGATTCCTTGCGGATTTCGGTAGTAATAAGGCTCGCCTTCGACGACGAGATATTTTTCAACCGGCACGCTGCTCGCCGTTAGAAGGCTGATCTGCTTCGACTCGCTGTTCTGAATCGAGGTGCGCCGCCCAAGCGTGTAGAGGTGATATTCCGAAAACGCTTCCTGTTGGAATTGCGGTGCTGGCGCACGCGCGAGTTCTCCCGCGATAGCCATTCCCCTGCCGAGCGCCTGGCCCCGTTCGGCGCGGTGGACTTCCCCGGCGACGAGTTGCAGCTTCGCGTTGGTGTACGCCACGCCGCTGTTGTTCACCAGTGTGACCCATCCATCGAGGTCCGCGGTTTTTTCGTCGCGGGAAACCGTGAGGACGTAATCGGCGCTCCAGTTCATGTCATTCGTAAGGTAAGAAGCCTCGACGCGCTGTTCGGCCGCACCGCGATTATCGAGCGTCCACACGAGCGTCGGCCGACTGTAGAGATTTTCCGGCAGATCGGGGAAGCGGTAGGAATCCGCGGACATCCCCGTGACGATTTCATCCCCGATTTTCCACACGGGACCGCTGTTGTCGGCCAGCAGTAGCGCCTTCGTTTCCGTCCACTTCGTCGAGCCTGCGGCTTTTTCTTCACGCACGAGTGTGACTTCGCGGCCCACGTATTTTTTCAGCAGCTTATCAGGATCGAGCAGGTCGTACTCGTAGTTTTGTTCGATCACCTCGAGCTTCGCAGGCTCAGTGAGCGACCGAAAATGTACGGTGGCGGGCATGATCGAGGCGGCCACGTCCTCGAAGCGCAGGGGGAAGGCGCCGGATTCCAGATGAATCTGCCGGACGTCGCGCACCAACGCGAGATTCGAGTTGTAAACGGTGACGGAGAGGTCGGTCTGATCCTTTTGGGTTGTGGTTGCGGGTTCGAACTTCACGGCAGCCTGCTCATTTCCCGGCTGCGCCGCCGCGACACCGGCGCTTCCAGCAAGAGCCAGCAGAAAGATCAGGGCAAGCATAGTACTCCTTGAGATTCTTGCGTTGCGTGATGGCATGGGCAGTCTCCTTGGCGTGAAATGGGCCCGGCCTATTAGACACCACACCCCGGACGCCGTGTTGTCTTTACACCTCTTGGTTTCACCTCGCGCAGCGGATGCGAAAACTTTTCCGTCACATTCTTGCAATCTGACGCCTGTGGAAAAAATGCGCAAAATTTATGCACGGTCCTTCGTGGGCACCCTCTTGCGGCCGCGCGCCCCTCCGTTTTTACAAATTTCTTGACTAACTGGTCTTTTTCCTGATACATGCAAGGGTGCTTGGGGCCCCGCAGTTCCTGCCAGAGAGTCCGGAAGGGGGCAGACGTTTCTTCGCCTGTCATTCGGTACAGGCCAAGGCGCCGGACCTAAATCTGGCCGTACGGTCTATTTCCCTGGGAAATCGCGAGCGTTAGGTTTTCTTTAAGCGCCCTGCCATTTCTCACCGTGTCCGCGGGGCTGGGAAAGGAGCCTATGTCACATTGGCTTGGAACCACATCTCCTGTAGATGCCGGAATGTCAGACTTCAAGGAATGCCTCAAATACTTGCGCGACGGCTACGCGGATGAGGCCTTGCTTTATGCCCGGCGCGCCCTGGGGGTTTCTCCTAAGAACCCGTTTTATCTATCATATACGGGCCTGCTGGCCGCGCGCGCCGAGAAGCGCTTTGGAGATGGCGAGGCGCTCTGCCAGGAGGCGCTGGGTATGCGGCACAATCACGCCCAGTTGTACCTGAATCTGGCCGAAGTATACGAGCAGGCAGGCCGGAAGGAAGAGGCCATCGCGGTACTAAAGAAAGGACTTATATCCGCGGGCCGCGATTTCCGCATTCGCCGTGCGCTCGATAGGATCGGCACGCGCCGCGAGCCGGTGCTAACCTTCCTGCACCGCAGCCATCCGCTGAACAAAACCCTAGGCAAATTGCGTCACCGTATCACTCCACCGGCCCAAGTGGCCTGAGCGCTCCGGCGCATACAAACAAAAAGGCTCCTCCGCAATCCCATCCGGGATGGGCGGCACGCCCCGCCCATTCCGGATTTTTTCTCCCGCTACGTGAGTCAGAATCCCCGGAAGGCGCGGACCATCAGGTAGGGCCCAGCGGCAAGAAATATTGCGTGCCCTTCACCGGCTGACGCAGGCGCCGCAAAAGCTCCTGCAAGCCTTGGTTGCGCTCGGCGAAATCCAGCTCCGAAGTGTCCACCACCAGCAGATTGGCCGCGGAATAGCGGAAGAAGAAATGCTCGTAGGCGTTAGCCACCGCCTCGAGATAGGCCGCGGAAATTTCCGGCTCGTCCGGCCTGGTTCTCTTCGAAAGGCGCTTTAGCACAACCTCCGGCTTGGCTTGGAGATAGATCACCAGATCGGGAGCCGCCACCGAGGGCGCCAGCATATCGAAATATTTCTCGTAGAGCTTCAGCTCTTCGTTGTCGAGATTGATGTAGGCGAAAATCTTGTCCTTCTCGAAGAGGAAATCGCTGACGACGCGCGCGGGCGAGTCTTCCGGGCGGGCTTCGATCAAGCAGCGGTGGCGCTCGGCGAGGAAATACATCTGCGCGCGGAAGGCCGCGCCGGGCTTTTCGTCGTAGAAATCGGCGAGGAAGGGATTATCCTCGCAGTCGAGAATGCGGCGGGCGTGCAACTGCTCGGCCAGCGCCCGCGCGAGCACGGACTTGCCGGAGCGGATCGGCCCTTCGATCACGATGTGCCGCGGCGCTTTGAAAGCCGGCCCCGTCATGCCGCGCGATTATAGCAAAGCGGGTGCGGGTTCATACCCGCGGAAATGCTGCCTCTGTCAGCAAATAGTCCGGCACGCTACAATGTTCCCAGAGCCTCGTCCCGGAGGGGTGGGTGAGTGGTTGAAACCGGCGGTCTTGAAAACCGTTAGACCCGAAAGGGTCTCGTGGGTTCGAATCCCACCCCCTCCGCCATACTGCGGCCTGCTGCTGACGCCCGGCTTGATCCCAGAGTGTTTGACTCCGCGGCGGCTTCCGGCTATTCTCCGAACAGACGCAATGTTTGCCGCATTCTATTAGCTAGCGATTCCTTCCGCGCCCCGCTTCGCCGGGGCGCACGCACATCGCGGCGATGTGCCCGCTCGCCACGAATCACAACTCACGAGTTACGGATCACGAACCGCGAGTCACGACCATGCCGAAACTGACTCTGTTTGAAAAACTCGACCAGATTGAAGCGCGCTACGACGAGCTCACGCGCGAGATTTCCTCGCCCGAAGTCCATTCCGATTCCGCACGTTACCAGAAGCTCGCCAAAACGCACTCGGAACTCGGCGAGATCGTCGCGAAATACCGCGAATGGAAAGAGATCGAAAAGGGGATCGAGGGCGCGAAGCAATTGCTGGCCGAAACCGACGACGCCGAGATGAAGCAAATGGCGCACGACGAAGAGCGCGCGCTCGAAGCACGGCGGGAAGTGGTCGAGCGCGAAACGGAGTTGCTGCTGATCCCCAAGGACCCCAACGACGAAAAGAACGTGATCCTCGAAATTCGCGCCGGCACCGGCGGCGACGAGGCGTCGCTCTTCGCCGGTGAGCTTTTCCGCATGTACTCGCGCTACGCGGAATCGCAGGGCTGGAAGACCGAGGTGCTCGAAAGCTCGCCTTCCTCGATCGGCGGGCTGAAGGAAATCGTGGCGGCGATCCAAGGCCGCAAAGTTTATTCCAAGCTGAAATACGAGAGCGGCGTGCATCGCGTGCAGCGCGTGCCTGCTACCGAGCAGCAAGGCCGCATCCACACTTCGGCGGCGACCGTCGCCATCCTCCCCGAGGCCGACGAAATAGACATCAAGATCGAGGCCAAGGATTTGCGCATTGACACCTTTTGCTCCTCGGGCCCCGGTGGGCAATCGGTGAACACCACGTACTCGGCGGTGCGCATCACGCACATCCCGAGCGGGTTGGTCGTTTCGCAGCAGGACGAAAAATCGCAGATCAAGAACCGCGCCAAGGGCATGCGCGTGTTGCGCGCGCGGCTCTACGAACTCGAGCAGGCCAAGCAGCACGAGGCCATCGCCGCCGAGCGCCGCGGGCAAATCAAAACCGGCGACCGCTCCGAGAAAATTCGGACGTATAATTTCCCGCAGAATCGCGTGACGGACCACCGCATCAATTTCACGCTCCACCAGCTGACCGAGGTGATGGACGGCAAGCTGGGGCCGCTGGTGGACGCGCTGGTGACGCATTTCGAATCGGAGCGGCTGAAGCAGGAGCTCGACGAAGCTTGATTCGAGGTTCTTGATGAGTCTGTGTGACGATTCAAGAAGCTTTGTAGGTCGTGGCTTCAGCCACGACCTAAGTGGCGCAAAATCTGCGGGGCTTTAGCCCCTGAAGCGAAAACGGTGAAGCAAGAACCATGACAGGCGCGCGATACTCGCGATTTATTGGGCCGCTGGGCGCTGCCGCGCTGCTCGCCGTGCTCGGCACGCATGGAACTCGCGGCCAGCAAGCGCAGGCGCAGCCCCAACCCCGCGATCTCGCAGCGGCGAGGCCCGAAGCTGTAGGATTTTCGCCGGAGCGCCTCGGTCGCCTGGATGCCGCGATGCAACAGACCGTGGATCAGAAGCAGCTCGCCGGAATGGTCACGTTGCTGGCGCGCCACGGCAAAGTGGTCGAGTTCAAGGCCTACGGCAAGAAGGATCTCTCGACTGGCGCGCCGATGACCAAGGACACGATCTTCCGCATCTACTCCATGACCAAGCCGGTCACCGGCGTCGCCATGATGATTCTGTACGAGGAAGGCAAATGGCAGCCTTCCGATCCCATTTCGAAATACATCCCCGAGTTCGCGCATCTGAAGGTCTTCAAAGGCGTCGGTTCGGACGGCAAGATGATTCTGGAGGACCCTGTCCATCCCCCGACCATGCGCGAGCTGATGACCCACACGGCGGGCTTCACCTACGGACAATTTGGCGACACTCCGGTGCACAAGATGTATCTTGAACAGCATGTGCAGGATTCCGCCTCGCTTCAGGACATGATTGATAAGCTCGCGAAAATCCCGCTGGTCTATCAGCCCGGAACGCAATGGGTCTACAGCATGTCGGTGGATATTCAGGGCTACATCGTGGAAAAGCTCTCAGGCAAGTCCTTCCCCGATTTCATGCATGAGCGTATCTTCGAGCCTCTCGGGATGAAGGATACAGGATTTTACGTCCCGGCGGAAAAGATGGCGCGCTTCGCCGAGGTCTACCACACGGGTGAGAACGGCGAGCTCGCGCCGGGCCCCGGTACGGGCCACTCCCCCTCGGATTTTTCCAAGGAGCCGTCGTGCCCTTCGGGAGGAGGCGGCTTGGTTTCGACCGCGCGCGATTATGCGCGCTTCGCGCAGATGCTCTTGAATGGCGGCGAGCTCGACGGCGTGCGCATCCTTGCGCCCGCGGCGGTGAAGATGATGACCTTGAACCATCTCGCGCCCGCTCTCATGACGAACGAATTCGGGATTGGCGCTTTTCGCATGAAGCTCGGCTTCGGATACGGCTACGACGTGGGAGTCTTCACTGACCCCATACAATCGGACAGCACAGTTGGTCAGGGAACTTTCACGTGGGATGGCGCGGCGGGTACATGGTTCTGGGTTGATCCGGTGAACGATATTGTTTTCGTGGGAATGATCCAGCGAATGCTCGGTCCTGCCTCGCCCAACGTCGAGGGCGTGAGCCGCGCCACGGTGTACCAGGCGCTGGTAAGCCCGCAGATGTGATGTGACGCGCACGCGCCAAAAGGGGAATGCCCCCTGAAGGAAGAATGATTGAAGGCAGAATAAATGGATTCAGCCAAACGTGAACGCGCGGAAGCGTGGCTTCGGTACGCCGAAGAGCTTGGCCTCGGGCCGTATTATCGCGGCCGCGCGCCAGAAACGCCGACGCCCGGGTTTGCGGGTGCCCCATCCTTCCCGGAGGGAAGGGTGGGAATGCCGATCGAAGTGTCCGCCCCCGCTCAAATTGCATCTCCGGCAGTTGCGGCCGCGGCTCCGAAGCGCGTCCCGGTGCCGCCTCTCGCGCCCGCGCCGAAGGCAGCACCGGCGGCAACTTTCGTGCCCGTTGTCACAGGGCCGTCGCTGTTCGAAGCGGCGGAGCGGATCGAGGGCGACACGCTGGAACGGATTCGCGCGGACATCGGCGATTGCACGCGCTGCAAGCTGCACAAGAGCCGCACCAAGATCGTTTTCGGCGTCGGGAATCCGAAAGCGGAGCTCGTGTTCGTCGGGGAAGGCCCCGGGCACGATGAAGACGTGCAGGGCGAGCCGTTCGTGGGACGCGCCGGCAAGCTGCTGACGCAAATGATCGAAGCCATGAGCCTGCGGCGCGAGGACGTCTACATCTGCAACGTGGTGAAATGCCGGCCGCCGGAAAATCGCCTGCCCGAGCGCGACGAAATCGCCACCTGCTCACCCTTTCTTCTCCGCCAGCTTGCCGCGATCCAGCCGAAGGTGATTTGCTGCCTGGGCGCGTGCGCCGCGCAGACCCTGCTCCAAACCAATCAAGGCATTTCGCGATACCGCGGCGAATGGTTCGATTATCGCGGCGCGAAACTGATCGCCACGTATCATCCCGCCTATCTGCTGCGCAACCCCAGCGCCAAAGGCGAAGTCTGGAAGGATCTGCTGAAAGTGATGGCCCTCCTCGGCCTCCAGCCGAAGAAACGCTAGCCTGCCTTCGCCAGGAGGCGAGTGTTTTCGCCTTATTGTCGTCATCAATAAAAGCGTACTGTGAGTACGATTTCCCTTGACGAGAAATGGGGCCGTCTGATATACCCGTGCTCGGTAAGGGGGCGAAAGCCTTCCGAACCTGAAAAAGGAGTTAGAACGAACGACGGCTTGAAGAGCAAATAGGGACCTCCGCCGATCGGTGCCAATTCTCCCGGGGATCGCTGGCTGCGCATCCTATGCAGCGCAGTGAACAGCCGGAAGGTGGCTATCAGATCGTTGCCGCGAGTGCGGCGTTAGGACACTGCCCGCGCGTGATTACAAGCTATTTCAAAACCCTCCGTAAAACGATCATAAAGCAGGCGATATGAAAAAATCCCTGGTAGATCGTGAGCGAGCGGTCGTAACGCACGACCAAGCGCCTGTAATTGGCGATCC
>Ga0187817_10000111_pt1 | contig 27417 bp, 22 predicted proteins | sample NC_wetland_sal_i_17_FD_132431 | JGI IMG/M metagenome (GOLD analysis project Ga0187817, IMG submission 132431) | Wetland sediment microbial communities from Neuse River Estuary, North Carolina, USA - SO4_2 | ecosystem: Environmental > Aquatic > Freshwater > Wetlands > Sediment | place: USA... | reverse complement strand
CCTTCGCCCCTCCGGCGGTGAGCTGCGCCCGGTGGCCGCGCTCGGGGCCGCGCCAGCGCGGGTGAACGGCCACTACCGCAGCCAGTTCGGCTCCTATGCCAACCAGGCGCAGGCGGAGTTTGCGAGCTTCGATCCGCTCAATGACGAGGACACGGACATGGCGCCGGACACCATCGTCGCGGCGCCGGCCAACGGCAACACCGGGCCGGCCGATACCAACCGTAAGGGCGCCGAACCGCCGGCCGAAGTCATCGTCGTGCCGTTCCCGACGCAGCGCGCTGCGGCTGCCGCCCCGAAGGCGCAGGACCCGTTGATCGAGCGGCTGACGATGGCGCTCACTGCCGCGGATGAGACCGCACCCCAGCCGGGTCCGACCATCGGTGTCGAGTTGCGCCGGGAGACGGCGACGTTCACGGTGCCCGTGAGCCAAGCCTCGCTGCCCGCCGCGCTCGCCAAGCTCGCAGCGACGGCTGCAGCCAGACAAGCTGTCGACAATGCGCCGCAGCTGGAAGCCCCGGTGTCGGCTCCGGAAGCGATCCACCTCGGCGGCGAATCAACTCAGGCGCAGGCCCTGATCGAGGACCATTCGCAGGCGACGGAGAGCGCCGATTTCGAGCCACCCCTCGTCTTGCGCAGGATGGTGGAGTAGCGCGGCGCGGAGTGCGTTGCAGCAAGCTGGGGCACGGTGCGGTGGCAAGACTTGCTTAACCCAAATGACACCTTAATGGCGCACAAGATCAACACCTCGGGCGGTTCGCTTGTCCAAGCCCGGGCAACAAGGGGACCTCGGACATGCCTGATACTTCCTCGCGACTGCTGGACCTGTCCATTAGCGAGAAAGTGGGGAAGTTGAGTGCGTACATTGCAAGCGACATCGATACCCGCACCGCGCGCGGCCTCTACGCCACCGGCGGCTGCTACCTTCTGATTGCCCGCTCCCCCGAAAGCCCCGTTGCCCTAGCGCTGCGCGAGCACGCGGCCGGGCTCGCCAAATCCGGCATCCGCATCCGCGCCATTTTCGGCGAGGCCGAGCTCGGGCATGGCGCCGCCACGATCGCGGCCGCCCCGTTTGCACTGCCGAGCGAGTGCCGCATCGCACGCGACCCACGCCTCCTCGCCGCACACGAACAGCTCGTGCTCGCCCCCGACTGCGCCTGGATCGGCGACAGCATGCGCCGCGAGCCCTCAAAGCGCGACGCCTACGAGAATTTCGCCGCCGGCTGCGCCGAGACCGCAACCAATGCCACCCGCTCGTTCGAGAAGATCTGGCGCGCGGCCGCTCCGGTCCGCTCGGTTCCCGTGCTGCCCGCAGCGCTCACCTCGCGCCTCCCGGAGATGACCGGAAGTGGTCTGGAGCGTCCGGAGACGCCGCGCCGCCAGTAGCGCAAAAAGGCGCTGCAATCGCCATCCGACGCTTTAGAGGCTGGTCGCAAGACCGGCCTCTTTCCTGTTGTCCGGCACCGCAAAACCGACTTCAGCCGAATAAGGCCGCAACGAGCGGGAACACCCGATATTTACGTTGTTATCGCCGCTGTTAGCCCATTGGGCTCCAATGGCCTTCACCCCGACATCCGCGACTCCGATAATGCGCTTCAACTATCCCCGGCATCGACCTTTTCAAAGGTGGCCTCCCATGCGGTTCCTCGCGCACGCTCTCCTCGCACTCCTATTCGTTGTCCCCTTAGCTTCGGCATACGCCCAGGACGCCTCGCAGCCGCATCCCTTCGCGCACGCAGGCATCGCCAAGGACGGCGAGCGCTACGAGGCCTACCTCAAGTCCAACTGGAAGGCCGCTGGCAAGAAGCCGGTCGAACTGCGCCAGGCAGGGGAGAAGGCGCTCGGCGCCGATCCGCGTGGGGCCTCGCGCAACTTTGCTGCCGCCGTCGTCGCCGACAGCCAGGATGTCGATGCGTGGATCGGGCTCGCGCGCGCGCTCCTCGCGATCAAGGTCGATCCCGACAAGGGCAACGAGCGCTACGACCTGCCGGTCAACGCCTCGGGCGCGGCCTACATCGCCTACGAGCGCGCGCAGGACAACGGCCACAAGGCGCGCGCGCTTGCCGTGCTCGGCGACGCGCTCGAACGCCGCTCGTTCTGGCGCCCGGCCATCGATGCCCTGAAGACAAGCGTCGCGCTCGCCGACAACAGCCAGGTGCGCGAAACCTACGAGAAGCTGCGCACCGAGCACGGCTTCCGCATGGTCGACTACAAGACCGAGTCGGAGGCCGCCAGCCCGCGCCTGTGCCTGCAGTTCTCCGAGAACCTGTCGCACGAGCAAGTCGATTTCGCGAAGTTTGTCTCCATCGACGGCAAGGATCCGCAGGGCGTTTCGGTCGAGGGCGAACAGCTCTGCATCGACGGCCTCAGCCACGGCGAGCGCTACGAGGTGCAGTTGCGCGCCGGTCTTCCTTCGGACGTGGACGAGAATCTGCAGAAGAGCGTCGCCATCGCCGTCTACGTGCCCGACCGCAAGCCGTTCGTGCGCTTCTCCGGCAAGAGCTACGTGCTGCCGAGCCGCGGCCAGCAGGGCATTCCCGTCGTCACCGTCAACACCGCCAAGGTCGAGGTCGAGGTCTATCGCATCGGCGACCGCAATCTCGTCGGCACGCTCGACAGCGGCGACTTCCAGCGCCAGCTCTCCAGCTACGAGATCGAGACCATCAAGTCCCGCACCGGCGAGAAGGTCTACACCGGCGAGATGGACGTTCCGCAGAAGCTCAACGAGGAGGTGACGACCGCGCTCCCCATCACCGACGCGGTCGGCACGCTGAAGCCCGGCGTCTACGTCGTCATCGCCAAGCCGACGCAGAAGTCGAAGGAAGAATGGAACGCCGAAGCCACCCAGTGGTTCATCGTCTCCGACCTCGGGCTCACAGCGTTTTCCGGCGATGACGGCGTGCATGCTTTCGTGCGCTCGCTCGCGGATGCGACGCCGAGCTCCGGCATCAAGGTCAAGCTGATCGCCCGCAACAACGAGGTGCTCGGCACTGCGCAGTCCGACGCCAACGGCTACGCCAAGTTCGACCCCGCACTCGCCCGCGGCGAAGGCGGCTTGCGCCCTGCGCTGCTCGTCGCCGAGAGCACGGGCGGCGAATACGCCTTCCTCGACCTCACGGCCAACGCGTTCGATCTCACCGACCGCGGCGTCAAGGGCCGCGAGGCCCCAGGCCCGCTCGACGGCTTCCTCTACACCGAGCGCGGCGTCTATCGCCCCGGCGAGGACGTGCACATCGCCGCCATCGTGCACGACAAGGCCGGCAAGGCGGCGAGCCTGCCCGTCACCGTCATCGTGACACGCCCCGACGGCGTCGAGCACCGCCGCTTCACGCTTACCGATGCCGGCCTCGGCGGTCGCGAGATCACGCTGCCGCTCGGCGCCTCTGCCATGACCGGAACCTGGCGCGCAAAGCTGCACGCCGACCCCGAGAGCGAGGCGATCACCCAGGTCTCCTTCCTGGTCGAGGACTTTGTCCCCGAGCGCCTCGACCTCAAGCTAGAGCCGCCCGCGGTCGCGCTCTCGCCCGATGAAGCGCAGACCATCAAGGCGTTCGGCCGCTATCTCTACGGCCCCCCCGCCGAGGGCCTCACCATTGAAGGCGACATCGTGGTGAAGTCGTCGAGCGCGGACGTGGAAGGCTTCCCCGGCTACCAGTTCGGCCAGGCGGATGAGAGCATCGATCCCGTTCGCAAATCGCTCGACCTCGCCGCCACCACGGATGCGCAGGGCAAGGCCGATATCGCCGTCACCCTGCCGCAGGTGCCGCACACGGCGCGGCCGCTGGAAGCGAACGTCATCCTGCGCCTGCGCGAGACGGGCGGCCGCACCATCGAGCGCAACGTGACGATCCCCGTCGACCTCAAGGAGCCGCGCATCGGTATCAAGTCGCTGTTTGACGGCAAGAACCTCGACGACAACCAGGCCGCGACCTTCGAGGTCGTCCTCCTCGACGACAAGGGCAAGCGCTCAGCGGCGCCCAAGCTCGAATGGCAGCTCGTGCGCCTCGATACCAACTGGCAGTGGTACCGCCGCGACGGTCAGTGGAACTACGAGGCGGTGACCTTGACCCGCAAGGTCGCGGACGGAACGATCGCGGCGACCGCCGACGGCGCCCCCGCCCAGATCGCAGCGAACGTGACCTACGGCCGCTACCGGCTGGAGGTGCGCAGCCCAGACGCGACCGGACCTTCGGCGAGCGTCGCCTTCAACGCCGGCTGGTACACGGCCGCGAGCGAAGCCGATAGCCCCGAGATTCTCGACGTCGCGCTCGACCACGCCAACTACAAGCCGGGCGATACCGCCAAGCTGCGCATCGCGACGAAGCAGGGCGGCAAGGCACTCATCGCCGTGCTGTCGGGCGGGCTCATGTCCATGCAGGAGGTTGCCGTCCCCAATGGCGGCGGGGAAGCCGATGTCGCGATCGGCAAGGATTGGGGCCCCGGTGCCTACATCACGGCCATGCTCTACCGGCCGCTCGATGAATCGCTGAAGCGGATGCCGAGCCGCGCCATCGGCGTGCAGTACCTGCAGCTCGACCAGTCTGCGCACACGCTGAAGGTCGCGCTCGATACGCCGGCGAAGATCAAGTCCCACACCACGCTTACCGTGCCGGTGAAGATCAGCGGGCTCGATGCCGGCGAGGAGGCGCGCGTAACACTCGCCGCCGTCGATCTCGGCATCCTCAACCTGACGCGCTACCAGGCGCCGGCGCCCGAGAACTGGTTCTACGCCCAGCGGCGCATGGGGCTCGAGATTCGCGACTTCTACGGCCGCCTTATCGACGGCATGCGCGCCGAGCGCGGCACGCTGCGTACCGGCGGCGACGGCGATGCCGGCGCCATGCAGGGCAACCCGCCCGTCGAGGCCACGGTCGCCGAGTTCTCCGGCATCGTCAAAGTCGACCCTGACGGCACCGCCAAGGTCGACTTCGACATGCCCGACTTCAACGGCACCGTCCGCGTGATGGCGGTCGCGTGGAGCGCGGACAAGCTCGGCCATGCCCAGAGCGACGTCATCGTGCGCGATGCGGTGGCGCTTACAGCCTCCGCGCCGCGCTTCTTGACGCTCGGCGACGAAGCGCGCCTCGACGTGGCCGTGCACAACGTCGAAGGGCCGGGCGCCGCTTACAAGCTCGAGGTCGACAGCGGTACGACGACGGTCGAGACCGCCTCGCTCGACTTGAAGGCCGGCGAACGCCGCTCCGAGCACGTCAAGATCAAGCCCGAGGCCGTTGGCCAGGTTACCTATGACGTGCACGTCACCGGTCCCGACGGTATCGCGGTCGAACGCCACCTTACGTTCGACGTGAAGCCGCCCGCCGGCGACATCAAGCGCACGACGGTCACGGCGCTCAAAGCCGGCGGCGGCAGCATCACGCTGTCCTCAGCCCTGGTGCAGGACCTCATCGCCTCGCGCACCAAGGTCAACTTAAGCGTCGGCCCCACTGCGTCCATGGACGTGCCGGGCTTGCTGACCGCACTCGACCGCTATCCGTACGGATGCGCCGAGCAGACGGTGAGCCGCGCCCTGCCCCTCGTCTACGCGAACGCCGTCGCCGTGCAGCTCGGCATCGCTCCCGACAAGGAGATCAAGGAGCGCGTGCAGAAGGCCGTCGACCGCGTGTTCGAAATGCAGGACTCTTCCGGCGCCTTCGGCGTATGGGGCCCGGGCAACGGCGACCTCTGGCTCACGGGCTACGTCACCGATTTCCTGACGCGCGCCAAGGAGCAGGGCTTCAACGTGAACCCGCAAGGCTTCACACAGGCGCTCGACCGGCTGCAGAACTTCATTGCTTACGCGGAGGACTTCGAGAAGGGCGGCGAGGACCGGGCCTATGCGCTCTACGTGCTTGCCCGCAACGGCCGCGCTCCGATCGGCGATCTGCGTTACTACGCCGACACGCGCATCGACCGCTTCTCGACACCGCTCGCCAAGGCACAGCTCGGTGCCGCGCTGGCGATGATGGGCGACAAGACGCGGGCGGAGCGAGCCTTCGCCGCCGCACTTGACTCGCTCGGCGAGGCCGAGCCGACCGACACCTACGTCTATCGGGCGGACTACGGCTCCGACCTGCGCGACAGCGCCGCGCTCGTCACGCTCGCGAGCGAGACGCACATGGCGAATGTCGAGACGCCGAAGCTCGTCAACGTCATCGCCAAGGCATACCTCTCCCGCGACTACACCTCAACGCAGGAGCAGGCGTGGATGCTGCTGGCGGCGAACGCGCTCTCCGATCAGGCCAAGGAAGGCAAGCTCGTCGTCAACGGCGCCCCCGTGCCGAGCCCGCTTCTGCGGTCGATGACGGCGGAAGCGCTCGCCAAGACGACGCTGTCGGTCGCCAACGAGGGCGATGCGCCGGTCGATGCGGTGGTCACCGTCATCGGCGCTGCGCTCACGCCCGAGCCGCCCGTCTCCAAGGGATTTACCATCGAGCGCAGCTACTACACGTTCGACGGCAAGCCGGTGGACCTCAAGAGCGCGGCCGGCGGCAGCGGCACCGTAAAGCAAAACGATCGCTTCATCGCCGTCGTCAAGATCGAGGCGAAGGAGCCTGGCGGCCGCGTGCTGCTCGTCGACCGGCTCCCGGCCGGCTTCGAGATCGAGAACCCGCATCTCGTCGAGAGCGGCGACGTCAAGGCGCTCGAGTGGCTGAAGACGAGCGTACGGCCGGAGCACAGCGAGTTCCGCGACGACCGCTTCGTTGCCGCCTTCAACCTGACGAACATTCCTGCCGCCGCGCAGAGCGAGAACGGTGCGGAAGGCACCGCAAACGACAATGAGGGCGACGCTGCCCCGTCGAAAGGTCCCGCCGCGTCTGCTACGGTCGCTTACATGGTTCGCGCGGTGACGCCAGGCGCCTTCATCCACCCGGCGGCAACGGTCGAGGACATGTATCATCCGCAGCGGTACGCGCGCTCGGCCGCCGGCACGCTCAACGTGAGCCCCAGCGAATAAGGAGATTCAATGCGGGCTGGGCTCAGACGATTTCTCCCCTCCGCCCTCGCGGCGGAGGGCCAACCCAACGAGGAGGGCGGGGGTAAATCCCCGGCCTCCGCTCGCGTGCGAAAGCGGCGAACACTGCGCTGGCTCGCCGGCGGGCTCGGTGCGGTCGTTGTGCTCGCCGCGGGCGGCATCGCTGCGCTCAACGTGGCGCTCGATCGGCTCGGGGCCCCACAGCTCGCCGACGTGAGCCAGGTCTCCGTCTCGGTGCTCGACCGCCACGACCGCCTCTTGCGCGCCTTCACCACGCCGGAAGGCCGCTGGCGCCTTCCGCTCGAGCCTGACGAGGTCGACCAGCGCTACCTCGCCATGCTCTTGGCCTTCGAGGACAAGCGCTTCTACCGCCATGGTGGCGTCGACGTGCGCTCACTTGCCCGCGCCGCGTGGCAGCTCGCCCGTCACCGCCGCATCATCTCGGGTGCGTCCACGCTTACCATGCAGGTTGCGCGCCTGATCGAGGGCAAGCACGAGCGCACGGGGAGCGCCAAGCTGCGCCAGATCATGGGTGCGCTGCAGCTCGAACGGCGCCTCTCCAAGAAGGAGATTCTCGCGCTTTATCTCCGGCTTGCCCCCTTCGGCGGCAATATCGAGGGCGTACGCGCGGCCTCGCTTGCCTACTTCGGTAAGGAGCCGCGGCGGCTTTCCGTCGGCGAGGCAGCCCTGCTGGTTGCGCTCCCGCAGTCACCCGAGCAGCGCCGCCCCGACCGCAGCCCCAAGGCGGCGCGTGCCGCGCGCGACCGCGTGCTAGCGCGCGCAGCCGGCGCCGGTGTGATCACTGCGGCGGAAGCGACGCGGGCAAAGCTCGAGCCGGTGCCAACCGTCCGCCGCGACTTTCCCAAGATCGCCCCGCACCTCTCGGAAGCCGAGGTAGCGCTGGCGCCAACCAAGACCGTGCATCGCCTGACGCTTGATCGCGACATACAGACGGCGCTCGAAAGCCTCGCCGAGGAGCAGACGAAGTTCCTAGGCCAGAAGCTGTCGGCCGCCATCCTCGCCGTCGACCACACGACGGGCGAGGTGATCGCACACGTCGGCTCGGCCGGCTATCTCGACGACGCCCGCTGGGGTGCCATTGACATGGCAACCGCCGTGCGCTCGCCGGGATCGACGCTGAAACCCTTCATCTACGGGCTGGCCTTCGAGGCGGGCATCGCCCACCCCGAGACGCTCATCGAGGACCGCGCCGTGCGCTTTGGCAGCTATGCGCCGAAGAACTTCGACGAGGGCTACCACGGCACCGTGACTATCCGCGAAGCGCTCGACCAGTCCTACAACATCCCCGCCGTGAAGGTGCTCGCGGCCGTCGGCCCCGGCAAGCTCGCCGGCCGCTTCCGCCGCGTCGGCGTCGAGCCGCAGTTCCCCGATAAAACCCCGCCTACGCTGGCGATGGCGCTCGGCGGCGTCGGGCTCACGCTGCACGACCTTGCAACGCTCTATGCCAGTTTGGCGCGTGGCGGCGAGGCCGTGACGCTCACGCACCGCATGGGCGAGAAGCCCAGCACGGCGCAACTGCAGCCGCAGGGCAAGCGCAAGCGGATGCCGCAAGCGGAGTATGTGCTCTCGCCCGTCGCCGCCTGGTACGTCACCGACATCCTCAAGGACGCGCCGCCGCCGCTCAACGCCAAGGGTGGCCGCTTCGCCTACAAGACCGGCACCTCCTACGGCTACCGCGACGCCTGGGCCGTCGGCTACGACGGCCGCTACACGGTCGCGGTCTGGGTCGGCAGACCCGACGGCGCTTCGACGCCCGGGCTCGTCGGCCGCATCGCCGCGGCGCCCATCCTGTTCGACGCCTTCGCGCGGCTGGGCGAGAAGCGCGTGCCGCTTCCTGCGCCGCCGCGCGGCGTGGTGCAGGCGACCGGGACCGAGCTCCCCCCGCCTCTCAAACGCTTCCGGGAGGGCAACGTGGAGGTGGCCGAGGGCCCATTCCTCGAGCCCCGCGTCCTCATTTCATTCCCGCCCGACCGCGCCGAGGTCGAAACGGAGCAGGATTCCCCCGTGCTGTTCAAGGCCAACGGCGGCGTGCTGCCGCTCACCTGGCTCGTCGACGGCGCCCCGATTACGTCCGATCCCCGCACACGCCAGGTCGTTTGGCAGCCGCCCGGGCCGGGGTTCGTCAAGCTGTCGGTGATCGACGCCAAGGGCCGCGTTGACCGCGTGACGGTGCGCATGAAATGAAACTTGGGCGATGCAAGGAGCCTGCGGACGGGCTAGTCTCAAGGCTCCCTCCACCCCGGAGCGAGCCAAAGCCCCGATGAAGAAGCGCCTGCGCATCCCGGCTGCACTTGTCGCGTTCATGCTCTTGCTCGGCGGTTGCGAGCAGGAGCAAGGCCATGAGCTCCCCGCGCTCGGCGCCAAGCTCGACCAAACCTCCGTCTCCGGCATTTCATCGGGGGCCTACATGGCGGGCCAGTTCGAGATCGCGCACTCGCGCGACGTGGTCGGCGCGGCGATCATCGCGGGCGGCCCTTACGGCTGCTCGGAGAGCCTGTTTGCCGACGTAATTCCCGGCCCCGGGACCGCGCTGCTCAACCTGACCAAGGCCATCAACGGCTGCATGCTCAACGCCCTGCAGGCCTTCGGCGTGCCGAACCCGAAGCTGCTCGCCGAGCGTGCAGGCCATCTCGCGGAACGCGGCAGCATCGACCCCATCGCCAGCGTCAAGGACGACCGCATTTATCTCTTCTCAGGCAAGGACGACCACACCGTCGTTCCCGCAATCGTCGATGCAGCCAAGCAATTCTACGAAGCGCTCGGCGTGCCGGATGCAAACATCCTCTACGTGTCGAACATCCCCGCCGGGCACGCGTTCGTCACCGAGGACAAGGGCCCCGCGTGCGACTACTCGGGGCGACCCTACATCGTCGATTGCCACTACGACCAGGCGGGTGCACTCTTGCAGCAGATTTACGGCACCCTCAATCCGCGCTCGGCGGAGCCCTCCGGCATGTTCATGGTGTTCAACCAGAAACCCTACACGAAGGATCTCGACAACCCGGGCTTGAGCGACCAGGGCATCGCCTACGTGCCGAGCGCGTGCGCTGCCGATGACGGTTGCCGCGTCCATATCGCGTTTCATGGCTGCGGCCAGAACCGCACCTTCGTCGGCGATGCGTTCGCACGCGATTCAGGATTCGCCCGCTGGGCCGATACCAACAACATCATCGTGCTGTTCCCGCAGACGGCGGCGACCCCCCTCAATCCGCAAGGCTGCTGGGACTGGTGGGGCTATACGGGCCGCGACTATCTCACCCGCAAGGCCCCGCAGATCGTGGCGGTGCGGCGCATGATCGAGCGGCTGGCCACCTCACGCGCGCCATCCTGAACCCCGCGTCAACACGGCACACGGGGTTTGTGACCGTAGTCATTTGTGGCGGTCCATAAGCGCGCTTAATTTGCGCCTTCAGTTTCGCGGGGCGCTGTGATCTGAGATAAGACGAGACAGGTGAGGGGGAAGGTGCCGATGACAAGCAGTCTCGCAATCGGCCGGGGTGCAAGCCGCGGTGAGGCGGGCAACGGGACGCGCTCCTGGCTGTGGCCCAAGTCGCGTTCCTGGTCGCAGGCCCGGCGCACGCTCAACGCGCTGTCGGCCTTCGCGGCGGCGGCCCTCTTGACGGCATCGACCGCGGCGAGCGTGATGGAGCAGAGCAGCCTCGATGACGAGAGTGGTCGCGCTGCGGTCGGCGGCGCGGAGGGGGCGGCGCTTCATCCCGGCGCGGAGACGGTCGTCGGCGCCTACGGTGGCGCGCCCTATACCTATCCGAGCCCCGTCACGATCGGGAAGACGGGCGACAGCTTCACCATCGATCCGGTGCACTGGTACACTGATCCCTTCCACAATCCCATCTACTACGGCGCGCGCATCGTCCGCTGGTTCTCGGGCCGCGCCGGCGTGATGATCGACTTCATGCATTCGAAGGCAATCGCGCAGCGCGACGAGGAAGCCGCCTTCAGCGGCACCATCGATGGCAAGCCGCTGCCAGCGCGCGCGCGCATCTCCGACATTGTGAAGAAGCTCGAGTTTTCGCACGGCCACAACATGCTGATGCTCGTTGGGCTCGTGCGACTGCCCGGCATCGGTCCACGCTTGAGCCCCTATGCCGGCCTCGGCGGCGGCGTGCTTCTGCCCCACACCGAGGTCGAGCTCGCGCAGGGCAACCATCCCCGCACCTACGAGTACAACTTCGCCGGGCCGACGGGTCAGGCGCTCATCGGGCTCGAGATTCGCCTGATGCGCATGTCCTTCTTCATCGAGTACAAGTTCACGTATGCAGACTATGAGGCGCCGCTGTCAGAAAAGAACGGTAGCTGGCTCGGCTGCGACCTTTTGCGGCAGCTCAAGCGCTGGATCAATGGCGAGCCGCCGCCGGGTGGGCACGTCTCGACCGAAGTCGCGAGCCATCAGGTCGTGAGCGGGCTGCTTGTGCGCTTCGTCCCGCATGCCGCCGCGCCGTAACGGGGCTCAGAAGCGGCGGAGGAGGCGCTCGAAATAATCGAGCTCCATCGGCGGCCGCGCCGGTTGCGCCACACGCCGGCGCAGCTCCTCGAGGATCTCTCGCGCGCGCTGCATGTCGATCTCGTCGGGCACCTTGACCGAGTTGCCGGGGTCTGGCCCCTGGAACCGTTGCGGCCGGCCTAGAGGATCGCGTGGCGTGTCGCCATTCTGGCCGAAGCGGGACTGGCCGTTCTTCTGCGCCTCCTCGGCCATCTTCTGGGCGCCCTGGCGCATCTGATCGAGCGCCTGCGACTGGTCGCCAAGCGCGGAGCTGGTGTCGCCCTGATCGAGCGACTGCTCGGCGTTCTTCATGGACTCGCGCGCGTTCCCGAGCTCCTTCGAGTTGGCGCCGAGCTCGTCGAGACTCTTGCGCAGCTTCTCGAGCTCCTCGCGCAGCGCGCGCTGCTGCTCGCCGAGCCCTTTGCCCTGCTGCTGGCCGCTCTTGCCGTGCTGACCCTGACCCTGCTGGCCTTGCTGCTCGTCGCCGCCTTCGCCGTTCTGCCCCGGCTGACCCTGCCGGTTGCCCTGGCGCTCGTGCCCACCTTCGGTCGAGCCGCCGAGCTGCCGCTGCGCCTGACGCCGGTGCTCGTTGTAGGTCTGGTCCATGAGGCGCTGCTGCTGGCCGATCATGTTGCCGAGGTCATCGAGCTTCTTCATCAGCATCTGGCCGCGCTCGCCGTCCTTCTTCGACATCTGCCCGGATTGCAGACGCTCGAGCAGGTCGCGGAGCTGGCTCAGCATCTGCTGGGCCTGATCGCGCGAGCCGTTCTTCGCAGTGTCCTCCAGCTCTTTCATCATGCGCTCGAGATCCTGCTGCGAGAGCTGCTGGTTCTGCTGATCCAGCCCCTCGGGCGGGTTCATCTGGTCCTTGGCCGCGTTCTTCGTCAGCTGCTCGACGTACTTGCTCAACGCGTCGCGAAGCTGCTGCATCAGGGCCTGGATCTCGTTGTCGGGTGCACCCTTCTCCAGCGCCTCCGCGAGCTTGTCCTGCGCGTCGCGCAGCGCCTTCTCCGCGTCCGACAGGTCGCCGTCCTCGATGCGCAGCGCGATATCCCACAGGCCGTCGGTGGCACTCTTTAGCCCCGTGCGTGAGCCGTCATGCTCCAGCCCATGAATGAGAGTACGCAGGCTCAGGTAGATCGAGGCGTTGTCGATGAAGCCCTCGGGCTCGTAGGTAAGGGCATCGAGGGCGCGCAACACCTGCGGCCTATAGCGCGGGTCATCGAGCAGCTTGGCGCGCTGCTCCACGAGCGCGCGCGCGAGCGGCTTCTCGAAGCGGCGCTGCGGTAGCACGATGCGGATCGGCTTACTGCGGCCGATGTTGCCGGCGACGTCGCGCGCTTCGAGCGTCAGGATCACTTCACGCCCGGCGTAAGGGTGCGGGGCAACGTCAAGGTAGGTCTGCGCCGCATGCGTGTTGCCGCGCGGCAGCCGCAGCGTCAGCGTCGGGGGATGCTCGAGCGGCGGACGCGGACCTTTAAGCGGTTCCGGGCGCGCCCAATCCTTGGACGAGTCGGCCGGCTTCTGCTGGGCCTCGGCCTTCCTGACCTTGGCTTCCGCGGAGACGACCCCGTAGTCGTCCTCGACCGTGTAGTCGAGCTTCAAGGCGCCGCGGAGCGTGCGCTCGGGATCCTTGGTCAGCGCAATCTTCGGTGCCTTGTCGGGGATGACGTAGAACGGCCAGCGCGCGAGCTCAGAGCCCAACGCCAGCACGCGCACCTCGCCCGACTTCCTCAGCTCGTAGCGCAACTCGGAAATTTCCGCGCCCGAGCCCGAGGTCTTGCCGGCCTCCGGCGCCTTCGCGGCGACGATCTGCCTTTCGGGCGAGCCTTCGTTCATGACCTCGAGGCTCAGCGCGCCGAGGCCGCTGCCCGTCGCCCGCACGATGAGCACGCTGCGCTCTGGAACCTCGATGAGCTTCGCCGGCGCCGACGCGAGCGTGCCGCCGCGCGCGCCGTCGGCGAGCATCACGGGGGGCCGCGTCGTGTAGGAGGGCGGCGTGACCCAAGCGTCGAGCCGGGCGGAGGACAGTGCCGCGAGCGAGTTGAAGCGGAAGGCGGAGCGCAGGCGGTCGGCGGCGCTGTCGCCGACGAGGGAGGCTACGGCAACGACGCCGAGCATCAGAAGCGCACGCAGGGCCGCGGGGTCAGCGCGGTCAGTGCGCGGATGCGGGGGTCCGACGCGCAGCCTTGCGAGTGCCGCGGCAAGCCGCGCGCGGTGCGCTTGCCAGATGGCTGATGTGCGCGGATCATCCGCATTGGCAGTGACGGTGTCCTCGTAGGACGAGGCAGGGCGATGCGGGATACCGGAAGCGCTCTCGAGCCGCCGCACCGCCTCCTCGCGGCCGGGGTAGTTCACGCGCGCGGCGCAGATGACGGCGGCGAGCGCAGCGATGACGAAGCTCGCAAGCAGCGCGATGTGGGCGGGCTGCGGCAGGTGCACCCATACGTTCATAAGCGAGACGAAGAGGAATAGCCCGGCGATGCCGAGAATCAGCCACAGCCGCGGCCACAGGCGCTCGAAGTAGAGCGTCATGCGGCTGAACCGCACCTTGCGGGCGAAGGCGGCGTCGGTTGGTGAGGCCTGGGGCTCTGCCATCAGCTCACGATAACTGGAACGCGTGGGGCGGCAAAGGCGGCGCCCTGCCGCCGATCATTAAACTTTCGTCATTTGTTCTGGTTCCGACTAAGCTAGCCAATCCGGCACGCGGTCGAGCCCGATCAAATCGTCGTAGCTGCCGCGCGGGCGCACAACGAAATAGCTCTCCTCGTCGACCAGCACCTCCGGCACTAGGAGCCGCGTGTTGTAAGTCGAGGACATCACCGCCCCGTAGGCGCCTGCCGTCATCACGGCGACGAGGTCGCCCGATTCGAGCGGTGGCAGCGGCCGATCGAGCGCCAGATAGTCGCCCGTCTCGCACACGGGTCCCACCACGTCCTGCGCTAAGGGCGGCATCGCGGCCTTCGCCTCGGTGACCGGCCAGATTTCATGCTGGGCTTCGTACAGCGTCGGCCGGATCAGGTCGTTCATGGCGGCGTCGACCACGGTGAACATTTTGTCCACGCCCTCCTTGGAGTAGAGCACGCGCGTCACCAGGATGCCGGCGTTGCCGACGATGACGCGCCCCGGCTCGAGGATGATCTTCAAGCCGAGGTCGCCGAGGAACTCCTTGGCGACTGCGGCATAGGCGGACGGCGGCGGCACCACCTCGCCCTCCGACATGTAAGGCACGCCCAGGCCGCCGCCGATGTCGAGGTGGCGCAGGGCATGGCCGTCGCGGATCAGCACCTGCGCCAGCTCGCGCAGCAGCCGGAAGGCGTTGCGGAACGGCTCAAGCTCGGTGATCTGGCTTCCGATGTGCATGTGGATGCCGGCGACCTCGATGCGCGGCAGCGTGCGCGCCTCCGCGTAGAGCCGGGGCGCCTGCGCATACGGAATGCCGAACTTGTTCTCGGCCTTGCCGGTGGAGATCTTGGCGTGCGTCTTGGCGTCGACGTCGGGGTTGACGCGCAGCGCGATGCGCGCGGTGCGGCCAGCCCTCTCCGCCTCCTCGCTCAGAACTCTCAGCTCCGGCTCGCTCTCGACGTTGAAGCCGAGGATGTCCTGCGAGAGCGCGAAGGCGATTTCGGCGCGCGACTTGCCGGCACCGGCGAAGATGATCTTTGAGGCCGGCACGCCGGCCGCCAGGGCACGCCGCAGCTCGCCTTCGGAGACCACATCCATGCCGGCGCCGAGCCGGGCCAGCGTGCGCAGAACCGCTTGGTTGGAGTTGGCCTTCACCGCATAGCAAATGAGCGCGTTCTGGCCCGCGAAAGCCTCGGCCAGCACGCGGTAGTGCCGTTCGAGCGTTGCCGTCGAATAGCAGTAGAACGGCGTGCCGACCTCGGCAGCGATCCGCGCGATCGAGACATCCTCGGCGTGGAGGACGCCACCTCTGTAGTGGAAGTGGTGCATCGAAAGGCTTCTAGCGCGAGTCCCGCGCTACCGCAGCAGCGGATCGAGAATGAAGCCCTCGTGCGGCTTGGGCGGCGCGGCCGAGTCGGGCTGGGTGCCGGCGGACTCCGCCGACTTCGCCGTGCCGTTGGCCTTGGCGTCGGGTGGGGGATCGAGCGAGCCGCGCACTCCGCAGGCGGCAAGCCCCAGCGACAGGGCCGCCACCGCGATGCCAACGCCGATGCCCTTTCCTGTGAACCTCACGAGCACGTCCTCGACCAGTATCCCACAACGCGAAGCCGTAAAGGCCGCTGCGCCCCAAGGGTGCAGGTGCCACCGACAGGGCTGTTCTACCGCTTGAGGAGCCCCTTTTCCAACCGCTTCCGCCAGCTTTGCGCCATTTTGCGCACGTTCTGTGGCGCGGTTCCCCCATAGCTTTTCCGGCTGGAAACGGACTTTTCCGGGCTCAAAACCGTGAAAACGTCGTCCGTTATGCGCGGCTCGACCGCCTGCATGACGGCAAGGGGGACCTTGTCCAGGGCCAAATTCTCGGCTTCGGCCGCCGCGACGATGCGACCCGTGACGTGGTGGGCCTCCCGGAACGGCAGTTTCAGGATCCTGACCAGCCAGTCGGCGAGGTCGGTCGCTGTCGCATAACCGATCCCCGCCGCCGCACGCATGGCATCAACATTGGGCTCCATGTCGTCGACCATGCCGGTGGTCGCGGCGACCGCCAGCGTGAGGCTGTCGAGGGCATCGAAGGACAGCTCCTTATCCTCCTGCATGTCCTTTGAGTAGGCCAGCGGCAGACCCTTGATAACCATCAGCAGGCTCTGGAACGCCGCGGCGATGCGCCCGACCTTGGCGCGCGTCAGCTCGGCGGCGTCCGGGTTGCGCTTCTGCGGCATGATCGAGGAGCCGGTCGTGAACTTGTCCGAGAGCTTGATGAAGCCGAACTGCGGCGTCGTCCACAGCACGATCTCCTCGGCAAAGCGCGACAGATGCACGGCCGCGATAGCCGCGGCGGCGAGTGTCTCGAGCACGAAGTCGCGATCAGAGACGGCATCGAGCGAGTTGGCGGCGGGCCTATCGAAGCCGAGCACCTCCGCCGTCCTATGCCGGTCGATGGGGAACGACGTGCCGGCAAGTGCCGCCGCCCCGAGCGGGCACTCGTTGAGCCGGCGGCGGGCATCGGCAAAGCGGCCGCGGTCGCGTCCGAACATCTCCACGTAGGCCAGCAGATGGTGGCCAAAGGTCACCGGCTGCGCCGGTTGCAGGTGCGTGAAGCCCGCCATCACGGTCGCCGCGTGCGCCTCCGCTTTGCGGACGAGCGCCAACTGCAGCCGCGCGAGGGCCTCATCCAGAGTATCGATGCGGTGACGCACATAAAGCTTGAAGTCGGTCGCCACCTGGTCGTTGCGCGAGCGCGCGGTGTGCAGTCGCCCGGCCGGTGTGCCGATTAGTTCCTTCAAGCGGCTCTCGACGTTCATGTGCACGTCCTCGAGCGTGCGCGAGAACTCCATGCCGCCCGACTCGATCTCGGCCAGCACCGCGTCGAGACCCTTCGCGATCTCGCGCGCGTCCGCCTTGCTGATGATGCCCTGCTCGGCGAGCATCGCCGCGTGCGCCTTGGAGGCCAAGATGTCCTGGGGGGCCAGCCGCTTGTCGAAGCCGATGGAGGCGTTTATCTCCTCCATGATCTCGGCGGGCGAGGCCGCGAAACGGCCGCCCCACATGCGGTTTAGAGGCTTGTCGGTCACGGGGATCGGCTCCGTCAGCGATCGGATCTCGGCGAAAGAGACATTATGAGCGACAGGACACCGAAACCCGCAAACCCGCTCGCCAGGCAGCTTTGGATCGCGGCGCTGTCGGCGCTTGCGGCGTTCGCGGCGGTATACGTCATCGCGGGGCGCCCTGACAACGAAAGAGGCACGGTTTTAAGCCCGCCGAGCAGCGAGTCTGGCGCGCCCGCCTCCGCAAACAAGCTCTCGACCGGGGCCATGACGACTTTCGTGTTCAAAGAGCCGCCGGCGCCGCTTCCCGAGGTCCAATTCGTTAACGCAGAGGGCAAGCCGATGACGCTAAAGGATTGGCGCGGCAAGGTTGTGCTCCTCAATCTGTGGGCGACGTGGTGCGCCCCCTGCCGCGGCGAGATGCCAGCCCTCGACCGCCTGGAGAGCGCGCTCGGCTCCGATAAATTCGAGGTCGTGGCGCTCGCGGTCGACAAATCCGGTCTTGAGGGCGCGCGCAAGTTCCTCGACGAGACCAAGGCCCAAAAGCTCAAGCTCTACGCCGACCCGACCGCGCGCCTGGGCAACGAGTTCAAGGTCATTGGCATGCCGACCTCGATCCTCATCGACAGGCAGGGCCGCGAGGTCGGCCGCCTCATCGGGCCCGCCGAATGGGACAGCCCCGATGCCAAGCGCCTGATCCAGTCGCTGCTTTAGCCTCTAGAGAAGGTGCGCCGCGAGCGCCGTGAGGGCAACGGCCGCGACGGCGATGAACAGCATGGTCGAACGTCGGACGTTCTTCTCGGCCCGCTCGATGAGCTCCTGCATGGCGCTGAGCTCGGAAAGCTTCTTGTCGATCGCCTCGAACGACTTGTAGGTCAGCCCCACGAAGGTGCTCTTCTCGCCTTCGATCGCATCGAGTCGGGCTTTGAGATCGTGTGCGCCCCGCTGCAGGTTGCCGAGCTTGTAGTCGCGCGCGTTCTTGAGACTGTCCTCGAAGCTCTGGAAGCGGCGCGTGCGGCCGGCCTCCTCGGCCATCTCGGCGAGGCTCTGGCGCGTCTTCTCGAGCTCGCGCTCGAGCCGGGCGATCGAAGCCTGCACCCTGTCGAATTGAACCGCCGTCTCGGCGACGAAACCGTCGCGGCCGAGCCATGGACCTTGCGTGACCACGGCAACCCTATCGCCCTGCAACACTACGCAACCCTTCCAACGCAACTGAAACGAACGCCAGTCCGCCCTTCGCGGAGTATGGATAGCCGGGTTTAACGGCGCGTATCCAAATGGGGCGGGGGCCAAAATTTGCTCGGCCGTTGACACCCTTGGGCGATGCGCGCGACAAGGCCGCGAGTCTGACCATCCGCCGAAGGGACCGAGATGTCTTTGAAACCAGACACCACCGAGTTGCAGAGCGCGATCGAGGCTGTCTGGGAGGAGCGCCAGGGGGTCGGCCAGGGCACGACAGGCGTCGTCCGCGATACGGTCGAGGCGGCCCTCGACCTCTTGGACAAAGGCGAGGTGCGCGTCGCCGAGCGCACGGGCGCCGCAGTGTGGACCGTCAATCAATGGCTCAAAAAGGCGGTCTTGCTGTCGTTCCGGCTCAATGACACGGTTGCCATCTCGGGGGCTCCCGGCGGAGCGACGTGGTGGGACAAGGTGCCATCCAAGTTCGCCGGCATGACCCCCGACGATTTCCGCCGCGCCGGCTTCCGCGCGGTCCCCGGAGCGATCGTGCGCCGCTCGGCCTACATCGCGCCGGGCGTGGTGCTCATGCCCTCGTTCGTCAATCTCGGCGCCTACGTCGATGAGGGCACCATGGTCGATACCTGGGCCACCGTCGGTTCCTGCGCGCAGATCGGCAAAAACTGCCACATCTCCGGCGGCGCCGGCATCGGCGGCGTGCTGGAGCCGCTGCAGGCGGGGCCGGTGGTCATCGAGGACAACTGCTTCATCGGCGCGCGCGCCGAGGTCGCCGAGGGCGTGCTCGTGGGCGCGGGCTCGGTACTGTCGATGGGCGTCTATCTCGGAGCTTCGACCACCATCATCGACCGCGCGACGGGGGAGAAGCACTTCGGCAAGGTGCCGCCCTACTCGGTCGTCGTGTCGGGGACGATGCCCGGCAAGCCACTTCCCGACGGTTCGCCCGGTCCCAACCTCTACTGCGCCGTCATCGTCAAGCGCGTCGACGAGAAGACGCGCTCCAAGACGAGCATCAACGAGCTACTGCGCGATTGAGTTGGTGAGGCATGAACACCTTTCGCAACCTCGAGATCGCCGACATCGTCGCGACCGTGCGGCAGCTGAGCCTGCGCATCGGCGAGCGCTTTCCCAACAGCGGCCTCTACCGCGTATGCCGCGAGCTCGAAGTGATGGCGCAGGAGACCTCGGCGCGGGCGGCGAACATCTCGCGGCCCAAGCTTTGGCTGCGCGCGCTGCTCACCACCCTTGCGGTTGCCGGCGTAGTCGGCGCCTTCTTCATCGGGCGCTGGATGTTGGGCTTACGCTCCTCCGATGAGCTCGCCGGCACCATGCAGGGCCTCGAGGCCGCCGTGAACCTCGTCATCATCATCGGCGCCTCCGGCGCCTTCCTCGTCACGCTGGAAGCGCGCTGGAAGCGGCAGCTCGCGCTCTCGGCGCTGAACGAGTTCCGCTCGGTTGCGCACGTCATCGACATGCACCAGCTCACCAAGGACCCGAGCGCGCTCGGCGGCCCGCGCACCAGCTCCTCGCCGAACCGCGTCATGACGCGCTTCGAGCTCGTCCGCTACCTGAGCTACTGCTCCGAGATGCTATCGCTGGCGAGTAAGGCCGCCGCCGTCTACGCCGACAACATCCACGATCCCGCCGTCATCGACGCCGTCGGCGACATCGAGCGGCTCACCACCAACCTGAGCCAGAAGATCTGGCAGAAGATCACGATGGTCGAGACCGACATCGAGGAAGAGCGGGGTGCGAAGGCGGTGTCCGCGGGCGAGCTGTCGCAGCTCCGGCCCGACCCGGTGAAGTCATGAGCGATTCCGAAACGCGCGGCGCCGATCTCGCCAATCTGCTCACAAGCTTTCACGGCCGCATTGCCCGCAAATCGTGGTGGATCGGCTACCTCATCGTGGTCGTCGCCAGCCTTTCCGGCACAGCCGTGCTGGACCCGAGGTTCTTCACCGCAGAGGAGCTCCCTCCCCCAAGCTGGCCCGACACGATCTGGCAGCTCATCTGGCTCGTGCCGAGCGCGGCGATCACGGTGAAGCGCTTCAACGATCGTGATTGGCCGTGGTGGCTCGGCTATGCCGCTGCGACCCTCGTCGCCATTCGGCTCCTCGCGCCGCACCTCGGGCTGCCGATCGATCCGCAAGCTGCCGGACTGGGACGCACCGCGTTCTGGGTCTCGACCTTGCTGCTGACGGCGGTCGCCATCGACAACGGTTTCTTCCGCGGCACCGATGGCCCCAATCGCTACGGCCCCGATCCGCTTCAACGCAATTCGACCATTCCATGACCGGCGCACCCGATCCCGTCACGCTTGCTCAGGCGCTCATCCGCTGCGAGAGCGTCACGCCCGCCGAGGCCGGTGCCCTGACGCTGCTGCAGCAGGCGCTCGAACGCGCGGGTTTTCAGTGCCACCGCATGACCTTCACGGAGCCCGGCACCGCGGACGTGGACAACCTTTACGCCCGCTTCGGGTCAGAGGCGCCGAATCTATGCTTCGCCGGGCACACGGACGTCGTCCCACCGGGGGACGAGGCCGCTTGGACCGTGCCTCCGTTCGCTGCCGAGATCCGCGACGGCGTGCTCTACGGGCGCGGCGCCGCCGACATGAAGGGCGCCGTGGCCTGCTACGTCGCCGCCGCCCTGCAATATATCGCTGGCCGCGGCGGCAAGGCTAAGGGTTCGCTCTCCTTCCTCATCACAGGGGATGAGGAGGGTGCCTCCGTCAATGGCACGATCAAGCTACTCGGCTGGCTCAAAGAGCGTGGCGAGAAGCTCGACGCCTGCGTTGTCGGCGAGCCCTCGAGCCAGACCGCGGTCGGCGACGAGATCAAAATCGGGCGCCGCGGCTCGCTCAACGGCGAGCTCATCGTCAAGGGCAAGCAGGGCCATGCCGCCTACCCGCACGTCGCCGACAACCCGCTACCCAAGCTCGCTCGCATGATCGACCGGCTCGCAAGCCTGCACCTCGACAGCGGCACCGAGCACTTCGAGCCCTCGCACATTGCAGTAACGATCGTCTCGGTGCCGAACACCGCGACCAACGTGATCCCGGGGCAGGCGCGCGCGACATTCAACGTCCGCTACAACGACGCGCACACGCGCGCTAAGATCGAGCGGCGCATCGCCGAGTGCTGCAAGGCCGCGGCCGCGGAGGTGGGCGCGCAATATACGCTGAGCTTCTCCGGCACTGGCGACGTGTTCCTTACCAAGCCGGGGCCGCTGGTCGAGGCCATGGCGAACGCCGCGCGCGAGGTCACCGGCCACTCAGCCAAGCTGACGACGACGGGGGGCACGTCGGACGCGCGCTTCATCAAGGACTATTGCCCGGTGGTGGAGCTTGGTCTCGTTAACGCGACGATCCATCAGGTCGACGAGCGTGTGCCGGTCGCGGACCTTATGACGCTGATGCAGATCTACGCGCGCTTCATCGAGCGTTACTTCGCGGCGGCCTGAAGCCCCTTGTTGCCGCGCCGCGGCTTTTCTAGACTCGCCCGCGACCGCGTCCGAAGGCGATCCGCATGACAGAAGAGCCGTTCGATTTCGCTTTGCTCATCCGCCGCGGCGTCAAATTTCGCCGCTGCGATGCGGGCCAGCGCATCTTCCTCGAGAACGACCCCGGTGACTGCCTCTACGTGGTGCACACCGGCCGCGTCGACGTCATCACCTTCGGCACGGTGCTGGAGAGCGTGGGGCCTAACGGCATTTTCGGCGAGATGGCCTTGATCGACGACGGCCCGCGCAGCGCGGCGGCCTTGACCAGCGAGCCCACCGAGCTCGCCGTCGTCGACAAGAGCACGTTCCTGACGCTCGTGCGCGAGGAACCGGAATTCGCGATGCGCGTCATGCGGGTGCTGGCGCAGCGCATCCGCCACATGGGCGCCGCGCGCTGAAGCCGCGCGGTCGTGACCAACCCCGCGTGGCTAGTTGCGCGATACAAGCTTCTCGCGCACGACACGCTCGCGTGTAACACGCCGATTGCCGGTGTAATAGATGGCGGCGCCGTGCGCGATGATGCCGATGCCCCATCCGATCAGCGGCCAGTAGAACCAAAGCGTGTTGGGCGTCGTCAGCAGGTTGATGGCGATCAGCAGAAGGTTGACGAGCACGTAGGCCGCGAAGTGGATCTTGAATCCGGTGTCTTCGAAAAGTTGCTTCATCAGCGTGGTCCTTCGGTTCGATAGTCGCCTCGCTGCGCGAGCTTCTATCATGCGCCGCCCGGCATCCCAAGCGACGGTTCCACCGTGTTTTTGACCAAGCTAAACGGGGCGCGAAAAGGCAACCGCGCCAGCGCCTTACTCCTTGCGCGGCTCGACCGTTTCGGCATCGATTGAGTAGCCCGCATCCGCGAGGCCCGTGAATGCCGGCTCCGTTTTGATCGTCCCCGTTACGGTCACCGGATCGAACTGGCCCGCGACCTCGAAGCCCTTGTCGGCCTTCACATAGATAATCTGGTTCGCCGGCGGGGGCGGCACGTGGATGCATGCGCCCACGAACGGCACCAGCAGGAACTCCTTGACCGTCGTGGCATCGAAGTCGAGCGGCACGACGTAGCCGCCGATGCGCACGTGCTTGCCGTTGAGCTCCGTCACCACCCGCGGGGGCAGGTCGGCGCCCGGCTGGCGCCGCTTGATCGACATCCAGTTGCCCTCGGGCAGCGGGGGCGGCGGCGGTCCACCGTCTGTGCTTACCGTCGAGCCGCCGAAGAACGTTTTCGGCTTCAGGGGCGATATGGCTTCGGCGGGCGGCATGAGCTGCGCCCACTTGAGCTCCATCGGCGGATCGGCGGCGCCTCCACCGCTCGCGGGCGCCAGCACCAGGATCAGCGCAACCGCCGTGCTCATTGCAGCATGTCTCATCATGGTCGAGCTCCGTTCAATCATGTGCGCACCGTCATGCCGTCGGCGAGCGACAGCCGGTAGGCGCGCATGGCCGGCAACAGCCCCGCCAGGAACCCGGCAAGGACGATAGTGCCGAGCGTCAGCCACTCGCGCGCGGTGGGCGGGTCGATCGTGAGGTGCAGTCCGTACACGCGGTCGATCAAGGGTTGCAGCAGCAGCAGCGCCGCGTAGAGCAGAGCCGTGCCGAGCACCACGCCGGCCAGCGTCAGCATGCCGGCCTCGGTGGCGAGGAGCCCGAGGATCGTCGCCGGGCGCGCGCCGACCGAGCGCAGGATCGCCATCTCCCGGCGGCGCTCGTTGAGTGTCGTCAGCACCATCGTCACCATGCCGAGCAGGGCCGTCGCTACGACCATGGCCGAGACGATCGACAGCGCCGTCTCCGCCGTGCCGACCAGGCCCCACAATTCCTGCAGCGCAGCGCCCGGGATGATCGCCGACAGCGGCTCCTCCGCGTATTCGTTGATCGCCCGCTGCAGCTTGAAGGTCGCGAGCTTCGACTTGAGACCGAGCAATGCCGCCGTCACTGCCTTCGGCTCGAGGTGCATGGTGCGCACCTCGTCCGCCGAGATGCTCTGACCCGGCATCGGAATGCCATTCTGCCAGTCGACGTGGATCGCCTCGATCGCCTCGAGGCTCACATGCACCGTGCGGTCGACCGGTGTCCCGGTCTTCGCCAGGATGCCCGAGACGCGGAACGGCTTGTCCTTGTGCTCGACAAAGGAGATCGAGCCGACGCCGTGCGCCACCACGATCTCGTCGCCGACATGATAGCCGAGCGCTTGCGCCACGTCGGCGCCGATCACGGCGTCGAACAGGTCGCTGAACGGCTTTCCGTCGGCGAAGGCGAGCGCTTGCCCGTGGCGGTATTTGTAGCGGGTGAAGTAGTCGGGCGTGGTGCCGAGCACGCGGAAGCCGTGGTGGCTGTCGCCGAGCGAGATCGGCACGATCCAGTCGACCTCAGGGCGCTTGGCGATGTCGGAATAGCTCTTCCAGGTGACGTTGTTGGTCGCGTTGCCGATGCGAAACACTGAGTAGAGCAGGAGCTGAATGGCGCCGCTGCGCGCCCCGACGATGAGGTCGGTGCCCGAGATGGTATCGGCGAAGCTCTGGCGCGCGCCGGTGCGCACCTTTTCCACGCCGAGCAAAAGCATGACGCTGAACGCGATCGCCAGCACCGTGAGCGAGGCGGTGAGCGCGCGGTTGCGCAAGGACTGCAGCGCTAGGCGAGGCACGATCATGCCGCGGCCCTCCGTTCGCTCGTCGCGATCTCGTCCAAGCGCACTACGCGGTCGAAGCGCTTACCCAGCTCCTCCTCGTGGCTGACCATGATGAGGGATGCCCCGGCGGCGGCAACGTCGGCAAAGAGCAGATCGAGGAAGGCTTGCTGCCGGTTGCGGTCGAGCGCGGACGTTGGTTCGTCGGCGACGATCAGCTCCGGGGCACCAATGAGCGCGCGTGCGGCCGCCACGCGCTGCTGCTGGCCGACGCTCAAGTTGGCCGTCGACAGGCCCTCAACCTCCTTGGGATCGAGGCCGAGGCTCGCAAGGAGGCGCGAGGCTTCGCTCTCGATGGTGCCGCCCTGGCTCGCGCGCCGCCGCCGCTTCGGCGCAAAGCTCAACGGCAGCAGCACGTTGTCGAGAACGCTGCCATATGGCAGCAGGTTAAACATCTGGAAGATGATGCCGAAGTGCTCGGCCCGGAAACGGTCGCGCCCCGAGCTCGACAGCTTCGCCATGTCGGTGCCCAAGACCTCAAGCCGGCCCTCCGACGGCGTGACGATGCCGCACAAGAGGCTGAGGAACGTCGACTTTCCTGCGCCCGAGGGACCGATGAGCAGCACGCGCTCTTTTGCGCGCAAGGCGAAGCTGTCGATTGCCAGCGAGAAGGCCCGCGGGCCCCGCCAGCGGAAGCGGACACCCGACATCGAAACGACGTCGGGGGTCTGCATTTCGGGTAGAGAGCGCTGCATCACATGATGCCGGCGAGGTCGAGCGACGGCGCGTCGCGGGTCACGTTGTAGGTGTTCTGCGCCTTGGCCGTCACGATGTTGACGGTCAAGTCGTGGGCGCCAGCGAACAGCTTGAAATAGTCGAAGTCGATCGCGGTGATGCTCGCGGGCTTGGCGCAGTCGAGCGCGTAGGTCACATGGAATTCCTTGTGACCTTCGTGCTCATCGTGATCGTGGTCCTCACCGGCGGCCTTGTCGTGGTCATGGTCCTCGTCGGCATCGCCGTCGTGGTGATGCTCGGCCTCGACTGTGACCTTGGCGTCGGCGACGGTGCAACCCGCCGCGGCGGGCAGCTTGAACACCGCGAGCGGCTGCGCGAGCTGCGCCTTCGCTTTCTCCATCGCGGCCTTCTGGTCATCGGTCGTGGCGTCGTGCTCGAAGCCGACGATGTCCATGCCGGGCACCTCGAGCTCCAAGGAGACGCGCTTGCCCTCCACCGCGATGTTGAGGTTGCCGTGGCCGTGCACGTGGGGCCCGAGCTCGCGGTGCTCGTCTGCGCGAGCAAGCACGGGCGCCGTCGCGGCGAGAGCGAGCGCGGCGAGAGACGCTATTGTGTTGATCTGCATATCGTTCTCCTGATCGGTGGCGAGCGGGCAAGGCACGCGGCGAATGAGCCGGGCCTGCTCGATCTCTTGCGGATTGGGATAGGGCCGATCTTGAGGCTCGCGAGCACAGCGCGTCACGCCGCGCGGCCTTGCGAAGCCGTCAGACCGTCAGGAGAACGGGCGGAGCACGCGCCTGGAAGTGGACGCTGTCATCGCCGACGAGAACGTGGACGGCGCGAACCGGCTCGGGCGTAGCAAAGCGCGCGGGCGGCGAGGGGACGAGCACCGGCTGATGCAGGATCGCCGCAGTGGCGAGACTGACCGACCAGCAGATCGGACAATTGCTGGGGTCATCGTGCGGTGCGGGCGGAGGGCAGGGATGCTGGGCGCGCACCGTACACGCGCCGTAGGTGATGGCGCGCGTCGCGAGCGGGCCCGCGGCCGCCAGGAAATGGGTGTGCGTGTGCGTACCGGCGAATGCCAGCACCGCCTGCATCGCAAAAGCGAGCAGCGCGAGGAAACCGAGGCTGGAGCGGCGCCTGAAGACCCGCATGTCTCCTCCGGTCAGGGCCGCAACCTTAGCGCCCCGAATGGGGCGGGCGAAAGACGTCGCTTTGCCCCATGCACCGGTGATGTGTGCGCCGCTGGTCGCCGAAAGCGCCCCCGCGATCAGTTCATGGGCGGACGCATCCTTCTCCGCGGCCTCTATGGAAGCTTCCGTTGCCCGCCGAACCTCCCAGGCGGAAAGGGCAATCGAGCCTACGCGCGGTAAATCCTTCGTCTCAGCCGGAATCCGCCGTAGCCGTTGTAAGGACGCCTTAACCTTGCCCGCTCGCAGCAGGTTAGCCCGCTCATTGCAACATGCCGTGGTAAGCGCGCCGTAATCTTGTTCGCTCACCTGTTTGACTTGCAAACGAGTCAATGCGGGTCTTGGAATGCCAGGCGTGAGGTACGGGATACGTTTCACTTGGCTGGCCGCGCCGGCCATCATGTGTCTGCTCGGCAGTATCTGCGCGGCCCGCTCCGGCACGCTGCCAGACGGAGGCGAGATGCGCGAAAGCGTGGTCCGCATTGTGGTCGAGACCGACAAGGGGACGACGACGGGCACCGGGTTCATTATCAACAACCATCGCGCAATCGCCACCAACAACCACGTCATCGATGGCGCGAAGACGATCCAAGTCGCGTTCCTCGCCGCTGGGAAGCCGACGTTGGTGCCGGCGCGCCTGATTGCTGCTGACCCCGCCAAGGACATGGCGATCATCGAAACTGATGCCGACATCTTCGGCGAGCCGGTCGTGCTCGCCAACTATGACACGAGCCCACCTGCGAAGGTGACCGCGATCGGCTACCCCGGCGCTGCCGACGACGTCGCCGGCGGCGGCTTGGCAACTATCTTGCTGGAGCCCTCCTACAGCGTCGGGGCAGTCGCCCGCATCCTGTCGAATGTGAAGGACATGGGCGACGACCGGCTCATCCAGCACACCGCGACCATCAACCCGGGAAACAGCGGCGGTCCGCTGTTCGACGAATGCGGGCGGATCATCGGCATCAACACGCTGCGCGTGGTACCCAACCAAGATAACGAATTTGCGCAGGGCATCTTCT
>Ga0187817_10000108_pt1 | contig 27693 bp, 23 predicted proteins | sample NC_wetland_sal_i_17_FD_132431 | JGI IMG/M metagenome (GOLD analysis project Ga0187817, IMG submission 132431) | Wetland sediment microbial communities from Neuse River Estuary, North Carolina, USA - SO4_2 | ecosystem: Environmental > Aquatic > Freshwater > Wetlands > Sediment | place: USA... | reverse complement strand
GGGCTATAGGCCGCCGGCGCCGGCGGCCTATAGCCCCCTGGTTCCAACGAACTCGGTTTCACAGCCTGAGGCTGTGATGTAAACTCTCTCATTCGCCGTGGTACAAAAACTCGGTCCGGTCAGCAAACGAGTCAATGAACTCGGCGTATGTGATGATCGGAAACGGAAACACCTTCTGGAATTCCGCTTCGAGGTCGAACTTGAGCAGATCCACCGGAATCCGCGGAATGATCTTCGTCAGCCATATATAGAACCGCACAAAGCCAAATAGCGGATCTGTCGGCGATGTGATTTCATACGTCGGCAAGAATTCCGCGGCGAGGTTGGCATAGCCGTCCAACTCGTCCTGGACGACGACGTGCTTTTTGTACAGCAACTCGCCGGACTTGAGCATCAATTCGCCGAATTGATTGTTCTGCGGGCCGTTTTCGGGAATCTCCGGGAGGGGATGCTGCGCGCGCAGGCGCAGCGTCTCGGCGGCAAGATAACGCAATTGCCCATTGAAAAATGGAAGCCTTCCCTCGTGGTGAACCCACCAATTGACGCGAGGAATCAACACGGACGGAAAGACAATCGGGACATGCAAATCGACGAGGTGATCCGGAGGTACGGTGCAGGCACCGGGCCCATAGCCGAAGCCGACGCTCAACTTCGTGCAGGCGATCAAGATGCTGGATTTTGGATACTGAGCGAGCTCAGCTTGAAACTGCTCTTTCGTGATGCGTGGGCTGTTCATTAGCTCGGACCACGTCATCCACACTTTCATCTTCACCGGCGGCACAAGTCCCTCCACTCGACAGGCCATTCAATGGAGATATCTTATGCCGCTTTCGGACAGAGATCGGATGGAATTCGCCGTTGAACATTTATCGCATCTCAAACCTTTCCAGGCGAAATGCCCCCGGAAAGCCTTGGAGGGATTGGTGACGACAAGTCGCATTATCGGAAACTGACCCACTACCAAAACATCACCGCATTTGACCCTCGCGCGCGGCCCTGTTATTCTGAAAAGCTACACTGGGAGATTTTTACCCTGCGTATCCAGGCCCCTCGGGCGGGGGTCGCTCGATCCGACATGAGTCTAACGAAAATCGTTATCCGAGGCGCGCGCCAGCATAACCTGAAGAACATCAACCTGGAAATTCCGCGCAACACCCTCACGGTGATCACCGGGCTTTCCGGCTCGGGCAAGTCGTCCCTGGCGTTCGACACGCTCTACGCGGAGGGCCAGCGGCGCTACGTCGAATCGCTTTCGGCCTACGCCCGGCAGTTCCTCGACCAGATGGAGCGGCCGGACGTGGATTCGGTCGAGGGCCTCTCTCCCGCCATCGCCATCGAGCAGAAAACCACCACGCGTTCGCCCCGCTCGACGGTGGGCACCATCACGGAAATCTACGATTATCTGCGCGTGATCTACAGCGCCATCGGCACGCCCCACTGCCCCAATTGCGGCAAGCCGATCAGCCGCCAATCCACCGAGCAGATCGTGCAGGCGGTGCTGGCGCTCAAGCCCGACGACCGCATCATGGTGCTCGCGCCGGTGGTGCGCGGGCGCAAGGGCGAATACAAGAAGGATTTCGAGAAATACGCCAAGCAGGGCTATGTGCGCGCGCGCGTGGATGGCGAGCTCGTGAATCTGGACGATCCGCCGGCGCTCGACAAGCGCCGGAACCACACCATCGAGATCGTCGTGGATCGCCTGCTGCTGAAAAGCGGCGTCGCCCAGCGCCTGGAACAATCCATCGAAACAGCGCTCAGGCTCACAAGCGGGCTGGTGACCATCGCCGTGGTCGGCGGCGAGGAGCACATCTATTCCGAAAAGATGGCGTGTTCCGATTGCGGCCTATCGGTGCCCACGATCGAGCCGCGCTCGTTCAGCTTCAATTCACCCTACGGCGCGTGCCAGGAATGCCACGGCCTCGGCGCGAAGTATGAATTCGACCCGTCCAAGGTGATTACGGATTGGACGAAGCCGCTCTTCGAGGGCGGGCTGGGACCCGGCTCGAGCTCCGCGAATTTGCGGCGCACGCTCGAATTGGCCGGCGTCGCGTACGGATTTGATCTGGCGACGCCGTTCGAGGAATTTCCCCAAAAGGTGCAGAACCTGATCCTGCGCGGCAATCCCGCGTCGGAGAATCCCGGCCAGGAGTTGAATTTCCAGGGCATCCTGGACCATCTCGAAGGCAGCCTCGAGGAATCGAATTCCGATCATCACCGCGAATGGCTGACGCAGTATATGTCACCGGCGCCTTGCCCCGCCTGCCACGAGCGCCGGCTGCGGCCCGAGAGCCTGGCCGTGAAAATCGCCGGGTTTTCCATCGCCGATTTCACCGCGCTCCCGCTGACCAAGGCCCGCGAAGCCGCCGGGAAGATGTCCGCGCAGCTCACGCTGCGCCAGCGAAAAATCGCCGCGCGCCCGCTGGCTGAAATCACCGAGCGGATTGATTTCCTGCTCGCCGTGGGCCTGGGCTATCTGACGCTCGACCGCTCCGCGGCCACGCTTTCCGGCGGCGAGGCGCAGCGGATTCGCCTGGCGACGCAAATCGGCTCGCGGCTGCGCGGCGTGCTCTACGTGCTCGACGAGCCTTCCATCGGCCTGCACGCGCGCGACAATGGGCGCCTGCTCTCGACGCTCGAAACGCTGCGCGATCTGGGCAATACGATCCTGGTGGTCGAGCACGACGAAGAAACGATTCGGCGCGCGGATTACGTGGTGGACCTCGGCCCGGGAGCGGGCAAGGAGGGCGGCTATGTGGTCGCCAGCGGCGCGCCCCAGGAAATCGCCTCGAACCCGGCGTCGCTTACCGGGCGGTATCTTTCCGGCGAGGTGAAGATTCCCACGCCCGCCGGGCGGCGCAGCCCGAATGGCAAAGCCATCACCATCCTCGGCGCGCACGGCAACAATCTGAAGAATATTGACGTGGCCATTCCGCTTGGCCTGCTGACGGTTGTCACCGGAGTTTCCGGCTCGGGGAAATCCACTCTGGTGAACGACATTCTATATCGGGCGCTCGCGGCCAAACTCTACCGCTCGATGGAAAGGCCCGCGGCGCACCGCGCCCTCGACGGAGCGGAACACATTGATAAGGTGATTCAGATTGACCAAGCGCCGATCGGGCGCACGCCGCGCTCGAATCCCGCCACCTACACGGGCGTCTTCGCGCCCATCCGCGACCTCTACGCCATGCTGCCCGAAGCGCGCGAGCGCGGCTACAAGCCCGGGCGCTTCAGCTTCAATGTGAAGGGCGGACGCTGCGAGGCCTGCCTGGGCGAGGGCCAGCGCCGCATCGAAATGAGTTTTCTGCCGGACGTGTACGTCACCTGCGAGGTGTGCCGCGGCAGGCGCTACAACGCCGAGACGCTGGCGGTGCGTTACAACGGCCAGTCGATCGCCGACCTGCTTGAACTGCCCATCGAAGAGGCGCTCAAGGTGATGGAGAACATTCCCGCCGTGGAGCAGAAGCTGCGCACGCTCACGGATGTGGGGCTCGGCTATGTCCACCTGGGACAATCCGCGACCACGCTTTCCGGCGGCGAGGCCCAGCGCACGAAACTCGCGCGCGAGCTGGCGCGCCGCCAGACCGGCCGGACCCTCTATATTTTGGATGAGCCGACCACCGGGTTGCACTTCGACGACGTGAAAAAGCTGCTCGACGTGCTGAATCGCCTGGTGTCGCTCGGCAATACCGTGCTGATCATCGAGCACAATCTCGACGTGATCAAGCAGGCGGACTGGATCATTGATCTCGGCCCGGAGGGAGGCGAGGCCGGCGGGCGCGTCGTCGCGCAAGGCACGCCCGAACAGGTGGCCCACGTCAAGAAATCCTACACCGGGCAAATCCTGGCCCGCGCCCTGAATGGCGCCGCGAATGGTCGGAAGTCTGGCGCGAAATCCGGCACAAAGCCCGTTGCCAAATCCGACGCGAACGGAAATTCCTGAGCGGCCCATCCCCGGAACACCACGCCCATGAGCCTCCACGAAAACGAATCGCCCGCTCCCGATAATCTGCCTTCGGTGGAAGGACCTGACGCGCCGGAGTTCCCCGCGCCCGCGCCTCCGGAATATCCGGAAGATTTGCGCGCGCCCTGGGGCTGGTTGGACCTGCTGCTTCTCGCGCTCTTCGCGGTGGGCGCGATATTCGTATTGGGTTCGACTCTGGCGGCGGCCTTCTCCGTGTTCGGTGTTCCTCTGGCGCAGCTTCGGCAATCTACGAGCGATCTGAGCCTCTTCAACATCGTGCTGACGGTGCTGCTGTACTTCGCTCTGCTCGGCTATCTCGCGGCGCAGATTCACTGGGGTTTCCACGCGCCCTTCTGGCGAACGATCGGCTGGCGGGCGCTCGAACCGGGCGTGCTGCGGCGCGTTCAAGTGTTTTCGTGCTGCGCCGGCGGCATCGGGCTGGCAATGGCCACGCAGTTTGCCTCGGGCCTCATCCCCACGAAGGCAAAGATGCCCATCGAAGAATTCCTCGCGAACCGGCTCAGCGCCACGCTGCTGATGCTGATCGCGGTGCTGGTGGCGCCGCTGGTCGAAGAGACGATCTTCCGCGGCTACATTTATCCGGTAGTCGCCCGGCGATTCGGCGTGGGCGCGGCGGTGGGCGCCGTCGGGACGCTTTTCGGAATGTTTCATGCCATGCAGTTGGGAGGCGTGTGGGGACAGGTGGCGCTGCTGATTGTCGTCGGCTTGGTTCTGACGTATGTGCGCGCGACGACGCGCACGGTTCTGGCGAGCTATCTAGTGCACGTGAGCTACAATGCCACGGTTTCTTTTGGATTCCTGGTGGCGACGCACGGGCTGAAGGTGCTGCCTGGCGCGCATTGAGCGAGAAAAAAAATCGCTCAGCGCGCGGCCAATGCGAGGAGGGATTCTTCGTAGGGGAAGCGGGCGACGCCGCGCTCGGTGATGATGGCGGCGATGAAGCGCGCGGGCGTCACATCGAAGGCGGGGTGCGCCGCGCGAACGTCGGGCGAAATGCGCGTTCCCGCAAGGTGCGTCACTTCCTCCTCGGAACGTTCTTCAATGGGAATTTTTTCTCCCGAAGCGATCGATAGGTCGAGAGTCGAAAGCGGCGCGGCCACGTAGAAGGGGACGCCGTTTTCCCTGGCGAGCACGGCGATTCCGTACGTGCCGATCTTATTGGCCGTGTCGCCGTTGCGCGCGATGCGGTCCGCGCCCGTCACCACGGCGCCCACGCCGCCGGTCTTCAGGAAATGTCCCACCATGTTGTCGGTGATGAGCGTGAGCGGAATGCCATCCTGATGAAGCTCCCAGGCCGTCAGGCGCGCGCCCTGCAAATAGGGGCGCGTTTCGGGGACGAGCACTTCTAGGTGCGCGCCCGCTTCGATGGCCATGCGAATCACGCCGAGCGCCGTGCCGATGCCGCCCGTGGCGAGCGCGCCGGCGTTGCACTGCGTCATCACGCGCCCGGACTTGGGTAAGAACTCCGCGCCGAAGCGGCCGATGCGCTCGTCGGCTTCGCGGCGCTCCTGATGGACCTTCAGCGCTTCTTCGACCAGCCCCGCGCGGATGCGGTCGAGTGCGGCGGAATCTTCGCCGGACGCAGCCAGGGCGAGTTCGTTGAAGCGGCGTTCGAACCGCTGGATAGCCCAGAACAGATCCACGGCCGTGGGGCGTGTGCGCCCGAAGGTTCGGCAAATGGCGGCGAACTCCGCGCGCAGTTCGCCGAGCGTCTTGGCCTTCGAATGCTGGACGCCCAGGGCGATTCCCATGGCCGCGGCCACTCCGATCGCCGGCGCTCCGCGGATCACCATGTCCTGAATTGCCTGGGCCAATTCGCGGTAATCGGTATAGGCGCAGTAGAGGATTTCGCCCGGCAGGCGGCGCTGGTCGAGCAGAACGACGCCCTCGGGCGTCCATCGAATCGGTTCCACAGTGCGCAAGGTGTTTTTCTCCGCGTTCGCGGTGGAGCGCAAACAGGATGTTATTCTAACGCGATGGCGCGCAAGTCGCGATGTTGCGCGCGTTTCAGGAGCTGCTACTCGTAGCGGAGGGCTTCGACGGGGCTGAGGCGGGAAGCCTTCCATGCGGGATAGACGCCGAAGAAGACGCCGATGAGTGCGGAAACGCCGAAGCCGAGCAAAACCCAAAACAGGGAAATGGCCGCGGGGAGACTGGGAAGGACGAGGCGGACGGAATACCCGAGAGCGGTGCCAAGGATCTCGCCGATGAGGCCACCGATCAGGGCGAGCGTGGTTGCCTCCAGCAGGAATTGCAAGAGAATGCTGACGCGGCGCGCGCCGATGGCCTTGCGCACGCCGATTTCGCGCGTCCGCTCGGTGACGCTGACGAGCATGATGTTCATCACGCCGATGCCGCCCACGAGCAGGGCCACCGAGCCGACCGCGAACATGACGACGAAAATTCCGCTCGAAATTTGCTTCCAGAGGTCAATGAAGGCGTCCGGGGTGAAGATGGCGAAATCGTCGGGCTTATCCGAGGGCAGGCGCCTCATGCGGCGCAGATACTCGCGGACCTCGTCCACGACGATGGGGACGTATTGCGCGCCCGTGGCCTTGACGAACAAAACGTAGTCTCTGAACTCGGGATGCAGCTTTTGCATGGTGGTGAGCGGAAGGATGATGACGTTGTCCTCGGGATTCTTGCCGGTGCCGAAGGCCTGCTTCTGCGGGGCAAAAACGCCCACCACCGTGAGCGCCGAGCCTTCGAGCAGCACTTCCTTTCCGAGGGGATCCTCGCCGTTGGGAAAAAGGGTCTCGGCGGTATCGTGGCCCAGCACGGCAACGGGCGAGCGATGGTCGAGGTCCGTTTGATTGAACCAGCGGCCGCGTTCGAGATCGAAGTCGAAGACCTGGGCGACCGCGGGCGTGTTGCCCTGCAAAATGACGTTTTGGGCGCGGATATTGCCGCGGCGGACGTTGCTCGAGCCCGACCCGAACTCCGGGCGAAAGATGCGCGCGGAGGCGGTGGCGGCCTCGACGTGAGGCAGTTGCGCCAGTCCATCGGCCCATTCCGCTTTCAGCTCCTTGCGCTGGATCACCTCAGGGGGAAGGCGGCCCAAGGTGGCCCAGGAGAAGCGGTAGCAGATCACGACGTTCGATCCCATGGACTCGACCTGCCCGATGACGTTGGAGTTCAAGCCCTCGACGACGGCGCCGATGGCTACGACGGTGGCCACGCCGATCACGATGCCGAGAATGGTGAGGAGCGAACGCAGGGGATTGCGTCGCAGGGAATCGAGCGCCAGCATGACCGATTCCGTCCATTCGCCATGGGCATGCCGTTCGGGCATTTCTTTGCTCTCCGCTACTCGGACCGTAACGCCACGACGGGATCAAGCCGCGCCGCCTTCGCCGCCGGGTACACGCCGAAAAACAGGCCGACGCTTGTCGCGACGAGCAGACCTGCCAGGACCGACCAGATTTGAACCGAGCTCGGCAACTCGGTCGTCCAGGTGACGATTTTGGCCAGGAGAATCCCCAGGGCCACGCCCCAGATTCCGCCGATGGCGGCGATGGTGGAGGACTCGATCAGAAATTGCAGACGGATGTCGCTTTGGCGGGCGCCCAGGGATTTGCGCAGGCCGATCTCTCGCGTCCGCTCGGTGACGGAGACGAGCATGATATTCATGATGACGATGCCGCCCACCACCAGCGAAACGCAGGCGATCACCAGGGTGACGGCGAAAAAGGTCCCGCTGAGGCTCGACCAGAGCGCGAGGAAGGAATCGTTCGTCTCGATGACGAAATCATCGGGAGCGGCGTAAGGGACGTGGCGGCGGCCGCGCAAGAGAAGGCGCACTTCGTCCATCGTGGATTCGAGCGCCGCCGTGCCGCCCGATTTCCCCCAGATGCGGATGGAATCATCGGAGCCGTAGGTTTTCTGGAATGTGGTGATCGGCACAATCACCCAGTTGTCGCGCGATTGGCCCATCACGGAGCCGAGTTGTTTGCCGACGCCGATCACCTGGCATTCGGAGGTGTCCACGCGGAGGTCCTTTCCGATCGGATCACCCGGGAGGAGCTTATCCATGATGTCGTAGCCGACGGTGCAGACGGGCGCGGCGCGGGAGACGTCGAGCGACGTGATGTGGCGACCAGCCATCAAGTCATAGTCATAGATGTCGGGCATTTCATCGGTCCAGCCGAAGACGGTGGTGGTGGAAAGATAGTTGGTGCCGTACTTGGCCTGGGCGTTGCCATGGGTCACCGAAGCGCCCACGGCCGTGCAGCGGCGGCAATTGTCGCGAACCCACTGGTAATCGTCGAGGTGGAACTTCCTGCGCTTCTGGGCCGCCTGGTACTGATCAATGTTCGTGATGATGATGGGAGAGCGGCTGACCATGAAAACATCCGCGCCCAGATTGAAGACTTTCTCGGCGACGTAGCGATTGAGCCCGTTGATGATGCTGACCACGGCGATCACGGACATCACGCCGATCACCACGCCCAGCAGCGTGAGGGCGCTGCGCAGCTTGTGCGCCCACAGGCTGGCGGCGGCGATGCGCACCGCTTCGCCCAGCGTTAGGGAAGTTTTTCCGGCCATGGCGTGATGACCCGCTCATCCTAACATACGCGCGCGAGGGGCCCGAAGTTGCAGGAGGCGCGACAGCGAAGGGCCTCCCGAGGAAAGCGAAAGAACGCTGGACCTGAAGGGCCGGGGAGACTACAATGCGGCGATTAGGGCTTAGCCGTTTCGTTGCCGTTTAGTCATGGAAACGCACCTTTTGTCTTCTCCGCCGACACGCGAGGAAGAACTGCGCGAAGTCGCGAGGCTTCTGACGCTGCCGGAGATCGCCCGCTCGAGAAACCTCGTCCGCCTGCTTTCGTTCATTTGCGAGAAATATTTTTCCGGGAAGAGCGTGGAAATCCGGGAATCCGCGATCGCGGTGCAGGCGCTGGGACGCAAGAAAGAAGGCTTCGATTCCCAGGCGGACCCGATCGTGCGCGTGACGGCGCGCATGCTGAGAAAAAGACTCGATGAGCACTACCGAAACGGGGGAAGAAGCTGCGCGGTTCAACTCCTGCTGCCTGTGGGGCAATATGTCCCGCGATTCGTCCGTTTCAACGGAGAGCCATATGGCGACTTCCCTGCGCGCGATCTCGCGGGAACTGAAACCTTAGACGCGGAGATGGATTCACCGCACATCCTTTTCCAGACGAAGGATTCATTTTCCAGGCCGGACGGCCGGGTTGCCGCGAGCGAAGCCGTGGCCGAGGCGTATCTGCGGCTTTCCCCGTACTCGAGCATGACCCCATCCGTGCAGGCCCGCAAGCGCGCGTGGCGGGGATTGGTGGCCATGATTCTGGCGCTGCTGGCGGCGTTTGGTCTCGGGCTGTGGATAGGTCACCGCATGTCAAGCAGGAATGAATCCGTCACCAAACCGGCAAAAACTTCGAACGATTCGGCGCGAAATCGAAGCGCAATGCCGCGAGGCTCTTTGACAGTGAGAACCAGTTAGGCAATCCCGCACGCCAGACGGCAACCAGCGTTCCAGTCCCAAGCCCTGTTCCAGAATGAGAGGGGCCTCGGAGGCAAACGTTGGCCTTTTTAGCAATCGGGACGGGAAGGTCATTGCAGGGCACCAAAATGGTTCACTATAATGCGGGCATTGCGTGAAGATTCCAGAGACGCGGCCGAGCCCGCTTCCGCGCGCCCCATGCGCAGAGCGAACGATCCCACTAAACCGTTCGAGGGCACCGAACGACGCCGCAATTGGGGCGCCCCTGCCAGCCCGGACGCGCCGGAAAGCAATGAAGTCACGGTCTTCCATGAGCTAGGCAAGGCGCTCACATCCTCCCTCCAGCTTGACCAAGTGCTGCGCACCATCATGGAAAAGATCAACGAGGTGCTGCGCCCGGACACATGGTCGCTTCTGCTGATGGATCTGGAAAAGAGCGAGCTGTATTTTCAGATCGCCACCGGCAAGGGCGCGGAAGCGCTGAAGGACGTGCGCATCAAGGCCGGGCAGGGATTGGCGGGCTGGGTGGCCGAGACCGGCCAGGCCGTCGTGGTGCCGGACACCACCAAGGACTCGCGGTTCTTCGCGCAAGTGGACGAGCGCACGAAGATGGAAACGCGCTCGATTGTGGCGGTTCCGGTGCGCTTCCGCGAGCAGTGCCTGGGTGTGATCGAGCTGATCAATTGCATCGGCCCGGAAGGATTCAGCCAGCGGGACTTGGCGCTGCTCGAGGCGCTGGCCGATTACGCGGCGATCGCCATCGAAAACGCGCGCCACGTGCAGCGCATCCACGAACTGACGATCACCGACGATTGCACGTCCCTTTACAACGCGCGGCACCTGAATTTCATGCTCGATACGGAAATTTACCGCTCGCACCGTTACGCTTTCGAATTTTCGCTGATCTTCATTGACCTCGACCACTTCAAGAACGTGAACGACACGCACGGGCATCTGGTCGGCTCGAAGCTGCTCTCGGAGATCGGCCAAGCCATCAAGGACAAGTGCCGGCTGATCGACCTGGCGTTCCGCTACGGCGGAGACGAGTTCGTGGTGCTGCTGCCGCAAACCTCGAAGGAAAACGCGCTGGGCGTGGCGCACCGCCTGCACAAGCTGATCCGGGAAACCGTATGGCTGCAAGGGGCGGGGATCAACGCAAGAATCACGGCGAGCGTGGGCGTGGCATCCTATCCCACCGATTCGCGAACGAAGGCCGAGCTTCTGCACCTGGCGGACGACGCGATGTATCTGGTCAAGAACACGACGCGCGACAGCGTGGCGGCGTCGGGCGTCGGGGTGCTTCCGCATTCCTGATCCCGCGGCTCGCTCTCACATCCACAAAGCGGAAGAGCTTTTCTCGGCAGTAGGTGGAAACGAGCCTGCTACAATCAGCTTCTATCTAAGCAGGAGATTTGGCCTTGCGGAACCAGGAAGCAGCACGCTACGCGCGATGGGCGGCCATGGCCGCCGGGATGCTGGCGCTGGCCGCGGCGGGCGCTTACGTCGAGCGCGGCGTACGGCAGGCTCGCGCGCGAAGCGCGGCGCCCAAGGCTGTCTCCGCATCCGTCGAGCAAAGCGCCGCCGAGTTTTCCTTCTCGAAAGCCGAGCAGGACCGCACGCTTTTCACCATCCGCGCCTCCCACGCCACACAATATAAAGACCCGAACCGAGCCGTGCTTGAAGACGTGTGGATCACCATTTACGGCCGCCAAGGCAATCGCAACGACAATATTCACACGCGCGAATGCAGCTACGAGCCGGACACAGGAGCGGTTCGCTGCGCTGGGGATGTCCAGATCAGCCTCCAGGACGCGGCCAAAGTTTCCGGAAAAGAGCCTGGAGGAACGCTGGAGGTGACCACGCGGAACCTTTCCTTCAACCGCGATACGGGCGAGGCCTCGACGCCGGAGCCGGTGGAGTTCCGCTTTCCGCAGGGAGAGGGCCACGGTGTGGGAGTGAAATACAGCACGAGCGATGCGACCGTGCGCGTCGAGCGAGACGTGGAATTCGATCTGGCGCCCTCGGAGCGGACGGGCGGATTGCCGGTGCGCGTCACGGGCCGCAGCTTGGAATTTCATCGGAAGGATTACCGCATGGTGCTCGAAGGCCCAGCCACCGTGAGCCAAGGCGACCGCGAGCTTACCGCGGACACATTTTCCGTGGTCCTCGACGAGGATTACCACGCGCGCCGGGCCATCGCCGAAGGCCATCCCTCGCTGCGCGGGGAGCAGGGCGGCGCGAAAATCAGCGTTTCCGCGGGAAGATTCGAGGGCCTCCTCAATCCGGCGGGCTGGGTCGAGCAAATTCTTGCCGAGGATGGAATTTCGGGAACGCGCCAGACGAGCGCCGGGATGGATCGGTTCACCGCCGCGCGCGCCGAAATCGAGATGCAGCCGGGGCATAACCTCGCCAAGGAAATGACTGCGAGCGGCGGAGTGGTTGCGGATTCGACCGAAGCGGGCGACTCGCGACATCTGGAAACGGACGCTTTGCGTATCACATTTGGCGCAGGCGCGACGGCCAGCGCGCAGCGCATCGAAAGCGCCGAAACGCTCGGCCCGGCGGTGATCCGCTCGAGCGCGCAAGATGAGGACACCACGTTGCGCGGCCCGAAATTCACGGCGCAATTCACGCCCGCTGGACGGCTGGAGCGTCTGCAAGGCGCTTCGGGAGTCGAAATCAGCAGGCAGGCCGGTAAGGCAGCGCCGCAAGTGAGCTCGGCTGATCGGCTCGATGCCACGTTCACCGCAGACGGGCAGTGGAATACGCTCGACGAGAGCGGAAACGTCCGCTTCCAGCAGGGCGATCGTCAGGGCAGCGCCGCGCATGCGAGGATCGAGCGCGCCACGGATGATATCGCGCTCGATGGCTCGCCAGTGCTCTCCGACGTGATGAGCCGCACGACGGCCCAAACCGTCGCGGTGAACCAGAAGTCGGGCGAGATTCAGGCGGAGGGTCCGATCATCTCCACGTATTTGCCTTCCGGGGACAGCAGTGTTTCCGGTTTCGGCTCCGGCGCCGCGCACATTTCCGCCGACGCGCTCTCGGGTTCGACGGTTTCCGGGCACGTGGTGTATCTGGGGCACGCGCGGATGTGGCAGGGCGAATCCGTGCTGGAGGCGGATCGCATCGAACTCTGGCGCGACGATAAAAAGATGCAGGCCTCCGGCCATGTGGCCGCGATTTTCCCGCAGACCTCGGTCGCGCCAGGCGTTCCCGGCGCGAAATCGCCGGGCCGCGCTGCGCAGGGGCCGACGCTGTGGGAAGTTCATGCGCCGCTGCTCACTTATTGGAGCGAGCAGGGCAAGGCGCGCCTGGCGGGAGGCGTAGTCGCAAGCTCCGCCGAAGGTTCGCTGGAATCCCGCACCCTGGACGTCTTCCTGAATCCCGCCGGCTCCGCTGGGACGCCGCCGCCGTCAAACGCACGGGGCACACTCGGCGCGGGCGCCGGTGAACTGAACCGCGTATTGGCGCAGGGCGGAGTGGTGGTCCGCCAAGGCGACCGCCGCGGCATGGCCGAACAGGCGGAATACACCGCCGCGGACCAAAAATTCGTTCTTTCGGGCGGACAGCCCACCTTAACTGATGCTTCCCGGGACACAGCCACGGGCCATTCGTTGACCTTCTATGTTGCGAATGATACGATTTTGATCGATTCCCAAGAGGGTTCACGCACGCTAACCAGGCACCGGGTCGAGAAATGAACGGGCATGTTAAAACTCCAAGCCGCCGATTTGAGGAAATCGTATCGAGGGCGGAGAGTGGTCGATGACGTTAACCTGGAGATTCGACAGGGCGAGGTGGTTGGGCTGCTGGGCCCGAACGGCGCAGGAAAGACCACGACGTTCTACATCCTGGTCGGACTGGCGCGCCCCGATTATGGGCGCGTTTTGCTCGACGGCGAGGACATCACCGATCTCCCCATGTATCTGCGGGCCCGCAACGGCATCAGCTACCTCCCTCAAGAGCCCTCGGTCTTTCGAAAACTGACGGTCGAAGAGAATCTGCTGGCGATTTTGGAGACGCTGCCTCTGGCGCCCGAGCAGCGGCGCGAACGGGTCGAGGAGCTATTGGCGCAGATGGGGCTCGAGGGAGTGCGGCACAGTCACGCATACATGCTCTCCGGCGGCGAGCGCAGACGCCTGGAAATCGCCCGCTCGCTGGTGCTTCTGCCGTCGTTCGTGCTGCTGGACGAGCCGTTTGCCGGGATCGATCCATTGACCGTGGTGGACATTCAGAAGATCATCGCGGACTTGAGCGCCGCGGGAATCGGAGTGCTGGTGACGGATCACAATGTACGGGACACGCTGGCGGTCACGAACCGCGCCTACATCATCACCGAAGGCAAGGTTCTGGCGGCGGGAACACCGTCGGAGCTTTCCGCAGACGCCGGAGTGCGGCGGCTCTACCTGGGTGAAAGCTTCCGGCTGAACTGAATGCCATGAACTATCTCCAGCCCAAATTGAGCCTGCGCATCGCCCAGAAGCAAATTCTGACGCCGGGCCTGGTGCAGATGGTCAGCGTGCTGGCGCTGAATCGTCTCGAGCTGCGCGAAATGATCAATCAGGAGATCATGGCCAATCCGGTGCTGGAAGAAGTCGGCGACGACGGCCCCTCCCCGGATAGCTACACGGACGAGGCGTTCCTGAAAAAAGAAACGGAGAAGGTTCCCGAAACCGAAGCGGCGAATCCCTTCGACGAATTCGATTTCGGCTCCTTCTTCACACAATATCTCGATACCGGCGCGGAGCGCGCCGCCACCGGCGGCGAAAAAGAAGAGATCGAGAAGCCCTCCTTCGAAAAATTCCTGCCCTCGTCGGCGAATCTGGCCGACCATCTCGAATGGCAACTGAGCGTCAGCATCTCGACGGACACGGTTCGCACCATCGCCGAGGCCATCATCGGCAATCTGGACGAAAACGGATATCTGATGGAAACGCTCGAGGAGATCGCGCAGTCCGGCGGCTATTCCATGGAAGACGTGGAAGAAGCGCTGACCATGGTGCAGGAATTCGATCCGCTGGGAGTCGGCGCGAGAGATCTGCGCGAATGCCTGCTGCTCCAGCTCAAGGTGCTCGATCCGCAGAATGAGCTGGCCCGGAAGATTGTCTCCGACCATCTGCAACTGCTGCAGAACAATCAGCTCAAGGAAGTCGCTCGCGCGGTCGGCAGCGAGCTGGAGGCCGTCAAGCTGGCGGTGGAACAAATCAAGCGGCTCGATCCCAAGCCCGGGCTGCGCTACAACAAGACCGAGCCGCGCCTGGTCGAGCCGGATGTGCAATTCCGCAAGGAGGAGGGGGAATGGCAGGTGTTCATGAATGAGGACGACCTGCCGCAGCTCCGCCTCAGCTCCACGTATCGCCGGCTGCTGGCCCGCGACGCGGCTGACCGCGATGTCCGCAACTACGTGAAAGAGCGCTTCACCGCCGCCATCCAGTTGATGAAAAACATCGAGCAGCGCAAGCACACCATCCTGCGCGTTTGCCAATCCATTCTGCTGCGGCAGGCCGATTTCCTCGAGTACGGCCCCGATCATCTGAAGCCCATGATGATCAAGGAAGTAGCCGAGGAAGTGGGCGTGCATCCTTCGACGGTGAGCCGGGCGGTCGCGAACAAGTACGTTCACACGCCGCGGGGAGTGCTCGAGTTGCGCAGCTTCTTTTCGGAGTCGGTGAACGGTCCGCAAGGAAGCGAGATGTCGCTGCTCTCTTTGAAACGGCGGGTGAAGCAAATGATCGAGGAAGAGGACGCGGCGCACCCGCTTACCGACGAGCAGATCACCAAGAAACTGAGCGAGGAAGGCATCCGCGTCACCCGCCGGACGGTGGCCAAATACCGCGAAGACCTGCGCATCCCCAGCACGCACCGACGCCGCGTGAAAGAAGCCTGACCGCTGCCCCCGTGACGCGCCCCTCTCGGAAACGCAATGCGCGCCAGTTGGTGATTCTCACCGGCCTTTCCGGTTCCGGCAAAGGCTCCGTGCTGAACACCTTCGAGGACCTGGGCTTCTATTGCGTGGATAATCTTCCCGTCTCCCTGATTCCCAAATTCAGCGAACTCTACGACGAAGGGCGCCCTGAAATGGAGCAGGCCGCTCTGCTGGTGGATGCGCGCGAGCCCGGGCTGGTCGAGAAGCTCCCCGGAATTTACCGCAAATTGCGGAGCGATCATCCCGCGACGCTCGTATTCATCGAAGCGAGCGATCGGGCGCTCATGCGCCGCTTCAGCGAGACGCGCCGCCCGCATCCGCTCGGGCACGATATGCCGATCGCCGAAGGCATCCGCGAAGAGCGCCGGCGGATGGCCCCCATCCGGCGGCTGGCCGACGTCGTGATTGACACCACGAAATTCAACGTGCACGAGCTGCGCCAGTTCATCATCGAGCGCTTCCAGAAGCAGGGGCGCAAACGGTCGCTGCTGATTTCCGTCGAGAGTTTCGGATTCCGCTTCGGGGTTCCGGCCGACGCGGATTTGGTTTTCGATGTGCGGTTTCTGCCGAATCCGCACTTCATCCCGCGCCTGCGCCCCTCGACCGGCAAGGATTCGCGCGTGGCGCGCTATATTCGTTCGTTTCCGCAGACAGGGCAATTCTTGCGGCGCATCGAAGGCTTGCTGGGATTCTTGATCCCGCATTACATCCGGGAAGGAAAGAGTTATTTGACGGTCGCGCTGGGCTGCACGGGCGGCCGGCACCGCTCGGTGGCCCTGGCGGAGGCGATTGCCCGCGGCCTACGGCGCAAGGCGTACGCGGCGAAAACTGTGCATCGCGATCTGGATAAATCCGCGGCTTGATGGTTCGGTGCGCGGAAACCTGAGGGGGACGATTTGCGTCTGGAATCTCTAAGCATGCCTTTAACTCCGCCCAAGCGGGAGCGCGACGAGATCCGGCGCCTTTTGCGCTACATACGCCCCTATGCGGCACTGCTCCGCATGGGAATCTTGCTGAGCGCCGTCATGGCCGCGGCCGACGGATTGGTGGCCTTTGCCATCAGGCCGGCCGTGGATGTGATTCTAAATCCCAAATCCACGGTGCAGCGGCTGGAGCTGTTCCAGATCCCTGGCACGCACCACATCGTCTATCTGAACTCCTTCATTCCACACCGGATTCATTACGTGTGGTCCGTTCTGGCCGTGGCGCTGCTCTTCATTTTCTTGATTAAAGCCGTGGCCGAATTTTTCGGCGTCACTCTCATCCAGTACGCGGGCCTTTCGGCGATCACCGGCCTTCGGAACGAGGTGTACGCCCGCGTGGTGCAACAGCCGGTCGGATTCTTTCAGCACCATCCCGTCGGGCGCGTGATGTCGGCGGTGATCAATGACATCGAGCAGATGCGGGCCGCCTTTTCCGAGTATCTCGCGGATTTCTTTCGCCAGATTTTCGGGCTTGTGGCTTACGTCTTCGTCTTGCTGATCATCAACTGGAGAATGGCCGTCGCCTCCGCGGTTCTGATTCCGCTCGTGGTGTGGCCGGTCGGCAAGCTGGGACGCAGAATTCGGAGTTCGGTGGAGAAAAGCCGCTCGCGTCTGGCGGATTTGAGCCAAATCCTGCAGGAAACGATCAGCGGCAACCGTGTGGTCAAGGCGTTCGGCATGGAGCCGTTCGAAATCAGGAAATTCCGCGAGGCATCGAGAAACCTGTTGCGCGAAAATATGCGCTGGATCCGCGCCTATGTGGCCACCTCTCCGCTGATGGACCTTCTGAGCGCTGCAGTCATCGCCATGGTGTTGCTCTATGCCCGCACGCAGATCAAGTTCGGATGGATGACCATCGGATCCTTTGGGGTTTTCGTCTTCGCGCTCTTCAAGTCCTACGAGCCCATCAAGCGCATGGGAAACATCTACCAGCTCTTCCTGCAGGCGGTGGGAATGTCCTCTCAGGTTTTCGCCTTCCTCGATCTGCCCGAGGAAGTGATGGAAGCTCCAGGCGCCCTCGCGCTGCCGCGATTCCGGCAGTGCATTGAATTTGACTCCGCCGGCTTCCATTACGACGGCGGGCCGGCGATTCTGACGGACATCCAGTTGGAAGTCCCGGCGGGCGCGGTGGTGGCGATCGTAGGGTCGAGCGGCGCGGGCAAGACCACGCTCGTCAACCTTCTCCCGCGCTTCTACACGGCGACCTCCGGGTCGGTGCGCATTGACGGCCACGACGTGCGCGACATCACTCTGCGTTCTCTCCGTGAGCAAATGGCCATCGTCACGCAAGAAACGATTCTGTTCAATGATACTATCTGGAACAACCTGTGCTACGGGCAGCCGGGGATGCCCGAAGACAAGGTGATCGCCGCCGCCAAGGCGGCGCTGGCCCATGATTTCATCATGGAGATGCCGCGGGGATATCAAACGCTGATCGGCGACCGCGGCCAAAGGCTTTCGGGGGGCCAGCGGCAGAGGCTGGCCATCGCGCGCGCCCTGCTGAAGGATGCGCCCATCCTGATCCTCGATGAAGCGACGTCGGAGCTCGATTCGGAATCGGAGATGCTGGTCCAGGACGCGCTCAACAATCTGATGACGGGGCGCACGGTTTTCGTGATCGCGCACCGGCTTTCGACCGTCCGGCGCGCGGACGTGATCGCCGTGCTCGATAACGGCTCGATTCAGGAGCGCGGCACGCACGAGGCGTTGCTCGCGAGCGGCGGAATTTACGCGCGCCTGTACGACGCGCAATTCCACGACGCCGACGCCGTCTCGCGCGCCGCGGATTCCGCGTGACGAAGATGCCCGGCGCAAGCTCACAATCCGCGGCCGCGAACAGGCCCACGGCTTCCTCCGGCGGCCTGAAATCCATGACCGGCTACGCCCAGACGCAAGCCACCGAGAATGGCTGGAGCCTGCGCGTTTCCGTACGGAGCGTGAATCACCGCTTCCTCGATCTGCATGTGCGCCTCCCCGAAGGCTTCGAGCCGCTCGAGCCGCTTTTGCGGCAAGCGGTCCGCGAACGCCTTCGCCGCGGACACGTCGAGGTCGCGCTGCAGTACGAGGTCGCCGGGCCGGCGTCCGTGGGAATCAATCAAGATGTCGCCGCGGCGTATCTGCAGGCGGCCAATTCTCTCCGCGAGCGATTCGGCGTGCGGACCGAGCCGGACTTGGCCGCGATTTTCCGCTTGCCGGGAGTGGTTGGTCCGCCGGCGGGCTCGCTGGAAGAGGAGTTCGCCCGGCTGGAAGCGGTCGTCACACGGTGTCTGGGCCAGGCGCTCGACCGGCTCGACGACATGCGCAAAAGGGAAGGAACCGCGCTGCGCGAGGAAATGTCTAGGCATCTCGGCGCCATCACGCGTCTCGCGGAAGAAGTCGCGGGCCTCGTGGAGACCGCCCGTCCCGCGTTCGCCCGCCGCCTCGAATCGCGGCTCAAGGAATTGCTCGGCCAAGCCCAGCTCGATCCCGCGCGCCTCGCGCAGGAAGCGGCGCTGGCCGCCGAGCGCAGCGACGTCTCCGAAGAGCTCGCGCGCCTTGCGAGCCACGCACGGCAGTTCGAATCCTTGCTCGGCGGCGCGTCCGAGGGAGGCAAAAAAATGGATTTTCTGCTGCAGGAGATGCAGCGCGAAGCCAACACGCTCCTTGCGAAAAGCCCCGGCAACGGCGCCGAGGGCCTGGAAATCACGCAACTCGCGCTCGAGATCAAATCCGAGATCGAAAAATTGCGGGAACAGGCGCAAAATATCGAATGAACGAATTCGAGCCGCTCGTCTTGATCGTTTCCGGGCCGTCCGGCTCCGGCAAATCCACGCTCGTCAGGAAAATCCTGCAGCTGCCGGACACCCTGTTGTCGGTTTCCTGCACCACGCGCCCGCCGCGCAAGACGGAAAGCAAGGGCAAGTGGTACAATTTCGTCTCGGAAGCGGAATTCCATCAGATGGTGTCCCGGGGGGAATTTCTCGAATACGCGCAGGTCTTCGGCAGGCACTGGTATGGGACGCCGAAGAAGTGGCTCGAGAGAGCGCGGGCGCAAAATAAAAATTTGGTGCTCGAGATTGACGTGCAGGGCGCGCTCCAGGTGAAGCAGAAGCTGCCCGGGGCCGTGGCCATTTTCGTGCTTCCGCCTTCGCGCGCCGAGCTTGAGCGCCGCATCCGGGCGCGCGGCCAGGATTCCGAGCAGGAAATCCGGCGGCGTTTGGAGCGCGCGCGTAAGGAAATGCTCAACTACAGCAGCTATGATTATGCCGTCATCAACGACGATCGGCAGCGCGCGGCCAAGGAGGCGCAGGCCATCGCTCTCGCCTCGCGCTGCCGTGTGCCGCTCAACGAGAAACGAATTCGCGGAATCCTGAAGTCCTTTGGAGGCTGATCCTTATCATGGTTGTTTTAAGAGATCCCCCGGATAGCCAGTTTGCTTATGTGGTCGTGGTCGCGCGCCGCGCCCGCCAGTTGATGGGCGGCGGCCGGCCCCTCGTGGATATTCCCGTTTCGCGCAAGACCACGCGCATCGCGGAAGAGGAGCTCCGGAAAGGGCTCCTCGAATATGAGCTCCCGGAAATCCCCGAGGGATCCGAGAGCAAGGATGGAAAGCGGCGGAAGTCCTGAGCCGCCGCTGCGTGTATGAAAATCATTCTGGGCGTCACCGGCGGAGTGGCGGCCTATAAGGCCGCGGAGCTTGTCCGCCGCCTGCAGCAGGAAAAGCTGGACGTGCAGGTGGTGATGACGCGCGCCGCGCGCGAATTTGTCGCTCCGCTCACCTTCGCGGCCCTCACGGGCAAGAAGGTGATCACGGAGATGTTCGGCGGCGAGGATCACGCTCCCGCGAACGTCGAGAGCGCCATCGAACACATCGCCGTAGCCCAGCGCATAGGCCTGTTGCTCGTCGCGCCCGCCACCGCCGACGTTCTCGCCAAATTCGCCCGCGGAATCGCCGACGATTTCCTCTCGACTCTCTATCTGGCCACGAAGGCCCCGGTGGTCGTCGCACCGGCGATGAACGTCAACATGTGGGCGCATCCCGCCACACAGGAAAATCTCGCGGCGCTGCGCGCCCGCGGCGTGCATATCGTGGATCCCGACGAAGGCTACCTGGCCTGCGGCATGACGGGCCCCGGCCGCCTGGCCGCCACCGAAACCATCGCCAAGAAAGCCTGCGAGGTGCTCGGCTTGCGCCGCGACTTCGAGGGCCAGACTGTGCTCGTCACCGCCGGACCGACCTGCGAGGACATTGATCCGGTGCGCTATTTGACCAACCGCTCGTCGGGCAAAATGGGCTACGCGCTCGCCGACGCCGCCATCCGCCGTGGCGCTCGCACCATCCTCGTCAGCGGGCCGGTGGACCTCCCCGCCCCGGAGGGCGCCGATTGGATTCCCGTTCGTTCCGCGGAGGAAATGCGCCGCGCCGTTCGCGAACACGCCTCGGAGGCCACGATGGTAATCATGGCCGCCGCCGTCGCGGATTATCGTCCCGTCGCGGTCCAGGAACGGAAGATGAAGCGCGCCGATTCGCGCCTAATGCTGGAACTCGAACCGGCGCCGGACATTCTCGCCGAGCTGGGCCGCGCCCAGGGCCATCCTCTCCTGATCGGCTTCGCGGCGGAGACCGATCACCTCGCCGAAAACGTGCGCGCCAAGCTCGTCTCCAAGGGCGCGGACATGATCGTCGCCAACGACGTGACGCAAGAAGGCGCCGGCTTCGATACCGACACCAATATCGTCACGCTGTTTCTGCGCGACGGCCGCGAGATTCCTCTACCGAAATCGAGCAAGTTCGACGTCGCCAACCGCATCCTCGATCAAATCGTGGAACTGCAAAATCGCCGCGGTTAACATCCGCGCCGCGTAGGACTAGAACTCCCACACCCAGGTCGCACGCAACACCCGCCGCCCTGTGGAAATCATTAGGAAAGCTGGTTCACCAAAGGGACAAGGATTTTCAGGGTTGTGCCAAAGAATCCATGCAAGGCTTTTCACACGCGCTCGGCGCTTCTTGCACCCTCTCACAACTGGCTAGCAACAAACAAGTTAGGAAAATAATCGAAATCGAGTTAGGCCGCGAATGTGCGCTTATTTTGCACATGGTTTGGCATTTGGGGTGCGATGGATACGCACGGGAAAGCCTGTATTCGGGGACTCAGCAACCGAATTCAATGGTTTCTGCTGCTCAGCCAAGACGAGAACTGCCTGCCAGTTGCGCCGAACTGCCCCCCGACCACATTTATTTCGGCCCCTCCGAAACGATGCAGGCTGTCCGCCAGCGCGTCGAGCGCGCGGCCCTGCTGAACGTTCCCATTCTGATACTCGGTCCCAGCGGCACGGGAAAGGAAGTCCTGTCCCGCTTCATTCACAACCGCTCGCCTTGGAGCGGCGGCCCGTTCATCAAGGTAAATTGTCCGGCCATTCCCGGCACGCTGCTGGAAAGCGAACTCTTTGGCTTCGAGAAGGGCGCGTTCACCGGCGCGACACAGGCCAAGCCCGGCCGCATGGAATTGGCCCGGGGCGGGACGATTTTCCTCGATGAAATCGCCGAGCTCGACGCGGCCTTGCAGGCCAAATTGCTCCACGTCCTCCAGGACGGCCACTTCACCCGCATCGGCGATCACGAAGAGCGGCGTCTCGAAGCCCGCATCATCTGCGCCACCAACCGGAATCTGCAAAACGAAATCGAATCCGGCGGCTTTCGCGCGGACCTTTTCTACCGCATCAACGTCATCAGCATCACTCTTCCCGCTCTCCGCGACCGCCGCGAGGACGTCCCCTATCTCGCCGATTACCTCCGCCAGATGTTCAATCGCCGCTTCCAGCGCGAGGCTCCTCCCATCCCCCGGGAATCGCTCCGCCAGTTGCAGCAGCGCGATTGGCCGGGCAACATCCGCGAGCTGGAAAATTGCATCGCGCGCTACGTGATCCTCGGCTCGGAGGAGGCCTTTGCCGTCGAGCGCCCCGAAAAGAAGCCTTTCCAATTCACCTATGAAGCGGCGGAAGACGGCAACATCCCTCTCAAGCGCATCGCCCAGCAAGTCACGCGGCGCATGGAACGCGATCTCATCCTCAAGGTCCTCCAGGCCAACCACTGGAACCGCCGCAAAACTGCCGAAGCCTTGAAAATCAGCTACCGCGCCCTGCTCTACAAAGTTCGCCAGGCCGGCCTTCCCGCCAAGCGCCCCGGCCGCGCCGACGCGTCGGACGCGTGCGCCATTTCGCCCGAAGCCGCCCTCCCCGCCGACCCTCCCCCCGCCACCGATTAGCCCTGGGAACGCCAATCTCCCGATTGGCGCTACAAAATGAGCTACCTTTTCGCTTCTGGTTCGCTTTAGCCTAATTTCAGACCCCCGCTTTTGTTGCGATTAGAACGAGTGCCGGCGCTGATTCTGAATGACTTAGGTGCATTTCTAATTTGCGGTGTTGCGATTAGAAATTGATTAGCCTGGTGATGCGAAGAGAGATCCTTCGGTCGTCCAACCGATCGGACTCCCTCAGGACGCCGATCCTTGTCGGATCGACGTTTTGTACCGGGTAGAACGGAGGCCGGTCGTTTGTTTTCAATGAGATAGCTCGATTTTAGATGACAGACTTGTACCGGGTAGATTTCTAGAAGCTCGGGGCTAGAGGCTTGACGGTCGCTAATCTTCAGAGGTCGTGCTTTGTTGCGATTAGAACGGGTGCCGGCGCTGATTCTGAATGACTTAGGTGCATTTCTAATTTGCGGTGTTGCGATTAGAACGCGATAACGGGAGGTTAGGGGCTCGATGCTGGACCGCCTGAATAGGTTGTGGGCCAAAGGTTGCGACCTCCTTCCTGGCGAAAAAATCGCCACTGTAGTTGATAGCACGGAATCGTTATGTCGGCGACGAAAGGTGAAGTTTGCTTGCGATACGAAGCAGGGGAGGTGCCCGCCAGTAGTCTTGGCGGAAAGGGCCTGCTTTTTGTTGCAGCGCCGCCCTGTCCTGAGCGAAGTCGAAGAGCATCTTGGCGGCGGTTTTCGGGTTCTTCCCTTGGCAGGCACGTCATCCGTGTTCGCCATGCCCGTTCGCCCGTGGGGGAGGACTCCCTTCCCGCGTCAGGGCAAGCAGGGTGAAGCGGATACAAAGGGCGTGCCTGCGAAATGGCGGTCCTCTTGACGAGGACTCGATAGTTCTTTGACAACTGAAAAGCAAGCGGCTTGCTTCGCGAGCCGTCGGGCGTAGCATGCTACGCCACTACGAGAGAATGGCTACCCCTTAATAATTTCTAATCGGCAACGCTGCCGATTAGAAATGGGCCTAAATCCTTTAACGTCAGCGAGACCATCGTTTCTAATCGACAGTGGATTAGGCTTCCACGATTAGGCCAAAAACCGGAAATCAGATGACGCACCGCTCGGTTTTGTGTTATCCAAATTGGATTGCTCGTCACCGCTAGTCCGTGAAACGGAGGACTCGATATGAAATTCTTTGCGATCGGCTTGCTTGTAGGATTGCTCATTCTTCCGCTCGTGGGAGCGTTTTATGTGATGACCGGGCGATTGCCCGTGGCTGCGACGGACCACACCTTGCCGTATGAAAGAAGGATTGCACACCTGGCGCTCAACGCGCGGATTCGCCGCGAAGCGCCCGACCGCGACGTTTCCGGCTTCACGGCAGCCGATCTTGTGGCCGGGGCCGACATTTATAACATGAATTGCGCCTTCTGCCACGGCTCGCCGCAGCCGCCGCCATCTCCAGTGGGAAGGGGCATGTTCCCGCACGCGCCGCAGCTCTTCACGCCGCGCGGGGCGCTAACGGACGATCCGCCCGGCGTGATCTACTGGAAGGTGAAAAATGGCATCCGGCTCAGCGGCATGCCCAGCTTCCACGCCGCGCTCACGGATGACCAGATGTGGCAAGTGGCCGCGCTCCTGAACCGGGCCGATCAGCTTCCGCCCGAAGCGCTCGAAGCACTGAGACCCGCGCCGGTGATTTTGCCCGTGCAAAAAGCAACCAGCGCAAGCAAGACAAAATAAGCCGCGGCATGGTCTTCCGCGCACGCTAGAAATCGGCGTGGAAGCGGAGGCCGGGAACGAACACAGGCCCGCGGTCCTTGTTGTAGCCGGGATTGTTGACGTGTTGGAGATCGAACGCGGCGAAGAAGCCGCGCCAGAGGTGCGCGGTGTAGAAGCCCTCGAAGATTTTTTCAGGGCCATAATTCAGGGCGCCGTCGCCGAGCAGAAAACCCAATCCGCCGAGCGCGAGATATTGCTGGTGAGAGGCGACGATTCCGTTGACGACGAAGGCCGCGCCCGCCCGATCGTTCTTCCGGCGCCATTTTTCTCCGGTCGTGAAACCGCCGATCTCGAGCGTGCGGTCGTCTTCCGTGTAGGCGAACGATTCGTTGTGCCCGTCGCTCCAACCCAGACGCCCGAAGACGCCCACCTGCGGGGTAATGGCTTGCTCGAAGTTCAGCCCGAAGCCGTATTTGTGGCGGCCCTGGTGGCGGGTGAAGATGATGTCCGGCGTGGGGGTTAGTTGATCGAGGAAGTCGCGGACGGCCTGCGCATAATTCCCCATGTCGCCGTGATTGACGTAGCTCAAGAAGCGGACCGTGCCGGCGCGATGCGCGATGCGGTTTCCGCGCGCCTCGAATTCCAGATTTTCCGAGCGGGCGCGCGCAATGTCCGCGTCGAGATTGATGCCGTTGGCCACTTTGGGCATCAGCGTTTCGGCGAAACGCGCGGACCAGGAGCGGTCGTCGTACTCGAGCAGGACGCCGTCGGTATAGCCGCGGGTGTTCGCGGCGTAGTCGTAAGTGCCATAGTCGTCCACGGTCCAGTTGAGGAATTGCAGGTAGCTGTCCGAGCCCCAGGAATTCACGTCGAAAAAATCCACCAGGCTGAATTTGCCGGCGCGAATCTCGATCCGGCGCACGGGGAGAGACGTGGCGAGATGCAACGGGTCGCGTTCGGCTTCGACGCGTTCGCCGCTGAGCGGGATGATTTGCCGGATCATGATTCTGGCGACATACGGAGCCGCACTGAGCTCCGGGTTGCGCACCACATCAAGATTGGTGAACCCGGCCAGGCCCAGCGCGGCGCTTAGACCGCCGCCGCCGGCGCTTTCCATATCCAGAAAGACCTCGGTCGTGGGCGAGAATTCATAGCCGAGAAACAGCGTATATAGCTTCGACGTCGCGCTTTCCCCCTGCGACCGCAGGCTGTTTGGTCCGCTGTATTTTGTTGGGAACGAAGGATGCCATTGGAAGATGATGTTGGCTTGGCCCGAGATCCAGTAGGGGCTGGTCTGGGAATGCGGGAAAAGCGTCAGCACATCGTCCGAGGCCGCGGAGTCGTCAGCGGCGGGCACGGTAGGCGAAGGCGCCGGGGCCTCAGGGGCTTGCGCGGTGGGCTTGTCGGGTTTGTCGGGTTTTTGGAGCGCAGTGTCGGTGTCCTGGGCGGCGAGCGCGGCAGCGGGCGCCACGAAGTACAAAAACAACAGGCTCAAAATGGGCAGCGCGAATTTTGTAACGAAGCGGTTCATTAGTTAACTTCGTTGAACTGCGTATATAAACTATGATTAACTTCCATGTGCGTCAACCACGAAAAGACGTCCCATTTCCGGCATCGGGCCGCGCATCGTGCAACCCAAAGGAAGCACTCTTCGAGAGGCGCGCAGTACATCACGGCGCGCCCCTCGGCTGCATTAATGCACGGTTACAGCACGAGGGAGCCTTTTGTTTTCCCCTTTGAGCTGCAATAGCTTATGCCGCCCTGCGCCATGGGTCCTCGGTTTCCTCGACGGGCTCGCAGCCATGCTCGGACGCGACCGTTTGCTCCGGAGCGGAGGGAAGCGTCTGGTCGCCGGCCTGTGATTCGAAGGCGCGCATGGCGGGATCGATCCACAGCGAAACGAGCGGCGCACTTCCGTCATCGCGCAGCAGCACCCAGACACGGTACGACCCCCTGCGAGTGATGAGTTCCTCGAAATTGTTCGCAAAATTGCGCATGTTCCCCTCCTTTCGCGAGGCGTACCCGTATTCCTCAAGCGCGGAATTGCCTCGCAACATCAAAATCGAATGACTTTGGGGTGGAGATCCTTGCAACAGCTGCAGAGATTCCCACTCGCTCGGTTTTTCAATCCGCGAGAGCGAGCGGGCATGGAATCAGGCGCGCCTTCTGCTATGCTCGCTTTCGTGGAAAGCCGGGGCGTTCGATCTACCCGGAGGCTCTGGTTCTTTTACCGGAACTTCCATGGATTTCGTTGGGCCTCGAAGGGCCTTGCAACAAGCCCTAGGATTGGATAGCATACCCCAGTAGGGTAGTCAAGCGAAATGTCGCATATTTCGAGAGAAAAATTGGACCTGCTGAACCGCACGAAGAAGCTCGTGGGGCAGGTCGAATCGGTCCAGCGGGCTTTGGAGCAAGATGCGCCCTGTTCCGAGGTGCTGCGGCGTCTGGCGGCCGCGCGAGGCGCCATCCAGAGCCTGATGAAAGAGCTTTTGGAGGACCACATCCGGAACCACATGTCGCAGAAATCGAAGTCGTCGCAGGAGGCCTCAGATGACGTGATCGAAGTCGTGCGAGCCTTCCTGAAATAGCTGCACCAAACGAACTGATCCAGTACGGCCGCAGGCATCCCGATTGCTCGGCGGAGCCATCTTTAGTAGTCTCTAGCATTGCGTTCACGGCTTGGGCCGGGGCATTCAGGGGTGGGACATTTGCGGGTCAGGATTGGATTCTATTGGGGGCTTCTGATTTTCGCGGCAGTGGCGCTGCCCTGCTGCCAGCAAACCATCAACTATCCTTCCCCTACGATCGCGGCGATCTCCCCGAATCAGATGCAGGCCGGCCAGCCTTCTTTCACGTTGGTGGTCACCGGGGCGAATTTCACGCCGGCCTCGACGGTGGGCTGGAACGGGCTAATGCTTACGCCTTACGTTTTTGTCAGCGCGAGTGAAATTGACGCCACCGTTCCCGCCAGCTTTATTGCCACCGCCGGCATGGCGCAGGTGGCCGTGTCCACGCCGGAGCCTGGCGGCGGGATCACCAAGATCCTCTTCTTTACGATCACCCAGCCCGCTACTCCCGTGCCGCATATCACGCAGATTTCTCCGACATCGGTCCTGGCGGGCAGCTCCAGTTTCCAGATCAATGTGCTGGGATCGAATTTCGTGTCCAACTCGGTGATAAACGTGAACGGCATCAACCAAACGACGGCGTTTCAGAATTCGGGCTATGTGCTGGCGAGTGTAACGGCATCGACCGTGGTAAACGCGGGGACGCTGCAGGTCGAGGTCATAAATCCTCCCGGGCAGACAAACCCGCCGGGTGGAGGGCCTTCAAACCAAGTCCAGCTGAGCGTGACGAATCCGGCGCCGAGCCTCGCTT
>Ga0187817_10000107_pt1 | contig 27768 bp, 23 predicted proteins | sample NC_wetland_sal_i_17_FD_132431 | JGI IMG/M metagenome (GOLD analysis project Ga0187817, IMG submission 132431) | Wetland sediment microbial communities from Neuse River Estuary, North Carolina, USA - SO4_2 | ecosystem: Environmental > Aquatic > Freshwater > Wetlands > Sediment | place: USA... | reverse complement strand
GGTTGCTGTGCTTTCGAAAAGCACGTGGATTTTCAGGAGGACATCCGCGAAGACGGCGAGAACCCGCGGCGGAAAGGTTCGCTGTACATCAGCAGCACCGCCATTCTCCCAGGATTCCAGGGCCAAGGCTTCGGCGCGCTGCTCAAGTCCTGGGAAATCACATACGCCCGCTCTCACGGTTTCACCCGAATCGTCACCAATACGCGAAGCCGCAATCTGCCGATGATCCGGCTCAATCGGAGATTCGGATTCCGCGTGATTCGAACTACTCCCAACTATTATTCGGACCCGGCGGACGCGACCGTGGTCATGGAGCTTCGGCTGCCAAAGAAGCGAACCTGATATGCGAATCTACGCCGCCCTCGAAGCCGCCGTTCTGCTGCTGCATTTGCTGTGGATCGCGTGGATTCTGCTGGGCTGGACTCTCACGCGCGGCCGCCCCATGCTCGCGTGGCTGCACATCGCATCGCTCGTCTGGGGAATTGCCGTAGAACTCGGTCCGTGGCCGTGCCCTTTGACGCTGGCCGAGCAGTGGCTCGAAGCCCGATCCGGCGCAACACCTTACCATCAGGGCTTCCTGGTCCATTACCTCGACAAACTGATCTACCCCGACCTTCCGGAAGCCGTGGTGGGCTGGACGGGCGCGGCCATTTGCGCGGCTATCCTAGCCATCTACTATTTCCGAGTCCGTCGTCGGAAAGTCATCCAATCGTAACCGGAATTTCATCCCAATCTAACATCGTTTCCCTACCATTAGGGTCGATCAAGTTCAGTCGCAGTCCTAAGACCCTCACCACATGAGGTGTGCGGCCAAAGGGGGGTACTGTCATGCGCAGGTGTCTTCAGTCGATTTGTCTATCTGCTCTGTGCGGCATGCTGTGGCTTACGGCAGTTGATGCACAGGAACGTAAAGGCAGCATAACGGGATCGGTTACGGATTCCGCCAAGGCGATCCTGCAAGGGGCGCGCTTGGAACTCCAACCGCTCCGGATCACTGCTGTATCCGATAACACCGGTCAATTCAGCATGACTGACCTGCCTCCGGGCAGCTACACGTTGAAGATTTCATTTGTCGGAATGGCGGATTTCTCCAAAAATGTGACCGTGACAGCCGGTCAAGTCACGCGCGTGGATGCCGCGATGGAAGTGGCATCCCAGACCGATTCGATCACCGTAACGGCCGCGCCGGTGCATGGCGAAGCGGAGGCCATCAATCGGGAGCGGACGGCCGAGAATATTCTTCAGGTAATGCCGGCCGACATCATCACCAGCCTGCCTAACGCCAACGTCGCCGACGCCATCGGACGCCTTCCCGGCGTCAGCCTCGAGCGCGACGAGGGCGAGGGAAAATACGTTCAAGTTCGCGGGACGCAGCCTTACTACAACAACGTAACCATCGACGGTGTCAATGTTCCTTCACCGGAAGCCGGAGTGCGCCAGGTCAAGCTGGACACCATTGGGGCGGACCTGGTGGAGTCGGTGGAGGTCAACAAGACGCTAACTGCCAACATGGACGCCGATGGCATCGGCGGCTCGGTAAATTTGCGGACCAAAACCGCCGGCGACCAGCCCATGATTTCGCTGTTTGGCTTAGGCGGGTACACGCCCATTCAGAACGGACGCGGCGTGGACCTGTTCGGCGGGACGGTGAGCCAACGCTTCGGGAAAGAAAAACGGCTGGGAGTCATCTTCGGAGGCACGTATGACTACAACGGCCGGGGCATCGATGACGTGGAACCGGCCCCGGAGACCATCCAATGCAGTCCCGGCAATTGCGGCAATCCGAGCGCGAACGCCCCCTACTACGGGACGTACAACACCGAGGACATCCGCCTATACACTTACGATCGATCGCGCTATGGTTTTAGCGGCGCCGTCGATTACAAGCTAGGGGACAGTTCCAGCCTCTATATCCGCGGTCTCTACTCTCATTTCAATAACTTTGGCGACCGCTGGGTAATCACTCCAACCATCAACAGCTACACAACATCGCCAACCCAAGGCGGCCCGGACGGCACCATGTCCTACAACGCCGAAATCCGGCGTCCGCTCGACGTGATCGGAAGCCTGGTGGCTGGCGGTACGCATAATTTCGGTAGCTCCTATTTTAACTGGACCGTTTCAGCGGCCCGCTCGGCGGAGGACCAACACGGATACTCGGGAGCCCAGTTTCTTCCGAGCGCTAATTCTCCGCTCAATGCCGTCCAGTTCGCCGTGGATAGAAGCGATCCTTATCGGCCGAAGTTCATTGTCCAAAACGGGGTCAACATCTACGATGCAACCCAGTATCAGCTTCAGCAGTTCGACATCGATCAGAGCTACAGCCCGCACGTCAATTTGCAGGCCAGCGCTGACTACACCAAGCAATACAATTGGAACGGGCACTCCGGGGCGTTTCAAATCGGCGGCAAAATTCGCAACGCGCACCAGTTCTCCGAAGACGACGACATCACGTACAACCTGAACAATCCCGCCGCGGCGCCCTTAAGCATGTTCCCATTGAAAGAAACTGTGACCAACTATTACAACAACAGCTACATGCCGGGCCCGGCCATAAATTACAACTCGCTCATGAATTTCTATCACGCCAACCCGAGCGACTTCACCGTGAACCCCATCCAGACACTCTTAAACAACGCCGGCGGGGATTACAATTTGGTGGAGCGCGTCGGCGCCGGGTACATCATGAACGTCATCGGTTTCGACCGGTTTCGGTTGAACACAGGAGTCCGCTTCGAATCCACGACCGAAAATGTATGGGGCACGGTGTTGTCACAGGACGATCAAGGGAATTTCCTTGGAATCTCCGGGTTGACGAAGAACTTCACTTACGTGGACATTCTCCCCAGCGTGGAACTGCGCATGCGCTTGTGGAGCGATGCTGCCGTTCGGCTCTCGTACGGCAGGGGAATCGCGCGGCCGCAATTCGGCGACCTGGCGCCGAACCTGTCGCTAACCATAGCGAGTGAGACCGGCGGCCGGAACACCAGCAGCATCGGCAATCCGAATTTGAAGGCCGCGTTTGCCAACAACTATGACCTCATGTTCGAGCAGTATCTGAAGCCTCTCGGTCTTTTTACCACGGGTTTTTTTTACAAAGACATCCGGGATCCCTACGCGGTCATTCAGACGGATAACGTGCACTACCCGGGCTTTCCGGAAAGTTTCATTCAGGATCAGGCGGAAAACGCCGGCAGCGCGCATGTGTGGGGCTGGGAGGTAGCCTATCAGCAGCAATGGTCCTTCATGCCTGGCCTGCTGAATGGGTTGGGCCTCTCCGGCAACTTTGCCTGGACGACCTCTACGACGTTTGGGCTTCCCGGACGAACGGACAATCCGCCGCTTTTGCGGCAAGCCCCCATTAACTGGAACCTAGGACCCACCTATTACCGTGGCCGGCTGTATATAGGCATGGGGTTGACCTACAATGGCGCGATGATCTATGCGTATAACTACCAGAATGGGGCGCCTCTCGGTCTGACGGGACCGAACGGTGACAACTATTTGTACGCTCATCTTCAAGTGGACGCGCAGGCCAGCTATCAGCTGCCCAAAGGATTCAAAGCGGTGGTTTACGGACTGAACCTAACGAACGAGGTCTTCGGATTCTACAACGGCAGCGGTATCTGGCCGGTGCAGCGCGAATACTACAACCGGACCATCGGCGCTGGGTTGCGCTGGAATTCGCTCGAGCGTTGATGGCCTGAATTTAGACCAAGTTCCAATGGGCAGGTTATACTGGCCCGCCGGGTGCTTCGCTGTGGAAGTCTTGGCTTTTAAAGTCACCAGCGATCAATTCGCTCGTGACTCGCCAAGGGCTTCACGGCGGTGGTTTACAGCCTGAACCTGACCAATGAAGTCTTCGGCTTCTATTACGGCAGCCCGATTTGGGACAAGCGCGAATACTACAACGGAACGATCGGCGTCGGACTGCGCTGGAGTCCTCCGATCGAGCACAACTGATTACTTGTGCTGAAGGTCGTGCCAGTCGACAAGGTTGCCTGAGGGATTCTCACGTTCGTGCAGCGCCAGCGACTCCCTCGCTCGCGCTTCCAACTGGACGGCTTCTTTCTTGCGATGCAACTTACGCAAGGCTGCGGCGTAGTTCAGCAGGCACCCGGCGACATCGGGATGCGCGGGCCCTAAGGCTCGCTCCCAGATATCGAGCGCCCGGACGTAAAGCTTCTCGGCCTCGTCGTAACGGCCTTCGAAACTATAAATCTGGGCCAGGTTGTTGAGCATGGCCGCCACTTCGGGGTGATCGCGCCCGGCCGTCTTCTCTTTGATCCCCAGTGCCCGGGAATAGAGATCCTCGGCGTCGTGATACGCGTGCCGGTCAGCCTTAATGAGCGCCAGATTGCTCAGCACGTCTGCGACTTGCGGATGGTCCTTTCCGAAGACCTTTTCGTAGATGGCAAGGGCGCGGTCGAACAGCGGGCTGGCGTCGTCCGGGCGTGCTTCATCGTAATACAGCACCCCCAGGTTGTTGCACGCGTTGGCCACGCGAGGATGTTCGGGCCCAAAGGCCGTTTCCAGTATCTGGATGACTTTGCCCAGCAGATGCTCGGCTTTGCTGAACTGCCGCTCGGCCCGGTAAACCTCGGCCAGTCCGGCCATCGTGTCGGCGACGTCGGGATGTCCAGCCCCCAGAGCTCCTTGCCGGATGGCCAGAACCTGTTGGTAGGATTTCTCCGCCTCCGCGTAACGGCCCATGGAGAAATGCAGGAACGCCAGGTCGTTCAGTGTTCCGGCCAAGTCTAACTCGTTAGAAGGCTTGACTTTCTGGCGAATCGCCAGGGATTCGACGTAGGCCGATTCCGCTTCCGGATAGCGTCCAAGACGCAGTCGAATCCACCCCAACGTGTCGAGCGTGTCGGCCACGCTGGGATGCTGCTCTCCGAACTGCGACCGGTGGATTTCGAGCGACCGCCGGCAAAGTGTTTCCGCCTGATCGAGTTGGCCTCGGGCCCCGCAGAGACGCGCTTGATTCAGCAGGATTGATGCTAGATCCAGGGGTGCCGGGTGCTGTTCGCAAATCCGCCGGGCGCTTGTGTAGAGTTGGTCGGCGGCGGAATAGTCGCCGCGAATTTGCTTGACCAGCGCCAGGTAATTCAAACTCCTGGCCATTGCGGTCGGTTGCGACGACGCCTGGGCCTGGTTGAAAGCGGACTGAAACGACGCCTCGGCCTCGGCATAGCGTCCCTCGGCCTGGAGTTGCTGGCCTGTAGCCAAAAGCTGTACCAGGGTTTTGTCCTGTGCGCTGGAAACTGAACAAAAGAGGAGGGCTAGAGCCACCCCGGGGACCGAAATGCCGTACCACTCTCGCCGTTCCATAGGCGACCTCGACTGATTACGAAACGGTTTCGAATCCGTTAAGAATCAGTTAACACGGCATTAGTGTAGCAGGGAACTAGCTTGTTGCAAATCCTTTTTAGTCCTGAATTTAACGATTTAGGTGGCGGATGAGGAGCGCTCTATACGACGAAAGCGGAGCCACTGTGCAGCCGGGGAGTTTTCCGGTCTCATCCCACGAGCGCAGCCGGAGCTTCTGGTCCTTCAGTGGGTCGCGGTCGAAAGCTTCTGCCTCCTGTTGGGTCATCGGGCCACCCTGTAACTGCAGGGTGGTCACACTGGCGGGGGACAATCGGGCGAAGTACGACGGATTGGTTCGGGTGAGATAACGCTTGGCCTCGACATGGCCGCCGACGAGCGCGGCCAAGCGGTCCGAAAAACCCCGGTCGCGCAGGTAGCGGGCACCGGCCGCATCGTGGTCGATCACGCCAACTTCCTCATGGCGCAAGCCTTCCTCTTCCAGGAGGTGACCGATATCGTGCAAGAGGGCGGCAAGAATCATTTCTTCATCGGCACCCGAATCGGTGGCAAGCTGGGCGCATTGCAGTGCGTGTTCGATCTGGGTGACGGGCTCGCCAAAATAGGCCGACTGGCCGGCGGTTTCGAGCAGCGCGATGACCTGAGCGGTAATCGCTTCTGGAGAGGCGGGCGCCATCGCTACATCTTACCCAAGTATTGCAGGCATTAACATTTCGCAACTTGAGTAACCTTGGTACTATTTGAGAACATCACTAGAAACAGTGCCGAGTATCACAATTTCCCTCCATCCAGGTGTTTTTTCCCTTTTGCCCTTGCTCATCGCGGCGGTTTTGCCGCCCGTCGCTGGCGCGCAGCAGTCAACGACGGCCGAAGTGGAAGTGCAATCGACACAGCAAGCTAGCGTTAACAGTTCATCGGTTTATACCCCGCCAGATAAGCGGGCATACGGGATCCTGCCGAACTATCGGACGGTGGAGGGGACCGATGTCGAGCCCCAGACCGTGAAGCAGAAATTCTGGATCGCCTCGAAGGATTCGTTCGACTACCCTATCTATTTCATCTCTGCGGGTTTTGCCGGCATTTCGCAGATCGAGAATACTAACCCCTCGTTTGGGCAGGGGGTAAAGGGCTACGCCCTGCGATATGCGACCGGGTACGGCGATCAGATGATCGGCAACATGATGACTGAGGGAGTGTTTCCAAGCCTGCTGCACGAGGACATGCGGTATTACCGCCGCGGCACGGGTGGGAAATTGGGCCGAACGTTCTATGCGTTGACGCGCGTGCTGGTGACGCACACGGATGCGGGAGGCATCCGCTTCAATTTTTCGGAGGTGCTCGGCAACTCGGTGGCCACGGCGATTTCCAACGCTTATAATCCCGACACCCGGAACGCACTGCAGAATGTGCAAAAGCTAGGCCTCCAGATCGGTACCGATGCCATCTCGAACGTGCTGAAAGAATTCTGGCCCGACGTCAAACGCAGGCTACAGCACCACAGCTCCGTCGCGACGCTTTAGCAAATTCTGATATCCTCGAACGCATCCATGATGATTCGAGGGATATTCCTGTGTGCAGTGGCGGCGCTTGCCGTCAGCCTTTCCGCCGAAACATACGAGCAGAAGGTCCAGAGCGCTTTGCAGGCGGTCGACCAGGAGATCGCTAAGGGACCCTTTCAGCCCTCCTGGGACTCGCTCAAGGCCTACAAGGTTCCGGTGTGGTATCTGGACGCCAAGTTCGGCATCTTCATCCATTGGGGTCTTTACTCGGTGCCGGCGTTCGACAGCGAATGGTATCCGCGCAACATGTATATGCAGGGCAGCCCGGTTTTCAAGCACCATGTGGAGACCTACGGGCCGCAATCCAAGTTCGGCTACAAAGACTTCATCCCGCGATTCAAAGCCGAGAATTTCGACGCCAACGCGTGGGCTGAATTATTCCGCAAGGCAGGCGCGAAATACGTGGTACCGGTCGCCGAGCATCATGATGGATTTCCCATGTACGACTGCAGCTTCACCGACTGGAGCGCCGCGAAGATGGGACCCAAGCGCGATATTGTCGGTGAACTGGCCGCGGCCGTGCGCAAGCAGGGTCTGCATTTCGGCGCCTCGTCGCATCGCGCCGAGCACTGGTTCTTTTTCGAAGGTGGGATGAAGTTCGACTCAGATGTGAGGGACTCGCGCTACCTGAGCTTCTACGGTCCGGCGCAGCCGCAACGGCTTCCCGGCGCGAAGCACGACAACCCGCCCAACCAGGCGCACATGGACAACTGGCTGGCGCGCTCGACGGAAATCGTGAACAAGTACCAGCCCGAGATCGTTTGGTTCGACTGGTGGATTGAGGAGCCCGCCTGGAAGCCGTACCTGCAGAGATTCGCGGCTTACTATTACAATCGCGCCGCCGAATGGAAGCGCGGGGTGGCCATCAACTACAAGCATGAGGCCTTCCCCGAACAAACGGCGGTGCTGGATATCGAGCGCGGCAAACTGGACACGATGCGGCCGCTGTTCTGGCAGACGGATACGTCGGTAAGCATCAAATCCTGGGGCTACATTGAACATGATCAGTTCCGCTCGGCGGCCTCGCTGGTGGATGACCTGGTGGACATTGTGAGCAAGAACGGGTGCCTGCTGCTAAACATCGGGCCGAAGCCGGACGGCACCATTCCGGACGAGGCGCAGAAGATTCTGCTGGAGATGGGACGGTGGCTATCGGTGAACGGCGAGGCGATTTACGGCACGCGGCCCTGGAAGATTTACGGCGAGGGGCCGACAAAAGTGGTGGGCGGGTCGTTCAAAGACACCGCCAGCAAGCCTTTCACGGGCCAAGACATTCGCTTCACAACGAAGGGCGACACGATTTACGCCATCGCTCTCGCCTGGCCCGCGAAGGGCAAGCTCATCATCAAGTCACTGGCAAAGGGCTCGCCTCACATGGCGGGCGAAATTAAGAGCGTGGAGTTGCTGGGGTCGAAGGGCAAGCTGAACTGGACGCGCGATGTGGCGGGCCTTACGGTGGTGTTGCCGGCCGAAAAACCGGGCGACTTCGCGTATGCTCTCAAAATTGCGCCGGAGTGACAACGGAAAACGTTGCGCCTAGAAGCTGTGAAACAATCGCTGCACGCAGGCGAAAGCGCCTGCACCACATTCTTACCCCACCCGGTACTCGCGCTGTCCTTTTGCCTGCTGGCATCACCGTCGCACCTCAGCGCCGCTGACTTAAAGCCCGAGACGGTAAAGGCGTTTGACGAATACATCCGGGACAAGGAAGCGCAATTGCGCGATCAGGTTTCCGGTGGACCGTTTCTCTGGGCGGATCGAGCGCCGGGCCGGGCACAGCAGTTGCGGGAGGGGAAGATCCTGACCGAGCCCTCAGGCAGCCAAGCTGCCCTGAAGGTTCCGGACGGCCTGATCCACGATTGGGTAGGAGCAGTCTTCATTCCTGGCGCTACCGTCGACCGCGTCATCAAGCTGGTTCAGGACTACGAGCATCAGCCGCTGGTCTACCAACCCGAGGTGATTGCGTCTAAGATACTCCAACACAATGGCAACGACTATAAGGTCTTTCTGCGACTCAAGAAGAAGAAAGTGTTAACGGTGGTACTCAATACCGTGCATGCTGTGCACTACGAGCGCATGGATGAGACCCGATGGGAGAGCTGGTCCTACACCACCCACATCGCTGAAGTGGAGAACCCAGGCAAAGCCAATGAGCGCGAATTGCCTGCTGGAACGGGTCACGGATTTCTGTGGCGCCTGAACTCGTACTGGCGTTTTCAGGAAAGAGACGGCGGAGTCTACATGGAGTGCGATGCGGTCTCTCTTACGCGTAGTGTGCCGACCGGTCTTGGCTGGCTCATAGATCCCATCATTCGCGACTTACCTCGGCAATCCCTGTTCAATACGCTTCAGGCCACGCACGACTTCCTGCTCAGCAACTGATGCGACAGGCCAGTAGTAACTTAAGCGGTTTTGCGGTGACGTGCCAATTTCCAGAACGCCGTATCTATTACTCATGCCGCAATGCGGTGAGGGGGTCGATTCGGGACGCTCGCAGCGCGGGGTGGTAGCAGGCCACAACCAACGCGACGACCAGGATTCCAGTAGCCAGCAATATTGCGAGCGGGTCCTTGGGTTTCAGGCCAAACAGGAAGGATTCGAGATAGCGGGTTGTCCCCCAAGCCGCTGCCAATCCAATGGTAAGTCCTGTTGCTCCAATCAGAATCATTTCACGCAACACCATCGAAATGATGCGGCGCCGATCGGCTCCCAACGCCATACGGATACCGATTTCGCCCGTGCGCCGCTCTACGGTATAAGCCATCATGCCGTAGAGTCCGATACACGACATGAGCAGAGCAAGCGTTGCAAAGCAACTGCAGAGTTGTGCAAAAATGCGCTCCGTGTTAATGGTTTGATCGATCTGGCGGGATTGCGTGTTCACGTCCGTAACCGGTAAGTGGGGATCGACCTGGCGAACAATCTGGCGCACGGTTGCGACGAGGCCAAGGGGATCGGAATGGGTTCGCAACTCAAAAGACATCCCATCCACACGCTGACTGAACGGAATGTAGACCACCGGCGGGATCGCCTGCTTAAGGGAGTTATACCGAGCTGCCTTGGCCACACCAATGATTTCAAACTCATCAGACTTTCCGCCGTCTCCACCTAAGTCGAAGTGGCGGCCCGTCGGATTCTGATTCGGAAAATACTTCTTTGCGAAAACTTCATTGACCACTGCGACCTTAAACGATCTCGTCATATCGCGTTCCTGAAGCTCCCTACCCAACAGAATAGGAATGCGCATCGTCGAAAAGAACGCCGGGCCGATTTTAAGAACGGAGGTTGATTCTCGCCCGTGTGGTACCTGTCGACCGGGAATCGCGACCCCGGTTTGACCCGTAGCGCCGGAGACCAAAGCGAAATCGGAAAGACTGAGATCCAGCACCCCCGGAATGGTTCGGAAACGAGCCCACAGATCCGTATAGAAGCGATCAAGCGCAGCATCACTGTATCCGGCCTGCCTGGCGTTCAAACGAAACAGCAGCACGTTCTCATCATCGAAGCCAAGTTCGACCGAATGAAGGCTCGATAGTGTTCGAACGAAAAGGATTGCAGCGATGGTCAATAACAGCGAGATCGCGACCTGATAGATGGCGAGCATCTTGTTCAGACGGAGCCGGCTCCGCGACGCACTCGCTCTGATTTGCTTCAAGGCTGGCGTGATATCCACCCTTGTTGCCTGTATGGCCGGAACCAAGCCGAAGAGAATTCCAGTAATCAGCGCGAGAGCGAACGTAAATGCCAACACCTGGCCACTGAGACTTGCGTGCAGGGTAAAGCTGTCGCGACCGTTTGCGAGCAGCCACGTGAGGAATCGGATCCCAAGCTCGGCGACCCAGACTCCCAGCATTCCTCCAAGAAAGGCCAGCAGCAGGCTCTCCGTCAGAAGTTGGCGAATGACACGTAGGCGGGCGGCCCCGAGACTCAGGCGCACGGCAATCTCACGTTGGCGTGCCGCAGCGCGCGCGAGCAGAAGGTTGGCGATATTGGCGCATGCGATGGCAAGAATCAGACCGACCATGGCCATGAGCAGGAATAGCGGTTTGGAATATTCGCGGCGCAGAGAATCGATGCCGGATCCTCCGGCCGCGAGCACCAGCGCAGGTAAGTCGACTTTCTCCTCCTCGGTGGAAGCCGTGCTGTTCACGTAGCGCTGAAACCGCGCGGCGAGAACGGTCTGAGCCTCCGAGATACTCGTGCCCGGCCGCAACCGGCCCATGATTTCGAGCCAATAGAAGTTCTTGTCGAGGAACCTCCGCTTTGCATCATCTTGCGGGTCCTCCGTAAATAGCGGAGCCGCGTGCAATGGAATGAACAACTCTGGCGCACCGGCGGGATCTACTCCAAAAAACTCCGGTGGACACACTCCGGCGATCCTAAACGGCATCCGGTTGAGGAAAATGGACTGCCCGACTGCATCAGCGCTTTTCGCAAAACGCCGGCGCCAATAGTTGTAGCTGATCACTACGGTTGGCGTGGCGCCGGCGCGGTCGTCATCATCGCTGATCAAGCGTCCGGCGGCGGGACGCACGCCGAGGCTGCTGAAGAAGTTGCCAGACACAAGCTGCCCATCGATAAGATCGGCCTGTCCTTGAACAGTCAAATTCAACCGACCTGCATCGGCAAATCCAAACATGTTGGATAGGACATTGTTGTTCGTTCGCAAAAGGTCATACGCAGGGAAGGGATAGTCGCCGCTGCTCCATCCGGTATGGGGATCGTCATACCAGCTCCCACTAAGGCCGTGGACCACACCAGGAGCGCCCTTCGCGCGCCAGTTCAGGATGACCAAATCTCCAGGACGCCATACCGGCAGGGCTCGCATCAGAATCGCGTCCATGAAGCTGAAAATAGCTGTATTTGCGCCGATTCCCAATGCAAGAGATAGCACAGCCATCGTGGCGAACAGTGGGTTCTTGCGCAAGGTGCGCCATCCATATCGAAGATCCTGGGCGAGCCGTTGCAACCAGGTCCAGCCCCACGTTTCGCGAATCCCCTCCTTCAGTAGCAGCACATTCCCAAAATCGCGACGGCTTGCCTGTTCGGCTTCCTGGCGCGTGGCGCCTGAGCGAATTCGCTCCTCGGCGTCCAGTGCCAGATCGTGGGCGATCTCGTCGTCGAGATCGGTCTCTCGTCTTTTCCGTCGCCAAAAGTCCCACTGCATCATTGTCTGCCTTCACGCCGGACGCATCACGCGCGCGATCACTCTGACCAGAAGCTTCCACTTCGACTGCTCAGCCACCAGTTCCTTCTTACCCGCCGCAGTGAGCCGGTAATATTTCGCTCGCCGGTTCAGGTCCGAAGCCTTCCATTCCGACGTGATCAGTCCCCGCGCCTCCAGACGATGCAGCGCGGGGTATAAAGACCCGCGTTCGATTTGCAGCCAATCAGCGGAACTCTGCCGGATCGCCTGGCCGACACCGTGCCCATGCTGCGGTCCCCACTGGAGAGTCCGCAAAATCAACATGTCGAGCGTGCCCTGGAGCAATTCGATCCGATTTTCACTTCGGTTATTGTGAGCCATCGTGCTTAGAAGACATTCTAGTAGAACATTCGTTTCTTGTCTACTAGGCTGTCTGCTAGTGCACCAAAGCCGGGGCCGAAGAACCGCGGCGATGGGACCTGCCGTATATAGCCATTGACAATATAGCCACTATGGATATAATGTGGCTATGTCCGATTCCACGCCGCAGGCGGATTCGCTGCTGCCGCTGCCGCCGGCAACCTTTCATATTCTGATGGCGCTCGCTGAGGAGGACCGGCACGGGTACGCCATCATCCAGGACGTGGCGGCGCGCACGGGGGGCGAACTGAAGCTGAGCGCGGGCACGTTGTATCGGTCGATCCAGCGCATGCTGGAGCAGGGGCTGATCGTGGAGACTCAGGAGCGTCCGGCTCCGGAACTGGACGACGAGCGGCGAAGGTATTACCGGATCACGCCGTTCGGTACAGCGGTGGCGCGGGCTGAAGCGCGGCGGCTGACCCAACTGGTAAAACTGGCGCGCGCCAGCGGGTTCGCTCCGGGGAAGGCGTGATGCGCTTCTACCGGGCGTTGCTGCACCTGTATCCGGCCTCATTTCGCGGCGAATATGGCGCAGAGATGCGCGGGATTTTCGCGCTGCGCAGGCGTGAGGCGTCGGGTTTTGCGGCGCTGGTTGCGTTGTGGTTACAGACGCTGGGCGAGGTTGTTGTCAACGCCGCGGCGGTGCACTGGGACGTCCTGCGTCAGGATCTTCGTTATACAGCGCGGACGTTGGCACGCACGCCCGGGTTCGCGTTCACGGCGATTCTGGTGGTGGCGCTGGGAGTGGGCGCCAACACCGCGGCATTCACGGTTACCGACTTCGTGCTCGTCCGGCCGCTCCCTTTCGCCGAGCCCGAGCGGCTGGTGAAGCTCTGGGAGAGCACCCCGGGCTACTCGCGCATGGAACTGTCGCCGGCGAATTATCGAGATTGGAAGCGCATGAACACGTCGTTCGAAACGATGGGCGCGCTTGAGCCCATCTCGATGAACCTGGTGGGGCAGGGAGATCCGGAGCGGCTCGAAGGCGCTGCAGTGACTGCCGATTTGCTTCCGGTGCTGGGCGTTCAACCGCTGGTTGGACGCTGGTTCACCACCGCGGACGACCGGGAGGGCGCGCCCGGCACGGTGCTGCTGAGCCACCGGTTGTGGCAAGCGGCATTGGGAGGAGACATCAGCGTCATCGGGCGCAAGGTGATCCTGGACCAAGCTCCATACACCGTCATCGGAATCATGCCGCCGGATTTCCGCTTTCCGAACCGCGAGGCCGAGTTCTGGACCGCGAAGCAGTTTCAGGAAGAGGACTTTAAGGACCGGGACGACAATTACCTGCAGGTGGTCGCAAAGCTGCGGCGCGGAGTTTCCGTCGAACAGGCTCGCGCCGAAATGAGCGTGATTGCCGGGCAACTGGAACGCCAGTATCCCAAGGAGAACCTGCACACCGGCGCCAGCGTGATTCGGTTGCGCGATGAGTTGTCTGAACGATCGCGCCTTTTATTGATCGCGCTGTGCGGCGCTGCATTCTGTGTGCTGCTGATTGCGTGCGCGAACCTGGCCAATCTTCTAGTAGCTCGTGGCCTGGTGCGCCAGAAAGAACTGGCGGTGAGGGCGGCTTTGGGAGCCGGCCGGGAGCGCCTGGTGCGACAAATGGTGACCGAGAGCCTGGCGGTTGCGGCGTTGGGAGGCGTGCTGGGCCTGGTGGTGGCGTTGATGGCTCTCCCCTTGCTTACAAAGCTGGTTCCCAACAGTCTGCCGATCGCGCAGGCGCCGTCGGTGGACATGCGCGTTCTTATTTTTGCCGGCTTGCTTACGGTTCTGACCGGCATTGGCTTCGGCGTGGTCCCCGCGTTGCGAGCCTGCCGCGCTGATCTGAGCGCCTTGCGTGAAGGAGTGCGAGAAGGCGGAGGGCAAAAAGAGCGGTTCCGTTCCGCGCTGGTGATTGCCGAAGTGACGGCTTCAGTGGTTCTGCTGGTGGCGTCAGGCCTGCTGATGCGGGCGCTGTGGAGAATCCAGGCAGCCGATCCAGGTTTCCGCGCGGATGGCGTCCTGACGTTGCGTACGGCGCTCGCCTGGCCGAAGTACGAGAAGACGGCTCTGCGAGAGGAGTTTTTTACCAAGGTGCTGACCGGCGTGCGGGAGCTGCCGGGAGTTTCGAGCGCCGCGTACATCAGCTTTCTGCCAATGGCCATGGGCGGCGGCATCTGGCCGGTGGGTATCGCGGAAGCGCCGCTGGAGCGCGGCGAATCTCACACCGCCAGCATGCGGTTTGTAACGCCGGGGTTCTTCGCGACGATGGGGATTCCTCTCCAACTGGGCCGCGATGTCAGCGAATCGGACACGATCAGCGGTCCATTTGTGGCGGTCGTGAGCCAGTCCTTCGTGCGGCGCTACTGGCCGAACGAGAATCCGCTGGGCCGGCACTTCCAGTTCGCGGAACATGACCGCATGGTGGTGGGCGTGGTGGGTCACGTTCGTGTGCGCGGCCTGGAACAAAAGAGCGAACCGCAGGTCTATCTTCCCTACAAGCAGGTACAGGACGGCTGGTTCATCTTCTACACGCCGAAAGATCTGGTGATCCGCTCCTCGACGGCTCCGCCGATGTTGCTGCCGGCGATCCGCCGCATCGTGCAAAGCGCGGACCGCGAGCAGCCCATCTCGGACGTTCGCACGATGAGCGAAATTGTCGAAGAGCAGACGGCATCGCGTTCGCTGCAACTGCGCGTGCTCGGAGCGTTCGCCGCCATCGCTTTTCTGCTTGCTGCGATCGGCATTCATGGGTTGCTGTCGTTCGCGGTGGCGCAGCGCGGGCGGGAGATCGGCGTGCGGATCGCGCTGGGAGCCCGGTCGAGCGACATTCTGGGAATGGTGATGCGGCGGGCTTTTCTGCTGGCGGTGACGGGCATTGCGCTGGGGGCGGCGCTGGCGTATGCGGCGGGGCGGACGCTCGAAGCGCTGCTGGCGGGAGTGAAGCCGGGAGACGCGGTCACGTTCCTGGTGGCGGTTGGCCTGTGCCTGGTGATGACGCTGGTGGGCAGCCTGCTGCCGGCAGTTCGCGCCGTTCGCGTGGATCCGATCACGGTGATGCGAGCGGAGTAGGGGCGGACACCGCGGCTCGCGCGGCGGAATCACGCATCGCGTATTCTTAATGAAGGCATGGCCGAGAAGAGCGCGATCATTCCACTCGAGTCGATTGAGCAGCGCATCTACCTCATCCGCGGGGAGAAGGTGATGCTCGATCGGGACCTGGCGGCGCTCTATCAGGTCAAGCCGATTGCGCTCCGGCAACAGGTCAAACGAAACCGGGAGCGGTTTCCCGACGATTTTGTCTTCCAGCTTTCGCGGAACGAGGCGGAGGCCTTGGTATCACAAAATGTGATACCTTCCCGGCGGAGCTTTGGCGGGTATCTTCCCTATGCCTTCACCGAGCAGGGCGTCGCCATGCTTTCGGCGGTCCTCAAAAGCAAGCGTGCCGCCGGCGTCAGTATAGCCATCATGCGCGCGTTCGTGCGGTTGCGGCAGATTCTTGCCACCCATAAAGACCTGGCGGCGCGCATGGAAAAGCTGGAAGCTGCGCAAGAGGAGCATGGCTCGATCCTGGCGGTGCTGGTTGAAGAAATCGAAGAACTGAAGGTGCCACCAGCGCGTCCGCCGAAGCACCCCATGGGATTCGTGAGCGGAAAAAGAGACTAGCGCCGGAACCGCCCGCAAGGCGCGAGGACCGTAGTCGATTCTCATCGCGAGCGTTTCGACCTCACTCCCGCCGCCCTTTTCCTCAACTCAGCCTTCATGGAGGCGATCATGGCTTGCGGCGTGGCGAAAGGGCCTAGGGAGAGTAACCTACTTCTCGCTCTGCGTCTGCAAGATCATGCGCAGTCCGCGGCTGAGGCGGAGGTTGCCACCGCGGATGCGAAACGCCCCGGAGCCAGGAGAAGAGTCGTCGATGTCGAAGCCATTATCTGAGCGCAGGGAACCAGGGTCGGCAATGCCGGATTCCTGAGCCATTCCGCTCGAATCCAAATACCTCTCCGCCTGAAGGTGGGGACCCACGAGGCGGGCGCGGAATAGAGCACGCTTGTCGCCGAACGCCACTGATGAAAACTCCAGGCTCACGAGGAAGTACTTCTCCGGCTCGAAATACTGCTCCAGGCTCCGGATACGGCCGGATACGATCGCGCCTTTCGGAATGGACAGGCCGGATGCCTTGATGGCGTGATCGAGCCGCGCGGTAATCGTGTCGCCGACAGCGGATTCTTCGAACGTGATAGGAGTCTCGAGTTTCAGCTCCATGGAAATTCCCGGAGGGATTTGCAGTTCTTCCAATTTCGCCTGCGGGCCGGGCGCGGCTGCGTGGTCTGTGTCAAAACTGATGGAGGATTCGCTAGCGTATACCCGGCAGGCTGTAAAGCCGGTGAGGTTGCGGCTTTCGTTACCGTCCAGACCGGTTACGGCCAGCTCATGGTCTTGCGGCAGCAGGAAATCTGCGGAGCCGATGCGAGCGCGCCCGTAATGGATCGATTCGGAAATGCCGGCGATGGGCGGAGGCGTTTGGCCGGTACGGATTTCGAGCCGCATGATGTCCGACGAGCCTGGATCGATGCAGACGGACCCTGAATAGGGCGACATGGCTGCATGACCGCCGACTACCCCCACCTGGTAGTTGCTGGACTCGGCCGGCACCGTGAAGGTGTACCGGAATCCATGCCGCTCCTCGACCATGCACTCACCCGCGTGCGTGAAATCGGGAGCGGAAGGACCGAAGAGCGTACGCGTCCACCCGCCGAAACCACCTGCTGCGCTTGCGCCTGCTTGAGGCAACTGTTCAAGCAAATCAGGTTCGAAGTTGCCTGAGCCGGGCCAGGAAAACATCTCGTTAGCCTGGATAAACGCTACCTCGAGGTGGACCCTGTCGCGAAACAAGAGCTTCTGCGTCGCCATGCGGCGTACCGAACGCTCGATGGTCTCCAAGCAGGTATAGTTCGGAAGGCTTGCCAAGTTTGCCGCCATGCGCTGCCGCGCCCGGCCGATAAGAGCCACTTCCGGGCTTGTTTGCCAGGCGCACAAGATGGCGGGAACCAAAGACAGACACGCGCGCGGCAACCTTACTCGCATACCGACGCCAGAACCAGAATATCACTCAGTCGAGAGCGAGGATTCTCACTCCGTACGCAGCGCGTCTAGCGGCGCGATGGATGCCGCGCGAAGGGCGGGGATGATGGTGGCCACGAAGGCGCAGGCTGCGAGCGAACCCATAGCAACCAGCAACGCCGCGGGATCCCAGTTGACGACGCCGTAAAGCTGGGCGGAGATCAAGCGGCCGGCGCCGATGGCCAGCGGAATGCCGAGCAACAATCCGAAGGCGACGTTTTGGAAGGCGCTGCGAAGGACAAGCTGGATCACGTGGATGCGGCCGGCGCCGAGGGCCATGCGAACCCCGATTTCACTCGTCCGCTGAGCCACGGCATAGGCCGTGATGCCGTAGAGCCCGACCGCCGCGAGAATCAGCGCCACGATGCCGAACAGGCCCGCCAGACCGGCTACCGAGCGCTGCTGATCGAAGTTCAGATCCACCTGCTCCTGCAGGGTGCGGACGCTGGTGATGGTTAAATTCGGATCGGCCTCGCTGAATGCTTTTCTCAGGACCGGCTCCAGATTGCCCAGACTGCCGCGCGTCACCACCAGGGCGTTGCCGATGAAGTGAGAGCGCAGTTCGATTTTCTGCAGCAAATCCATCTTGTAGGTGACGTACTGCGCCAGGGGGACGAAGAACATGGGGCGCGCCGGGCTGGTGGGGTCGGTATACTTGGCGTCGCGCAGCACGCCGACGATCTGATACATGCCGGCATTTTCGGGCAAGTCAATGCCGAAATGTTTGTCCAGCGGGTCTTCCTTGGGGAAGAACCTTCGCACGAAGGTTTCGTTCACTACGGCTACTGGAGCGGCGGTGCCGGAGTCGGCTGCGGTGAAGCCTCTGCCGCGCAGTATAGGCTGCCCGACAGCCTGAAAATAACCCGTGCTGACACGATCCCACGACGAATTGGCATTCTCGTTGATAGCGGGAGCTGGATGACCCTGGACGAAGATAAGGTCGCCCCAGTTGTCGGTGAACGGGTTGTAGAGCGCCAGGCTCTCCTGCTGAATGCCGGGGAGCTGTTTGAGGCGGTCCTCGAGGTCGCGGTAAAGAGCGCTGAGGTGATCCGCGGTGTACGTTGCGGGCGGGGAATTGAGGTTGATGGTGATGCGATTGGCGGTCTGGATTCCGAAGTCCTGGCGTTCGAGGTTGTTCAGGCTGCGGGTCAGCATGGCCGCTCCGGCAACCAGGACGATCGACAGAGCCGCTTGAACCACGAGGAGCAAACGGCGCGTCAAAGACGAACCCTCGCGGGTGCTGCGGCCGGCGCCACGGAGCGCTTCCACAGGGTCCGTGCGGGTGGCGAACCACGCGGGCGCCACGCCGAAAACCAGGCCGGTCACGAGTGAAAGCAGAAACGCGAAGGCTAGAACGGGCAGCGAAGGCGTGGTGCTGATGGGGAGAAAGCGGGCGCTGTGAAAGGCGAGCGCGAGAAGGAGGCGGCCGGCACCATCGGCGACCAAGAGGCCGGCGATTCCCCCGGCTACGGCGAGCAGCACGCTTTCGATCAACGATTGCCGGATGAGATGAGCGCGCGAAGCGCCGATGGCGAGGCGCACCGCGGTTTGGCTGCGCCGTGCCATTCCCCGCGCCAGCAGCAAGTTGGCGATGTTGGCGCAGGCGATCAGCAGCACCAGTCCGCAGACGGTAAGCAAAATCTGCAGACTGCGGCCGTAATACTCTTTCATCTCGGCCACGCCCCCGCCCGCGGGTACGACGCGGATGTTCTGCTTGGGAATCATCCGGGCAATGTCCGGCATCCAGTCGGGCGGATAGCCGCTTTCATTCTGTAGCCACTGGCGTAGAACGGTGGTGAGGCGCGGCGCCAGGCCTGCCACAGTCGCGCCGGGGCGAAGCCGGCCAATCACACGGAGCCACGCCGAAATCGACTGGTGCAAGAGCGAGCCCGGACCGTCAATGAGCGGCTCCTGCTCGAGTGGCACCCAGACGTCGGGCGGATCGCTGCGCAAGGTCTCGCCATAGAAGCCGGGCGGGGCGATGCCGCTCAGGGTAAACGGTTGGCCTTCGATGACCAAGGTTGCACCCACAACGGAAGGGTCTGCGCCATAGGTTTCGCGCCACACGCGATAGCTCAGCACGGCGACGGGAGGGGCCGAGGGCTGGTCATCCGCGGAGGAGAAAAGCCGTCCGGCAAACGGGCGCAGTCCGAACGTTGAAAAATAGTTACCGGTGACGAATTCGCCGCGGAGAGGTTTGGCGATGGCATCGACGCCGGCGCGCCGCACGCTGAATTGCCCGGCCGAGGCCTGGAAGGCCGCCACCTGCTCAAACTCGGGCGCGGCCGCCTTCAGCCGCTGGTACAACGGGAACGAGTACATGCCCCAGTTGTCCTGAGGGCCGCCTTCGACACAGCAGTCATTGCCGTCCCCGATGCGGTAAAGGCTGGCGGGGTCGGCAACCGGCAGGGAGCGCAGCATGACGGCATGGATCAGGGAAAAAATGGCTGTGGTGCCGCCAATGCCCAGCGCGAGCGTCAGCACGGCGGCGAGGGTGAAAACGGGCGACTGGCGGAACTGGCGCAGGGCATAGCGCACGTCACCTAGGAAGGTTTGCACGGGAACTCCTGGATTTGGATACGAAAACGCGAAGGGCGGGGTTCCCGAAAGGATCGCGGCGGTTGGCGGCAGGACTGGTTGGGCGGAGACTCATCTCAGATGAACTTGGTATGATGCAGTTCCCGGCACCCGGGTGGCGTGGTTCAAAGACCCGGGCGGGAACGTGCTTAGTGTTACGCAGATGGGGGTGTCGCACCTTGAATCTCGTACATCGCGCTCTTTGCCGCTCCGGCTGGTGGAAGAAGACACTGGAAGCGCATGTCTTGCCCTGGGTGCTGGATGGAGTTGACCTGGGCGCGAATGTTCTGGAAGTGGGTCCCGGTCCAGGGTTAACCACCGACCTGCTGCGTACGCGCGCCACTCGCTTGACGTGCGTGGAGATCGACAGCGCGCTGGCCGGTTCGCTCTCCCGCCGTCTCACCGGGCTGAATGTGACCGTCCTCAACGAGGACGCCACGCAGATGCCGCTGCCAAATGCTACTTTTGACGGCGCGGTCAGCTTTACCATGCTGCATCACGTTCCGTCCGCCGCGTTGCAGGACCGGTTGCTGGCCGAAGTCGCACGCGTGCTGCGGCCGGGCGGGATCTTCGCCGGCACCGACAGCCGTTACAGCCGCATGTTCGGCCTGCTACACCTGTTTGACACGATGGTTGTGGTGGATCCGCGCACTTTTCCGAAGCGTCTGGAAGCGGCGGGCTTCACTGACGTTCGGGTGGACACCAACGAGTACGCTTTTCGTTTCCGCGCGCGGCGGGGTTGAGGCGCGGCGCAGGAGTTATTTGATTCCGATGACCATGGAGTCCGGCCCCACCAGATGCTCGACGCGCGTCTCGCGGAAGCCCACTTCTTTCATCCAGTGCATGCAATCTGCTCCGGTGTAGTCGAAGCCTCCCGGCGATTCGATGAGCATGTTCAGGCTCATCATCAGGCCAAAAGCATTCTTGGATCGGTCGTCATCAATGATGCTTTCGTAGATAATCAACGCGCCTCCCTCCGGAAGCGCCTCGTGCGCCTTGCGAATCAGGAATCTCTTCTCGTCGAGATTCCAGTCATGCAGGATGTGGCCCATCGTCAGGACATCCGCTTCCGGAAGCGGGTCTTTGAAAAAATTGCCTTCGCGGAATTCGACTCTCGAGGAGAGACCGTGTTGGGCCACGTAGTCCTCGAAAACCGGAGCCACTTCGGCTAAATCAAAACCGAGGCCGGAAAGGTGCGGGTGAGCCAGGGCGATCTGCACAATGGTGTCACCTTGTGCCGTGCCGATGTCTGCCGCCGTCTTGTATTTTTTCCATGGGAATTGGTGCGCAATGGCCTGGTTGGCGGCGCGGCTAATTCCGGTCATCGCACCCAGAAACTCCTTGAGCCTGGCTGGTTCGGCGTACAGCGTGGCAAACGGACTCGGGCCGCCGCCCCTGGCTTCATTCTGCTGTTCTCCGGTTCTGAGCGCCACCGTCAGATGGTTCCAGTGGCCAAAAAGGCGGTGATTGGCCATCTCCAGAATCCCGCCGATGTAGGAAGGCTTCCTCTTATCGAGGAAATAATCCGTTGAAGCCGTGTTGTAATACTTGCCGTCGCGGCGCTCCAGAAAACCTAGAGCCACCAGCGCATCCAGAAAGTCATGAGCCGAGCGCGGATGCAATCCAAGCCTCCCCTGCAGCGTGTGTAGATCCTCCGGGTGTTTGGCCAGCTCCGTAAATACTTCCATCTCGACTGCACTGAGCAGTGTCTTCGAGGCCCAGAATCCCAGGCCGACTTGCATGATGTGGTCCATTCGCGGTTCGCTCATCGCCAATCAGCTTATCTCAACCGCAGCGAACCGCGCGAGCTAATCTGAAGTTGGATGTTCATTGACGGATCGGGAACAAGCCGGTCTTCGAGGACGCGTCGAATGGCGCCGCGCCGAGCAGATTCCCGGCGCGTCCGTGGCAACCTCGTCCGCGCAGAGGCGAACGAAGAAGCGTCTGCCAGCGCAGCGAAAGCCCCGAAGGGGGACAGGCACCACTGTCCACGACGCAGGGGGCAAGTTGTTTGCGAGTGTCTCGATTAGGGACAGTGGAGCCAGTCCCGGCTTGCTGGTCGCGATTTGGCGATTTTTTCACAGCTTCCAGTCCCCGACGCGCTCGATTACGAGCGACTGAATGGGCCGGTCCCCTCTTGACAACTGTATACTGTACATATACACTAAACAGTGAATGGAGCAGAGTCCTCGAATCCGCATTGATCCGGCTTCCGGCGTTCCGGCCGTGAGACAGATTGCCGACGGCCTGCGGGTGCTGTTGGTCGAGGGTCAGCTCATTCCGGGAACGGACCTGCCATCGGTGCGCAGAGTCGCGATGGAGCTGGGTGTTCATTTCAATACGGTGGCGGAGGCGTACCGGCAACTGGCGTCCGAGGGATGGCTGGATCTGAAGCACGGGCGCGGAGCGGTGGTGGTCGAGCGAACCGTCCCGGCCGTTAGAAACGGGGCGTGGGTAGAGGACTTTCGCAACCGGCTGCGCGGGTTGGTGGCGCAGACGCGCGCCCAGGGTATCCCGGCTGACGGCATTGCCGCCGAGTTGCGCGCCATGGCGAAAGTGGTGAAGCGATGAGATGGGTACTATGTGCGGTGTACCTCTTCATGGGAGCGTTGCTGTTTGCGCTCCCCAACATGACGCGCCGCGAACTGCTGTTTGCGGTGCCGGTTCCGCGGGATTTCCGCGAAAGCCGCGCAGGCCGCCACGCGATTTCGGTCTTCCGCGCCGTCATCGCGTGTGTGGTGCTGGCGGGAGTCTGCGCAGTCCTGCTGTCTCCGGTTGAACTCCTTGGCGCAATTTCACTGGCCGTGCCGGCGGTCCTTCTGCTGGCTGGCGGGATCACCTTTTACCGGCAGAACCGCAAGCTCGCGCCTTCCGCGGTTCAGTTTAGCCGCCCGCGCGAAGCGGAGCTGACGGCTGGGCCTGAGGAACTGCCGCAGTTCGCGTGGCTGGCGGCGGGTCCATTCCTCGTTCTTGCAGCAGCCGCGCGGTTTCTGTATGTGAACTGGGATCGCATTCCCGCGCGATTTGCGGTGCACTTCAACGCGAGCGGCCAGCCGGACCGATGGGTCGAGCGGACCACCAAGGGGGTCTACGGACCCTTGGTCTTCGCGGCGGAGCTGTCGGCGTGGTTTGCGGTTATGGCCCTGGCCGGCTGGTTCGGCTCACGCCGCTCCCGCTCGCGCACCGTCATGCTGGGCGGCATGATCGCGATCGAATACTTGATGGGATTCCTGTTCGCGCTCATTGCGGTTCAGCCACTGCTCGGGATACCGGTGTGGATGATTGCGGTGTCTCCGATCGCGGTTCTTGCTCCGCTCATCATCGTGATGATCCGCAAGATGAGCGAGCCGTCGGAGCCGATGGACCCGACGCCGAACGAGTGCTGGAAGGCCGGGATTTTGTATTACAACCCGAACGATGCAGTGCTGTTCGTCGAGAAGCGCGACGGGTACGGGTACACGTTGAATTTCTCAAACCCTTGGTCGTGGGCACTCCTGTCGAGCCTGGCTCTGGTGATTGCGTCGGCTCGGTGGGTCATCGCGTGAGGCGTGGCGCAGACGCGGTCACGCCGCGCTCGAAAACGCTGCCCGCATCTGGTAAAGTGGCCCTGCTATGTCCGCTGTGCTGGCCGCCACGCTGGTCGAACCCGGAAGATACGAATTGCGCGAGTACCCGCTGCCGGAGCCGCAGCAGGACTGTGTGCTCGTCAAGATGCATCTGTCCGGCATTTGCGGGACCGACAAACACACCTATCAGGGGTATACGACGCAGTATTCAGGCACGGGCGAAGGCAAGAAGATTCCATTTCCCATCATCCAGGGTCACGAGAACGTGGGAACGGTGGCGGCCATCGGCGGCGATGGCAAGTACAACGACTTCGAAGGCATTCCGCTCAAAGTAGGCGATCGCGTCGTGGTGGGTGCCAACGTGTTTTGCGGCAAGTGTTACTACTGCACCCACGACTTTCCTTACTATTTCTGCCAGAACATGACGGATTACGGGAATAACTTGAGCGCCGCCGATCCGCCGCACATTTTTGGAGGCTGGTCGCAATACATCTACATCGTGCCGGGGAGTTTTCTGGTGCGTGTGCCGGACGATCTGCCGTCGGAAGTCGCCGTGCTTACCGAGGTGATGGCGGTGGCGGTGGGGCTCGACCGCGCCAAACAGATGTCAGCGTTTCCCAGCGAGGCGTTTCTGTTTGACGACACCGTGGTGGTGCTGGGCGTGGGGCCGCTGGGCATGTGTTTCCTCATGAAGGCGCGCATGCTGGGCGCGGGGACGATTATTGCGGTGGACCTGTCGGATTACCGGCTGGATTTCGCCAGACGGCTGGGCGCGGATTACGTGATCAATGCGGGAAAAACCACGCTGGCGGAGCGATTGGAGATCGTGCGCGATCTATCGCACGGTCGTGGCGCGGATATGGTGATCGAGTGCGCGGGCGTGCCGCAGGCTATTCCGGAGTCGCTGGAGATGCTGCGGCTGGGCGGGCTGCTGGTGGAGGCGGGCAACTTTTCGGATTTGGGCGAGATTGGCATCAACCCGCACCGGCACCTGTGCTCGAAGAGCGTGCGCATTCTGGGTGTGGGCGGCGAGGAGCCGGCCAGCTACGGGCCGAGCATGAGGCAGATGGCGCGTTATATGCGGCACTACCCACTGCGCGAATTCGTGACGCATCGATATCCGCTGCGCGAGGTGGAGACGGCCGTGCACAAGGCGATTGCACCGGATTCGATGAAGGTGGTGATCGAGCCGTGGAGCGACTAATTCATGAAGAGCTCGCTGAACATGGTTGCCGCTGTTGGCCTGGCCCTTGGTGCGGTGTTCGGCATGACCGGGACCATGGTCGCGCAACCGAACCTTCGAAACATCTCGTGGGGAATCGATAGCGCCGGTCTGGTGATGGCTGCCAGTCTGCTGGCTTTGAAATTCTTCAGGAAGGGAAATGACATCGTTGGCGCCGGGTTTCTGATATTCGCGATTGGAGAAGGCGTCATGCTTTCCGGAACAGCGGCGGGGTTAGGTGGGAGCGTCCCGGCGTTTGCGGCCGGCACGGCTTTGTGGGCTACGGCACTTCTGCTCGTCAGCATTCCCAAGCAGTTCGCCATCTGGGTGCGGCTCGCAGGCATTGCGAGCTCGATTCTTTTTGCCACCGTGGCGTTGAGGATTTTCTGGGGCGAGCCGTTGTCGCCCCTTGCATCGCCCCTGCCGTACTTCGCATATCCATTCCTGGTACTGACTTTCATCGGGTGGATCTGGACCTTGGTAAGAGAACCGAGCAACCGCTCCCTCACGGTCAGGGCTCGGTAAGTACCTGACAGCGCAAAGGGCGCACTCTGAGCCACGACCGTCAGGGAGTGGTGTTCAGCCTCATGTATTGGGACCCACTTACGCCGCTGCCGCCATCTTCACGGGAACCGGTTCCCTCATCACCGCGGCGGCCACGAGGCCCGTGCAGATGAAGCCGACGATGCCGGTGGTCATATACGCTGCCGTATAGGTGGCGGGGAAGCCGTACCAGTTCCAATAGGAAACGTTGGTCGCGATCGTGGCGAGCATTCCGGCCACGATGACGAACCCGAGGCGCGACGCAAAGCTCGTGAGGCGCGTCTGCGAGAGCAGGATCACGACCAGCAGCGATTCGATCAGCTCGGTGAGAAACTCCGTGCCAAGTTGCGCAGCCGAAATCGGCGTGGCGCCGGCGGGGTGGTAAATCAGAATGCCGGACGGATTGGCAGCTAGCTTCTGCGCGTATTGGTCCATGGCCGCCCGTTTCTGCTGCATGCTGGCGTCGGATCCCAGCCCCGTTCCCGGAAAGAAATAGAAGCCATGAGCTTCGCCCAGGGAGGAGTGCATGGCGGCCAGCACGCCCTGTTCATTTGGAATTTCTTTGACTCCTGCGCCGCCCAGCGGCAAGACCATGTGTGCCAGGGATGTCCAGGCAAACATCGCGATCCCACCGAGCAGGCCTGCGAGAAGAACACGCTTGGTCATATTGATCCTCCTGCGTGCGGCTATTATGCGACGCGGCGGGGGCGAATTCAACGGGTGGACGCGGGGCGGATCAAGTTCAGGTTAGAATCACATAATTCGCAGAGGAGCGAAATAACCACGAATGGGAAAACTTGCGATCACCGGCGGCGAGCCTGTGAGGAAGAAACGATTCGATCCATGGCCGGTTTACACCGAGGCGGAACGTTCCGCGCTCGACGATGTTTTGACGAACCGCAACTGGGGCGGGCAGCCGTTTCCCGGCAAGCATGCCGATGCGTTTGCGAAGAAGTTCGCGGCGTTCCACACAGCAAAGTATGGGCAGTGCGTGAACACCGGCACTGTCGCCATTCAGGCGGCGCTGAAGGCGGTGGGCGTTGAGCCGGGGGATGAGGTCCTGGTTCCGGCCTACACGTGGGAGGGCACGGTGGGCCCGGTGCTGCTGTTGAACGCGGTCCCGGTCTTCGTGGATGTGGATCCCGAAACCTATTGTATGGACACCAGGCGGATGGAGCAGGCCATCACGCCGAAGACGCGCGTCATTCTTCCCGTTCATCTGGGAATGCGGTTTGCGGATCTGGATGAGATTATTCCGATCGCGCAGAAGCACAACCTGAAAGTCGTGGAAGACTGCGCGCACGTGCACGGAGGCATGTGGCGTGGGAAGGGTGCCGGCTCGATCGGCGACCTCGGCACTTTCAGCTTCCAATCGAGCAAACTGATGACGTGTGGGGAAGGCGGCGCGGTGATCACCAACAACCTGGAATACTTCGAGCGCGTGCAGTCATACATCAACGCGGGACGGGCGAGTGTCACCGACCAGTTCAAGCATCGGATTATCGGATTCAACTACCGGCTGGGCGAATTTCAAGCGGCGGTGCTGGGGCCGCAACTGGACCGGCTCCCGCAACAGCAGAAAACACGCCAGGAGAACTTCGACTATTTCGAGTCGCGCTTGCGGGGCACGTGCGGGCTGGGATTCCTGAAGCCCGAGCCACGGATCACGCGCAGCGCGCCTTACTGCTACGTGCTGAAATATTTCTCCGAGCAGGCGAAGGACATTCCACGGGCTGCATTCGTGGCGGCGCTGCAACTGGAGGGAATTCCCTGTGACGGTCTGCTCTACGAGCCGGTCTACAAAAGCTCGCTGTTTCCGGTGAAGGCCTCCGATTACCCGGCGCTGAGCTGGGGGCGCGAGAAGCCGCTGGATCTACGGAATATGTACCGGTGCCCGGATGCCGAGCGCGCGGCGTATCACCAGGCGATCTGGTTCCCACACTATGTGTTCCTGGGGGCTAAAGAAGAGATCCACACCATCGTCGATGCGATTTTCAAAACGCTGGAGAATATCGAGGAACTGCGCGGGCTCGAACATCCCGCGATCCGCAGTCAAGGACTCAGCCGCGCCGACCGGGAGAGCTGAGATGAAGCCCGTAGGCTACGCGGTGGTCGGGCTGGGAGGGATTTCGCAGCAATCGGTGTTGCCGGCCTTCGCGAACAGCAAGAACGCCCGGCTGGTTGCGGTGGTCAGCGGCGATCAATCGAAAGCGGGAAGACTGGCCGCCCAGTTCCACGCAGGAAACCATTACATCTACCGAGAATATTCTGAGTGCTTGAAGAACCCGGAGGTAGAAGCGG
>Ga0187817_10000106_pt1 | contig 27955 bp, 22 predicted proteins | sample NC_wetland_sal_i_17_FD_132431 | JGI IMG/M metagenome (GOLD analysis project Ga0187817, IMG submission 132431) | Wetland sediment microbial communities from Neuse River Estuary, North Carolina, USA - SO4_2 | ecosystem: Environmental > Aquatic > Freshwater > Wetlands > Sediment | place: USA... | reverse complement strand
TTGTAATATCCTCCTTACCAATTTATCCTTTTTCAACTCCATTTCTACGCAAAACTATGCGCCCGCCGCCATCCCGTGTCAACCTGCAATCGCCCTGGCCGCGGTTGCGTTGCATTTAACCTGGATTTCTCACGGCTCCAAAACGCGGTGGTCGTGCTGTGCCGTACACGCTGTGCCGACTGCCAACGCTGGGATTCTTCGACTGCGTCCCGCGCCCCCGCGATGCGGGGGAAAGCAGGAGCGCGCGACTCCGCTCAGAATGACGAGCCTGAGAGTCATCGAGCGGAACTAGAACAGCATCGGTTCGCGCGGGGGCTCGCTGGAGATTTTTTCCAGTTCGGGGTAGCGCTGGCGGAGCGGGTCAGGGACCTTGACCTTCGCGCCGGTAAGGAAGTGGACGAGTTGCAGTGCGTTGACCACGGCCTTGCCCTGATAGTGGTTATTGGCGATGACGAAGGTGGTTTGCGTGTGCCGGGCGACGGAGCGGATGCGTTCGGCCCAGGGTTCGAGTTCCTGCTCGCTATACAGATAATTGTAGCGTTCCGAGGGCGCGAGGCCGGGATCGTCGCTGAACCAGGTGTCATAGCGGCGGCCGTGCAGGCGAACGTAACCGACCGGCGAGGTGGCGTGCTCGCCCGGGCGGAGCGAGCGGCCGATCACCGGCTGGTCTATGTTGCAGAAGCCCGCGCCGAGAGCATGCAGCATTTCGTAGAAGCTTTTTTCGTTCCAGGAGCCGTGGCGGACCTCGACGACCAGCGGGTAATCGGCGAACCGCGCGAGCAGCGTTTTCAGGCACGCGGTGGTTTCCGCCGAGCGATGGAAGGAAAACGGGAACTGCAAGAGCACGGCGCCGAGCTTCGCGGCGTCGCGCAGCACGTCGAAGCCGGCGCGGACGGCGCGCTCGTCTTCCGCGGAGGCGTCCGCTTCGTGCGTGAATTTTTGCCAGAGCTTGGCGGTGAAGAGAAAGCGTGGATTGCCGGCCACCAGCTCGATCCATTGGCGGCAATGCTCGGGGCGCGGCGGCTGGTAAAACGATGTGTTGATTTCGATGGCGTCGAAGTAGCCCGCGAGATACGCGGCTTCGTGGAAATCGTGCGGCCGGTGCTTGGGATAGACGACGCCGTGCCAATCCGCGTAATCCCATCCCGCCGTGCCGACGCGCACGCGGTCCGCGCGCTGATGCTCGTCCTTGGCTCGCTCGTCCACGAGGAGCCTTTGCCGCTATTGCGGCGGCTGCGGCTGCCAGCGGAAGGTGACGCTGGTATTGACGGGCAGCGTGTAGTCGAACGACTGCGCGCGCCAGCGGACGCGGAACGGCTGCGGCTTATCCGTATTGTTATAGGCAATGAGGACGAGCGAGCCATCGGGATTCTTGAAGGCGATGTTCAAGATGTCGGGGCTGTCGGTGGAATCAATGCGATAGGCGCCCTTGCGGACGAACTTGGTCAGATGGCCCATGTCGTAGTATTCGATGCGATAGTCCACCTGGCCTTTGCGGGCGTCGTCGGTGTGGACCATGATTAGGCCGGCGCAGCCGCCGCAGCCGCCGACGTGCGGGCCGTAGTTTTCATCCGAGGCGACCGGCCATTTGACAACCGCCTTGCCCCAGTTGCGAATCTCGCCGACCATAAATTTAAAATCCGATTGCTGCTGGCGGCTGCCGCTGCCGTGGCCGGAACGTTCGGTGAGGAAGGCGTTTACACCGTAAAGATCGTGAAACTTGGATTGAACGGAAACGTCGCCGCCATACGCGTGCCAGGCAACGCCGCCGACGTACGGAGAATTGCGAATTTCGTGATCCTTCAGCAGCGCCTCGACGAAGTCGGCGCTGTTCCAGTTGTAATCGAGCAGGAGGATTTTCGTGGTGAGATGGTTGGCCTTGAACGCGGGGAACCAATATTTTTTGAGCATGGTGCTCATGTCGTCGGAGGTGACGAGGAGGAGGGAGGGATAGTTGATGGAGCGGCAGCAGGTCGGCTCGTTGTTCATGCTGACGTAATCAATGTGGACGCCCTCGGCCTCGTAGGCCTGGATGGTTTTGACGAAGTAATTCACGTGGTGGGCGTAAAGCTCCGGCAGGACGCCGCCTCCCACCATGCTCCCGCTCGACTTCATCCAATCGGGCGGGCTCCAGGGATTCATCATGAGGGTGAGCTCGGGATTGAGCTTGCGGGCCCATTTGGTGAGCGGGAGGACGTCGGCGCGATCGTGATCAATGCTGAAGTGCGGAAGGCTGGGGTCGGCTTTGTCAGTTTCGTCGTCGTCGTAGGTGTACCACTTGCGCGTGAGGTCGGAGGAGCCCATGGGATTGCGGAGGAAGCTGACGCCGATGCCTTCGTTGGGATCGAAGAGGCGGCGCATCACTTCGTCGCGCTGCTCGGGCGAGAGCTTTTCATTGATCAGCCAGGCCGCTCCATCGGTGAAGGCCGCGCCGCCGCCTTCCATGGTCTGATAGGTTTTCGTATCGTCCACGGCGATGGCGGCTGCGGCGCTGTCGTGATCCGCGGCGAAGGCGAGATCGGGCTGGCGCTCGAGCCCTTTGATGACGCCGGCGTCGTCGGAGGTGGTGACCCAGAGTTGAACTGCCGTTCCTTGCGCCGCCACGGACGGTGCTCCGAGCGCGCTGACCAGCAAAGCGAGCGTGAATGCGCAGAAAGTTTTCATGGTGATTTTTTCGTCCTTAACTATTCCGAGGAGCAGGGCAAGCCCAAGCGACTTTACCGCCGTTGGGTTTGTGTTCGCAACAATTTAATCAGGTTGATCCGGCGCGGGAATGGGAGGCCGGCTGCGGCAGGGAAGCACTCGTGCGGCGGGCAGGGGTTGAAAAGGCGGGCGTTCCCGCATAGTCTGGTGCGTCACAAGGAGAATAGGCTTTCCAATGGAGTCGCCGCGCCGCTTTTCGATTGGGCGGTTTACGATCGGCAACGGCCGCGCCGATGGCGCGCCGCTGTTTCTGATCGCGGGGCCATGCGTGATCGAGAGCGAGGCCCATGCCACGGGCATGGCGGAGCGCATCGGCGCCGTGGCCAGCGAGCTCGGCGTCCCATGCATCTTCAAGGCGTCCTACGATAAGGCGAACCGCTCGTCGCTCGCGTCATATCGCGGGCCGGGATTAGAGGAGGGGTTGCGCATACTCGGGAACATTAAAAAGCGCACCGGCTTGCCCATCCTGACCGACATACATGAGATCTCGCACGTCGCGCCGGCCGCCGAGGTGTGCGACGTGCTGCAAATCCCCGCGTTTCTTTCGCGGCAAACGGATCTGCTGGTGGCCGCCGGACGCTCCGGCCGCGCGGTCAATATAAAGAAGGGGCAGTTCCTTTCGCCGTGGGACGTGGCCAACGCCGCGGAAAAAGTGGCCAGTACGGGAAACCAGAAGATCATTCTCACCGAGCGCGGCGCTTCTTTCGGCTACCAAAATCTGGTGGTGGACATGCGATCTTTCCCGATTTTGCGCAAGCTGGGGTATCCGGTGGTGTTCGACGTGACGCATTCGGTGCAATTGCCGGGAGGGGAAGGGAAATCGAGCGGCGGGCAGCCGGAATTCATCGAGCCGCTGGCGCGCGCGGGCGCCGCCACCGGGATTGACGGGCTGTTTCTCGAAGTCCACGATAATCCCGCAAAGGCGCTCTCCGACGGGACGAATGCGCTGCCGCTCGACAAGCTGCGGCCGCTCATGGAGAAAGTGCTGCGTCTTGCCGCGCTGGTGCGCGAATGGGAGGAGTCCGCATGAACCCAGCCAGCAAAGCAGGAACGGCTCTCGCGACGGCCAAGCGCGTCCTGCGGATCGAGGCCGAAGCCATCGCCGGGCTGATCGAACGGCTCGATGAGCGGTTCGAGCGCGCCGTGGATCTGCTGTGCGCGTGCAAAGGGCGCGTGGTGGTGACGGGCTTGGGCAAGTCGGGGCTGATCGGGCGCAAAGTGGCGGCAACATTTTCGAGCACGGGCACACCCGCGATTTTCCTGCACGCCGCCGACGCGCTGCACGGCGACCTGGGAATGCTGGCGCGCGGGGATATTCTGGTGGCGATTTCATCGAGCGGCGAAACGGACGAGCTGATCGAGCTGCTGGATGCCGCCAAGCGCCTGGGCGTTTCGCTGATCGCGCTGACGGCGAGGCCGGATTCGGCGCTGGGCGCGGCCAGCGACGTGGCGCTGGACATCGCGGTGAAGGAGGAAGCCTGCTCGCTGAATCTCGCGCCGACGGCTTCGACGGCCGCGGCGCTGGCCATGGGCGACGCGCTGGCCATCGCCCTGCTCGATCGGCGCGGATTCCGGGAAGAGGATTTCGCGGCGCTGCATCCCGCGGGCAAGCTGGGCAAGAAATTGCGGCGGGTCGAGGCGCTGATGCACGCGGGCGAAGACCTGCCGCGCGTGCTGCCCTCGGCGAAGATGCCGGACGTGATCTATGAAATGAGCCGCAAGGGCCTGGGGATGGCCGCCGTCGCCGAAGCCGACGGGCGGCTGCTCGGCATCATCACCGACGGCGACCTGCGGCGCGTGATGCAGAAGCGCAAGGAAAACGTGCTGGAGCTTGCCGCCAGCGACTGCATGACGCGCAACCCGGTGACGCTGCCGCGCACCGAACTGGCCGCCGCCGCGCTGCGCCTGATGGAGGAAAAGAAAATCACTTCAGTATTGGTGGTGGATGCCACGGGGCGACTCGAGGGCGCGGTCCACATCCACGACTTGTGGACGCTACAATTATTCTGAGAGGATTTTTTCGATGCCGATTCGCGAAATCAAATTTCCGGCGAAGGTGATGCGGCGCGCGCGCAAGATTCGCGTCCTATTAATGGACGTGGACGGCACGATGACGTCGGGGGTTGTCTGCCTGCAAACGTTTCCCGACGGCAGCGTGGCGGAAATGAAGATGTTCAACGCGCACGATGGCGCGGGCATCAAGCTGGCGGGGATCATGGGCATCCGCACGGGGTTGATCACCGGCCGCGATTCACCGGCCACGGCGCGGCGGGCGCGCGAGGCTTCGATGGAATTCGTGGTGCAGGGCCAGGCGAAAAAGATGGAAGCCTACAAGGGGATACTGGCACGAGCGGGCGTCACGGATGAAGAGGTGGCCTACGTGGGCGACGATTTGCCCGATCTTCCGCTGCTGGCGCGCGCCGGGCTGGCCGTCGCCGTGGCAGACGCAGTACCGGAGGTTCAGCGTGCGGCGCACTACGTAACGGTGGCGCGCGGCGGCGATGGAGCGATACGCGAAGTGGTCGAACTGATCCTGAAATCGCAAGGCAGGTGGAAAGAGGCTATCCCGCAGGCGCTCGCCTAGACTGGTTCAGCCGAACTACCCTACGGCGTTGGTTACATATATATGTATATGGAGCGGGCGATGGGAATCGAACCCACGTCCGAAGCTTGGGAAGCTTCTATACTGCCATTGTACGACGCCCGCTCCGTCGAACGCCGCGCTGGCCCAACATGGCTGGCAGCGAGGCGCGCGAATCGTCCGCAGGATAGCACTGCGTTCGCGCCGGGCGCAACAAGGCTAAAGTGTAGTACTATGAAACACATAGTACTTACTTCCGGTCCCACCGTGCGAAAAATGATGGTTCCCATAAAAAATCTCTTGACATCGAACTCGCGACGAATCAGAGTATCTGGCAAAGAACCAGTTTTTGGGTGGTGTGGGCTGTGAATTTTTGGGGTGATTCACCAATAATTCGTTTCGCAGCCGAGCTGGTTCGGGTGGAATTTTGGGAGTTTGCAGGGTGGGAATGCCAGAAAACAAAGGGGAGGGTGAAATGCGAATTCGTGTGCGAACGCTAGCCGTAGTGTGCGCGGCTGTACTTTTGATTTTGAGCGCGGCTGTTGGAACAGCCTTAGCGCAAGACATCGTGGGCCGTATTTCGGGCACCGTCGCCGACCAAAACGGCGGCGTGATCGCGGGCGCCACCGTCACCGTGACGAACGAGGCGACGGGCGATTCGCGCCCCGCTGACACGACGGACAGCAGCGGTCTCTTCGTGTTTGACGCGCTGCCGGTAGGCAGCTACAGCCTCGCCGTCGAGGCCAAAGGCATGGAGAAGATGGTCGTCAAGGGTGTCGTCGTCACGGCGGGTGGCCGCACAGACGTCCCTGTCACCATGGCGATCGGCTCGGTGTCCACGGTGGTGCAGGTGCAAGCGGTCAGCAATCAGACCAACACGATTTCCGGCGAAATCGCCTCCACGATTACTCCCTCCCAGGTGCAGAACGCGCCTCTGAACCAACGCCACTATGAAACGCTGGTCGGCCTGATTCCCGGCGCGGCCTTGCAGAGTTCGGGAGAAAGCCCGGCCTCTTTCACCAGCGGTTACAACAACAGCGCCGCGGTCTTCAACGGCCAGCACTTGGACGAGCAGAACTGGAGCGTGGACGGCGGATGGAACCTGGACTCCGGCTCGAACAACTCAGTGTTCAACGAAGTCGGCGTTGACTTCATTCAGGAAGTGGACGTGCAGACATCGAACTATGACGCCGAATTCGGTCGCGCTGGTTCGGCCACGATCAACGTGGTAACGAAGAGCGGAGGAGACCAATATCACGGCGGCGCCTTCGAATTCATCCAGAACAACGATTTCAACGCGGGAACCGCGGCCACCAAACTGGCGTACAACGCGCACCTCAATACCACTTGTCCGACGCTGAGCACCGGCCACTGCCTCGTCCCGGCATTCCATTTGAACGACTATGGATGGAACCTCGGCGGCCCGATACCGTACATCCAGCCAAAGGGCAAGCTATTCATATTTGCCGGCCAGGAATGGAAGCACTTCCGCGGGTCAGCCGCCGGATTGGGAAGCGCATCGCAGACGGAGACGTTTCCCACACTTGCGGAGGTCGGAGGCAACTTCGCCGACGTTCTGCCGACTTGCGTGGGGGCGGGGTGCAACGGAATCCTGATGAAAGTCCCCAATGTGGCGCCGTTGGGCTGCGTGGTTACTGCCGGAGTCATCGGTAATGACGCCACCAACCAGTTGTCCGCTGGTTGCCTGACACAACCCGACGGCCAGGCAATTGCCAAAATTTACACCGACGCGGCGAAAATCTCAACGAATGGAGCATTGCCTAACCCGGGCGTAGCTGCTGTTTGCTGCGCGCCTGGGTCGAATATGCTCTTTAACCTCGGGAACCCGGCGAACATTCGCGAGGACATCATCCGCGCGGATGAGCATGCCAACGACAAGCAAAGCTTCTATTTCCGCTACCTGCACGACTACGTGGACATCGTCAATCCTTTTTCCACGTTTGGGACCGCCGGCGAGGTCCCCATCCTTCCGGACGCGCGCTTCCGCCCCGGGACCAATTATCAAATCGGCTGGACGGACGTGATCAATCCGAGTCTCGTCAATGAAGCCAAATTCAACGCCGATTGGCACAGCCAGCATACGCCGCCCGGCTCGGCGCCCATCGCGGGCCTGAGTGGTCCGTCATGGATGAGATCCACATATGGATTTCAGTTTACTCCTCCGCTGGGACTCCCGGCGGAAACTCCGCCGCAGTTTGGCGCCGGGGTTCCAGAAATCAATTTCGGCGGAATCTCCGGTGCCGCAACGTCGGGACCGACGTTTGTCGCCAGCCCGGCGGTTAACTTCCTGGAGTCTCCCACGGCGGACATCAATCCGATGGACAACGTGACTTGGCAGAAGAACAACCACACGATCAAATTCGGCGTCCTGTATGCCCACAACCGCAAGACGCAGAACGCGCGCGTGGCTTATTCGGGCAACATCACTTTCGCCAACAACGCGGGCAATCCCTCGAGCACAAACTCCACCGGGGACCCGTTCGCGGATGCGCTTCTCGGAAACTTTTCGAGCATCCAGCAGAACTCCGCCATTGCCATCGGGGCGTTCCGGTTTAACGATTTAGAAGACTACATCGAGGATACCTGGAAGGTGACTCACAACCTGAGCGTGGTGATGGGTCTTCGCCACTACTATGAAGCGCCCCTCTACGCTCTGGGCAACAACATCACGAACTTCAACCCGGCCGTCTTCAGCACGGCCTATCCGGGGCCGGTCTTTACAAGCGTAGGTAGCACAAATTTGCTCAACATTCTCCCTCAGCCGTTCATGTGCAGCGGCCCGCTGATTAACCTCCCTGGCAACCCGGTGATTTCCAACGAATGCAATGGAGAGCAGTTGCCGGGATTCGTGCCCACGAGCCAGCAGGGCAGGGTGCCTGCCTCGATCGATACGCAGCTATTAGGGGAGTATAATCACGGAGCGGCCAGCGGCTTGTATCAGCCCAAGAACCTGTTTGGGCCGCGTTTCGGCTTCTCGTTCGCACCGTTTAACGACAAGACCGTGATCCGCGGCGGCTTCGGGATTTTCTACGATCAGCCGGAAGGCAACGCGCTCTGCGGAAGCGGGTTCGGCTGCCAGGGCTATACTCCGTGGACGGTATCCACTACGGTCAACACGAGCGGTGTCTCAAATGAGACACTCTCGAACCTTGATCCCGGCGGTGGCGGCGTGGCTGTGTCAGCGCCGGCGCCGACCACTCTGGGCCAGAACGGGACGTTTCCCGGCGACAAGTACGCCACCACCTATCAGTATAGCCTGAGCGTGCAGCGCGAATTGCCTCAGAACTTACTGCTCCAGATAGGGTACGTCGGCGACCAGGGGCGGCACATCCTCCGCCAGCCGAGCGTCAACACGCCCTCGCCCGAGCAGAACCAGGCGTTCATACCCAACGGGCCGAACCCGAACACCTATTCGTGCGCGGGTGTGACAGCGGGCGGCTTGACATCGGCCGCCTATAGTTGCGGACTGGCCGTTGGAGGGTCTGCCGCAGTGCCAGGCTACGCACCTCAGCCGGCGATGGGCAAAACCTTTGCGGGTGTAGTGAGTTGCCCGACGTGCTCCGGCCCGAATTCGGACCAGATCCGCGAGTTCCTGGGCTACACCGGTTTTAACGAGCAAATGACCGACGGGGATTCCAACTACAATTCGCTTCAGATGGCCCTGACCAAGCGCGCCGGATTCCTCACTTCCACCCTCGCCTATACCTATTCGAAGGCGATGGGAACCGACGCGTACGGCGGTTCTTCCTATAACGATAACGTCGCGAGCGATTGCTCGTTCGCCTGCCTTACCAACACCGCCGCCAATCCGGTAATTATTACCGGCGGGACTCCACCTTTAAACAATACCGGTAATAACTGCTCTAACAACAACTTTGGGATCACATGCGGGTATGCGGGCGGTTATGGCGGAGTGCAGTCGGGCGGCGTAGTGGTACCGTGGAAGAAGTACCTATATTCCAAAGAGGGCTACGACGCCACGAACATCTGGGCGGCCAGTTTCACCATTGACTCGCCTTGGGGCAAGGGCATGACCGGCCTTGAGGGTGCGGCGGTGAAGGGCTGGTCGGTGAGCGGAGTGGTGCACTGGCAATCCGGCTCGCCCCTTACTGCCACAGGCAGCGTGCTGAATGGCAATACCAACACGACCATCACCCGGCGGGCGATGCTGGTTCCCGGCACGCCGCTTGGGTACGCCTCGTTTGGCCCGGCGTCGTCGTGCCCGGACGTGGGAAGCGACGGCAGGGTACATGCGGTATGCTGGGTCAACCCCAATGCTTTCACGCTGGGAAGCACGACGAGTGGTACGGTCATAGATCCGTTGACGTTGGCCGAGGGTACTGCGCCCATCGGCGACATCATCGGGCCCAGCTACTATCAGTGGGACCTCTCACTACGGAAGACAACCGCCCTGCCTTGGCGCGAAGGCATGTCCATAACACTTCAGATGGACGCGTTTAACGCTCTCAACCAGACGAACTGGAACAATCCGGGTACCGGTGTTGCCACTGGCGCGAACAACTCCGGGTTCGGGTGGATCACAGGTTCGCTGCCGGCGCGCGTTATGCAGTTCGGCGGGAAGTTCGTCTTCTAACCTCGGTTCGTAGTTTGATGAGAAGTTCTTCGGGGGCTGGCGAGAAATCGCCAGCCCCCGTTTTTTATTTAGTGGCGACCGGAATGAATGATGGGTGAAAGGCAGCTGTTGTGAACTTATCGCAGGGCGCGGGGATCCTGAAATGAAAGAAGGCATGGCGAGGCGCCATGCCTTCCCCGAGAGTCTCTCTGTGCTCGCTACGAACAATAGTTCCAGCAGTAGGAGCATTGACTGATGGAGTATTCGTAATAATTGTCAGAGTAGCAGTTAGGATCAGAACTTCCCTCGCAGGCCTGAGCTACGCAGCTATCGAGGCAAGCATAGTATTCGTCTGAACAGCTCTGGGCCTTGGCGGTGCCGCTCGTGAAGGGAACGGCTGCCAGGGCCAAGCCAACTACAAAGGCACCTTTCGCCAGCGCTTTTTTCATCGGAATTTCCTCCTTAGAGTGGATCCGCCCCGCCATACAGAACCCGCGAGCGGAGTGGAACCGACAAGAATTTTAAGACCTCGTATTCTTAAGTCAATACAGTAAGGCATTAATATTTGGTGACATCTAAGTCAGGGTACAATTCTCTCTGTAGTACATGCGAACTTGCACGAGCGCCCGTCGCAAAATGGAGCTGGCTTTTCTGGCCGTCTGAGTTATCCTGCCTGAGATGTCCAAGAGGCGACGAATTCTGCTCCTTGGAACAGCTTTACTCGCGATCCTGCAGGCTTCCGGGCTGTCCGGGGGCGTGCCCAGGGATTACCGCGGGAGGCCGTTCGAGGACAGCGTCTATCACGGCGGACCGCAGAAGATTCCAGGGCGGGTCCAGTGCGCGTACTACGATCTGGGCGGCGAGGGCGCGGCCTATCACGACGTGGACGCGAAAAACGGCGGCAGCGGCAGCTTGAATCCCGCGGATGGGTCGTACCTGAACGAGTTTCGCATGAACGAGGCCGTGGGGATTTCCTACACCAAGTTCCGCGATCAGATTGACGACAATCCGTACGATCTGGTGCGGCCGCCGGAAAAGCAGCTCTACGTCGGGTGGACGCAGGCCGGCGAATGGTTCAATATGACCGTCCGCGTGGCGCGCTCGGGTATCTACACGATAGACCTACTCTATACATCGAATCATGGCGGAACAATCTCTCTGGATCTCGACGGGAAGGACCTGACTGGACCGATCAATATTCCCACCACTTATAATGCAGCCGACCCCATTGCCTGGCGGCAGTGGCACCATTGGAACCTGCTGAAGGGCATGGCCGAAGTTCCGTTGCCCAAGGGCGTGAACGTGCTGACGCTGCGCATACTGACAGAGGGAAACATGAACCTCGCGTACTTGGATTTCACACCCAAAGAGTGAGTCTTGCGGATACGATATGCGATGTGCGGAGCGGCAGAAAGCGAAGAGGGATTCCCCGCAAAGGCATGCGGGGCGCAAACGGCGCGCTTCGACTGCGTCCCGCGCCGCCAAAGGGGGGCGGGAAAACCGAAGGGACGCGGGACTCCGCTCAGAATGACGCTAAGGAATCAGATGCTCAGTAGTCACGGCGCGGGCTGCTGGGCCTTTTTCTCGTAATATGCCTTCAGCGTGAAGAAGGCCTTCTTCTTTTCGCCCTTGTCGGAGAGCAGGCCCTTGCGATTGTAATAATCTTGGGTCCCCTGAAGCGGACGCCGCGGCGAGCGGAAATCCATGAGGACCCACGGGCTCATGCCGCGGAGGGTCGGGATTTTGTCCAGCATCACGAACTGGTGCTCGTAGAGGTTCTCCTGATATTCCTCGGTCCAGAGCTCGCTGGACTTGCCGTGCAAGCCGAACTTGGCGTCGGCGCCGAACTCGCTGATAATAAGGGGCTTATTGTAGGCGATCTGCCAGGTGATCGAGTCGGCGTCTTCGGGCTTGTGGTCGTACCAGCCGATATATTCGTTGGACGACACCACGTCGAGGTCCTGGCCCAGGGGGTCGTCAACGATTCGGATGTTTCCCTTGGAATGGGTTTCGAGCGCGGCACTGACCAGCCGGCTGGGGTCCTGTTCGTGCGCCGCTTGGACGAGCGATTTCATGAACTGCACGCGTTCCGGTGAGACCGGAGCTTCGTTTCCCACCGACCAGATGATCACGGACGCGCGGTTGCGGTCGCGCGTGATCATGTCCGTAAGCTGCTGCTGTGCGTTTGCGAGCGTGGCAGGATCCGACCAGTGAATGGTCCAGTAAACGGGAATTTCCGACCATACCATCAGCCCCATTTCATCCGCCAGGCGGACCATGTTCTCGTTGTGGGGCCAGTGCGCCAGCCGCACGTAATTCGCTCCCAGCTCCTTGGCCCATCCCAGGAGCGTGCGCGCGTCCTCTTCGCTATAGGCGCGCCCGGAGCGGTAGGGGGCCTCTTCCTGGATGGAGATTCCCCGCAAGAACACGGGCTTTCCGTTCAGCAGGATGTCGGTGCCGCTCACTTCGATGGTGCGGAAGCCGATGCGGTCCTTCACGGCGTCTGAACCGGCTGAGATCTCCACATCGTAGAGCTTGGGGTGCTCCGGAGACCAAAGCTCGAGTCCGGGCGCGTGCAGCTTCACATCAGCCCTACTGGAAGAATTCGTAGTGAATTCCTGGTCGATATTCAGCTCGGGAATGCGCACGCGGACCTGGGCGGGCGCAGTCGCCAGGCGCAAATGGACGGAGCCCGTGATTTGGTCCGCCGTGTCTTTCTTGAGCTGCAGGGAGTAATCATTGATGAAGACGCGCGGGACCTCGACGATCTGCACGTCGCGCGTCAGCCCGCCGTAGTTCCACCAGTCCGTGTTCACGGTGGGGACGCCGTCGGGCCGGCGCGTGTTGTCCACGGAGATGACGGCGAAGTTGTCGCCGTCGGCCAGCACGCCGGTAATTTCGCAGTCGAACGGAGTGAAGCCGCCCTCGTGCTCGCAGGCTTTTTCGCCGTTCACCCACACGCGGGAGAAATAATTGGCCGCGCCCACGTAAAGAAACACGCGGTCGCCGCTCTTGGCATGATACGTGAAATCCTTCTCGTACCAGACGGGCCCTTCGTAAAAAAACAGGTCCTTGCGCTGTGAGTTCCAATCCCCGGGAACTTCGAGGGTTTCGGTGTCCGTGAAGGCGTATTCGATCAGCTCTTTCGGATACATGCCAGGATGAGTGTTTTGGAAATAGCCGTCGGACCGCGGCTTGAGCCGGTAGTCATAATAGCCCGTATTATAAGGATCAACGATGATGCGCCAGGAGCCGTCCAGACTCACGGTTTGGCGGTGGCTGATATTGCCGATCAGTGGCGCGGGAGCAGGTTGAGTTTGTCCGAAGAGAGGAACGGCACCGAACAGCGCGGCACAGACCAGAGCGGCCCGGAGAATTCCGCGATCCATCCCCAATCGCCCACCCCCATGTTTCAGTCGAAGTGCACCGAAGCATATCACCGGCATGGGGATCGCGCAACAGCAGGCAAGCGCGCCGCAGACTTTGCTGAGGCGTTATTCCTGAGGAACGGGCACGGCGAGGAGGCGCCGGTCGAGCGAGACCGCCGCGAAATACGCGCACCGCCCCAGTTCGCGCTCGGTCCATTGGGACACGCGCGGCGAGAACGGCGCAAGGAGCTGCTCGGCCACGTGCAGAACGCTGTAATAGAATTTCACGGCGCGGATTCTAATTCCGTCGTCTCCAGGATCCCACGCCGCCCTCACCAGTCCCATCAGATAATCGAACTCGCCGGGATTCACCGTGTCGCCGGTGATCTTGGCCACCTGCCTGGTGCGCTCGGAAATCCGCATTTCACAGTAGGCGGATAAGAGCGCTTGGCAATAGGCCAACATAAACTGGCTGAGGGCCAAAATACTCAGCACTACCATCGCAGCGGATATCATCATGACGTCCATCGCGCCCTCTCTCGGGCAGCGTCCTTTCCTCATTCCACCTCGAAGTCTCTTACCTCTATCAACAATTCAAATATGCCAGTTCGGTTAAGCTAAATCCATAGTACAGGAGTACGGGTTCCCCTGGGACGAACGGGTGCCGCTAAGTCATGGTATATGAATAAGTTACAGGCATTAGATTTTTACGCTCGGGTTGCGGGCCGAAAATCCGATTGCTCGTTGACCCCGCGGCTCGCGGCATGCACTACGTTCTTGCGCTCACTTCATCTTTCTTCGCGAAGGGTCTCTCACCGCAAGCAGGGCAAGAAGCTACGCGGTTCAAACACCTTTGAATCGTCACTGTAAGTTGCCAAGGAGGAGCTAGAGCGACCAAAGCGCGAGCGGAGGCCCGGGCAGGAATTGAACTTGCGTATCCGGCCCGGTGGTTTTATTCTGTTGCGTCCTAAGCACCTGGGGAAAGCCATCATAGAGAGCTGTTCGGAAACCACGCCGCGTTCAGCGGCGGTCCGCGCAATCCAGGGATGCTGGGACCGTGATTCATCGCTTGGGTGGGGGCGGGCGCTGAATCCGAGTCACGGAACCCCCGCGAGTGATTCACCATCAGCCACACTCGAAAGCGGGGAAGCTCTGTGGATTTGGAAGGTTCTCAAAACCCAGCGGGTGCCGCGCCTGAGCCGCTAATCCGGCCCGGCCACACGTTTGAAACCGTAACCGACAAGATCAGCTCCATCGTGCTGACACGCGGCACGACCCCGGGTTGGGTGTTCGGTTTCCTGGTAGGTTTTTCTCTCCTGATGTTGTTGAACCTCGTCATCACCCTGCTGATGGTGAAGGGCGTCGGGATTTGGGGGATCCGGATTCCGGTTGCTTGGGGCTTCGCCATCGTCAATTTCGTCTGGTGGATCGGAATCGGACACGCCGGTACGCTCATCTCCGCGATTCTGCTGCTGCTGCATCAAAGGTGGCGCACCTCGATCAACCGCTTCGCCGAGGCCATGACCATCTTCGCGGTGATGTGCGCGGGCATGTTCCCGCTCCTCCATATGGGCCGCCCCTGGCTCTTCTACTACCTGATGCCCTATCCCAACCCCATGTGGATATGGCCACAGTTCCGCAGCCCGCTGGTGTGGGACGTGTTTGCCGTTTCAACGTACTTCACGGTGTCGCTGCTGTTCTGGTTCGTGGGCTTGATTCCGGACCTCGCCACGCTGCGCGACCGCGCCAAGAACAAGGCCGCGCAGATCATCTATGGCGCGCTGGCGATGGGCTGGCGGGGCTCGGCCGTCCACTGGTACCGGTATGAATTCGCCTCGCTTCTGCTGGCCGGGCTGGCCACGCCGCTGGTGGTTTCGGTCCACACGGTGGTGAGCTTCGACTTCACCATCGCCCTCGTCCCCGGCTGGCACAGCACCATTTTCCCGCCGTATTTCGTGGCGGGCGCGATTTATTCGGGCTTCGCCATGGTGCTGACGCTCGCGATCCCCATACGCAAATTTTACCGTCTCGAGGATCTCGTCACCGACCGGCATCTCGATATCATGGCGAAGGTCATGCTGGCGACGGGCATCATCGTCGCCTACGGCTACGTGATGGAAACATTTATGGCGTTTTACAGCGGGAACCTCTACGAGCGCTACATGATGATCAACCGCTTGAAGGGGCCGTATTGGCCGCTGTATTGGATGCTGATTTTGTGCAACATCCTGATTCCGCAGGCGCTCTGGTCGCGGCGCGTGCGGAGGAGCATTCCCGCGCTGTTCGTCATTTCGCTGGTCGTCAATATTGGGATGTGGCTCGAACGATTCGTGATCGTGGTCGTCAGCCTGCACCGGGATTTCACGCCTTCGGCCTGGGGCATGTACACTCCCACGAAGTGGGACTGGGCGACCTACGCCGGCACATTCGGGCTTTTCTTTACCATGTTCTTCCTCTTCATCCGTTTCTTGCCCATGATCTCGATCGTCGAGGTGCGATCGCTGGTGCATGAAACGAGCGAAGAGAATACGCATTCATAGGAAGCGCGTTTCGGACAATGGCACAGATCTTTCATCGCAGCACGAACCTGATCGCGCGCGCCAGCATCTATGGTGCCGTGCTGATCATCGGCGGCCTGGGCTACGCGCTCTATGCCATTGCCTTGTCCCCCTGGTACACCGAGCAAGGCCTCGAGCGCCAGCAGCCTGTGCCGTTCAGCCACCGGCACCATGCCGGCGAACTGGGAATTGATTGCCGCTATTGCCACACCTCGGTCGAGCAGTCCTCGTTCGCGGGCCTTCCGCCGACGCAGACTTGCATGACGTGCCATTCGCAGATTTGGACCAACGCCTCGATGCTCGAGCCGGTGCGCGAGAGCTACCGGAGCGGCCAATCGCTCGCGTGGACGCGCGTCAACGCGCTGCCGGATTTCGTCTATTTCGACCACAGCATCCACGTCTCGAAGGGAATCGGGTGTACCACCTGCCACGGACCGATCGCGCAGATGGCGCTCACCTATCGCGCGGGAACGCTTTATATGTCGTGGTGTCTCGATTGCCATCGCCAGCCGGCGCAATACGTCCGGCCGAGATCGGAAGTCTTCAACCCGTTTTACGAGCCGCCTTCCGCCTCCCACCCGGTAATGTTTGAGGGCAAGGAGTTTACCGATCAACTCGCGCTCGGGCGGCTGGCGGTGAAAGAGTACAAGATCCATACGTTGCAATACTGTTCGACGTGCCACCGGTGAGAACGAAACGATGACCGAAAACAGCAACGGAATCGATTTTTCATCCGTCCGGGCGAAACTCGCGGGCGAAGGCCGCAAGCGCTTCTGGCAGAGCATCGAGGAATTGTCGAACACCAAGGAATACCGCGACTTCCTCGAACACGAATTTCCCGCGGACGCGGACAAAGCCCCGGATGGATTGCATCGCCGCGACATGCTGAAACTGATGGCGGCCTCGGCGGCGATGGCTGGCCTGAACGCCTGCACGAAGCTTCCCACCGAGAAAATCGTTCCCTACGTGCGGCCGCCCGAGGAGATTATTCCCGGCAAGCCGCTCTATTACGCGACCTCAATGCCGCTCCATGGCGTGGGAACAGGCGTACTGGTCGAAAGCCACATGGGGCGTCCGACGAAGATCGAGGGCAACCCGGAGCATCCCGGCAGCCTCGGGGCCACGGACGTCTTCATGCAGGCGTCCATTTTGCACCTCTACGATCCGGACCGCTCCCAGACCGTGATCTACGACGGGCGCGTGAGCAACTGGAGCAGTTTTGCCGCGGCCATGGACGATGCGCGCATCCAGCTTGCGCCAAAGGGAACGGGTGTGCGCATCTTGACGCAGAGGGTTACGTCCCCGACGCTCGCGGCGCAAATTCGCAAGCTGCTGGCGCAATTCCCCGATGCCAAATGGGTGCAGTACGAGGTGTCGAGCGGCGATTCGATACGCGAGGGAACGCGGCTCGTCTTCGGCAAGCCGGTTCATCCGGTGTACCGCTTCGCCGAAGCGGACGTGATCGTCTCGCTCGACGCGGATTTCATCGCCTCCGGCCCTGGACATGTGCGTTACATCCGCGATTTTTCCTCGCGGCGCGATCTGGCCGCCGGATCCGCGTCAAAATTGAACCGGCTGTACACCGTCGAGAGCATGCCCACGAGCACGGGAGCGATGGCCGATCATCGCCTTCCACTGCGCGCGGCCGACGTCGAAAATTTCGCCCGCTTGCTGGCTACATCCGTGGGCGTCAACGTGCCGCCTGGAACTGCCGCGAAGATTCCGGGCGATTGGGTCGCTGCCGTGGGACGCGATTTGGCGTCGCATCGCGGCTCGTCGCTGGTGATTGCGGGCGAGGAGCAGCCACTGGTGGTGCATGCCATCGCCCACACCATCAACTCCGCATTGGGCAACGTGGGCAAAACAGTTATCTACACCGAGCCGCTCGACGCAAATCCGGTGAATCATCTCGAATCGCTCCGCGATCTTGTCGGCGATCTGAATTCCGGCCAAGTCGAATTCCTCCTGATCCTGGGAGGCAATCCGGTATATGACGCGCCCGCCGATTTCGATTTCGCCTCCGCGCTGATGAAGGCAAGATTGCGCGTGCACACGGGCCTCTATAACGACGAGACGGCCGAGCTTTGCCATTGGCACGTCCCCGGCGCGCACTATCTCGAATCTTGGAGCGATGTGCGCGCCTACGACGGGACCGTCGGCATCATCCAGCCGTTGATTGCCCCACTTTACGACAGCCGTACGACCCATGAGGTCATCGCGACACTCACCGGCGATGGCGGCACATCTGCGCACGATCTGGTCCGCAACTATTGGCAAAGCCAGCGCCCCGAGAAGGGCCAAGCCTTCGAGGCATTCTGGGAGACTTCGCTGCACGACGGCGTGATGGCGGGCACCGCTCTCCCGCCGGTGTCCGTTACGGCGACCATGGACTTCGCAGCGCAGGCCCGTGCGCAATCAACCGGCGATGCCGGCGCGCTTGAAGTCGTGTTTCGCCCCGATCCGGCGATCGGCGACGGTGAATTTGCCAATAACGGCTGGCTGCAGGAGTTGCCCAAGCCCATCACACGGCTCACTTGGGACAATGCCGCGCTCCTCAGTCCGGCGACGGCTCAGGAATTGGGGCTCCAAAAGGGCGATTACGTGAAGCTTCGGCTGGCGGGGCGTGAAGCGAAAGCAGGCGTCTTTATCGTCCCCGGCCACGCGGATCATTCCGTTACGCTGCATCTCGGCTATGGCCGCAGCCGCGCCGGCAATGTGGGAACCGGCCCCGGCTTCGATGCCTATTTGTTGCGCGATTCTTCCGCGCTGTGGATAGCCCGAGGATTGAGCATCGAGAAAACCGGCGATAAATACGAATTTGCCTGCACGCAGCAGCAATACACGATTGACCTCGATGGGCATCCGGCGGATGAAGAAAGCGCCAACGCATTTCGCCGCGACTTGGTGCGCGTCGCCACGCTCGACGAATTCCACAAGAATCCCGCCTTTGCCAAGGACCCGCAAGAAGAGGCCACCAAGGATTTGACCCTCTATCCAGGCTTCGAATACAAAGGCTACGCCTGGGGCATGTCCATTGATCTCAACCGCTGCGTCGGATGCAACGCCTGCGTGATTGCCTGCCAGTCCGAGAACAACATCGCCGTCGTCGGTAAGGACCAAGTGGCCCGCGGTCGCGCCATGCACTGGATCCGCGTTGATACGTACTTCAATGGCGGGCTGGAAAATCCCGCAACCTATTTCGAGCCGTTGCCCTGCATGCAGTGCGAAAACGCGCCTTGCGAATACGTCTGCCCCGTCGGCGCCACCACGCACAGCTCCGAGGGCCTGAACGATATGACGTACAACCGCTGCGTCGGCACGCGGTATTGCTCGAACAATTGTCCGTACAAGGTGCGCCGCTTCAATTTCTATCTCTACTCCGATTACAAGACGCCCAGCCTTTTCGGCATGCGCAATCCCAACGTCACCGTCCGCAGCCGCGGCGTGATGGAGAAGTGCACCTACTGCGTCCAGCGCATCAACGCCGCGAAAATCCGCTCCGAGGAGGAGAATCGCACCGTGCGCGACGGCGAAATCCAGACCGCCTGCCAGCAGGCCTGCCCGGCCGAGGCCATCATCTTCGGCAACATCAACGATAAATCGAGCCGCGTTTCGCGTCTCAAGGCCCAGTCGCGCGATTACTCCCTGCTCGCGGACCTGAACACCCGCCCGCGCACCACCTATCTTGCGCGCTTGCGCAATCCCCATACGGAGATTCACGACTGACGAGCTAGCACCATGAGACGCAGACCCATCTACGGATTGCTGGCCGAATTCGAGACGCCGGAACAGATTCTCGAAGCCGCGCGCCGCGCATCCGCCGCGGGCTACAAAAGCATGGACGCCTTCTCGCCCATCCCGGTCGAAGGACTCGCGGACGCCGTCGGCTTCCACTGGACCAGCCTTCCGATCGTCGTTTTTCTCGGTGGCATGTGCGGCGGCCTAACCGGTTTCGGCATGTGCTGGTACGCCAACGTGCTCAGCTTCCCGCTCAACATCGGCGGCAAGCCTTACAATAGCTGGCCCATGTGGATTCCGATCACCTTCGAGCTGACCATTCTCGGCGCGGCTCTCTCGGCCGTATTCGGAATGCTGGCCATGAATGGCCTTCCCGCGCCGTATCATCCGGTTTTCAACGTGCCGCAGTTCGTGCTGGCTTCCACGGACCGCTTTTTCCTTTGCATTAAGGCACGCGACAAAAAATTCGATCTGGCGCAGACCAAGACGTTCTTGGAGAGCCTGAAGCCGCACGGAGTCTTTGAAATTGAAGAGTGAACTCCATCCCTGCAACTGGGCTGCGCCGCGCACCGGCGCTAGGAAGTCGCGCCCGTTCGCGCGCCCGGCGAGGATTGCGCTTTTGGCCTCGCTCCTGCTTTCCGGCTGCCGGCTCGATATGCACCTCCAGCCGAAATATCTCCCCTATGAGCCAACCGATTTCTTCGGCGATGGGCGTTCCGAACGCCAGCCGGTTCCAGGCACGGTCGCGCGCGGCCAGTTGCGCCTGGATGAACTGATGTACACCGGCAAGATCAATGGCGTGGAAGCGGATGAGTTCCCGTTTCCCATCACACGCGCCGACCTTGAGCGTGGCCGCGCTCGCTTCAACATTTATTGCACGCCTTGCCACGGCTACACGGGCTCGGGCGACGGCATGATTGTCCAGCGCGCCTTCCCGCATCCGCCGTCGTACCACATCCCGCGGCTCCGCGAAGCCCCCGCCGGCCATTTCTTCGGCGTCATCACCAACGGCTTCGGCGCCATGTATAGTTACGCTGCTCGCGTCAATCCCGCCGATCGCTGGCGCATCGCGGCGTACATCCGTGTCCTGCAATTGACCCGCGACGCCACACTGGCCGACGTTCCCGATGCCGAGCGCGACAAGCTCGAGCAAGACGCCGCCGATTCCTCGGAGCCATCGAAATGAACGGACCGGACACAGCTCGGGCGCAGCTTTCCCGCCGCCAAACCCCAGTGCTGCTTGTGGGAATCGTGGGCTTGATTCTCTGGATCGTTGCCGGCCATGGATCGCAGCAGTTTTTCCGCTCTTATCTTGTGGCTTTCCTTTTCTGGGCCGCGATTCCGCTAGGCTGTCTCGGCGTCTTGATGTTGCACCATCTCACCGGCGGCTGGTGGGGCTATCCCATCCGTCGGCTCCTTGAGGCCGGTTCGCGCACGCTGCGCTGGACCGCCGTGCTGTTTCTCCCGGTACTCTTCGGCGTTCCCAAGCTTTACTCCTGGACGCAGCCGGGCGGAATATCGAACGACTGGGTCAATAGCTTCAAGGCCGCGTATCTGCAGTCTGGATTCTTTATCGCGCGCGCGGTGTGTTATTTCGCGATCTGGCTTGCCCTAGCGTATTTTCTGAACAAATGGTCCGCCGAGCAGGACCGCACAAACGACCCGCGCCTCGCCGCTCGCATGTCGGCCTTGAGCGGCCCCGGCCTGATTCTCTGGGGCCTCACCATCACTGCCGCCGCGATTGACTGGGTGATGTCCCTCGAGCCCCACTGGTTCTCGACCATCTACGGCATGATCTGGATGCTGATTGCCGTCCTCGCCGGGCTCTGTCTGGTGATTCTGGTTCTCCGTCTCCTTTCCGATTTCGAGCCGCTGAAGGATTGCGTCGAGCCGAGCCGCTACATTGATCTCGGCAACATCATGCTCACCTTCGTGCTGCTCTGGACCTATCTGTCTTTCGATCAACTGCTCATCATCTGGGCCGGCAACATGAAGGATGAAATTCCGTGGTATACCCACCGCGTGTTTGGCGGCTGGGCGCCCGTCGCCGTTGCTCTGATCGTGCTTCATTTCTTCGTGCCGTTTTTCCTGTTGTTGCAGCGCACCATGAAGCGCCGCTTGCGCGCGCTCTCCGCCGTCGCGGCGCTGCTATTTCTGGTGAGCTTTGTGGACGTGTATTGGCTCGTCGCTCCGTCCTACGATACGTCCCCGCACCCGCATTGGCTTGACCTTTTCGCCGTCATCGGCGTCGGCGGCGTCTGGCTTGCCGCGTTCTTGAGCGAGCTGAAGAAATGGCCCTTGCTGCCGCTGCACGACCCAAGATTCGAAGGAGAGCTCGTCCATGAGCATGGAGACTAAAAAGCCGCCCCATGCGCCGGAGCCTCCCGCCGAGCGTGGCCCCGGCTACGAGCGCCGCGACGCCAGCATCCGCGGGCTGCTCCAGTTTGCTTTCTGGATGGCCGTCGTCCTGGCGGTGACTCTCGTCGCCATGCGATGGACGTTCAAATATTATTCGCGCATGGCGCCGCTCGGTCCGCCCGCTTCGCCTTTCACCAACGTGCGCGTCCTTCCGCCCTCGCCTCGCTTGCAGGCCAATCCTCATCAGGAGCTGGTGGATTATTGCCAGGCGCAAGAGCAGGAAGTGCGCACTTACGGCTGGATTGACCGCCGCAGCGGCATCGTCCGCATCCCCGTGGATCGCGCCATGGACCTGCTCCTCGAGCGCGGCCTGCCCATTCGCCCCGCTTCCCAGACGCCCGCGACGTCGGCCGCGACCGTTCCCGCGCAGAGTGTGCCGTTCATTCCTGAAGTTCAGAACGTGGACGGCCCCTGCGGCTTCGTCACCGAACCCGAGCCCGGAGCCGCTACAGAGCAGCAAGATCAGGCCACGGAAAAGGAGTCTACGGAAGGGCAGGCGGAAGCGAAATGAGGAAATGCTCTATAAACTCGGCTTGGGCCCGCGCGCATGCGCCGCGCTCCATCCTTGCCGCGGCTCTCCTCGCCGCTGCGCTTCTCGTGCACGCTTCGGCTGTGTGCGCGCAAATGCCGGACACCATCCAGAACATCGGCGTGCGTCCCGACCTTCTAAAGGACGTCGGCATTGATCAAAAGCTCGGCGATTCGGTTCCGCTCGATCTCACGTTCCGCGACGAGCACGGGAATCCCGTTCAGTTGGCCCGGTATTTCACAGGCAAGCCGGTGGTCCTCGCGCTCGTCTATTACAGTTGCCCGATGCTCTGCACCCAGGTGCTCAATGGCCTCGACCGCAGCCTCAAGCTGCTCTCGCTCAATCTTGGCAAGGACTATGAGGTTGTCACGCTCAGCATAGATCCCACCGAGCGGCCCATCCTGGCCGAAGCCAAGCAGGCGCTCTATACCGGCATGTATGGCCGCCCGGGCGCGGCCGAGGGCTGGCATTTTCTCACCGGAGACGAGCCCCAAATCAAGCGGCTCGCGGACGCGGTCGGCTACCGCTATGCCTATGATCCCGATTCGAAGCAGTACGCCCACGCCGCCGCCATCATGATCCTCACGCCCGAAGGCAAGATCTCGCGCTACTTCTACGGCATCACGTATCCCGAGCGCGATCTCCGCCTCGGCCTGGTGGAGGCTTCCGAGGGCAGGATCGGTTCACCGGTGGATCAGATTTTGCTTTTCTGCTATCACTACGATCCCCATACGGGCAAATACGGTCTGCTGATTTCGCGTGTGATTCAGTTGGCCGGCGGTTTGACGGTATTAGTCGGTGGAATTTTTCTGATTCTTCTTTTCCGTGGAGAGCGGGCCCGCCCTGGCGCGCGTTTCGCCTCCACCAGAAGAAAGGCCTAGCAGATCGTTGAGATGATGCGCTTCCTTCAATTCGGCTGGCAGCCCGCAGCTTTGGCGGCCATGATTCCCATGCAGCCGCCTTCGGCCTCCTCCATTTCCCAAGGCGTGGACGAACTCTATTACCTGCTGACGGGCGTCACCCTGTTTTTTACTGTCCTGATTTTCTCCATCATTTTCTATTTCATGGTGAAGTACCGTCGCCGCTCGGACAAGGAAGTGCCTCCGGAAACGCACACGTCCATGTTTCTCGAGCTTGCGTGGACCATCATTCCGTCGCTGATCTGCGTGGTCCTGTTTGTCTGGGCTTCGGAACTCTACGTCCGCAATTCGCGGCCGCCCGCCTCCTCCACGGAAATCTTCGTCATCGGCAAGCAGTGGATGTGGCACATCCAGCATCCCGAAGGCCCGCGCGAAATCAACGAGCTGCACGTTCCCGTCGGCGCTCCCGTCAAGCTCACAATGACCTCCCAGGACGTGATCCACGATTTCTACATTCCCGCGTTTCGCGTGAAGAAAGACGTTCTGCCCGGCCGTTACACGCAGCTCTGGTTCGAGCCCACCCAGACCGGCGTATTCCATCTCTTCTGCGCCCAATATTGCGGCGCGAACCACTCACAAATGATCGGCTGGGTCTACGTGATGACTCCCGCGGATTACGCCGCGTGGCTCGCCGCGGGCGAGAAGACCGAATCCATGGCCCAGCAGGGCGAGCAGTTGTACACTCGCATCGGTTGCGCCACTTGTCACGTCCCGCAGGGAAACGGCCGCGCTCCCTCGCTGGTAGGGATCTACGGCAAGCCGGAAAAATTGGCCAGTGGTGAAACGCGGATCGTGGACGAATCCCTGATGCGCCAGGCCATCCTCACGCCGAATTCCGTCCTCCTTCCCGGCTATGCGCCCATCATGCCCACGTTCCAGGGCCAGGTGAACGAGGAACAAGTATTGCAGTTGATCGCCTATTTGAAGTCGCTCGGCTCGCCAGAAAGGACGAACGAGAAATGAGCACGGCCACGATGGATCTCCACGACTCGCCGATCGAGTCGTCCGTGAATTATCTCAACGCGGGCCATGGCATCCGCTCCTGGCTCCTGACCAAGGACCATAAGCGCATCGGCCTCCTCTATCTCGCGACAATCACCTTGAATTTCATGATTGGCGGCGCCGCCGCCGTCCTGATGCGGCTGAATTTGATCGAGCCGCAAGGCGCTTTGGTCGAGCCCAGCACCTACAACAAACTGTTTTCCATTCATGGCATCATCATGGTCTTTTTCTTTTTGGTGCCTTCTATTCCGGCGACGCTCGGCAATTTCTGCATCCCTTTGATGATCGGCGCGCGCGACGTCGCCTTCCCCAAGCTGAATCTCCTGAGCTGGTACATTTTCGTCACCGGATCCCTGCTCGCTCTCTACGCCGTCCTTTCCGGCGGCGTGGATACTGGCTGGACTTTCTACACTCCTTACAGCAGCACCTACTCTCACACGCACGTGATTGCCGCGGCTCTCGGAATTTTCATTGCTGGGTTTTCCTCGATTCTTACCGGCCTGAATTTCATCGTCACCATTCACAAAATGCGAGCTCCCGGCATGACGTGGTTCCGGCTTCCGCTCTTCATCTGGGCCATGTACGCCACCAGCCTCATTTTCGTTCTGGGAACGCCGGTGATCGCCATCACTCTGTTTTTGCTGGGGCTCGAACGCATCTTGCATGTCGGCATCTTCGATCCCGCCCTTGGCGGCGATCCGCTCCTTTTCCAGCACCTCTTCTGGTTCTATTCTCATCCGGCCGTTTACATCATGATTTTGCCCGGGATGGGCGTCGTCAGCGAACTCATCACCGCGTTCTCGCGCAAAAAGATTTTTGGTTATGGCTTCGTCGCGTTTTCCAGCCTGTCCATCGCCGTGATCAGCTTCGTGGTCTGGGGCCATCACATGTTCGTCACCGGCCAGTCCATCTATGCGGGCTTGGTTTTCTCCGTGCTGAGCTTCCTCGTCGCCATCCCTTCCGCGATCAAAGTGTTCAATTGGACGGCCACGCTTTACAAAGGCTCGATTTCTTACGAGGCCCCCATGCTTTACGCGCTCGGCTTCATCGGCCTGTTCACGATGGGCGGTCTCACCGGCCTGTTCCTCGCCTCTCTCGCCACCGACGTTCACCTGAACGGGACCTATTTCATCGTCGCCCACTTCCACTACATCATGGTGGGCGGCGCCGTGATGGCCTACCTGGGCGGCATCCATTTTTGGTGGCCCAAGATTACCGGCCGGCTCTACCCCGACCTTTGGGCGCGCTTCGCCGCGTTCGTAATTTTCATCGGTTTCAATCTCACCTTCTTCCCGCAATTCGTGCTCGGCTATCTGGGGATGCCCCGGCGCTACGCCATGTACCCGGCGGAGTTCCAAGTGCTCAACGTGATGTCGTCGGCGGGCGCCTCCATTCTCGGCGTCGGCTATTTGATTCCGCTCGTCTATCTGATCTGGTCCATGCGCTATGGCCCGCCCGCAGGGCCCAATCCCTGGGGCGCGAAGGGCCTCGAATGGACCACGCCTTCTCCGCCGCCCACGGAAAATTTCGAAGCGCCCGTGGTAGTCACCGAGGACGCTTACAACTATCCCACTGCTCCGGAGAAGGCCCATGTCTGAAATGGCCGCGCATTCCGCGCACCCGCAAGGTTTCGCCCATCAGTTCGAGGATGTCGGGCAGCAGCGCGACGCCGGACGCCTCGGCATGTGGATCTTCCTGGCCACCGAAATCCTATTTTTCGGTGGCCTGTTCACCGCTTTCATCATCTATCGCGCCCTGCATCTGCCCGCGTTCATTGCCGGCAGCCATCAACTCGAGGTCCAATTTGGCGCCACCAACACCGCCGTCCTGATTTGTAGTTCCCTGACCATGGCTCTGGCCATCCGCTCGGCCCAGGTCGGGAAGCCCAGGGGCACGATTATCTTCTGGCTGGTCTTGACCATGTTGTTCGGCGCCGCCTTTCTCGGCATCAAGCTGCACTACGAATGGCTGCGTGATTATCGCGAGGGGCTGGTCCCGGGATTCGGCTTCAATGTGGCGAAATATACTCCCGGCGTGGAAATGTTTTTCTGCTTCTATTTCTTCATGACGGGCTTGCACGCGCTGCACATGGTCGCGGGGATCGGCGTCCTCACGGTGCTCATCATCATGGCCGCGCGCAACGCATTTTCATCGGAGTATTACGCGCCGCTCGAAATCAGCGGCCTCTATTGGCATTTCGTGGATATCGTCTGGATTTTTCTATTCTCGCTGCTCTACCTGATCGGCGGCCGCTACGCGCAGTAGCGTAAGCATAGGAGGAAAGGCACTCATGTCCAATGATTCCGAACACGCCAGGCACACCGAATACAGCGAACACATCGTTCCAGTCGCCACGTATGTCGGCGTTTTTTTCGCCCTCATGATCGGCACCGCCCTTACCACCTGGGTCGCCTATATTGACCTGGGTCGCTGGAACACGGTCGTGGCGCTCGCCATCGCCGTCATCAAGATGATCCTTGTCGTCTTGTTCTTCATGCACGTGAAATACAACAAGGGGCTGACGCGCATCGTCATCCTCGCCGCCTTCTTCTGGCTCGGTATCATGATCACGCTCTCGCTCGCCGACGAGCTTACCCGGCACTGGGAGCTGAACCCCGCGCCGTGGAGCGTGTTGCTTCCGTACCTTTCGCGCCTGTTCTGAGAAACCCAGTCCACCTTCTACGACCCAAATCAACACCGTCATTCTGAGGCCATCCGGTGAGGATGGCCGAAGAATCCCAGCGTAGGCAGTTGGCACAGCGCGTACGGTTCATCCGTTCACGTTCGGAGTAATCGGCGTGGCCACGATTCTCTACTGGCCCTTCTCGGGTTTCTTGCCTTCTCCCTTGTTGTTTTCCGGCCGGGGCTGTTGATGATGCTGGTTCTGAGCGTGTGATTGCGAGCCGGTGTTCCCCCCGTTTGCCCGTTGTACTGCGGGCCGCGGCCCCTGAGTTCCCGATGAGGGATGCGGGGGCGCATGGAAATTTCCAGAAGGATGCGCGGGCCGGTTCGCGTTCCCATTCACACGCGCGTTCGCGCCGGCGTTTGCATTTCCGTGCGCAGGTGGCTGGAAACTGTGGAATTGTCCTTGTCCGGCGGGCCGGTTGAACTGCCCGTTCTGCGATGTGGCCAGCGGTTGGGTGTGCCCAATGGGCACGGCGCGCGGCGAAGGCGCGAGCTTCGTCACCACGGGACGATTCGCGAGCGACGCCGGAGGGGTTGCTCTGGCCGTGCCGGCCGTTCCGACGAAGCTTCGCTGCGTCGGTTGAAGCTGCGCGTGATTCACGACCTGCGGATGTTCGATCTGGTCCGCCGTCACGTGCATGGAGGCGTGGCCCACGGCCCCGCCGTTGATGAACGTGTTTCGATTCACCGCCGTGACTGCGGTCACGTTGTGGGCGTAGGTGTAATTGTTCGTCACATTCACGTTGCGATTGTAGTTGTTGTAGACGTTGGTCACTTGCGTGACATTCACCACGCGCGTGTTCGTCACGTTGACGTTTCGCACGTACACCGCGCTGCAGTGATACCCCGGCACCCACAC
>Ga0187817_10000105_pt1 | contig 27958 bp, 30 predicted proteins | sample NC_wetland_sal_i_17_FD_132431 | JGI IMG/M metagenome (GOLD analysis project Ga0187817, IMG submission 132431) | Wetland sediment microbial communities from Neuse River Estuary, North Carolina, USA - SO4_2 | ecosystem: Environmental > Aquatic > Freshwater > Wetlands > Sediment | place: USA... | reverse complement strand
CGGCGTGAAGATCGCCCTGCCACGGGACCCGAGATTCTATCTGATGTCGAATGGCAGGCTCTTAAAACAATATGCCGTTCGGCGAATGCGAGGTAGCCAAGGCGTTTTCTCGCACTCGGAGCGCAGCGTGGCGGCGTCATGAGGGAAACGCCGCTCCGCCTCGACGCGACCACCGTACCGGTGCATGAAAGGGCCATGCCCGGAGCAGGCACTGACAGAACCAAGGATTGGAGCGCCGGCCGAGGCCCGATCGTGGTCTTGGTCGAACCGCAGCTTGGCGAGAATATCGGCGCCGCCGCCCGCGCCATGGCGAATTTCGGCTTGTCGCAGTTGCGTCTGGTCAATCCGCGGCAGGGCTGGCCCAATGACAAAGCCCGAATGATGGCGACCGGAGCAGGCCGGGTGCTTGATGAAGCGATGCTTTACCCGACGCTCGCCGCCGCCATTGCCGATTGCAGTTTCGTTCTTGCCGCGACCGCGCGCGCCCACGATCAGGCCAAACCCGTCGTCGGGCCGACCGAGGCGGCGGGTATCATCGCGCCAAGGATTGGCGCGGGAGAAAACATCGCCGTCCTGTTCGGGCGCGAGCGCAACGGGCTTGAGAACGATGAGGTGGCGCTGGCCGATGCCATTGTGACGCTGCCGGTCAATCCGGCTTTCGCATCGCTCAACCTGGCGCAGGCCGTCGTCATCGTCGCCTATGAATGGTTCAAGCTTGCGAGCGCCGGCAAATTGCCGTTCGCGATGCCGAACAAGTCCGCTCCTGCGCCCAAGCAGCAGCTCCTTGCCTTTTTCGAAACCGTTGAGCGCGAACTCGAGAAGGTCGAGTTTTTTCGCCCGCCGGACAAGCGCGAGACCATGCAGATCAATCTGCGCAACATTTTTACCCGCATGCAGCCGACGCAACAGGACATCCAGACGCTGCACGGCGTGATCATGGCCATCGTCGAAGGCCGCAAAGGGCCGGCGCGCGGCGGCGTGCTGGACGGCGAACAGGCTGAGCTTCTACGCGCGCTTTTGGCCGAGCATGGCGGCGGCCGCATTCCGAAAGAGCGCGGCCCGGTGCGAGGCTTGGCGCGCCTTCTTCGCCGCAATCCGACCGAGGCGGAACGCGCGTTATGGATGGCGCTCACCAACGATCGCCGCTTTGCCGGCCGCGGCTTTAAGCGGCAGACGCCGGTCGGCCAGAACATTTGTGATTTCGTCTCGTTTCCGCTCCGGCTCGTAATCGACTTGGTGCCGTACGAAGAAAGCGAAGCGGCCGCCGCGGCACGGGCGCAAAAACGCGCTTGGCTTATGGAACGCGATTATCGCGTCATCGAGATTGCCGCAGGTGAAGTGGAGGTCGACCCCGCGGCGGTGCTCGAGCGACTGGCGCAGTCGATTAAGCTTTAAGTACTTTCATCGCCGCCGCCGCGCCGGCGCGCAGCATGGACAGGTCGCTCGACACCGCGAGAAATTTGACGCCGCGCTTGGCGAGCGCCACCGCGCGTTCGGCGGAATGACAATAGGCGCCGGGAATTTTCTTTGCCCGCTGCGTCGCGGCGATGAGCCGATCGAGCTCGCGCTCGACGTCTTTCGACAATGGATCGACGGTTTTGCCGTCCGACAGCGCGATGGACAAATCCGACGGACCGAGAAAAAAGCCGTCGATGCCTGGCGTGGCAATGATCGCGTCGAAATTCTGCAGCGCGGTGCGGGTCTCGATCATGGCCAGCGTGACGATATGATCGTTAGCCTCGCGCAAATAGATCGATTGATCGGTAAGACCCGCAAGCGTGGTTGCGCGGTGCGGCCCCCAGCTGCGCTCCCCGATCGGGGGAAACTTGGCCGCTCCGGCAAATGCGCGCGCATCCTCGGGCGTATTGATCATCGGTGCGATGATGCCCTCGGCGCCGAAATCGAGCACGCGGCTAACCAGCGCGAAATCGCCGAACGGCACACGCACCAGCGGCGCCGCACCGCCCTGGCGAATGGCGGCGATGCCGGCGAGAATCCCGTTGACGTCCCAAAGCCCGTGCTGGCTTTCGATCGCTACTGCTGGAAAGCCGTCGCGGGCGAGCGTTTCCGCAACCAGCGGGTAGGGCAGCCCGCACCATCCGGAGAATACGGTTTCGCCGGCGCGCAGCCGGGTCGCAAGCGTGAAGGCTGAAATCGCCATCTTAGATCACCGGCCGGCCTTGATATCGGCGACGGCCTTGGCCATCAGCTCGGTCATGGTGCGGCTGATCTGGTGCTCCGACTGAACGACGCCTTTGGCTTCTAGATCCTTGCGGATCTTGGCGACCACCGCGCTGTCGCCGCCTTGCTCAAACTCCGCCAACACGACTGAGCGTGCATAAGTCTCCGCCTCTGCGCCGCTCATGCCGAGCCTCTCCGCCGCCCAGAGGCCGAGCATCTTGTTGCGGCGCGCGGTGGCCTTGAATTTGAGTTCCTCGTCGTGCGCGAATTGCTTCTCAAAGCCTTCTTCGCGCTTGTCGAATGTAGTGGTCATTGTCGTCGCCTTTGCCCCCAATGGGGAACCGCGGATAAACGCAAATCACTTGCGCCTTGCATATCGAGGCTAGCGCGTCAAGGCAACGGCTGTCTGTCCTGCACAATGACATTGCGACCACCGGCGCGCGGGTCTATGTCGATTGTACTCCGCTTCACCTTCGGCTAGCCTTCATGTTGCGGAGGGGCTGCTGAGTTGAGTCGCGCCCGTTTTCGCCGCCGCGGATCTCGACATCCGAAATGGAGCCACGGCATTACAATGGATTTCTCAAAACCCCGGTACACTCCGATGAGCCGCCGTCGCCGCATTTACGAAGGCAAGGCGAAGGTCCTCTATGAGGGGCCCGAGCCTGGAACGTTAATCCAGCACTTCAAGGACGACGCGACCGCCTTCAACGCCAAAAAGCATGAGGTGATCGAAGGCAAGGGCGTCCTCAATAACCGGATTTCGGAATACGTCTTCCAGCACTTGAACGATATAGGCGTGCCGACGCATTTCATCCGCCGGCTCAATATGCGCGAGCAATTGATCCGCGAGGTCGAGATCATTCCGCTCGAAGTGGTGGTGCGCAACATCGCCGCGGGATCGCTGTCGCAGCGGCTCGGCATTGAAGAAGGCACCCAACTGCCGCGCTCGATCATCGAGTTTTATTACAAGAACGACCAGCTGAATGACCCGATGGTCTCGGAGGAGCACATCACCGCTTTCGGTTGGGCGACGCCGCAGGAAATCGACGACATCATGTCGCTTGCGATCCGCGTCAACGACTTCCTCTCCGGCCTGTTCCTCGGCGTCGGTATCCGGCTGGTCGATTTTAAAATGGAGACCGGCCGGTTGTGGGAAAATGACCTTATGCGCATCGTCGTGGCGGACGAGATTTCGCCAGACTCGTGTCGGCTGTGGGATATCAAATCGAACGAAAAGCTCGATAAAGACCGCTTCCGGCGCGATCTGGGCGGGCTGGTCGAAGCCTATACCGAAGTTGCCAAGCGGCTCGGCATCATGAGCGAGGGCGAGCGGCCGCAAGGGACCGGGCCGGTCCTGGTCAAAGGTTGAGCTTCCGCCGCCGGCCGATCCGGCGGCAAACCCTTGCGCGGCCATCACGGCGCTGGGCTTTTCCCCAGATTGCGCGCGATCGGCCCCCTGTATTGCGGCGGGGCCGATTCATACTTATTCAGTGAGCTATGAAGGCGCGCGTCACTGTTACGCTCAAGCCCGGTATTCTCGATCCGCAAGGCAAGGCCATCGAGGGTGCGCTGCGCTCGCTTGGCGTCGGCGGGGTGACCAGCGTGCGGCAGGGCAAAGTCTTCGACATCGAAATCGAAGGCGCTGATCGCGCCGGCACCGAGGCGGCGCTCAAAAGCGCTGCCGAGAAGCTTTTGGCCAATACCGTGATCGAGAATTACCGGATCGAGATGCGCTGAGAATGGAAGCTTATCGGCTGCGATGAGATCGGCTGTCGTCGTCTTCCCCGGAATCAACCGCGAGCGCGACATGGCGCGCGCGCTGCGGCTGATCTCGGGGCGCGAGCCGGCCCTGGTCTGGCATGCCGACGCGTCGCTGCCGCCGGGTACCGATCTCGTGGTCCTTCCCGGCGGCTTCGCCTACGGCGATTACCTGCGCTGCGGCGCGATCGCCGCCCGCGCGCCGATTATGGACGCGGTGCGCGATTTCGCCGCCAAAGGCGGACTTGTACTGGCGATATGCAACGGCTTCCAGATCGCCTGCGAAGCGGGATTGTTGCCGGGCGTATTAATGCGCAATGCCCAGCTTCGCTTCATCTGCCGCGACGTTTATTTGCGGGTCGAACGCTCCGACACGCCGTTCACCCGCGGCTATAATGCCGGGCAGGTGATCCGGGTCCCGGTGGCGCACGGCGAAGGAAATTACATCGCCGACGGCGAGACCATCGCGCGGCTCGAGGGCGAGGGCAGGGTGCTGTTCCGCTATTCGTCGCCCGACGGCATGATCGATCCGAACTGGAATCACAACGGCGCGATGAACGGCATCGCCGGTATCATCAACGAGCGCGGGAATGTGTTTGGGATGATGCCGCATCCGGAAAATCACGTCGAAGCCGCAATGGGCCGGACCGACGGCCGTGGCCTGTTCGCGGGGCTGGTCGATCATTTCAAGGTAGCGGCGTGACGCGCTCGCCCAATCCGACACCGCTGTGATCTCCAACGAGCCAACCATTACCCCCGAATTGATCGCCGAGCATGGGCTCAAGCCGGAGGAATACGAGCGCATTCTGAAGCTTCTCGGCCGTGCGCCAAGCTTCACCGAGCTTGGAATTTTCTCCGCGATGTGGAACGAACACTGCTCGTACAAATCGTCGAAAATTCATCTGCGCACGCTGCCGACCAAGGCGCCATGGGTGATCCAGGGACCTGGCGAGAACGCTGGCGTCATCGATGTCGGCGACGGGCTTGCGGTCGTGTTCAAGATGGAGAGCCATAACCATCCAAGCTATATCGAGCCTTACCAGGGCGCCGCGACCGGCGTCGGCGGTATTTTGCGCGACGTCTTTACCATGGGCGCGCGGCCGATCGCCTGCCTCAATGCACTGTCGTTCGGCGATCCCAAACATCCAAAGACGCGTGCACTGGTAGCCGGCGTTGTTGCCGGCATCGGCGGCTATGGCAATTCGTTCGGTGTGCCGACGGTTGGCGGCGAAATACGTTTTGATCGGCGCTATGACGGCAATTGCCTGGTCAATGCCATGGCGGTCGGTCTCGCCGAGACCGACAAGATCTTCTACGCCAAGGCAACCGGTGTCGGCATGCCGATCGTCTATCTCGGCTCGAAGACCGGCCGCGATGGCATTCACGGCGCCACTATGGCATCGGCCGAATTCGGCGCCGATGCCGAAGAAAAACGGCCGACGGTTCAGGTCGGCGATCCGTTCTCGGAAAAGCTTTTGCTCGAAGCCTGCCTTGAAATCATGGCCAAAGGCTGCGTGATCGCCATTCAGGACATGGGCGCGGCGGGCCTGACCTGCTCGGCGGTCGAGATGGGCGCCAAAGGCGATCTCGGCGTCGCGCTCGATCTCGACAATGTACCGTGCCGCGAAGCCGGCATGAGCGCCTACGAAATGATGCTGTCGGAGAGCCAGGAGCGCATGCTCATGGTGCTCAGGCCGGACAAGGAGAAAGAGGCCGAGGCGATCTTCCGCAAATGGGGTCTCGATTTTGCCGTCGTCGGGGAGACCACACCGACCAAGCGCTTTGTCGTGCGCCACGCCGGCGCGGTCGTCGCCGACCTGCCGATCAAAGAGCTCGGCGATGAGGCACCGGTCTATCGTCGGCCTTTTGCCGAACGCCGCAACGAGCGCGAACTCGACGCCAGCTCCATCAAGCCGCATGTTGCCGTCGCTGATGCACTCGAAACATTGCTCGGCTTGCCGGATTTGTGCAGCAAACGGTGGGTATGGGAGCAATACGATCACGTCATCCTTGGCAATACCGTGCAGCGGCCGGGCGGCGATGCTGCGGTTATCCGGATCAATGACGGTCCCAAGGCGCTGGCGCTCACCGCTGACGTGACCCCGCGCTATTGCGAAGCCGACCCATTCGAAGGCGGCAAGCAGGCGGTCGCCGAAGCGTGGCGCAATCTCAGTGCGGTTGGCGCGCAGCCGCTGGCGCTCACCGACAATCTTAATTTCGGCAATCCCGAGCGGCCGGAGATCATGGGACAGTTCGTCGGCTGCGTACGCGGCATCGGCGAAGCCTGCCGTGCGCTCGATTTCCCCGTCGTCTCCGGCAATGTCTCGCTCTACAACGAGACCAACGGGCGCGCCATTCTGCCGACACCGACGATCGGCGGCGTCGGTCTGCTCGATCAATTTACTAAATCGATGACGATCGCCTTCAAGGGTGAGGATGAGACGATCTTTCTGATCGGCGAAACTCGCGGCTGGCTTGGGCGATCGGTGTATTTGCGCGACCTGTGCGGCCGGGAAGAGGGCGCTCCGCCGCCGGTGGATCTCGCCGCTGAGCGGCGCCATGGCGACCTCGTGCGTGCCTTGATACGGGATGGGTTGATTACGGCGGCGCACGATGTTTCCGACGGCGGTCTTCTTGTCGCGCTCGCGGAAATGGCGATCGCGTCCGGGATCGGCGCGGTATTGGAGCCGCCACCGGGCATCCTCGGCCACGCATTCTGGTTCGGCGAGGATCAGGCCCGTTACGCGATCACGACCAAACAGTCGCAGCGCGTGCTCGAGCGGGCGAAGGCGGCTGGCGTGCCGCTAGTCCCGCTCGGCACCACCGGCGGCACGCTACTCGCAGTTGCCGCAGAACGGCCGCTGCGGGTTGACGATCTTAAGCGCCGCTTTGAGGCTTGGTTGCCGGCCTACATGGCCGGTGCAACCTGAAGCCTATTGACTGAACCGCGCTAGCGCGTCGTAGCAGATCGGCGACAATTGCCGCGCATTCGCGGCGACCATCGCATCGGACGTCGAGCAGGCGAGGGTTTTCTTGCCGCAGCCTCTCTTTGCCGGCGATGTTCGTTCTGCTAGTTGAGGTGGACGTGGGTGGCGACTTAGTCCAGTGAGGAAGCGCGCATGCCTATGGCTGCGAGCGACATCGAGCGATTAATCCGTGCCCGGATACCGGATGCGGAGGTAACGATCCGGGATCTTGCCGGGGATGGCGACCACTACGCCGCGACGGTCATCGCCGAATCATTCCGCGGAAAGTCGCGCGTCCAGCAGCACCAGATCGTCTATGAAGCGCTGAAGGCGGAAATGGGCGGCAAACTGCACGCCCTGGCGCTGCAAACGGGTACGCCGGATCGGTAATCAAGACTCCGTCGGCCTTATTCCGATCGTTAAGGTGACGGGAACGCGATTGGAGCGCGATCGCGCGGCGTCCCGCCAAAATGGGTACAGTACCGCCATGAGCCTTGCGGGTGGGCTTTGCGCGCCAATTCGGCTACATATATGCCAAATGGATTCCGGCGCTGGCGAGTGCCGCGCGCCGCCAGGAAGGACAAGCGCAATGGGTATCGAGCAGTTCATTGATAACGAGATCAAGGCCAACGATGTCGTGCTGTTCATGAAGGGCACGCCGCAATTCCCGATGTGCGGCTTTTCGGGACAGCTCATACAGATTCTTGATTACCTGGGCGTCCCATATAAGGGTCTCAACGTGCTCGAGAACGAGGAACTCCGCAGCGGTATCAAATCCTATTCCAATTGGCCGACGATCCCGCAACTTTACGTGAAGGGTGAGTTTGTCGGCGGCTGCGACATCGTGCGTGAGATGTTCCAGGCGGGCGAGCTGCAGTCCTTGCTGAAGGACAAAGGCATTCCGGTAAAGGAGAATACGGCCGCCTAGCGGCGGCTACCGGTTGCGCCAACGCGCAACAGCGGCGGTTATCGCATTCGATTAGCGAGCAGAACGATCAAGGCCAGCACCAGCGCTAGGCCCACCAGGCTTTGCGCGGGAATGCCCGCGGCAAATTTCAAGACGTTGTTGGCGACCCCAGAGACGAATACGCCGGACGAATCCGGCCCGAGGATCAAATAAATCAAAACGACGGAGACGACCGTCAGAAAGCCAATTTCAACAAAGACCCAAAGATATTGTTTGGCCTTCAGCAGATAATCCAGCATAGCACGCCCTCATAGAGCGATTCCTGAGATCAGAATCGCCCTAGCCCGCGATCATGCTTTTGCGGCGCCGGGTGGAGAGCTTCTCCACCCGAACACCGTGCGGATTTCTCGCGTTGCCGCGCAGCCCGAATGCTGCTTCAGGCCACTTTTCGTCCCGAAAACAGCCAAAGAATCACGCCAAGCGTGATCAGTCCCACGAGTCCGGCGTCGCCCAAACCCTTCACCAACGCCATGATGTTGTTGGTGACATTGCCAAAGAACGGCAAGTTTGCGCCGACCAGAAGCGCCGCGACGATCGCCAGCGCCAGCAGCATCAGCCCAATTTCGGTTAGCGACCCGATCCACCCCTTGATTCTTTGTAACGCGTCCATGTGCGTTCTCCCTTGCAATCCGTTAGGAAGCCCCAGCCGTTACGCACGCTACGCACGCGAAGTTGCGACAATTTGCGCCATCACCGTAGCTAAAATAGGCAGCTTTTCAAGCATGACCCGAAAAGTTCGGCGTGCGCACGCGCGATTCGCTCGCATTTACCGGCATATCGAGGCAAAGCGCCTGGGGATAAGTACGGCGCGACTCGGTGAAGGAGATTCGGCGAAGGAGGCGAATCCGCGTGCGATCGTTCCGCAGCTCGCGCTAGCGCGAGTAATATTCCACGACGAGGTGCGGCTCCATCATTACTGGATAGGGAACCTCGCCAAACGCCGGGATGCGGCTGAGTTTTGCGGTCATCTTCGAGTGATCGATCTCGATATAATCAGGCACGTCGCGTTCGGCCAGCGCGTTCGCCTCGACGACGAGCGCAAGCTCCTTCGATTTTTCCTTGACCTCTATGACATCACCGACTTTGACACGGAAGCTTGCAATGGTGACGCGCTTTCCGTTCACCCTGATGTGGCCGTGACTGATGAACTGCCGGGCGGCGAAAACGGTGGGAACGAACTTCGCACGATAAATGACAGTATCGAGCCGGCGTTCCAAAAGCCCGATCATGTGTGCGCCGGTGTCTCCCTTCAGCCGCCGCGCTTCATCATAGATGCCGCGAAAGTGCCGTTCCGACATATTGGCGTAATAGCCCTTCAGCTTCTGCTTAGCGCGCAATTGCACGCCGTAGTCGGACAGCTTGCCTTTGCGACGCTGACCGTGCTGGCCGGGCCCGTATTCGCGTTTGTTGATTGGTGACTTCGGCCGGCCCCAGATGTTTTGGCCCATCCGCCGGTCGATCTTGTACTTCGCCTCATGGCGCTTGGTCATCGCGTCCTCGCTGTTTGTGCCAAATCCAGCGCGATCTTCTCCAAAGAGACGATCTTCCTTAGGAGCCGCGCCGGGTGCTGAGGATCGCGCCCTCCTCTGTCCAGGGTCATCGCCCGGAACCGACAGGTTTGGCGCCGAAGCGCCGGCTCCAAACCACGGGTCGCGAAACACCGCGCGGGCCCATCAGGCCCGCGAAGTGCCGGGTTTCTAAGGCGAAAGCCGCGCCCTGTCAAACCGACTTGGCTACGGCGTGATCGAGTAAACCCGCTGATCCGCTCGCACGCCAAAGCGCGCGAGAATCGCCGCCGGCGCGGTGCCCGAGGTAAAGATCGCGTGCGTCGTACCGTTCGTCGCAACGGCGGCCACGCCCTCGAGAAGATGCGCGACCCGGCGCGCGATCGCCGGCGCGGGATCGATGAAGTTGACCGGCCACGGCGCAATTTGCTCCAGACGGGGGATCAACAACGGATAGTGCGTGCAGGCAAGCACCACCGTGTCGGTGCGGTGGCCGTCGTCGCGAAAGCAGGGGCCGATCTCCGCCAGCAGGGCTGCGTCGCTGACCGGCTGACCATGCAGCTCCGCTTCCGCGTAAGCGGCAAGTTGTTTGGCGCCTATCAGATCGACGTCGCAGCCCTGACCGTGGTCGCGAATGAGCGCGCGCGTGTATTCGCGTTTAACCGTTGCTTCGGTGCCGAGCACGGCAACGCGTCGCGTCCGCGAGGCGGTGCAGGCAGGCTTGATCGCGGGCACGGTGCCAACGAACGGGACGGTAAATTGTTTGCGCAGTTCGGGCAGCGCGATGGTCGAGGCGGTGTTGCAGGCAATCACGGCGAGATCAGGCTTGTGGACTGCAATCGCTTCGTCGAGAAGCGCAACGAGCCGTGCGATCAGAGCTGGTTCCGCCAGCGCGCCGTACGGAAACGCGGCGTCATCGGCAAGATAAACAAAATTGGCGTCGGGACGCACGGCGGCAATCTCGCGATAAACGGTGAGGCCGCCTAGGCCCGAATCAAACACCAGGATCGTCGGACGTGCCCCCATCGGCTCCCGCTCAGGCCCGGCCGAAAACACGGCGGAAAATGGTGTCGACATGCGCGAAGTGGAAATTGAGATCGAATTTATCGGCAAGCTCTGTTTCACTGAGATGGTTGCGCACGTCTTCGTCGGCTTTGAGGAGCGCGAGAAGATCGCCTTCGCCCGCCCATACTTTCATGGCGTTGCGCTGCACCAGGCGATACGCGTCTTCCCGGGTCACGCCCTTTTGCGTGAGCGCCAGCAGCACGCGCTGCGAATGGACAAGCCCGCCCAGTCGGTCGAGATTCTTCTGCATATTTTCGGGATAGACGATGAGCTTGTCGACGACGCCGGCGAGCCGCGCGAGGGTGAAATCGAGCGTGACGGTGGCGTCCGGTCCGATCATGCGCTCCACCGACGAATGCGAAATGTCGCGCTCATGCCATAACGTGACGTTTTCCAGAGCCGGCACCACATAGGCGCGCACCATGCGCGCAAGACCAACCACGTTCTCCGACAAGACCGGATTGCGCTTGTGCGGCATGGCCGAGGAGCCCTTTTGGCCTTCGGAGAAAAATTCCTCGGCTTCCAGGACTTCGGTGCGCTGCAAGTGACGGATTTCGGTCGCCAATCGTTCGCAGGACGCGGCAACCACTCCAAGCGTCGCAAAATACATCGCATGCCGGTCGCGCGGGATGATCTGTGTTGAGATCGGCTCGACCGCGAGGCCCATTTTTTCCGCGACATAAGCTTCGACGCGCGGGTCGACCTGCGCGAACGTGCCGACCGCGCCGGAGATGGCGGCGGTCGCCACTTCGGTGCGCGCCGATTCCAGACGTTTGCGTGCGCGCGCGAATTCCGCGAAAGCGAACGCAAGCTTGAGACCGAATGTGGTCGGCTCGGCGTGAATGCCATGCGAACGGCCGATGGTCGGCGTTAATTTATGTTCCCGCGCGCGGCGTTCGAGTGCAGCTAAAAGTGCATCAACATCGGCGAGCAGCAGATCGGCCGCGCGTACCAGTTGAACGTTAAAGCACGTATCCAGGATGTCGGAGGACGTCATGCCCTGGTGGACGAAGCGCGCTTGCGGCCCCACGATCTCGGCGAGGTGAGTGAGAAAAGCAACGACGTCGTGCTTGACCTCGCGTTCGATCGCGTCGATGCGCGCGATATCGAACTTGGCAGCATTGCCCTTGTCCCAGATCGTCTTTGCGGCCTGTTTCGGGATCAGTCCGAGCTCGGCCATGGCGTCGGCGGCGTGGGCTTCGATCTCGAACCAGATGCGAAACCGCGTCTCCGGCGACCAGATCGCTGCCATCTGTGGACGCGTGTAGCGAGCGATGGTCACGCCGCCTCACCACGGATCAGTGCCGCGGCATTGCGGATCGCGGCGATATTGACGCGATAAGATTCCGGACTGCGATCCTTGAACACCGCTGAGCCGGCGACGAAAACATTGGCGCCGGCCCGCGCTGCCTCGGGCGCGATTTCAGCGGTAATCCCACCGTCGATCTCGATATCGATTGGCCGTGCACCGATGAGCGCGCGCACATTGCGGAGCTTGCCGAGCGCGTCGGGAATAAACTTCTGGCCGCCGAAGCCCGGATTGACCGACATCACTAGGATGAGATCGACAAGATCAATGACGTGTTCGATTGAAGTTTCCGGCGTGCCTGGATTCATGGTCACGCCGACCTTTTTGCCGAGCGCGCGAATCGCCTGGAGCGAACGATGGATGTGCGGCCCGGCCTCGACGTGCACCGTAATGATGTCGGCCCCGGCCTTGGCGAAGGCTTCGAGGTAAGGATCACACGGCGCGATCATCAGATGGACGTCGAGCGTCTTTTTGGTGTGCGGACGGATCGCGCGAACGATGTCGGGTCCGATGGAAATGTTGGGGACAAAATGGCCATCCATGACATCGACATGGATCCAATCGGCGCCGGCGGCGTCGACCGCGCGCACTTCCTCGCCGAGTTTTGCAAAATCGGCGGCTAGGATCGACGGCGCGATGACGAGCGGACGGGGCATGGGATTCTCCCAAGCTTATGCGTTCGCGTAACACGCCATGCCCGGCCGAGCAACGCGTCGGATGCTTGGCAGACCGCCATTTGCGACCCTTGCCGGCTCGACCGAGGCTGCGGCAAGGTTTTCGGAAAGCAGCGGAGGTTCCGTGGCGCGCACCGATGTCATTGTCCTTGGGGCCGGGATCGTCGGCACCTCGATTGCCGTTCACCTCGCCAAGCGCGGTTTGGCTGTTGCGCTGATCGACCGCGGCGGGGCGGGGGAGGGGACCTCCTATGGCAATGCGGGCGTGATCGAGGGCAATACTGTTTTCCCTCCGGCATTTCCGTCGGATTGGGGGGAACGCCTGCGGGTCATCCTCAAGCGCTCGCCGCAGGCCAACTATCATTTCTCGTTTCTGCCGAAGATCGCGCCTTGGCTGGCGGCATTCTACGTGGCTTCGCAGCCCTTTCGGCTCATTGAAACGGCTCGGCTGATGCGTCCACTCATGGCGCGCGCGGTCGCCGAGCACGAGGCGCTGAGCGGCGAGGCCGGCGCGGAGCGATATTTCCGCCGCACCGGCTGGCTCAAGCTCTATCGGAGCGAGCGTGGATTCGCGGCGCAGCGGCGAGAGCTCCAACTGGCCAAAGATTTCGGCATCGCCAACGTGCCGCTCGACCTTGACGGAGCGCGTGCGCTCGAGCCCTCCCTCGCACCGGTGTTCCGCCATGCCGTGCACTGGACCGGGGCTGTCAGTGTGAGCAACCCGCTGGCGGTGACGCGCGCTTATGCGGCGCGCTTCACCGCGCTTGGCGGGCTCAGCTTCTCCGGCGACGCCCGTTCACTGCGTCGGGTCGATGCGCGCTGGAGAGTGGATACGACCATCGGTCCGATCGACGCCGGCGATGCTGTCGTGGCGCTGGGGCCATGGGCGCCGGACCTGCTCGATCCGCTTGGCGTCAAACTGCCGCTCGCGGTCAAACGCGGCTATCATCGCCATTTCCGGCCCAGCGGTAATGCCGCGCTGAGCCGGCCGGTGCTCGACGCAGAAAACGGCTACTGCATTACGCCGATGGAGCAGGGCATCCGCATCACCACGGGTGCGGAATTTGCGCCGCGCGACGCGCCGCCAACACCGGTGCAGTTCGATCGCTTGCTGCCGGCGGCGCGGAATTTGCTTGCGCTCGGCGAGCCGGTCGAGGCGCAGGCCTGGATGGGCGCGCGTCCCTGTTTTGCCGACTCCCGCCCGGTCATCGGGCGCGCACCAGGACAGCGCGGCCTCTGGCTCGCCTACGGCCACGGTCATTGGGGCTTGACGCTTGGTCCGGCCACCGGCCGGCTCATTGCCGAGATGATAACGGACGCGATGCCGTTCTGCGATCCGGCGCCCTACGGCGCGGAACGCTTTACTCGTTGATCGTTTTGACGACGCTCGATTCCGGACGCGTATTGTTGCTGGTCGAATATTTGTCCTGCGCTCTGACCATGTCGTCATATTTCGGCAGCGTGGTGATCGAATCCTTCGGCACCATGTGCACGATTTTATAGCCGCCGGCCTTGAGCTGACGCAGCAGTTCGGGCAGTGCCTCCGCCGTGTTGTGCTGGAAATCGTGCATTAGCAAGATGCCCTTGCCGTTTTTGGCGAGCTTTGTCATCGCCGACTTGATGACGTCATCCGGTTTGCGCAGCTTGAAATCGAACGTGTCGATGTCGGTCGAGAAGATGGCGATGTTGCGCGTGCCCAAATAAGCCATCAATTCAGGCGGCTGCTGCAGATCGGGAAAGCGGAAGAACGGTGCGGTCGGTCCCCCGACGGCCATGTGCACCGCGCTCACGCCCATCTCGATCTCTTGCTTGGCGAGTTCGATGTCTTTGGCATAGGGGTTCTTGGCGAGATCCTTGTGCGACCAGGTGTGATTGCCGACGGTCATTCCGGCCGCGGCGACTTCCCGGGATAAATCAGGCCGCCAGGAGGCGTGTTCGCCGATCTCGAAGAAGGTCGCTTTGATGCAATTGTCTTTGAGCGCCTTCAAAACCATCGGCGTGTTGTCGGGCCAAGGGCCGTCGTCGAAGGTCAGCACGACTTCTTTGTCGCGCAGGAAGTCGTATTGTTTGAAGTGCTCGGTCCCGAATGCCGGACCGCCGGTCGTGTCGATTTCGACGACGCGCGAGAGACCGATTGCGTTGGGATTATCGCAAGCCGGAATGGCTTTGGCGGCCGGAGGGGTCGGCACGGGCGCTGACGCTGCCGGTGCAGCCGGCGCTGCCGCTGTGTTCTGAGCAAGTGACGTTGGCGCGGGCGCATTCGGCTGAGCGGCGGAAGTCGTTTGCTCAACCTGAACTACAGGCGTGGTTGGCCGAGCCGCTTGCGTCGCAACAGGTTGGCTCGCTGGCGCCGCGTTGTTGCTTTGCCCGGGCGAGATCACGTGGACGGCAAGTGCGATGAGGGACTCGGGTCCGGCAGCGCGCTGCGCCGCGACAACGCCAAACGCTGCAAGTCCCAATGTCATTAAAGCCGCGAAGACAATCACCACGACGCGCATCGCGCCCTCCGCTGTGTTCTTGTCAAACTTGCTTAAAGTGAAGGCGCAATTGGGCAGCAAGTCAATAAAAACCGCGCGCCAATAGTTGAAAGTTGGCTTTGTGGTTTCTACGGCGGATAAGCGGGTAATTTGCTGTTTTTGGCCGATAAGATTGTCGGTCAACGGCCGAATTTATCTTTCCAACTTGGCAGCGGGTCTCCTGGGAGAGCTTCTGCCGCAAAAACGCCACGAGCGATCGCGCGCGTCACCACATTGGCGGCGAGAGTTCCAAGCTGTGTCAGAGCGAATACCGGGTCGGCCAGCGGCCTGCGTCCAGTCGCCGCCGCGAACAGGGTGTCGCCGTCAAGCGGGCTGTGCACCGGATAGATCGCTCGCGACATGCCGGTTTGCGCCATAACCGCAACGCGATTGGCCTGCGCCTTGGTCAAAATCGCGTCGGTCGCCACCACGACCAGCGTCGTATTTGCGCCGGGCACGCCCTTGATGACGGGTTCGAGCATTTGCGGCGAAACGTGCGCCGGCAACCCGCGTCCGCCGAATTCACGGTCGATTTCGAATGGGGCCGCCCAGAACCACGGCCCGCCGCCGATCACCACGCTGCCGACGGCATTTACGGCAGCGAGAGCGCCGACCGTTATCCCGTCCGTCGTCTGTGCGGACGCCGAGCCGAGCCCGCCCTTGTAGTTCACCGTCGTCGCGCCGGTTCCGGCGCCAAAACTGCCAAGCGCAAAATCGAGCGCGGCATTGGCCGCGGCGGCATAGCCAAATTCGCGATAGGGCGGAAATCGTCCCCAATTCTTGTTGCCGCCGCTTAGCAGATCGAACAACACGGCGCCGGGTACGATGGGGACGCGCGCCGGACCAATGGCGAAGCCACGGCCCTGTTCGCGCAACCAGGCCTGCACGCCCGACGCGGCATCGAGCCCAAAAGCCGAGCCGCCGGACACCACGATGGCGTCGATGCCGGGGACGGTCTGCGCCGGGTTGAGGAGTTCGGTTTCGCGCGTGCCGGGACCACCGCCGCGCACATCGACCGAAGCGACGACCGGTTCGTCGAAAATGACCACGGTCGTGCCGGAGCCGAGGCCAAGGTCCTCGGCATGACCGACCTTAAGCCCGGCGACATCGGTGATCAGATTGCGCAAAACCAAATCCTCACAAATTGGGTGAAGCGGAGTGGATTTTAACGGGCAGGTCAATCGTTTAGATCATTAATGTAAACTGCAATTGAGCAATCTGTGCACCGAATTCACAACTTCGCGGGTCGGGCAAGCCGCGCTTGCGCGGCGAGGGGGCGCCGGGCATGTGTGGCCGGTAGCTTGGGAGTGCGGCTTTGCCGAATGTGACAATCCTCGCTGCGCTGGTTGCCGGCATGCTGAGCTTTTTATCGCCCTGCGTCCTGCCGCTGGTGCCGCCGTACCTTGTGTACCTGACCGGCGCGTCGCTGGAGCGCTTCGCCGATGCGCAATCCGAGCCGCGGGTGCGGTGGGAGACGCTCGCTGCTGCGGCGCTGTTCGTACTCGGCTTTGCGACCGTGTTCGTCGCGCTCGGCGCCGGCGCCAGTGCGATCGGGGCGCTGTTGCGCGTCTATTCCGGTCAGCTCGCTGTGGTCGCCGGCCTCGCCATCATAGCGATGGGTTTGCACTTTCTCGGCGTGACGCCGATTGCCTGGTTGAAGCGCGAAAAGCGGGTCGCGATCGCGAAGCCGGTCGGCTTGTGGGGCGCCTACCTTATGGGGCTTGCCTTCGCCTTCGGCTGGACCCCATGCATTGGACCGATCCTCGCCGCGGTTCTCGCTCTGGCGGCGGCTGAGACGACGGTGCTCAAGGGTGTCGGTCTGCTCGCGGTCTATTCGCTCGGCCTTGGCATTCCGTTTGTCGTTGCGGCATTGGCGGCGGAGCCATTCGCCGCGTTCCTCGCCCAATTTCGCGCGCATCTCGGCCTGGTTGAAAAAGCGATGGGTGGGCTCTTGGTGCTCACCGGCATTGCCTTTCTTACCGGCGCGATCAGCGAAGTGAGCTACTGGCTCTTGGACACTTTCCCGATGCTGGGCAAAATCGGCTAGGCGTTCTCTGGAATTGCAAAATCGCGCTTCTTCGCAAAAAAAAGCCCGCCTGGAGGCGGGCTTTTTCTTCGATCCAGCAGGGCAGCCTACATGCTGCATCCTGAAGCGGGACACTCGACGTAGCTGATTTTGCCGGTTGGATCCTTTTTCCAGATGTACATCACATAATCGAGCTTGGTGATGTCACCTTTCTTGTCATAGGCCATATCGCCGAGGACGGTGGAGAAATGCATGCCCGAATGCATTTGCTCGGCGACTTTCTTCGGATCGGTCGACTTCGCCGCTTCCGCCGCCTGCTTGATGATCTGCACGCCGGCATAGCTGTAGAGCGTGTAAGCCTCCGGCTCGAAACCCTTCTTGCGGAATTCCGCGACGACTGCTTTGGCTTCCGGCCGGTTGCGCGGGTCGGGACCATAGGTCATCAACGTTCCCTCGACGCCAGGACCGCCGACGGTTGCGAATTCGTCCGACGTGATACCATCGCCGCCCATCAGCGGCGCCTTGACGCCTTGGTCGCGCATTTGCCGCACGATCAACCCGCCCTCGGTGTAGAGTCCGCCGAAATAGACAAGATCAGGAGCCGCTTGCTTGATCTTAGAGGTCAGCGCCGAGTAATCCTTGTCGCCGGTATTGATCCCTTCGTACAGCACTTCCTTCATGCCGCCGGCTTGAATCGTCTTTAGCGTTTCGTCGGCAAGTCCCTTGCCGTAGGTGGTCTTGTCATGGACGAAGGCGATCTTCTTGCCTTTGAAATGCGCGAGGATGTAGCCGCCCGCCACTTTGCCTTGTTGGTCATCGCGTCCGCAGGTGCGGAAGATGTTCCACATATTGCGCTCGGTGACCTTCGGATTGGTCGATGCCGGCGTGATCTCGAGGATGCCGTTCTCCTGATAGATTTCCGAAGCGGGGATGGTCACGCCAGAATTGTAGTGGCCGATAACGAATTTCACCCCGTCGGCGGAAAAATTATTGGCGACCGAAACGCCCTGTTTCGGATCGGAGACGTCATCGCCGAACTCGACGCTCAGCTTATTGCCAAGAATGCCGCCGGCGGCGTTGATATCGGCGGCCGCTTGTTCGACTCCGTTTTTCATTTGCGCGCCGGTCGCGGCATTCGGACCCGTGATTGGGCCGCCGACCCCGAATTTCACTTGCGCGCTGGCGGTTTCTGCGAGCGCGAACGCGAAGCCCAGCGCGACGCCGAGTGTGGCGATCCTTCTCATCTTTGACTCCCCATAAACGAGTGACAGTCGGCAGGTCCAACCTTGCCGCAATGTTATGTCAACGTGGCGTGCGGCGCCAGCGCAGCGGACCGTCCGGCGCGTTGATCCAGGGATACTGAGCGACCATCCGGCGGGCCCGCGCGGCCTGAAATCCAGCAAAGCCGAATGCCATGCAGACCAGGGTGTCCATTGCATAATAATGGATGGACAGCAGGGTGCCCTCGAACAACGCGAAATGAATGAAACGCACCGCGGCCCCCAGCATCAGCATGTAAACGAGAACCTGCCACCAGGGTCGCCAGGTCAGGGCCACCGCGCGGCCGGCCAGTGCCGCCGCACCGCCGCCAAGAACGACGGTGACCAGAAGGAATACGCCAAGTGAATCTTCCTCGTACAACAATCCGGGGATGAAGCTGAGCAAGCTCACCGTTATTCCACCTGCTGGCGGCCGCCCTCGAGATAGGCGGTTTTGACTTCCGGCCGGTCAAGGAGTTCGCGGCCGGTGCCGGTCAGGGTGACGAGTCCATTGACCATAACATAGCCGCGGTGCGCGAGCTTGAGCGCATGGAACGCGTTCTGCTCGACCAGAAACACGGTGAGACCGTGCTCGGCATTGAGCGTTTTGATCGCATCGAAAATCTGCCGGACAATCAGCGGCGCCAGGCCGAGCGAAGGTTCGTCCAGCAGAAGCAATCGCGGCCGGCTCATGAGCGCCCGCGCGATCGCCAGCATTTGCTGTTCGCCACCCGAAAGCGTGCCGCCGCGCTGATGCAGACGCTGGCGCAGACGCGGGAACAGCGCAACCACGCGTTCGAGGTCGCGGTCGAACTCGGCCGGCTCGGCGACCAGCGCGCCCATCTGCAGATTCTCCAACACCGTCATGCGCGGGAAGATCCGGCGCCCTTCGGGCGCCTGCGCCAATTTGAGCCGGGCGATTTCGTGGGTCGGCAGGCGGGTGATATCGCGACCGGCGAACAGGATCTGGCCGTCGCGCGCGCGTGGATTGCCGCAAACCGTCATCATCAATGTAGATTTGCCGGCGCCATTGGCGCCGATCAGCGCGATGATCTCACCGTCATTGACGTCGATGTCCACGCCCTTGAGCGCCTTGACGTGACCGTAATAGGCGGTCACCCCGCGCACTGAGAGGAGCGGTGAGCTCATAGCCCGACCTCGGCTTCGACACGCGCCACTTCTTCGTCGCCGACGCCAAGATATGCGCCGATCACTTTGGGATCATTGCGGACCGCTTCGGGCGCGCCGTCGGCGATCTTGACGCCATAGTCGAGCACGACGACATGGTCGGAAATGTTCATGACTACGGACATGTCGTGCTCGATCAAGAGCATCGATATGGCGCATTCATCGCGGATGATGAGTAAGAGCTCGTTGAGTTCGGCGCTCTCGCGGGGATTTAATCCGGCGGCCGGCTCGTCGAGGCACAGCAGCACCGGATCCGTGCACATGGCGCGGGCAATTTCGAGCCGCCGCTGCGCGCCGTAGGGCAATTCGCCGGCCGGATCATCGGCCCGATCGAGGAGACTGAAGCGCTCGAGCCAGTGCCGTGCTTTGTCGAGCGCCGCGCGCTCGGCGGCGCCATAAGGCGGCAGGCCGAGAAGTCCGAGCACGGTATAGCCGGACGCGAGCATCAGCGGGTTGTGCTGCGCGACCAGCAAATTCTCCAGCACCGTCATCCCGGCGAACAACCGGATGTTTTGGAATGTTCGCGCCACGCGCGCTTGCTGCGCAACGAGGTAGTCCGGCATGCGCTCCAATAGAAACAGAGCGCCCTCCGGCCGCGCCACACCGCGCTGGCCGCTGTCGGTCAGCGCTTCGAGCGCCTGCCACACCGCGGGATCGCCGCGCTGGAGCGCAAGCCGGCCCTCAGTCGGCCGGTAGAAACCGGTAATGCAGTTGAACACGGTCGTCTTGCCGGCGCCGTTCGGCCCGATCAGTGCGGTGATCGTGCCGCGCTGTACTTCGAAACTGAGATCGTCCACGGCGACGAGACCGCCGAAACGCATTGTCAGATGCTCGACCCGCAGCACGGTGGAGCCGTCGCGCGTCGTCAACCGCGTCCCTCCGTGACCAGATCGACCGAGATATCCCGACGCGTCTTGAGAAACACCGAGGGCGCGCGCGTGGCAATCAACCCGCGTGGCCGCCAGCGCATGATCGCGACCATCGCCAGGCCGAACAGCAGCATGCGGTACTGCGTCGGATCGAACGTGGGGCCGAAGATCTGCTTGAGAAAGGTGAGCTGGCGCATGATTTCGGTACCGCCGATCATGACCACGGCGGCAATGGCAACTCCGATCTGGCTGCCCATCCCGCCCAGTACCACGATCGAGAGGATCGTCGCCGATTCAAGGAAAGTGAAGGATTCCGGCGAGATGAAACCCTGCCGCGCAGCAAAGAATGAGCCGGCAAAGCCGGCGAACATCGCGCCCATGGCAAAGGCTGTCAGTTTGGTATTGGTAGTATTGATGCCGAGCGAGCGGCAGGCGATCTCGTCCTCGCGTAAGGCTTCCCAGGCACGGCCGATAGGTAGTCGGCGCAGCCGCACGTTGAAGAAGCAGGTCACCAGTGCCAGCGCCAGGATCACGTAATAGAGAAAAAGAACGCGATAGAGCGGCGAGAATTCGAGGCCGAATACCGCGGCAAAGCCGTTATCGTCGGCATTGAAGGGAATGCCGAACAAGGTTGGGCGAGGGATGGACCCGATTCCCGCATAGCCGTTGGTCAGCGACACCCAATTGATCAAGATGAGGCGGATGATCTCGCCGAAGGCGAGCGTGACAATGGCGAGATAATCGCCGCGCAGCCGCAGCACCGGGAAGCCGAGCAGGACCCCCCAGAACGATGCCAGCGTTCCGGCAAGCGGCAACAGAATCCAGAATGACAGGCCGAAGGTTTTTGCCAGCAGCGCATAGGAATAAGCGCCAACTGCGTAAAAAGCGACATAGCCAAGATCGAGGAGCCCGGCGAGGCCGACCACGATATTGAGCCCCCAACCGAGCATCACATAGATCAGAATCTGTATGCCGAAATTGTCGATCCAGCGTACCGCGCCGCCAAATCCGACCCCGAGCACCACCAGCAGCGGATAGACGATCACGAAGGCGACGGCGAAAGGGATGAACCAGTTACGCAGAATGTTGGCACCGGTTGCCGAGGCCCGTTGCGGCAAGCGCAGCGCGCCGCGCTCGAGCCGCGGGGCAACAATCAGCGCATAGACAAAATGGACAGCGGCGATGCTACCGACCAACGTAAACAACAGCGGCCAGCGCGTTGTAATGACTAGCACATCGCGGATGTCGGTGGTGGTTTGAAAACCGACGAGCGGCAGAAATACTCCAAGCGCAATCAGTGTAGTCAACGCAGTGTCACGCAGCGCTTCGCCCAAACGCGCGCGGATCCTTGCGCCTGCCACCTGCGCAGCCCCCATCTCAGACCTTCTCGACATCCGGCCGGCCCAACAGCCCCTGCGGCAGGAAAATCAAAGTGATTGCCAGCACGGAGAAAGCGGCGACATCCTTGTAGTCGATCGAGAAATAAGCCGACCACAGCGTTTCAATGAGGCCAATGAGAAGACCGCCTACGACTGCGCCCGGCAGCGAGCCGATACCGCCAAGCACCGCCGCCGTGAAGGCCTTCACGCCAGGCACAAAGCCGTCGGAAAAGCTGACCACGCCGTAATACATCAGGTACATGGTGCCGGCGACCGCGGCCAAGGCGGCGGCGATGACGAAAGTCGCGGCAATTGTGCGGTCGACGTCGACGCCGACCAAAGCCGCCATTTTCTGGTCCTGCTCGCAGGCGCGCTGCGCGCGCCCGAGCCGAGTGCGCGCCACCAGATACCAAAAAGCCAGCAGCAGGACGGCGGTGATGCCCCAGATGATGAGTTGTTTGTAGGACAACGTGACGGGAAAATCGTTACTGTTGGACAATATGAATTCGCCCTGCACCAGCGGCGGAATGGATTTGTTGCGCGGTCCCTGGGTCACCTGCACGAAATTCGAAAGCGTGATCGACATGCCGATCGCCGAGATCAGCGGCGCCAGGCGGAACGAGCCGCGTAATGGGCGGTAGGCCACGCGCTCGATCACCCAATTGATCAGCGAGGTGAACAGCATGGCCACGACGAGCACGATAAAGAGCGCCAACGCCACCGAAACAATGCCCAGCCACGAGGTGAGGATCAGGAGTGCGATCAACGCGATAAAGGCAGAGACCATGAACACGTCGCCATGGGCGAAGTTCACCATGCCGATGATGCCAAAGACCATCGTGTAGCCGATCGCGATCAGGCCGTAGATCGAACCAAGCGTGATGCCGTTGATGAGCTGCTGGGCGAAATAGTCCATGCGCGAAAGCCTTTGTTGGACCCTTAGAATTCTTAACAGCGGTCGCTTGGAGCGGCAACGCCGCGGGCGTGCCGGTGAGGGGCGGCGCAACTCGGCAGTCCCCACTTGTGCAATAATCAGGCCGGAGACGGATCACTTGTCCACTCGGCGGGGCCGGGCTAGGCGTGACTAGACATAAGGAGAGACCCTCATGAAACGGGTCAAAAGCGAGGACGCCATCGGCGCCAAGGGCCGGCCGTTCACCGGCGCCGAATATCTCGAGAGCTTGCGTGACGGCCGCGAAGTCTACGTTTACGGCGAGCGCGTCGCGGACGTCACCGCGCATCCGGCCTTTCGCAACGCTGCGCGTTCGATCGCGCGGCTTTACGACGCGCTCCACGACGAAAAGTCCAAAGATCTGCTCACCTGCGAGACCGATACCGGCTCCGGTGGTTTCACGCACAGGTTTTTCCGCGCCGCGCGGTCACGCGACGAGTTGATCAAACAGCGCGACGCCATCGCCCATTGGGCGCGCATGTCCTATGGCTGGATGGGGCGCTCGCCCGATTACAAAGCCTCGCTGATGAATACTCTGGGCGCCAATTACGATTTCTACGGACGGTTCGCGGACAACGCCAAGGCCTGGTATCGGCGGGCGCAAGACAACGTGCTGTTCATGAACCACGCCATCGTCAATCCCCCGGTCGACCGCGCCAAGCCGGTCGATCAGGTCAAGGACGTTTTCATCACGATACAAAAGGATACTGACGCCGGCATCTACGTGTCGGGCGCCAAGGTGGTCGCCACATCCTCGGCGCTCACACACTATAATTTTCTCGGCCAGAATGCCGCGGTGCCGCTGCACGATACCGATCTTGCGGTGATGTTCATCGCGCCGATGAACGCGCCCGGCGTGAAACTTTTGTGCCGCACTTCCTATGAAATGATGGCGAGCGTGATGGGCACGCCGTTTGATTATCCGCTGTCGTCGCGCTTCGATGAAAACGACGCGATCTTCGTTTTCGATAACGTCTTCATTCCATGGGAAGACGTGTTGCTTTACCGCGATCTGGAACGATTGAAGATATTTTTTCCGCAATCGGGGTTCCTCGCCGGCTATCAGTTCCAGGGCTGCACGCGGCTTGCGGTGAAGCTCGACTTTCTGGTCGGCGTTCTCGCCAAGGCTCTGCGCGCGGCGGGCTCCGACGAATTTCGCGGCAATCAGGCCATGCTTGGCGAAGTCATTGCCTGGCGGAATCTGTTCTGGGCGCTGACCGATGCCATGGCGATGAATCCGACGCCGTGGGTGAACGGCGCCGTCCTGCCCAATCTGCAATCGGGATCCAGCTATCGCGTCTTCGCCGGCGACGCGTATGGACGGGTCAAAGAGATTGTCGATAAAATCGTCGCCTCGTCGCTGATCTGTCTGCCGTCTTCGGCCAAGGATTTCAAAAACCCGGCGATCGATCGCTATCTCGCCCGCTACGTGCGCGGCTCCTATGGCATCGATTACAAGGACCGCATCAAGGTGATGAAGCTCCTATGGGATGCGATCGGAACCGAATTCGGCGGCCGGCACGAATTGTATGAGCGCAACTACGCCGGCAACCATGAAGACATTCGCATCCAGGCGCTGTGGAATGCGCGCGCCTCGGGCACGCTCGAGCAAATGATGGCTTTGGCCGATCAATGCATGTCGGAATACGACGAGAATGGCTGGACCGATCCGGCTTGGCTCGACCCGGATGACGTCGCCTATTCCGGGCCGCCACAAAAGGCCAGGGCGGCGGAATAGACGGATGACGGATGCCACAGGACAGCGCACCAAAAGGTGCGTTTTGGTCTGTACTCTGACCTCTGATCTCCGATATCTGACATCTGAGCTCTGATAGAATGGCGAAATGAGCTGGATCGACCAGCGTCCCGATGACGCGATGGATGGGGCCTTCACGGCGGTGGGGCCTGGCCCGATTACGAGCGTGGAGCCGCTCGTATTCCGCGAGGCCATGAGCCGGCTCGGCGCCGCCGTGCACGTCGTCACTACGGCGGGAATTGCCGGAAAGACCGGTTTCACGGCGACTGCCGTATGCCCGGTCTCCGATCAGCCGGCGATGCTGCTCGTTTGCCTCAACCGGCGCAGCGTCAGCGCGCCGTTGCTCGCGCAAAACGGCGTCTTCTGCGTCAATACATTGGGAGCGGCGGAAGAGAAGCTTGCCGACCTCTTTGCCGGACGAAGTGGCGTCCACCGGCACGAGCGCTTTTCTGCGGGCGAGTGGATCACATTAAAGACCGGGGCTCCGGTTCTGGCGTCCGCGGTCGTCTCCTTCGATTGCCGCACCATCGAGACCAAAGCGATGGCCTCGCACAATGTGGTGTTTGGAGCGGTGGAAGCGGTGCGATTGGGCCAAAGCGGTCCGGCGCTGGTTTATCACGAACGCGGTTACAAGCGGGTTTGAGCGTAAGCGGTCGCGTCGGTGGCCCGAGCCGATGCGATCGAAGAAAGTTCTGGCGCTTTGCCAACGGCTTCCTGCAAAATCTTTTTCAGTTGTGCAAATCCTCGCGGCCGTTTGCGATGAAGCTTCTCCTTGGGCCTGATCGGCTTATGCTTGAGGCATGATTGGCGAGGTCCGCTCCGCGGCGCTACCGCTGTTCCATCTCTACGGCGATCCGCCGGACGATCAGGCGTTCGACTTCATTCACATCGAGCGGATTGCATCGCGTGCGGCGATCCACGAATGGACGATTCGCGCCCATCGCCATCGCAATCTGTTTCAGATCCTGCTGATCGAGCGAGGTGGCGGCGACATGAGCTTCGATGCGGCGAAGCTCGCGTTCGCCGCGCCCGCGGCCATCCTCATTCCGGCCGCGATCGCGCACGGCTTTCGCTTCGAGCCGAACGCCACTGACGGCTGGGTGATCAGTTTTACCGAAGATGCGGCTGGTGCGCTCGCTGACCGTTCCGGCGAAGCCTTAAGCCGGCTGCGGTCGCTTGCGGCGGAGCCTGTGATTCCGCTTGCCGACGAGACCGAGCGCGGACGCCTGTCCGCATTGGCTGCGGAATTATTCGACGAGTATAGCCTCGCGCGCGAAGGTTATCGCTTGGCGATGCGCGGCGTTCTTATCCTGATCGCGGTCGCGGTGGCGCGGCTTGCAGCGAGCCGCGCGCGCAGCGGTAGCGTAACGCTCCGCCCGGCGGACGCGACGGTTGCGCAATTGCGCAGTCTGCTCGACGAGTTTTTTCGCGACGAGCGGTTGTTGGCGTTCTATGCCGAAAAACTCGGCATGACGGTCGATCGCCTCAACGACCACGTCAAACACGCCACCGGCGTCACCGCCGGTCATTTGATACGCCAGCGCGTGCTCAGCGAGGCCAAACGTCAGCTGGTTTTCACAACGCAGCCGATCCACGACATCGCCAAGGAGCTTGCATTCGCGGATCCGTCGCATTTCGCCCGGTTCTTCCGCAAGCAGACCGGCACGACACCGCATGAATTCCGCGAGCGGCGGGGCGGGTGACGGAAATCGCACGGCACTGGTCCGTCATCCTGAGGTGCGAGCAAAGCGAGCCTCGAAGGATGAACGGCCGGGGCCGTCGCCCTTCGAGGGCCGCGGAGCCTGTCATCGGGCCGGCCACTTCGGGCCGGACCCGTTGGCGGCCACCTCAGGGTGACGGCTATTTGTTCAACAAAAACCCAAGCACCGTCTCAGCATAGATCCGCGGTTGCTCGACATTGGCGATATGCGCGGCATCGAGGACCGCGATTTGCGCGCCAGGGATGTGCTGGCGGATGAATTCGTTGGCTTCGAGCGGCGTTGCCGGGTCGTGTTTGCCGGCGATCACGAGTGTGGGTGTGCTGATCTTTGCGAGCAGCGGACGATGATCCATGTCACGGATGCCTTCGCCGCAACCGATATAACCTTCAAGGTTGGTGGCCAAGAACATCTCGCGCATCCGCGCGATCGCTTGCGGATTGCGGTCGCGGAATTCCTTGGTGAACCAGCGCTCCATATTGGCATCGACGATCGCCGCCAAACCTTTTTCGCGCACGGTCTTGAGCCGGCCCTCCCACAACGTTTTGTCGGCGAAATAGGATGAGGTGTTGGACAATATAAGTTTGTCGACGCGGGCGGGGGCGTTGGCGCCGAGCCATTGTCCGACCATGCCGCCCATCGATAGTCCGCACCAATTAATTTTGGCGATGCCCAATGCATCGATTACCGCGAGCACGTCGCGGCCGAGCCGCTGCATCGGATAGGGTCCCTTTGGCGCGCTTGAGCGGCCATGACCGCGCCGATCGTAGCGCACCACGCGAAAATGACGGCTCCAGGCCGGCACCTGGTCGTCCCACATGTGCAGATTGGTGCCGAGCGAATTCGACAGCATCAGCACCGGGCCGTTTTGCGGCCCCTCGACTTCCACATGAATGATGCAACCGTCGTCGGTTTTAATATCCGGCATTTGCGTCCTCCCCATCCCGGTCGCGGCGGCGACGTTCCTAGCACCCTTTTCAGCCGCCGCGCGAGGCGGTAAGCGGATAGTTCAACGAAGCCAAGCAGTCCCGCGCGCAAGGAGTCCCTGTAATGGCGATGACCATGAATGGCCAATACGAGCTGGCGGTGCCGCCGCAAACAGTTTGGGAAAAACTCAACGATGCGGCGACCTTGAAAGCGTGCATTCCCGGCTGCGAGCAACTGGACAAAACGTCAGATACCGAGTTTCAAGCGGTCGCTACGGTCAAGATCGGGCCGGTCAAAGCAAAGTTCAAAGGCAGAGTCACGCTGTCCGATCTCGATCCGCCCAACGGTTATAAGATTTCCGGACAGGGCGACGGCGGGGTTGCCGGCTTTGCCAAGGGCGGTGCCACGGTCAAGCTCGCGCCCAAAAATGGCGGGACGCTGCTGTCCTACAATGTCGATGCCCAGATCGGCGGCAAGCTGGCACAGCTCGGTCAGCGGCTGGTCAATGGCGCCGCTAAAAAAATCGCCGACGATTTTTTCTCGAATTTTGCCAATGCGGTGAACCCGAAGGCCGCTTAGCAACCTGACCCCTGGGGTGCGAGCCGATTTGTGCCGTAATGCGCCGCTTCGATGGCTGGCAGGGATAGCTGACAGGGCCTTGGACCCGCTTGACCGGCAACGGTCTCGCGGTTCACAGTAAACGGCGTTCGCGGCGTCAAAACAGCCAAAATCGGCTCGATTTCGCACCCGAACCCGGCCGGCGACCGCGCTCGGTTGGCAAATCACGACGTTTTTGATCGCAATTTCTAGGAGGGACCCTATGGCAGGCGAGACGGCAGCCGTGTCCATGACGGTGAACGGCAAGCCCATCACCGCCAATGTCGATCCGCGTACGTTGCTCGTGCAGTTGCTACGCGAACATTTGCGGCTTACCGGCACACAT
>Ga0187817_10000102_pt1 | contig 28420 bp, 26 predicted proteins | sample NC_wetland_sal_i_17_FD_132431 | JGI IMG/M metagenome (GOLD analysis project Ga0187817, IMG submission 132431) | Wetland sediment microbial communities from Neuse River Estuary, North Carolina, USA - SO4_2 | ecosystem: Environmental > Aquatic > Freshwater > Wetlands > Sediment | place: USA... | reverse complement strand
CGTTGCCTTATGCGCGCGCGCGACCGTGCCCTTGCCCTTTACGCCAGTCCCCCTGACGATGCAAAACTTCGGAGTCCTGACTGTGGGGCTGCTCCTCGGTTCGCGACGCGGGTTCGCCGCGCTCTTGCTCTACCTCGTCGAAGGAGCGCTTGGAATGCCCGTTTTCAGCCCATCGATTCTAGGCGGCGGAATCGCCCAGATTCTCGGTCCAACCGGCGGATTCCTCATGGCCTATCCGCTGGTTGCATTCGTCGCGGGCTACATGTACGAGCACAGCTCGCGCCGTTTTGGTTGGGCCGCACTGTCATCCGCGGCCGCGGAAGTTGTACTCTTCGCGGGCGGGCTCAGTTGGCTGGCCGTGCTCACGCATTCCGTTTCTATGGCTCTCCGGTATGGCCTCTACTGGTTCGTTTTTGCAGAAGTCATTAAGGTGCTGATGGCCGCCGCCGTCGCCGCTCGCTGGCAGCAGCAGCGTTCCGCGTAGCGCCGAACGGAAAAGCACTCTGCGGGGGAGACGCGGCAGAGCCGCGTCTGTACGAGAAGTCAGAACAGGATTAGAAATCTCATGAGTACCGTATCTTCTCCAGTTCGCGAAATCACCGTGGCGCACAGCCCGGACTCCGACGACGCCTTCATGTTTTACGGCCTGGCCACGAACAAAGTTCGCGTGCCCGGATTGAAGTTCACCCACACGCTTTGCGACATCGAGACGCTGAACCGGCAGGCGCAGGAAGGCGTTTACGACGTAACCGCAATCTCATTCCACGCTTTTCCCTACATTCAGGAGAAATACAGCCTGATGTCGTGCGGGGGCAGCGTAGGCGACGGTTACGGTCCCATGCTTGTTTCCACCCGCTTGTTTACGCAGGAGGAAATCAAGCAGAAGAAAATCGCGGTTCCCGGCAAGCTCACCACCGCCTACTTGGCGCTCGAACTGTTTGCGCCCGGCATTGATGTGGAAGTCGTCCCCTTCGATCAAATCATCCCGCAGATTCTGGAAGGGAAATACGAGGCGGGCCTCATCATCCACGAAGGCCAGCTTACCTATGACAAGTCGGGATTGCACCGTGTCGTCGATCTCGGCAGATGGTGGCAGAAAGTTACCGGTCTGCCCTTGCCGCTCGGCGGCAACGCCATCCGGCGCTCGCTCGGCCCGGAAACCATGGCCAGCGTCACCCAGGCGCTGCGCGAGAGCATCCAGTACGCCATCGATCATCGCGAAGAAGCGCTCGCCTACGCCATGCAGTTTGCCCGCGACCTTGACGCCCAACTCGCCGATAAATTTGTCGGCATGTACGTCAACGAGCGCACGCTCGACTATGGCGACGACGGTCGCGAAGCCGTAAAGCGGCTGCTCGACATGGGGCACAACGCGGGGATCATTCCGAAGAAGCCGAGAGTGGAGTGGGTGTAAGGAGGCCCTTAGCGCTTAACTTTAGCTTTTGGGGCAGTACAGGCTTTCATTGGGTTCGATCAGCTAAGAGCCAAGAGCTAACACCTAGAACGTCCTTACGCCTTACCTCACCCTCTCCGCGAACGAAAACACCGGATCGATATCCACCGGAACATTCGAAACCGCCTTCAGCGAGGCCTTTAACTTCTCCGTCATCGTGCCGTACTTCTTGAACCAGTTTTCCGCGCGCGAGCGGTCTCCGGTGGCCTCGATCTCCAGTAACTCTTTGGTCAGATCGGCCATTGCGCCGGGCATCCTATCGAAGTCAATGGCGTATCGTCCGTTCGCACTGCGCCGGATCGCGCCGCGCTCGGAGAGATAGTTGAACTCCATCATCTCCGCTTCACCGTGCGCCTCGGCCGTACCGAAGCGTACAGTGCGAAACAGGTCGCCCACATAGGAGGCGTAATACCCTTCCAGCTTGTCTTTCGGAAGCGCGTCATGATCTACCAGCCACTTCAACGCAAACATTCCGGTCGCATCGGCTTTCGCTTCTTCCAGGCTGCTGTAGCCCGGGCCGATCGCTTCCCGAATGCTGACTTTACCCGCGGCGGTTCGCGCAAACGAGGGACCGAGGCCGTGACAGATCTCGTGGGTGATGGTGCCCAGCAGATAACCTTCGCTACTAACTTTCGCCGCCTGCCTGGGTTCCATCAACTTGCGTGCCACCGGCAAAATGATGTAGGTCACCCGCGCATCCATGAAATTCTTGAAGAAAAGTTTCTTGCTGCCCTTTTGCTCGTGCACCCGCGGATCGTTCGGCAGATTGTCCGCCACGGCCTGGTACCCGTGCGTCATGTCCCCCGCACGAAACGGATTGTCCATCACTTCCATCGGCGTCTCGAGGCCATGTTTTGACGGGCGGTCCTCTTCCGCCAGGGGCAGCGCATCCTGAATTTCCGGCACGTATTTCTCGAACAGTTCCAGTCTCTTGCTCTCCCGCTCGTTGCGCACCAACACCGCGGCGCCGTACGAAGCCTTCACGCCCAGCAGTCCGTCCAGATAGGTTTCATCGGGCGCAAAAATGATGTCGAATTTCGGATTCTTCAACTCCAGCCATGCCAGGTCGCTGGCGAAGTAATCGTCAGTGAGCAAGGCATCGGCCCGCAGTTCAAGAAACTTCGCAAAGGCCGCATCGTCGCTTAGTTTGGCGGCTGCCCGCAGAGCATTGGCCGCCGATTCCAGAAAAACGCGGAACGCGATGTGGTAAGGGATAGCCTCCAGTTTTCCCTGATTCCACCTTACGATCGTGAACGGATCGTAGATGGCCGCTTGCTGCTCCGGATGCTGCGTGACGTATTGTTCCACCTGATCTCGCGTCAGGTTCGCCGGATAAAAACCCCGGCCGGGCGGCGCAGGTCCGGTGCCGACAAACGGCTGATTCTGGTTGATGAAATCGAAGCGCGAAGCGTTGATGCGTAGGTAAGTTCGCAGTTCAATATCACGCCGGTTACGGGCCGAGGCCAGGGACTGGTACAGCGTCAGCGCTTCGGGATCGCTTTGCCGCCAGTAGATACTTTCCAGATAGCCGCACGCCTCCACCAGCTTGCGAACCAGTTGCTGCTCGCGAGCGCTCAAACCGGCTGTCCGGAACGACATTCGGACGCGCTGGAATTTCGCCAGGCGCTGCCCCAGGTCAGCCGCGACTTTCAAATCCGCCGGCGTACCCCCCCTTGCCGCCGAACCCGTCATCTGCTTTTGTCTTGGTTGCGCCGCGCCGAAAGCTGCTATCAGGAGAATGAAAATTAGAACAATCCCAGGGGTCCTTACCCAAACTTTCTTCATACGCATACAAGTCTATCAAAGGCGCGAATCGGTCCCGGAGCCGTTATTATGAAGACATGCGTGGGGAGAACGGCGCCCAGACTCTGCTCATCGATGCCGATGACACGCTCTGGGAAAACAACATTTATTTCGAACGCGCGATCGCGAAATTCATTTCGTTTCTCGATCATCGCGAGCATTCGCCCGAAATGGTTCGACTGATCCTGAATGACGTGGAGCGGGAATCCATCGTCAAGCACGGTTACGGCCTGCACAGCTTCGCGCATTCGCTAGTGGAAACCTTTGAGAAGCTTTCCGTCGATCCGGTCACACCCGAGTTGCACGAACGCATTCGCAGTTTTGCCCACCAGATTGCCGATCATCCCATCGAAATCCTCCCCGGAGTGCCCGAGACCTTGGAATATCTGGGCGAGCGCCACCATCTCATCATGCTGACCAAAGGAAATCCGGCCGAGCAATCCGGAAAAGTCGAGCGCTCAGGTTTGAAAGAATACTTTTCCGCCGTCGAAATCGTGGCCGAGAAGGACGAATCGACCTACCGCTCCGCCATCGCCAAGTACGCCCTGCCAGCGGACACCACCTGGATGGTCGGCAACAGTCCCAAATCTGATATCAACCCAGCTCTTGCCGCCGGCCTGAATGCCGTATTCATCCCCCACGACAACACCTGGATTCTCGAGCACGAGGAAGTCGCGCCGGCTCCGCCCAACCAGCGATTGTTGGTGGTGGAGCGGTTCGCCGATCTGGAGGCTCACTTCTAGCCTAGCCCGGTGCCGTCTTGGCTACTGAATGGTGAAAGTCACGGCGTTCGAGTTCCCGCCGCCCGAGTGCACGTAGACCTGCACCATCCCCGGGTTCATGATGTCCGCGTCAGTGACATTCGCCTGCACTTCAGAAGCGGAAACGTAGGTCGTGGTTCGCGTCGTCGTGCCCCAATACACCAATGAGTCCGCGCCAAAGCCCGAGCCATTGACGATCAGAACAAACGCTCCACTGTTGGCCGCGGCGCTGCTGGGTGAAAGCTGTGAGATCATGGGCATCCCGGTCCCGGTCATGTAATTGTGGGAGCCATACCCGCATCCTGTGCCCAGCAACCCGATTCCCAACAAAAGTCCCAAACCTATCCGTGACATAGTCACCTCCGAAGCTCTTGCATATGGGGGCAGCGTAGCAAGGGCGGGGAATAGGGATGTCATCGGTACGTCATTTTTGTGTACACAAACAAACAGAGTAGTTCCCGGTTGCTAAGCTCCCGTCTTCAAGGCGGCAACGCGTCTTACTGAGAGCTGAGAATTGGGAGACTGCAATAACGACAGGCCGGGAGCCCGGAATTTCTTCCGGTCCCGGCCTGCGCTTCCATCAACTTGAAACCCGGCTCAGTTGGCCGGAGCGGGACTGGCGTTGGCGGTGGTGGCCGCCGTTGTGGCTGCGGGCGCGTTCGCTGCGCCGTAGCGCGAAAGCCGTGGGTAGAACGGCGTTACCTCGAACGGCATCTTGTCGCGCGCCGAAGTGATCGCGACCGGCTGCGCTTTTACGATCTCCACTTTGTTATCCCAGGGGTTCAGCTTGACCCGTCCGCCCAGGGGCAACGCGGCGATCTGGTCCAGCTTGTTCCAGTCAAGCGCCGGAGCCGAGTTGGCCAGCTGCGCCATCCGCGTCACGGTGCCGTTCTGCGTGATGTTGTTGCCGAGGTGGGCTTGCAGCAGAGCACTCAAACTGGGCGCGCGCGCCTGCAGTGCCTTGATGAAGAGTCCGGCAGTGTCCAGCTTCTGCGCGTAGGGCGAGGCCTTCAGCATCTCGATGGCTTTCTTGTCGGCCGCCGCTTCCTCTTCGGGAATGTGTTTGAATCCGAGGTTCTGGTACGTCCCCTCGTCGGAGAACAGCATGCGATCGTTGAACGCATACTGGCTGCCCAGGTTGTGTCCCAGAACAATGTGCGCCAACTCGTGCGCGAGCACCATGGCCAGGCTGGCTTCATCGGGAAGCACATCGATCAGTCCGCGGCTCACCACAATCGTGTTGCCGACGCTGAAAGTCTCCAGCGGAGAAGTTGTCAGCACCCGCGTCCGGACGGGCCGCGGTAATTCGATATTGTTGGTGATTTCCAGGTTGTTCACCACGGTTTGGAGAATCTTGTCCACATCACCTTCCGGCGCCATCAGACCGGCGCGTTCCAGCCGTTCCAGCACATTGTCTTCCGCCTGCTGTTGCCATTCCCGCTCGGCCGCCAGCGGCGTAGCGTCCTGGGAGGTGGGCGTGTCATCCTTTACACTGTCCACACGGATGTTGGTAAGTTCATCGTTCTGGGCCGAGGTCTTCAGGTTGTATCCCCACATGCGAGTCTGCGCTTTAAACGCAATCTTGTTCTTGGCTCCCGCCGTGAAGTCGCCTTCCTCGCTGTAGATGTAAGCTGGCACCCAATAGCCCGGGACCAGATTCAGCCGCCAGCTGTCCATGTGGAAGTAATAATTGTTGCGCGAAGGACGTGCATAGGTGCCGTTCAGCCGCACGACGTTGAAGTCCTGATCTTCAACCCAGATACGGCCGAGAAAACGTCCCTTACCTGCGTCTTTTTTCGGCGTCAGATCGAACACCAGGCAGCGCACGTCACCCAGGAACTCACGCCGCACGTAGTGAAAATCGTAGTGCTGCCGGTCAAAGTCGTTGCGGTCGGCGAAGATCATCCAGGAAAAGCCCAGGGGCTGGTACTGAAACTTGAATTTCTTCGTGATTCCGCCCAGGAGACGCTTCTCCATGCCATCGTCTTTGTCCTTGCCTTTGTCCTGAAGGTAGTCGCTACGATCGATCGAGTCGCTCAGATCCATGCGTCCAAGGAAGTAATGATCGTCCTGCGGAATCGGCCCCAGCTGCGGATCCTGGGTCAGGTCTTGCAGATACGTCTCCACGATGGGAGTGCGCGGCGACAAGAACTTGATCAGGGCGTTTTCCCGCAGGATCACGCGGTCGACGGCCTGATCCATGGTGGTCGGGGCGGCCAGATTAGCCGGGGCGGACTGCGCGGGTCCCGGTTGCGTCGTCGAGACCGCCTGTGGGTTCTGCGGCGCCGACGCCGGCTGTTGTGCGACTCCCGTGGTCGTTACCGCCAGCAAGACCGAAACCATCCACTTCATATTTCGCATAACACTCATCTCCCCGTGCTCAGTACGCCAGTTGAAATACCACGTGCACAATTGCTGTCGAATCCATGGCCTGCCCGTTCCGCATGGCCGGCTTGAAACGCATCTTGTTGGCGGCGGCAATGGCAGCTTCATCCAGTCCGTGGCCCAGACCACGGATCACGCGATTCACGTGCAACTGCCCGGTCGCCAGGAAATCCACTTCCAGGAGAACTTCGCCTTCGAGTTTCAGACTTCTTGCTTCGTCCGTATAAACCGGGTTGGGCTTGTACGTGATCTCGACCGAAGTTGCGGGCGGGCCGCTTTCCACACGCTGGATATGCGGCGTGTTCTGCGCGATTTCCTGCGAGCCGAAGCCCGAGGTCTGCACGCCCGCGCTGCCACGCCCACTCCTGCGCCCGTCGCCTTGTCCGGGGGTCGCCACGCCATTGCCAAAATCGGCGCTGGCTACCGTTCCTTTAATTCCTTTTGTGCCACCTGAGCCGTTGCCTTGTCCCGGTCCCACCGGCATGTCGAACCCACCCGCCACCGATGCGATCAGCTTGCCATTCGGTTTGCTGTTGGCACTGGGTTTGAGGCCATTCGGATCGCCGAACCCGCCGGTTTGCACTTTCTCGATCGGAGCATTCACGGTCGGCACCGCCGAACTTCCCTGGAAGTCCCCAGTATGAATGAGTACGGGACGCGCTCCGCTGGTCTGCTTCAACACCGCCGGAGCGAAGTTATTGAGCGCCACCTTGGGAGGTTCGATCTCCTGCTGCTGCGGCTTAGGCGCGCGGATTTCCTTTGGAACGATCAGTTTAGGAGACTGGAACACCGGTTCCGGCGGCAGCAATTTCGCACGCACAGGCAGCGGCTTCGGCTTGGGCAGCGGCTCCGGCCGCAACGCAGGCAGCGGGACCAACTCCGTGACGTGATAACTCACGATCGGAATCAGCGTATCGGACGTCATGATCCCGATGACGATCATCAGCAGGATCAGGGCGACAAGTATCCCGTAGCTTGCTGCAAAAGTCCGCCAGTTCCACTTTTTTTCAGGCAGCAAGCCGAGTTGAAAACCGCGATAGTACGTACGCATCCATTACTCCAAAAGTGGGCCTGAAGCTGGGGAGAGCGCTCAGGGTTGGAGTCTTTACGTTAGGGGAGAACGGGCAGAGGGTAAACGTGTCGCTTGCGCGTGTCCTTTGGTAACCGCCCTTGGTCTTTGTCCTGGACGGCCGGTTACTTCCGTTCCGCCGCGCGCCGTCGCGCAAAGAAATAGAACACCGGAACGCCGGCCAGCATGGCCAGGCAGCCGCCGGCCGAACTCTTCAGATTGTCGGTAAACGTGTAGTAAAGAAGCGCCGCCGAGGCCAGCACAAACAACGCCGGAACCAACGGATATCCCCACACGCGATAGGGGCGATCGGAGTTCGGTTCCCGCCGGCGGAAAACGAACACGGTGCTGCCCGCGATCATGTAGAACATCCACTCGGCGAAAATCGCCAGCGAAAAAAATTGCCGGAAACTGCCTCCCAGCAACAGCAGAATGATCGACAGCCCGCACTGCACGACGATCGATACCGACGGGGTGTGGAAGCGCGGATGAACTTGCGCAATTGCCCGGAAAAAGTATCCGTCGCGCGCGGTCGCAAACGGCACGCGCGCGCCGCTCATGATGGTGCCGTTCAAAGTCACCAGCATCGAAAGCGCCATGCCGGCTGACACCAGGCTAGCGCCCTTGGCCCCCAGCACCAGGGCCACCGCGTCCGACGCCGGACGCTGCGAACCTGCCACTGCGGCCGCCGGCAGCACATACTGCACCGCTGCGTTCACCAGAATGTAGAGCGCACCGACTGTCGCTACGCCCCAAATCAGCGATAGCGGGATGTTGCGCTGTGGATTCCGTATCTCGCCTGCCACCATGTTGAGATCGTTCCAGCCGTCGTAAGCCCAAAGCGCGGCCACCAGCGCAGCGAAGAACCCCGCCACGCCGCCCTTCGCTCCGGTAAACTCGGTCGCGAAATTCGCCCAGGTTCCTCCGCCATAGGAGAAGCCCACCGCCACAATCCCGAGGATGATGGCGACTTTTAACAGGGTAAACAGAAACTGAAATTCTCCCGCCCGCCGCACGCCGATGTAGTTGAGCCAGGAGACGAGGACGGTGGCTCCGATCGCCACCAGTTGTCCGTAGTTGACGGTGAAGGGATGCGCAATCCAGTTATGCGAAAAGAAAGAAAACACCGGGAAAGTTTTCAGGATCCGCACCAGCCCGGTAGTGACGGTGGCAATCGAGGCCGGCTTGGCGATCAGGAACCAGGTCCAGGAATACAGAAAGCCCGCCAGCGGTCCGTAGGCGTCGCGCACATACACGTACTCGCCGCCCGCCTGCGGCTTCATCGCGCCCAGTTCGGCGTAAGTCAGCGCGCCGAAAAAAGAGAGCAGCCCACCGACCATCCAGGCGAGATAAACAAGGCGAGCCGACCCCACGGCTTGCATCATCTCGGTCGGAACCAGAAAGATTCCGCTCCCGATGATCGTTCCCACCACCACCGCCCCGGCATGGGACAACCCAAGGTCGCGCGCCAGTTCGGGGCGGGAGTGATCGTCCTCGCGCATCTTCATAGCTTCGAAGGAATTCTAACCGCAGAGATCGCAGAGGACGCAGAGCACCCGAGGCAAAACATTCTTGCCAATTCTCTGCGTGCTCAGCGATCTCTGCGGTTCATGTTTTTGTCGGCGTATGCCAGGGGATGCTGGCTGTGTACCCCACCACAAAGGTTATGCACGTCCCGACTGCTACCCACCAGGTGAAAGCTACCTGCGACCATCCCCACAAATACAGTTCCATTGCGAATCCACAAATCATGCCGACGATCGCCCCGCGCTGATTCGCGCGCTTGGTCAACACCCCCAGCAAGAACACTCCGAGCAACGCTCCATAGGCAACCGACGCGATTTGCAACCCGACTTCCACCACGCGGCCTACCCGATGCAGCGCCAGCACCGCCAGCCCGAACAACACCAGCGCCCAGGCAACGGTCGCCAACCGCGCGAGCCGCAGCCGCCCCGTTTCGCCGACCGCCGGCCGAAAACGAAGATAGAAATCCATAATCGAACTCGAGGACAGCGAGTTCAGCGCCGCGCTCAGGTTCGACATCGCCGCCGCCAGAATGGCCGCGATCAACAGCCCCGCGATTCCATGCGGCATCCGGCTCACGATAAACGTTGGATAGATTCTGTCGGCCCGCCCAAACACGGACGAGGGAACGCGGTAGTAGGCAAACAGCATCACGCCCACAAGAAGAAACAATCCAAACTGTAAAAAGACCGCGACGCCACTCGACAATAGCGCCAGCACCGATTGCCGTTGATTCCTTGCCGCCAGCAGTCGCTGCACGATGAGTTGGTCGGTGCCATGGCTGGCCGTCGTCAGAAACGCGCCGCCGATGATCCCCGCCCATAGCGTATAAGGTTTCGCAAAATTCAAATGTGGCCAATGCGAGATCGTGGAATCGAGAAAATGAAGGTCGAATACCTGGAACTTGTGCAGGCCTGCGGCAATCGCTTGCACCGATTCCCATCCCCCCGGCACGAGGTGCAGAATCGTCACCAGCCCCACCAGAGTCCCACCGATATAAATAAAGGTCTGCACCACATCGGTCCAGACCACCGCTGCGAGGCCGCCTTCAAAGGTGTAGATCAAGGTCAGCAGGGTGATGATCGCGATCGAAGCGATTTCGCCCGTGCCCAGCGCAATCGAGACCACGATGGACACGGCATAGACGCGAACGCCCTCAGCCGCCGCCCTGGTCAGCAGAAACAGTCCTGCCGTCACCGTGCGCAGCTCCGGACCAAAACGCCGTTCAATCAACTGATAGGCGGTATAGAGTTCACCGCGAAAATACTGGGGCAACAGCACGAAACTAATGATGACGCGGCCGATCAAATATCCCATCACCACTTGCAGAAAAGTAAGATTCGAATCGTAGGCGAGACCGGGAATACTAATGATGGTCAGCGTGCTGGTCTCCGCCGCCACAATCGAGAGCGAAATCGCCCACCAAGGGATGTTGCGGTCGGCGAGAAAGTAGTCCCGCATCGTGCGCTGGCGCTTGCGAAAGCGCAGCCCGAACAGGGTGATCCCCGCCAGGTACGCCGCAATAATCAGCAGATCGATCCGGTTCAATCCCAAGCGCGATCCCGTCCAAATCCAGGCAGTGACGCGGCTCACCGCGTTCAAGCCGCTACAAACAGGCTCGCTGCATTGTACAGGCATGTTCGTGTCCCGCCGCCGAGGCACTAATTTAGGAGGAACCTGTGTTAGAACTGGCGCGATGGCTTACTATCTCGGCATCGACGGCGGCGGCACGAAAACTCGCTGCGCGCTCGGCAACGAAACGACGGTGCTGGCTACGGCAATGACCGGCGGCAGCAACATCATTCGCCTGGGCGAGACGCAGGCGAGAGAAGCTCTGCATGCCGCCGTCCAACACGCGTGCGCTGCTGCCAGGATTTCTCCCGACCAGATCCGCGCCATCTGCATCGGCGTTGCCGGCGCTTCCGTTCCCGATATTGCCGCGAAGATTCGCAGCATCCTGGCAGAGCTCGCGACCGAAATTGTTGTCACCAAGATCGAGGTTGTCGGCGACAACGTCATTGCCCTCGAAGCCGCTTTTGGCACGGGCCCCGGCGTGATCGCGATTGCCGGCACCGGCTCCATTGTTTATGGACGTGATGCCGCCGGGCGTATCGCGCGTGCTGGAGGCTGGGGGTTCGCCATCTCGGATGAAGGCTCTGGCCACTGGATCGGCCGCCGCGCCATCTCCGCTATTCTCCAGGCCCGCGATCAGGGCCTCGAGACCGCGCTCAACGCCATGGTCCTCCAGGCCTGGAAACTCAGCACGATCGACGCCCTGGTGCAGCAAGCCAACTCGACTCCGCCGCCCGACTTTCCGCGCCTGTTTCCCATCGTGCTTCGCGCCGCCGACGGGGGCGACTCCATTGCCCGTGACCTCCTGGCCGACGCTGGAGTGGAGTTGGCTAACCTCGCGGCCGCCGTGGTACGACGACTCACGCCTCATCCTGCGGTGGAAATAGCTCCAGAGGACATGCTCCCCGTAGCTATGACAGGCAGTGTCTTTCGTCAGTCTCTCTATGTCCGTGAGGTTTTCTACAATACCCTGCAGACCAGCTTTCCCGGCATCGACGTCCGCCAAGAGCTCGCCGACCCGGTCGAAGGCGCGCTAGCGAGAGCAAAACGAATGTAGAGACGGGGCTTGGCCAGGTCAGACGCAGGCTGCGGCAACAAAATGTCGGGAACGAAAATGTCCGAGGGCGAAACCACACCATCCATCGTCGCGCCAATACCAGCTGCGGTTGCGTCCAACGATCTGCTGCGCACAGCCGGTGATCCCGCGCTCACCGAGGACTGGGCCCTGGCTCTCCTCAAGCGCGCCGACCTGCCGGCTGACGTGATCGAGCAACTCGCCAAGAACACCAACGCGCTCAGGAGCCGCAAGGTGAAGATCGCGCTGGCCAGCCATCCGCACACACCGCGTCATGTGTCGGTGCCGCTGGCGCGCCAGTTCTACACCTTCGATCTGATGAAAGTGGCGCTCTCGGCCAGCGTTCCCGCGGACGTAAAAGTTGCCGTCGACGATGTCCTTATCTCGCGCCTGGCAACTGTCACTATCGGCGAGCGGCTAACGCTGGCCCGCCGGGCCTCGGGGAGAGTAGCGGCTGCGCTTCTGCTGGATCTGGGAGGGGGTGCTGGCAAGATCATCGATGCAAAGATCAGCGGTCCCCACACCATCAACGCCAAAACCGCAGATCGCGAGCCCCGAGTCATGGAGGCCGCACTCGAAAATCCGCGCCTCACCGAAGCCCTCGTCATCAACTCTGTCTTGCGGCCCTCCGCCAGCCCCGCCCTGGTGCATACGGTGGCGCGACACGCTAAGTGGTCCTGCCGCAGAGAAATTCGCGCCGCCCTGCTGCGAACCGAGCATCTCTCTCTGGCTCGCGCCCTGGAATTCAGCCGCGAAATCCCCGCACCGCGGTTGCGCGAGGTGCTCGCCAGTTCGCGTCTTCCCGCCAAGATCAAAGACCAACTTCTCCGCCAGAGCCGGGCCAGCCCCTGAAGGGGCGTCTGAGGTCGAGGACCTGCGGCATCGCGCTTACACCTGGGGAACCGGCGCCGCCCCCTGGGGAACCGGCGCCGCCCCCTGGGGTTTCGCCTCGCCGCGCAGCAATGCCACAATCTTCTCGTACATTCTGGAACGGGTTACATAGCGCTCGTTGGCGCTCGTGATATAGCGGATCTGCATCTCCACTCCCGCCGCGGTCGGACGCAGATGAATTGCCGGCGCCACCGTCAACGACTTCCGATACCCAGCCGATTTCTTCCATTCCTGCTCGGCCTGTACGGCGCTTGCCCGTGTCTCTTCCTCCACCAGCCGCTGGATCGCCTCTACCAGCGGATAAGGATTCTCTCCCGGCGCAATCACCACCTGCAGTTCATCCCACAACCACTGGCCGGAGGTCGAGAAATTGAAGTAGTGTCCTTCTATGGCAAAGCTGTTCACGAACGCGACCTTGCGTCCGGTGGGATGCCCGGTATCGGTCCAGTTGCCGGTTTCCAGCAACACCGTGCGCAGCAATCCGATCTCGATTACCTCGCCGACCACGCCGTTGATCTCCACCCAATCGCCAACTCGGATCCCATTTCGTCCCATCAGCACGAACCAACCAAAAAAGCCGACGATAAAATCCTTGAGCGCGACCGTCAGGCCCGCGCCAGCTAGTCCAAGGATGGTCGGCATCTGGTTCGGCACCCCCAGTACTACGAAGGCGATCACCAGGACTCCCAATGCCTGCAAGCTGAATCGAATCACACCGCGCAAGGTGAGCAGCTGTCTCTTGTCGGCGGCAGCAAGGCTGTAAAACCGGTCCACCAGAAGGCTGCCGCAATACACAAGGACGGCCACCAACAGGATCCAGAGCAGAGATCGCAGCATGCGGTGCAGAACTGCCTTCTGCTGGCCGGCCGTTACCTCGAGCCAATTGCCGTAGATCTGCTGCAATTCCTGCTGATCCTGAATGCGCTGGTCGAAGTCGGAGACCAGCTTCTGGTCGCTGGAAAAATGTTTCAGAGAGTTGACGGCGGTCGCCGTGTCTTCTTTCGAAGTCGATCCTGCCGCAGCTCCTTTTCGAAGCTCGGCCGCGCGCTGCCTGGTTTCCTCGCGTTGCGGTTTTTCCTCCTGCACGCGGTTTTGAAGAACTTGATGCTGCTCCGACAAGCTGTTGCCAATTTCTTGCGCCTGGCTGCGCGCCGATTCGATCTGCGCGCGCTTGTCTCGCAGCCACATCCAGGCACGGACCTGGCCCACCAGGTTATTGGCGCGTAGATCGACCGCCGGGGCAGGCGCTGCGGGATTCTGACTCTGGCGCTGGTCGACCTCGTGCTCCGCCGCTTCGTGCTGATCGCGTTGCCGCTGAACAGCAGCCTCCGGATCGGCTCCCCTCCGGATCAACTCCTGCTGCGCGTCTTCGATTTCGTCTTCATCCAGCGCCTGTTCCGCCTCCAGCAGATCCTCTCGTTCCTGGAGCGCATCGAGTTCGCTCGGTTTTGCGGTGGCGACCTTCGCCTTGACCTGCGAAATCCGCGATAGAACATCCGTCAGAGCGCTCTGGGCTTGCTGCATCTTCAGGTACAGGTCGCGACTCTTGGGATCCCGGGCGGGCGGTTGTTCGGCGGCTTGGCGCAGCGCGTCCGCGAAGGCCAGGTCTACTTCGTGGTCCGCGATTCGCGCCGCTTCCTGAGCAAAACGCTGTTCGTCAGGAGTGATGGCCAGAGCCGCGAGAGCGCGCGCCGTCGGGAGCGGCCGCTCATCGACCAAGGGAACCTGGGCAGCCTCCGGAGCCCCGGCCTTAGCGCGCGGGCGACTGTTCTCGCGCGTGGCAAGGTAAGCCGCTCCGGTCCCAAGCACCAGCGCGAGCAACGCTCCCGCGATAACCCATCGCCGCCATTTCATTTCAGTCTCTGATCTCAGTCTCATGATAACGTGATCGGCGTAGTAGGTCCCGGGTCTCAGGTTTCAGGCGTCAGGTCCCAGGCTTGAGGAAAACCTTGCTTTGAACCCAGGAAAGGCCACGCTGCCCTTGTCAGAGCTAGCGGCGTCTCTAAGCGGAAATTACGCGCTCCTTTGATCGAATCTCCGACATCAGATCGGCCGTAGTCGCGACATCGATGCCGTACTGCTCTCCGCCACGCATAATGGGACCGCCAATGGCGTCGAGCTCGAGCTCCCGCCCAGCAGCAACGTCTTTTTGCATGGAACTGCGCATTCCCGGAGGCACGCTGCCTATTGCAGTGAGGATCGGCGCCGCGTCAACCTGCGCGCCGCTCGCGTTGGCTACGGCGCAGGCCTCGGCGACGGCAGAGGTCAATTTCTGTTTCCACACCGCGTCGGCAAGAATCTCTCCAACATTCTTGCCCGATGCGGACGTTGCCAGCGCGATTGGCGCGAGGAAGCACAGCTTGCCCCAAAGCAAAGTCTGCTCGTTCGCAATGAACTGGCAGGTGAACCCGAGATTGCCGAGCTTTGCAATGATGTTTCCCAGGAGTGGCTGCAAGGTGACGGCGAGGTTAAAGCGAACAAATGGGGAGCGCTGGATGAAGCGGCCCGAAGCCCTCCGCTCCGCTTCCACCGCGATTGTTGCCGGAGCCACGCGCTCACGCCCAAATCGCTCTCGGAGCACCGCGACGTGGTCCACTCCGTTCAGCAGAGGAACCATGCGACTTGGCACCTGTTGCACAGCTTCGAGCGCAGTTTGCAGCTGATAGGTCTTGGTTGCAATCCAAAGCACGTCAACTGTTTCAGTTAGCGCAGCGACCGCCTTTGCCGGCGCAGTGAGGGTGCCCGAGCCCGATGGGCGTTCCAGCAGCAAGGTCGCGGGATAGCTGGGCAGCTTCTTCGGTCGAACCACCATGGTGACGTCTTCGCCAAGCGATGCCAGCGCGGCGCCGACCAAACCACCGATGGCTCCCGCTCCCAAAATTGCGTGTTTCATTCGAGCACTCCCATGAAAGCATACGATACGGTACTAATTGATGCGGTGACTACCAACTTCGACCCCGCCTTTACGCTGCGCCGGAAAATCTGTCACACTGACCACTGGCCACTACCACTGACCACTGGTCCCATGGGCAAGATCCACGTCCTTCCCGAGAGAGTTGCCAACCAGATCGCTGCCGGCGAGGTGGTGGAGCGTCCGGCGTCGGTGGTCAAGGAGTTGCTGGAGAACGCGCTGGACGCGGGCTCCACACGCATTCGCATTCAGGTCGAGGCGGGCGGGAAGAAGCTGATCCAGATCACCGACAACGGCTGCGGCATGGTGCGCGACGATGCCATGCTCGCCTTCGAACGCCACGCCACTTCGAAAATCAAAAACACCGAGGACCTGCTCAGCATCTCGACGCTTGGATTTCGCGGCGAAGCCTTGCCCTCGATTGCTTCCGTTGCCCGGCTGCATCTGGAAACCCGCGCCGCGGAAGAAGCGGCAGGGACGGTCATTGAAATTAACGGCGGCAAAATCATTCGAGTGGAAGAAGCGGGCCTGCCGCTGGGGACTTCGATTACGATTCGCGATCTCTTTTTCAATACGCCGGCGCGCAAGAAGTTTCTAAGATCGGAATCGACCGAACTCTCGCATATCGTTTCGCTCGTCACCCACTACGCGCTGGCGCATCCTGAGAAGCATTTCGAATTGCACTCGGCGACTAATGCGTTGCTGGTGGCCCCGCCCGTGTCCGGGCATCGCGAGCGCGTTTACCAGGTTTTTGGACAGGAGACGCTTGACCAGTTGATTCCGCTGGCGGCGGTGCAGCCACTGGAGAGGATCGGGCTGCCACAGCCTCCGCCGTGGCGGCGCGTGGTCGAGACTGCTGTCAATGAGTCTGCCGACCTCGCGGATAAGGTTTCGCGGACAGGAGTGTCCGCGCTACACGATTCAGGGGTCCCCGCGCCACTCGACTTCGGCGAGGTGCGGCTGCATGGCTTTGTCTCGAAGCCGGAGATTCAGAAGCTCAATCGCAACTCGATTTTCATTTTTGTGAATGGACGACTGATTCGCGACCGCCTCATTCAGCATGGCATCACTGAGGCTTATCGGAACATCCTGGCGCCAACGGTATTTCCGGTGGTCCTGCTTTTTATCGAAATGCCAACGGCCGAAGTGGATGTGAACGTGCACCCGTCGAAGACTGAGGTGCGCTTCCGGCAACAGTCCGTGGTCCACGACTTTGTTCGCGAGTCGGTGCGGGCGGCGCTGATGAAGGCGCGGCCGGTGCCGCAGTTCTTGACTGAAATTCGGGCGCAGCCGACGGCGGGTCCCGGCCTGACCAGCCCTCTGCCCCAGGCTACAGGCACCGACGATTTACAACGGGCTCCATGGCGCGACCTGTACGAACCGGCAGCGGCGGGTGGCTTCGCGCTGCAGGCTCCTTCCAATCCCGCGGCGACAGCGCACCTCGAATTTGAAGGTGGCATTGCAGTCGAGGCCAACGCGGCGGTATCGCTGGCTCGCGCGCCGGAGGCAGCAGGTGATCTTCAGACGATTCCCGATCACGGCTGCGCGCCGCCTATCCCACACGAGCCGCAAGCTGCGCCGACTCTCGAGTCATTGCGAACCCTGCGACCCCTCGGCCAGATTCGAAATTCGTTCATTCTTGCCGTCAACGAAGACGGGCTCTGGATCATCGATCAACATGTGGCCCACGAGCGCGTGCTGTTCGAGCGAGTTTTACGGCAACGCGCCGCGCAACGAGTCGAGAGCCAGCGTTTGCTCATGCCGCTCGTCATCGAACTGACTCCGGCACAGCAGGCGATCTTCAGCGATATTGCCGACGAACTAGCGCGCAATGGTTTTGAAGCGGAACCCTTTGGTACGCGCAGCGTGGCCGTGAAGGTTGCACCGGCCGGCGTGGATGCGGCGCGGATCGAGCACATGCTGAACGAAATCTTCGAACAGCTCAGGCGCGAGGACCAGGCCATCAATCTGGAAGCGGTGCGGACGCGCATTGCGGCGTCGATTGCGTGCCACGCCGCCATCAAAGTCAATATGCCCCTCGAACAAAACAAGATGGAGTGGCTGCTGGCGGAGCTGGCGAAAACCGACCATCCCATGACTTGTCCGCACGGCCGGCCGGTCGTGCTGCGCTATTCCATGCAGGATATTCAGAAGGCGTTCAAGAGAATCTAGCTCTCAGCTATCAGCTCTCAGCTCTCAGGTTCGCCGGTGCGGCTGGCGCGACCAAACTGATAGCTGAGAGCTGACAGCTGAGAGCTACGCTGTGTTCTAATCAAAATCATGACCGACGCGGAACTTCTGCAGGCTCGCGCGCAAAAGTGGCGGCTTGACGGGCAGCCGGTGCGCACTCTGGAGGAGGCGCGCGCCTTTCTTGAGTCAGTCGGATTTTGTCTGATGTATCCGATGCGGCCCGCGCTGCTGCTGCCGACTTTTGTGGGAGCCTGGGTGGGAGCCGATGACAAGCTGCCAATGCGCCAGCATGCCTATAACGATCCGCGGGCGAAAGAAGCGACGGAACTGATGGTGCGCGCGCTGCGCGATCGGGCCGCCTACGAGGCTTTCCTGATTGACGAGAACAACGCCTTCCTGCTGGCGGCCTCGGTGTTTCCTTACTTTTATTCGCTGGTGGGCGAGCGCAATCCGAAGCAGCCCCCCGCTGCCGGACCGCGGTCTCCGTATTCACAACTGGCGTGCGACGCTTTCGAAATCATCCGGCGCCGCGGACCGATTTCTAAATTGAAACTGGGCGAGATGCTGGGCGGCGCGGTTTCGAACGCCGGCCTCGATCGCGCGCTTGGCGAACTCTGGGCCAAGCTGCGCATCACGCGCGTCGATTACACGGTCGAGGAAGGCTCGGTGTGGGATGAATTGTCGCGCTGGGCGCCCGATGTCGTGCGCGAGGGCGTTGGAATTTCGGTACCCGAAGCGCTGTCGGCGCTGGTCTCGAAGTATCTGGACTGCGTGGTAGCGGTGGAGGAAGGAGACGTCGAGAACTTCCTCGCCAACTTCGTTCCGCGCACGCGCGTGAAAGAAGCCATCCATGCCTTGCTCTCGGCGCGCGAGTTGAGCTTTGTCCATGTGAGCAGCAAATCGTTGCTGCGGGTCACTCCGCCGAAGCAAGCCTATGTCCCCAAGCCACGGCCCGAGCGCGTAACGTAGGGTTGTGTGGGGACGGGCGTCCCGCCCGCCCAATTCGCGCAGCAGACACATGCTAGGTCTTGACACTCCCACATTTCGATTCTCCTTCGTGTTCCTCTGTGTCCTCTGTGGTGAAGGTCTCTCTTACTCCGTGTACAATGCTTCTTCGCTGCGACGATCGCGCTACGATGACCGACCCATCCCCACGCAAACTCATCATTGCCATCGACGGCCCGGCCGGAGCCGGCAAGAGCACCATCGCATCCCGCCTGGCCCGCAAACTCGGCTACGTGAATTTGGAGAGCGGCGCCATGTACCGCGCGCTGGCGCTGCAGGCGATCGAGTGGGACGCGTCGTTTGACGACGAGGACGCGCTGCTGAAGATGGCGCAGGAGTCGAAAATCACTCTGGATCGCAGCATCGGCGGCAATCGGGTCCTGCTCAACGGAAAAGATGTTTCCATGCGCATCCGCGAACGCGATGTGTCGGAAGGGGCGTCGCGCGTCTCGGTGCATCCCAAGGTGCGCGAGTGGATGGTGGCGCGGCAGCGCGAGATGGGGATCGGCGGCGGCGTGGTGATGGAGGGGCGCGACATTGGGACAAGAGTTTTTCCTGATGCCGACTTGAAGATTTTCCTCGACGCCGATCCCGTAGTTCGCGAGCAGCGGCGGCTCGACCAGCAGCAGGTGAAAGGCGCGCCGGCCGAGGCGATGGCTGCCGAACTTCGCGAGCGCGACCGGCGCGACCGCACCCGCGCGGCTTCTCCGCTGGTAGCCGCCGAAGATGCCGTGGTCCTCGACTCGACCCATATGAGCGAGGACGAAGTCGTCAAGCGAATCGAGGAGTTGGTGGAACAGCGGCTGGCGAAGCCCTAACGATCGATGGACTGATTAGATAAAGGGACGGGTGGAAATCTGCACCACCATATCTTAATAATTTATGACACCGGAGGCGATTGCACTACTTCAACAAAGCATTGGGAAGGTGGTCCGGCTCACGCGTCCTGATGGTGAAGTGATAGTTGCAAAGATAACTTTAGTCGACCCGCTTGATCAGGAAATTGTTTTCGACATGCTTTCCACGACCGACGAATCCAAGTATGAAAAGTTTGACCGGGAGCCGGCCTACCTGCTGTATTTCAGTGACATCTCTACCGTTAGCGCTATGACGGATTCGACTTCTTGATTAAGGGGGGCTGTCCCAGTGGGACACCGCGGGCCCTCACTCCAGCAGTCTGATGCCGACCTTTTTCACCACGCCCATCTGTGATCGAAATCATTGACTCAAGACCCGTCGTGCGCAACGATAGAGATCTGATCGGCAGTTTCGAGGTTGAGGCGTTTAGCGGGCGTGAGCGAAGCGGGAGCCCGCTGCCGAAATCCTGAGCGGAGCGAAGGATCTCTCCGCCCTCGAAACTACCCCAAACCCATTCTCGGCGCTCTTTGACAACTCAAGTCGTTCGTTCTTAAAGACTTTACGAGCAGGTCCTTTAAACTCAAAGACCTGGCGGGAAGTTCTCCCTAACCCGATGATTTTAATAGACCGGGTGAGGGGAGGGGGTACCCTCAGGGTCCGCGCCTACTTCTTCACCACGATCCCAATCCCTAATTCCCGCAACTGGCCTTCCGCCACGGGGGTGGGGGCTTCCATCATCAGGTCTTTCGCGGCGGCGGTTTTTTGAGGAACAGAGTTCTGAATCGCTGGCTAGGGCCGCGATAACTGGACGATTGCATTCCCTACCAGCTTCAGCCCGACTCCCCAATTCAGACGCGCGCTGGCCTCCTCGCTTCCGTAGCCGCTTACATACAAGGTGCAGCAAAAACCTTCCTGCACTCCTCGATCTTCGGCGAAGTAGCAGCGGCGGACGCAGACCTCGGCTGCCGAGGGAGTCTCCGGTGCTCGCCGCAACAACGCTACCAGCTTCCTCACAAACTGCTCGTGAGCCGGGAAGGATAGACGCGCATCAATATTGGAAAACACCACATCCACATAGCTGGCGTACTTGTGGGACGCGTTGTAGATTTCTTCGTCCGCGCTGAGTTCCGTTGTAGTCCAGGCATCGCACTTCGCCGTCTCCACCATGCTCCGTGGCGAGTTCAGCGTGCGCAGAAATTCCTGCAATTCGGGAAACGGCTGCGCCTCCTCGATCTGCGCGATCAATTCGGGATGGCGCTTCAGATCGGTATAGGCGAGTTTGCCCGACGGATCGGCCCAGGGAAAATCCAGAACGGGATCTCCTGGGCCCAGTTCTACGGAGGAGTCAGCATCCATCGGAATCTCTCGGAAATTCGTTTCCAGCGCAAAAAGACCTGTTCTCGCAGATGAAAATGTTGCTGAAGTGCCAGAAGCGTGATCTGTCGTCCCTACGGGACTCGCTCGCTTCTCCTAATCCACCCAGCGCTTACGCGCTGGGCTAACTTATTCCGCTCCTTCGGAGCTGGGTACTGCCGCTTCGCGCGGAGCTGGATGCTACCGCTCGCTGCTTCTCAAAAACGGCGCAGGAAGTTCACGATCTCGTGCTCTGCCCAGTAGCCGTCGTCGTAGCGGCCATCGCTCCAATTCCGCTTTCCCACAAACGCGCAGTGACCGCCGTCGGCGGTCTCCACGAAGGTGATGTTTTTGTTCGACGAAATCTTCCGCCGCGTTTCCGGCGTGATGCGGATGAATGGATCATCCGCCGCGTGCAAGACCAGCGCCGGCACCGCGATCCGCTCCACTACGTGCGCCGCTGAGGCGCGGTCATAGTAGTCATCAACTCCGGTGAAGCCGCAATAGTACGCCGTCACCTTGTCATCGAACTCGCGCAGGCTTCGAATGCCGCGCAGGCGGTTCTCGTCGAAATGTTTGGGGAAGAGGCGCGCCTTGTGCACCATGCGCCGGTGCAGCGCCCATAAGAAATAGGTTTCGTAAATTCGGTTTGCGGGTTCGTGCAGCGCATCCGCCGATGCCGCCAGGTCAATCGCTGGACAACACGCTGCTGCCGCGCGAAATTGCGGCGGCGCTTGCGGTCCCCACTCGCCCGCCAGCTTGAGCACGATGTTGCCGCCCATCGAGAAGCCGACCAGCGCCAGGCGCGAGACGCCGTCGCGTGCAATGATCTCGCTCGCCACCGCTGCCACATCCTTTGACAAGCCCGAGTGATAGAGCACCGGAGCCAGCGCGTCGGTGCCGCCGCAGTTGCGCTGGTTGTAGCGGATCACATTCATTCCCGCGGCCAGCGCCTTCTCGGCGACGCCGCGCGCGTACTGCGAGTCGCTCGAGCCTTCGAGTCCGTGCACGATGATGATGGTCAGCGCGCCTGCTCGATCCGCTTGCCAGTGGCAGTGGCACAACACCTGGACGCCGGGCTCGACTTCGATCAGCCGCTCGTCCGGCAAGGGCAGATGAAAACGTCGCGGCATCAAAAAACTGGCAACGGTTTGCAGATGCCCGCCGCGCAACCAGCGGCGCGGCGTGAATGAGGGCGTCTCTTCGTGTGTTTGCGGAGTACCCACGTTTTGATTTTAAATAGAAGGCAGCAATTTTCTTCGCGGAGTTTTCTTCATGCCCATCTTCGAGTACATCTGCAAGGAATGCCAGCACGAGTTCGAGGCTCTGGTCTTCGGCAAACAAAAGGCCGAGTGCCCGAAGTGCCAAAGCAAGAGACTCGAGCCGCAACTCTCCGTGTTTGCCGTGTCGGCGAAAAGCGGAGCGTCGAGCCCGTCGGCGATGCCGGCGGGACCCTGTGGATCCTGCGGCGACGCTCGCGGGCCGGGGGCGTGCTCACTGAGAGACCTCGACTAAGTCCGACCTCAGCGCCTAAAGGCGCGTTCATAACACAGCACTTACGTCATGTCTGAAGGCATGCCCTGATACGAATCATGCGTGCACGAACGATGATGCAACGTAACTTCAGGAACTCTTTGGCGCGTAACTGACGTGACGTTTCACTTTGGAACGTACCTCGTTATCATCCCCTTGAATCGCGAGAACAGTAATCGGAGCGGGAATGGATCGGCGAAAAGATCGCAGAATGGATATGGAGTTCTCGGTGCGCATCTGGGGAGTGGACAGGATGGCGCAGCCGTTCGCGGAAATAGTTCGCGTGCGCAACATCAGCAACGGTGGGGCTGTACTGATCGGCGTGCGCTCGAAGATTCAGACCGGAGAAGTGCTGGACGTGCAGCTAGGCGCGTCGCGCGGGCAGTATCGCATTGTGTGGATAAGTTCTTCGGGAGAGGCCGGAATACAAGCTCTGCCGCTTGAGCCGCCCATCTTGGGCATCGGCCTCCCCAAAGTTTGTGAAATGGTGGGGACCGGATAGGCCAAAGCCGAACGGCACCGGTCGGCGAGCTAACGTGGATTCACGTGGCCGGTTCCCACTTTTTCTTCGGTAAGAAATCTGGCAAACACTTCATTGGACAAGAGGCGGCCGCGGGCCGTGAGGCGCAGGGTTGTGCCTTGCTGCTCGAGAAGGCCGTCGCGCAGGCATTGCTGGATTGCGGACTCCCAAACAGCGGGTCCTTCGCTTCGCTCGGGATGACAATTCATAAACGGTTTCAACAAGCGTTCGAGATCGACACCGCGATTGAGACGCAGGCCGAGGAAAAAGCTTTCTTCGATGGCTGCTTGTGCGGAAATTGGCGTCACCGTATGCGGCGCGCGATTCATGTAGGCGTCGAGCGAGTCGGGGGTGGCGAAGCGCACGGCAAGGTGACGGTCGTGCTCGATGCCGTCATCGGCTATAGCAAATCTAGAGTTGCTGAGGGCGCGGGCAACTGCCGAGCTGCGCTCGGCTTGGACAGGCGAGGGCGCCCGTCCCCACGCGGGCATTGGAAGCATCGAGTGCGCGTCGACGCCGAAGCCCAGGTAGGGCTGGCGAGTCCAATATTTCAGGTTGTGGCGCGACTGGTTATTCGACGACGGAACCACGCGGGCAAAGTTGGAAATTTCGTACTGTGCGATGCCGGCGGAAGAGAGCATTTCACATGCCTGCTCGTAGAAATCCGCAGTCGCGTCCTCATCGGGAACAAAGTGGGCGTGGTAGCGGGAGCCTCCGGCGATCAGTTCTCGGCCCAGACGAGAATCTTCGTCCACTTCGAGCATGTAAACGCTGACGTGCGGTACGCCCGTGGCAATCGTCTCGGACACCGAGAAGGCCCAGCTTTCCGAGGTCTGGTGCGGCAACCCGGCAATCAGATCAATGCTGATGTTGGCGAGGCCAGCCTCGCGCAGGCGATCGATTTCTTCGAGGACAGTCGTGCGTTTGTGCAGTCGTCCGACGGACTGCGCTTCCTGATCGACAAACGACTGCACTCCCAGGCTGACTCGGTTTACTCCGCATTGCCGCAAGGTTTCGATGAGAGCGGGAGTCAGCGTGCCTGGAGCGCATTCGACCGTGATCTCGGCATCGGACGTAACCGCAAATTGACCGCGCACGGTGGCGAAGATGCGCAGCAACTGCGCGGTATCGAGGATCGACGGAGTGCCTCCGCCTAGATAAATGGAGTCGACGGTTTCCTCCAATGCGCATCCCAGTTCCGACGCAAAATTGCGCGAGTCGGCAATATCTTCGAGCAGGCGGGCGACGTAATTTTCATAAGCAGACTTCGAGAACACGTCGGAGGCGAAGTTGCAGTAGCTGCATTTGGTCCGGCAGAACGGGACGGAAATGTAGAGGCCGAGCGGCATACTGTTGCTTATTCTATGGGAGGCGCGCGGGGCGCGTTAGGGACAGCGGCGGTAGAATTAAAGGGGCAGGAATCTGCTTGGCAGAGGGTATTACAAAGCGGAGGTGGCACTATGACGGACGGAAATGTGAGCAACGATTCAATCGAACTGTTGTGCAACCACTGTGGCCAGACGTTTTCTGCTTTCCTGCATCAGATGGCCGACAAGAACGCCAAGGTTGTGTGCCCGAATTGCCGCAAGAGCAGCGACTGCAGACCTGCGAAAACCGAACCGAGGGCCACGCCGCGAAAGGTTAAGAAGATTATTCAGTGATCGAATCGATTACACTTGTTGACCGGGAGCGCCCACTGGCAGTTCTGCGAGGGCCGGATTGCGTACTTCAAGATTCCTCAGCATATCCGGTTTGTGGACGAGTTCCCGATGACGGTGACCGGGAAGATCCAGAAATTCAAGATCAAGGAGATTGAAATCAAAGAGCGCGGGCTTGATCAATTGGCGAAGCGGGAGACGGCGTAAAAGGCGCGGGTGCCGCTGCGCCGAAGGTCCCGGCTAACTAGATCACTTACCTACAATAGTTTGAAATTGACCCGGCGGACAGCGTTGGCAAAGCACCATCTATCGGACACAGGCAGTGTCCCCTCCCTACGTCCCGCGACGGTTCCACCGGTCAAGAAGATATGGCGGGCGTTACTATTTATCCTCATTACTTATCCTCTGACGCAGAGATCGCCGGGAAAACGGTATTCAGTTTCCGCAGAGCTAAATTGCCGTCAATCCTTGTTTTCCAGTGATTGATCTCATCGGCGATCTTTCGAAAGCTTTCAACGGCATTTTCTTGGTTCAAATACTTGGAGAGATGAAATTCGAGATTCCCCTCCGCCACCAGCCAGCCCGACCAGTACTGCCACAGCAGCGGCGGCGGGATCGGCTGTTCGGCCTTGTCGAACGTCAGGTGAGGGTGAGACTTGTATTTCGTTCGTACAATCTGATCCTGAGCCTTGCGCTGTTTTAGCTCATCAAGCAGCGCGTCGAGCGTCGACCCGTCCGGTTTTTCCCGGCTGATTCTATCGGCCCAGTAATGGATCGCTGCGGCCAAACCATCTCGCCGAGCTTTCAAGCCTCGCACCCCTGCATCTTCCCCCTCAAAACTTCCATCCGAGAAGAGAACGGCATTGACATGGGTCTGGCAATCCCAGTTCTCCGGGATGGAGATTCCCATGCTCCACCGTGCTCCCGTCTCAAGAACTCCGCTACGCGGCGGTCCGCTGCCATCAGCAGCCCGCATGCTGCTCGGAGTCCCCCGAAAAGGAGCATCCAGAATGTCCTGGCCGTCATCAACCCCGCGATACTGTTTTGGTTTAAAACATAGCTGGGATGCCCCATAGGCCTCAATCGACTTTTCCGAATCGTTCACGAGAATAACCTGTTGGCTGCGTTTGCGGTCGTCGAATTCTAAGTGGTAGCTGGAACTCTGGGCCGCCAACGGCAGCCATCCCAGGATTACCGGAAAGCAGAACACAACCGCACGTGCCCCAAACGATGACATGCGAGCCCTCCTCGGAGTGCCTTGCCAGAAGCCAGTATCCGCCTAGCCTCAACCGTCTGACAACAGAGATTTAAGACGCCAAACCTAACTGTCGGGATGGTTGGCGAAATCAAGGCGATTACGCTCAGAATCCCCTGCTGCAGTCGACAGCAGGGTGGGCAAGGTCAGGTCCTGGTCATCACAACTTAGCCGTGCCTCCTGATTCTGTCATCGTCACGTTCTCTGCCGAAGGCACGTGTTAGCCTTCTGACGGGGGAGCCAAGGGTGATTGGCCGGGTTTTCAAAGCATTTCAATATCGCGATTTCCGTTTGATGTGGGTTGGCGCCTGCACATCCAGTATCGGCACCTGGATGCAGATCGTGGCGCAGAGCTGGCTGATTTACCGGCTCAGCCACTCCGCATTTTTATTGGCGTTGGATCAGTTTCTCGGCGGCATCCCCATCTTTCTCTTCTCCCTGATTGGCGGCGTGGTCGCCGATCGTGTGGAGCGCCGAAAGATTCTACTCGCGTCGCAGTACGTGCAGATGGCGAGCGCGGGTCTGCTCACCATACTGGTCGCGACCGGATTGGTCCACGTGTGGCACATCCTCTGCCTCTCGTTCGCTTCCGGTTTTGCTCAAGCCTTTGGCGGTCCGGCCTACCAGGCGTTGATTCCCACGCTAGTTGAAAAGGAAGACATGCCGAACGCCATCGCGCTGAATTCGATTCAATTCAACGTCGCCGTCATGGTCGGTCCGGCGCTCGCCGGTCAGGCGCTGGCGAAGTTGGGCGAGAAGTGGTGCTTTGGGCTCAACGCGCTTTCTTTTCTGGCGCCCATCGTGTCCCTGTCCCTTATACGATCCAGGTTCCAGCCGGTGAAGGCCACCGAATCGATGTTCGCAAGCCTGAAGCAGGGCATTCACTTCGTTCGCAAGCAGCACTCGATGGAAGCGTTGATCATCCTGGCATTCTTGATGACCTTTCTAAGCATGCCGGTGCGCACCTACTTTCCCGTTTTCGTGAAAGACATCTTCCATCGCGGGCCGGAAACCTACGGCAATCTCCTCGCGCTCATGGGACTCGGTTCGATTTGTGGCTCGCTGACCATCGCGGGTGCGGGCAACATAAAAAAGAAGGGGCGTGTAGCTCTGTGCGCGCTCGCCTGCCTAGGCACCGGGATCTCGGGCTTTGCCCTCTCGAGGTCGCTGCCGCTGAGCGATGTCTGCCTGGTACTGGTTGGCGCATCGATGATGGCGGTTTTTGCCACGGTGAACTCACTGGTGCAGCTGATTACGACCAACGAAATGCGCGGGCGCGTCATGAGCGTCTATAACTTCGCGTTCCGCGGCGGCATGCCGATGGGGAATCTGGTGTCGGGATGGCTGGTTCCGTTGTTCACAGCGCCCATCGTGCTCGGCGTGAACGGGTTTCTGCTGATTCTGTTGGCCTTTTACTTCCTGTTTGTGCAACGGCAACTGGCCGAGCGATGAGAGGTATTGCTCCGTTGGCACTTTGCTTCACCAGGGGCAAGGAGTGTCGCAATCTCATTTCCTCGACCCACTTTCTGTTCAACGCATCAGGCGTCCGTTAAACGCGCCGATATGTTGGATCGTGCGGGACGATACGGAGAGCCACGGGAGTAAGGGCACCTTGGCCAATGGTCGGGGGATCCAACGTTTACTTCTTGGGCCTGGATTCCGGAGGCACTAGGCCCGCGACCCGGTAGTACACCACGAGCTGACCATAATGCTCACCGGAGTGCTCGATCAGTTCGTAGGCCAAGTCGCTAAGCTGTAGGGCCTGCCCCGACTCCGCATCCACCACGGTTTGGGTCAGTGCTCGATCACCCTTGGCCTGAATCACAGCTGCGCCCTCGGCAAACGACTTCTTCAGGTAAGCAACAACCGCGGCCTTTGTGGGATAGTGCGCCCGCGACTCATCATCCACCGGTTTCTGACCCTTGGCTACCTGTGTAAATAAGTCATTCGAACCAGCGACGTGTAACAACTGGTCAGCGAAACTACGCTGCACTGCGACTGGTTTGAAACCGTACTTGTCTTCGGGAAAATCCTCGGCCATGGCAATCAGTTTCCGTCCGATGTCGTTCCACGAAGCTAGCACGGCCTGCGAGGGACTGAGCGCGGGCTTTGTGGCAAAATTCTGTGCCATCGCTGGGATGGACAATAGTCCGATGAGGGTCACTGTGTTCACACATGACTTGTTCATAGCTCCGGCTCCGCAGAAATGTCTTGCTGGAACGCGGATATATAGACGGTTGAAAGGACTTAGGGTGAGCAGATGGGATCAAGAATCCCAGCGCAACCCCCAAGGGCCCGTTGTAGAGTTCTCTTTGGCCGGGCTAATCGGACCCGAATTAACGGGCTAACCGGAAGGAACCCTCTTTAAGTTAGCGCTTATGGGGCGCCGCCCCCCCGGGCGGGGCAAAGCCCGTCTCTCCTCTAGCTTGTCCTGAAGCTTTTCCATCTCGGCGGGCCATCCGGCCATCTATTTACGGTAGTGCTTTTGCGATAAGCTTAACCAGGGTATTCGCGGATTTAGTTTTCTCTCGCGCCACCGATGGCCTCCAATCAGGAAGAAGAAGTATTAGGCAAAGCGTACGACGGCCGGCTGATGCGGCGGTT
>Ga0187817_10000101_pt1 | contig 28436 bp, 20 predicted proteins | sample NC_wetland_sal_i_17_FD_132431 | JGI IMG/M metagenome (GOLD analysis project Ga0187817, IMG submission 132431) | Wetland sediment microbial communities from Neuse River Estuary, North Carolina, USA - SO4_2 | ecosystem: Environmental > Aquatic > Freshwater > Wetlands > Sediment | place: USA... | reverse complement strand
GCTGCCGCGGGTGGCACAGCTGACGCAGAAAACCAACCAGTTCAACCTGACCACACGGCGCTACACCGAGACGCAGATTGCGGAGATGGTGAAGCAGCCGGATTGGCACATATTTTCGATCAAGGTGCACGACCGTTTCGGCGATCACGGCCTGGTCGGGGTCGCGATCACCCACGACGCAGGCGAACAGTGCGAAGTCGATACCTTCCTGTTGAGCTGTCGCGTCATCGGAAGAACGGTCGAGACCGCGCTGCTCGCCCATCTCGCTGAAAGCGCACGTCAGCGTGGCCGCAACCGGCTGGTAGGCTGGTTCCTGCCGACAAAGAAAAACGCTCCGGCGCGCGATTTCTACCAGCAACACGGCTTCGAGCGACAGGAAACCAATGGCGCGGGGTCGCTGTGGACGCTCGATCTGAAGAGTTCCACGCTGCGAAGCCCGGATTGGATCAAGCTGAAGGTAGCGACCGAGACTAAAGTCGGAGGGAAGAATTGACAGCCAGAACGTTTGAACAGGTGAGGAGCATCGCTAGTGATATTTTCGGAATTTCACCTGACAAGATCACAACGGAGTCTTCGCCGGAGACTATCGAAACTTGGGATTCCATGCAACATCTGAATCTGGTTCTCGCCCTCGAAGAGAAGTTCGGAGTGCAACTCGAACCCGAGGATATCGAGCAGATGAACAGCATCGGCGCAGTCGCGGCGCTGGTCGAGAAGCTCCAGTCGGCCGCGCATTAGTAAGCTTGAATTGTTAATGCCAGCAAAAGTTCGCGCCTCCCATTCATGGCCATCGTCATCCAGCCCTACCGTCCTGAGCACGAACCCGCGGTCGCGGAGTTCAATCAGCGCCTGCGGCAAGCGGGCGAGGACGATAACATGGTGTTCTACCGTTGGGCCGAACCGCGCTGGCTGGCGCGAAGGGCGGAGCCCCGCATCTACAATGAATTTTTCGTCGCTGTCGATAACGGAATTGCGCGCGGCGGATACGCTCTCAAAACCCAGGATTTTTTCTTCCCCGATGGACAGACGCGCTCCATCGCCTACTATCACCATCCGCTGTCTGAGGGTATCGTCAACAAGGCCCATGCCATCGTGGGCACACTTCTGCTGCGCGACGCCATGCTGCGCGCGCCGCTTCTCTATTGTCTCGGCATGGGCGGATACGACCGTCCGTTGCCGAGGATGTTGGTTCGCCTGGGATGGGCGCATGCTCTGGTCCCGTTCTTCTTTCGCATAGTGAATCCCTCACGCTTTTTCAGAAACATGCAGACGCTGCGTTCGTCGCAACCGCGAAGGTTTCTTATGGACATCGCGGCCTACAGTGGCACTGGATGGGCGTGTTCGAAGCTGTTCCAGGGCTATCGCGCTCTCCTTGCGCCCCGATCGGCGCCATCAGAGTGTTCCGAAGTCGTGAGTTTCGAAGCGGACGCGGAGGGCTTGCAGTCTCTTTGGAAACAAGCCCGTCAGACCTGCTCGTTCACGGCAGTGCGGGATGTGGAAGCTTTGCGGACTTTGTATCCTCCGGCGCAAACGCATCTCACGCGCTTGGTCGTAAAACGCAACGGCGCCGCGATTGGCTGGGCGGTCGTGGGCGAACGTCGAAAGGACGCGAAGTATGGCAACCTGCGCGTCGGCTCGGTCATCGACTGCTTCGCGCTTCCGGGAGAATTGCTTTCGGTGGTGCGAGGCGCCACGCAGACACTGGAGCGGCAAGGCTTCGACCTCATCCTCAGCAATCAGAGTCACCTGGAATGGGGCGAGGCATTCAAGGCCGCGGGCTATCTGCGGGGACCGTCGAACTTTCTTTTCGCTGCCTCCAGGAAGCTGACGGAACTGCTCACTCCGTTTGAAGAAGTGCGTCCACGAATGCATCTGACACGCGCGGATGGAGATGGGCTGCCGGGGAATTTCTAGTCAGGACAGCCGAGGAGGTCGTCCCTACGCGTGGGTAACTTCTGAGGGCTCTTTTTCTGCTTCGGTGGAGAGCTTATACCCTAGCTGTTTCATAAGCGAACCCCAGTGGGCTTCCATGTAGGTCACGGTCTTTTCGGGGAGGACGGCTCGCCATCCGCCGGTGGACGCCTTGCGAACGAAAGGCTTATCCGAGCGGGTGTGAAACGTCGCTACCCACTTCTTGCCTTGGGTCTCTTCCATTTTGCGCATGTTGGGGGCCGAACTTCGTTCGATGGCTTGCTGGATACGCTCTGGGTCGGGATTGAGACCCATGAACTGAGCCACGCGGGCGAGTTCGCGCTGTTGATTGGCCTGCAAGTCCTCATAGCGCATCAAGAGGAAGCTCGCATGTCCCTGGCGCGTCGCAAGCCAACTGTTGACATGATCGGCCCACGAACCGATGCGGCGCCAGAAGTTGCCGTCCATCCAACGCGGAACGAATTCCTCCATCGGACAGCCTTCGGGGATCGAGCGTAGTTTCATCTCCCAGTGATAGTTGGAGATGGCGACGTCGCGCGGGTCACGCACAATGTAGATGACGCGCCGGTAGCGCGCATCGAAGCACTCGTGGCTCTTGAGCACGCGCGGGCGCGGGAGGCGGCGCAACACCCAGTCGGCCGTCTTGTACATGTCTGGAACCAGGCGCTCGACATTGAGGAACGTGACCGGCTCGTTGGGATTCACGAAATTGCCGACCAGGAAACGGGTCCAGGTGTTGCCGGAGCGCGGGTAGGACGTCAGAAAAACGTCGTCGTCGAAAATGGTGATTTCGCGCTCGAGCAGCGTGCGGCGAAACAGCACGTCGTGAACTCGCGATAGATGCCGGAATGCTCTGCGAACCAGGAACGGCATTTTGCTGCTCCCCTCGGGTGTCTTTACTCCTCGGCCGGGCTGCGTTCGGCAGCGGAACGGTTGCCCTGCAGCCATCCGAGAAACTTCTGCTTGCGCGCAAACATGTTGCGCGCTTCGTTGCGCAACTTGCCCACGATCTGATAACGCGACTTCGTGAACCAGGGCACGCGATGCGGTGTGCATCCGTACTTTTCCTTGTACGTGCCTTCACCGCCCCAATCGAAGATGCTGACGCCCCGCTTTTTCCAGTAGCGCATGGCGTACCAGTGGCAGGCTTCGTTGGGGCGCAGGTTCTGATGGGCGCGGAAACTAGCGTTACCCCAGAACTCCGCGATCTGGTTGAAGCCGGGATAGATTCCGGTGGCGATGCACTTTCCCTCCGGATTACGGGCTCGAAGCAACAGGATGTTTCCACTCGGTTCAAGATTGCGAACCAAGGCGCGGACACGCTCCACGGGATAGGTGGGAACCAGGGACTGTTTGGCAAAGACGTCGTTAAGTTGCTCGTAGTAATCGTCGGCGAAAGCGAGGTCGTGGGCTTCTTCAATCTTGAGACCACTCTTGTCCGCCTTGCGAATGCAGCGGCGGCAGGCGCTTTCCATGCCGTTGAACAACTCTTCTTCCGAGCGGGTCAGATCGGTGCGATAGGAACCGTAATATTCCGGATTGAATCCGGCGGTCTCGCCGTCTTCGAAGGTAAAGTTCGGATCGGAGACTTCCAAATGCAGGCACTTGAGATCGTCCCATGCAAACTTCTCCAGCGCTTCGAGCGCAACTCCACGCGAGACCCCGGGATTGAGATTGAAGCCGATATAAGGAGTCGTCCAGCCGGGAAAGGAACTGCCCAGAACTTTCATGCCGAACTTTGAAAAGGTGAGGCCGGTGAAGTATCCGAGGACGTCGTTCGATTCTCGCACTTCGGCCAGCACCGGCTGCGCGTTCTGCGACTCGGCGACAAATTGCAGCCACTCCCGCGTCTGGAAGACGGTGCGGTCGGCAAAACGGTCGAGGCGCTTCCAGTCGGCGGAGCTGATGTCGATGCGATGAAGCTTCATACTTTGTCCGATTCAGTCAGTCTTTAAGCAAATTCCTACCAGCAAATTCCTTCATAGGTCCGTGCGCCTTCCGGACGGCGCGTCTTATCAAGATGTATGAGGTCAATCACGATCTGTTCGGGTCTCAGATATTTTGCCAGCTGATCCTTGTTCGCCGATTTGTTGCCTAGGATCACAACTTCAGCCGTGCGCAGCACGCCTTCGAGGTCCGCCGAGAGGACCGATCCGATGTGGGGTATGACTTCTTCGATGTATTGTCGATTGGAACCGGCGAGGCGACCGAGAGAAACATCCTCATCCCAGACTTTGACTTCCAGGCCTTCGCCCATGAGGCGCTTGATCAGTTGTACCTGCGGGCTTTCGCGCAGATCGTCGGTGCCGGCCTTGAAGCTCAGGCCAAGCTGCGCAATTTTCTTTTTTCCCGTGCTCATCACCATTTCCACGGCGCGATCAACGTGCTCGGCGTTGCTCGGCATGAGGGATTCAAGCAACGGCAATTTCAGGTCAAGTTCTTTGGCTTTGTAGGTGATGGCCCGCAGATCTTTCGGAAGGCAGGAACCGCCGAAGGCGAAGCCCGGGGAAAGATAGGCGGGAGAAATATTCAGCTTGGTGTCAGAGCTGAAAATCTTGGTGACCGCCTGGGCGTCTACACCGAGATGCTTGCACATGGTACCCATTTCGTTGGCGAAGCTGACTTTCACCGCGTGATAGCAGTTGGAAAAATACTTCACCATCTCGGCGACGGGAATGGTCGTCTCGTAAAGAGTGCCCGGAGTGTCCTTGTAAAGTTCGCGCAGCGGGGCGAGGTGGTTGGTGTCCTTCGCTCCGAGAATGGTGTAGGGCGGATTCAGGAAGTCGGCGACTGCGCTGCCTTCGCGCATGAACTCCGGGTTATAGCAAACGGTAAAATCCTGTCCGCACTTTTTCCCGCTCTCTTTTTCCAAGATAGGAAGCACGACGGTTTCGGTAGTTCCGGCCAGTACCGTGCTACGCAGAACAAAAACATGGGGCGATTTTTTCTGGCGAATGACCGCGCCGATTTCGTGGGCCACGTGCTCGATGTGGCTGAGGTCGAGCTTGCCATTTTTCAGGCTGGGCGTTCCAACGCAGACGAATGAGACTTCAGAATTCAGCACAGCCGCGGTGGCATCGGTGGTCGCATGCAGGAGACCGGAACGGTGCGCTTCGGCGACCATTTCGCTCATTCGAGCCTCGATGATCGGGGTGCGACCGGAGTCCATCATCTCAACTTTGGCGGGGCTCACGTCAACCCCAATGACTTTGTGGCCCATGGAGGCGAAACAGGTGGCCGAGACGGAGCCGACATATCCCAACCCAAAAATGCTAACCGACAAGCCCAAGCACATTCTCCTGGCAATCGAGTTTCTGGGGATTACCCGATGGCACTATGAACTATACCAACCCCTATGTAAGCGGTAGCAAACGACTCTCCAACCGAGTGTAAGGCGATCTCAGGCGCAGGACATAATTGGCTTATTTTCAATATGTTACGCAATATCCTTAAGATTGTCCCGAGTATTGACTCCCACGACAAGGCAAAAAGTGGACAACCATTTCCACCTGGTGGAACTTTGCTGGGACAATATAGCCCCAAAACCTTAAGCGCACCTTGTGGGAACAGACTCTCGATCAGAGATTGAGAGCATCCGGGTATAACAACGGTAACAGGTAGGTCGAGAGCATCTTTTCACCATGTAAGATAAGGGAACCCGATGGCCTCTGGATGGCAAAACAAGCTGGTACGCGTATCCCGGATGGGCTGGGAAGAGGTGCGCGTGCGCGCGGGACAGGAGTTGCACAAGCAGTGTGACCTCCTCCTGCACTGGATGGGCGTGCGACCAAGCTCGATTCGTCTGACTGCAAATTCGGCGGCCCAGCCGGGTCAATTCTTCTTTTCTGGGACCGACATTTCAGAGCGCGCGGACTTGTTGCGCCAACATCTACCCGGCGAAGCGACTGGAATTCTGCGCGAGGCCGATGCAATCTGCGGCCATCGATTTCGCCTGCTGGGCTACGAAAATCTTTGCTTTAATCTTAAGAATGGCAACGAGATCGACTGGCATCTCGATCCTGTGCACCGCAAGCGCGCACCGCTCCATCCCTGGTTCAAGATTCCATTTCTCGATTTCGCGGCGGTTGGCGACCACAAGATCACTTGGGAATTAAACCGCCATCAGCACCTGGTAACGCTGGCCAAGGCCCAGTTGCTGAGCGGGGACGATAAGTACGGGCGCGAACTGATGGCGCAGTGGCGCAGTTGGGTTAAGGCAAATCCATATCCGCTCGGGATCAACTGGGGAAGTACGTTGGAGGTTGCCTTCCGCAGTTTGTCGTGGATCTGGGTGGACCAGTTGCTGGCCGAGAACGCCGAATGTGCGGAGTTCCGCGCGGAAATTGCGCCCGTTCTCGCGTTTCACGGACGTTATATCGAGCGTTTTTTATCTACTTATTTCTCCCCGAACACGCACCTGCTGGGGGAAGCGGTTGCGTTGTTCTTTCTCGGCACTCTGTACCCGCAAATGCCGGGAGCTGCGCACTGGAAGGAATCCGGGTGGCAAATTGTGCGGCACGAGGCAGAGCGGCAGGTGCGTCCGGATGGGGTGTACTTCGAGCAGTCGCTGCACTACCACGTTTACGCGCTCGATTTCTTCTTATATGCGCGGTTGCTCGCAGCGCGGAATCGGCTGGAAATCCCACCCGCGTATGACGCAGTACTCGGACGAATGCTGGATGTGGTGGAAGCGCTCGCGCAGGCAGGGCCGGCGGAAGGCTTCGGCGACGATGATGGCGGCCGGCTGTGGAATCCGCGACGCAACCGGACGGAGCACATGACGGACCCCCTGGCTCTAGGAGCATCGATGTACCCCAGGGTGAGTTCTGCGGCACAACTGACGGAGGAAGCGATCTGGTTGTTTGGAAAGCAGGCGGTGGAGAAACTCTCGCGAGCACACACACGCCCGAAGGTGCATTCGGTCGCCTTTCCCGATGGCGGTCTCTACGTGCTGGCGGATTCGCAGCCCTATGCTCAGGCCATGGTCGTCGATGCCGGCCCGCAAGGTGTGGGCCGCTCCGGGCACGGACATGCGGACGCACTCAGCCTCCGGCTCACCATGGATGGTCGTCGCTGGCTGGTGGACGCGGGGAGCGGCGTCTATATTTCAAAGGATCCAGCGGATCGAAACACGTTTCGCGGAACCGGTGCCCACAACACGATGCGGGTGGATGGAGTCGACCAGGCGGTTGCAGCTGAACCTTTCTCGTGGACTCACATTCCGACTCCGCAAGGGGAGAGCTGGGTCGTGGGTAAAAGTTTCACGTACTTTGTAGGTAGTAATAATGGATATGCGCGGCTGGCGCAACCAGTTTTGCATCGGCGACACGTGCTCAAGATCGCGGGCGGTGTTTGGCTGGTACGTGATGTTGCGGTCGGTGAAGCGGAACATGAACTGGAAATCCGATGGCACTTTGCCCCCGATCTCGAAGTTCGAACCGTCAGGTCGGGCCGCGTGGAAATATCGAGAGCCGGAGCCGCGTCCGGTGAATCGGGATTGAGCCTGACCGTGCCGGAAGAAACGGTTTGGCAGAGGGGGACGGAAGTTGGCAGAACTCTGCTCTCGCCCGCCTATGGTGCGTTCGAGCCCGCGCAGCTGGTGCGATCCCACGCAAGGGTGTTGCTGCCGGCGGAGACGGCGACCGCACTGGTGCCGCGCACTGGGGCGATCCGGCTCGAGGATGAACACCTGATCGAACCACGCCTGGTCAGCAAGGCGCAGACGGCGGTGCAGGTCTACGAACTCGACTATCATCAAAATAACGAAAGCCACGCATTCTTTTTTTCGCTCGGGGAGCAGGAGTGGAATTTCTGTCCCTGGTCTTCGAACGCACGCGTCCTGTACTGCCGGATCGAAAAAGACAAACTCGCACATCTGGTCGTGATCGGCGGAACGCAGGTCGCGTGGCAGGGACAGCCTCTGCTGAAAACGGAGAGGCCATCGGCTTTTTTCGAGTGGTGCGGGCGAGATGGCGCGATCAGCACACCACCCAGCGAGTGCGCGGTTACGAGATTGTTCGAAGAGCTGACGGGCGGCGCGTCCACCTACGCGGGGAAACATTAAATGTGCGGCATCGCTGGGATTCTTGAATTCGGACAAGACGCACGCGCGAACGCCGCATCTCTACGCGAAATATGCCGTGTCATCACCCATCGCGGGCCGGACGACGAAGGCTTTTATACCGACGGCCCTCTGGGCATCGGCATGCGCCGACTCAGCATTGTTGACGTTGCCGGCGGACATCAGCCGATTTCGAACGAAGATGGCACGCTCTGGATCGTGTTCAATGGCGAGATCTACAACCATCTCGCTCTGCGCGAGCAACTCATCTCGCGCGGCCACCACTACAGCACCCACAGTGATACTGAAACCGTCATCCACCTCTACGAAGAGTATGGAGCGGACTGCGTTCACCATCTGCGCGGCATGTTCGCCTTTGCCATCTGGAATCGCAACACGAGAACGCTCTTTATCGCGCGCGACCGTTTGGGCATCAAGCCGCTGTACTACAAATTGACGCCGGAACGGTTGTTGTTCGGGTCGGAAATCAAAGCGGTACTGGCGCTTGGAGGCGTTTATCCAGAGTTCAATCGCGCAGCGCTGCCGGAATATTTGGCATTTGGATATTTGTCGGGCGAGGAAACCTTTTATGCCGGAATCCGCAAGCTTCTTCCCGGACGCACGATGACGATCAGTCCAGAGGGCAAAGCGGACATCCGGCAGTACTGGGACCTGGACGTCTCGACGCCCCACGAATCGCGAGACGACAGTTTCTACGTTCAGAGCTACCGCGAGTTGCTCGAGGGTGCAGTCAACAGCCACCTGATGAGTGACGTGCCGCTGGGCGTGTTCCTGAGCGGCGGCGTGGATTCGAGCGCGGTGGCCGCGCTAATGACAAAACTGCGGCACGAGCCAATCGAGACTTTTTCCGTAGGCTACAGCGAGCAGCCTTACAGCGAATTGCCGTTTGCGCGCGCGGTATCGGATCACATCCAGTCGCGGCATTACGAGGTGTTGGTCAGAGAACAGGACTTTTTCGGAGCCCTGCCCCATTTGATCTGGCATGAAGACGAACCTATCGTGTGGCCGTCCAGCGTCTCTCTCTATTTTGTCGCCCAGCTGGCGCGCGAACGAGTGACGGTGGTGCTCACTGGTGAGGGCGCGGATGAAACCCTGGCCGGCTACACGCGCTACGCCTTTACGTTGAAAAATGCGGCCTTGGACCGAGCGTACCGGAGGGTGGTTCCGGGCGTTTTGCGGCGCGGACTGCGCAACGTGGTTGCGAACACTTCCCTGCTGGGCGCAACCCTGCGCCGGAAAATGGAGCATACGTTTCTCGCTAAGGATGGAAACTCCTGGGCCTCCTTCTACTTCGACAACTTTTTTTCCGCCTTCGGTGCAGCGGAGCAGAGCGAGCTGCTGACGAGCGAGTCCATGCAGGAAGCCGCCCCCAGCACGGCATATAAGAATGTTGTCGGTTACTGGGATCACTCATCCGGTGAAATGCTGCAACGCCTGCTCTACACCGATATCAAGACCTACCTGGTGGAACTGCTCATGAAGCAGGACAACATGAGCATGGCCGCATCCATCGAAAGCCGGGTGCCGTTTCTTGATCATGTGCTGGTTGAATTCGCGACCCGAATTCCGCGCGAAGTGCAGATCCAGGGATTGGCTGGCAAGCGGATTCTGAAAAAGGCGGTGGAAGATCTGCTGCCGCACTCGATTCTGTACCGGCCGAAGCTGGGATTTCCGACGCCGTGGAGCGGGTGGCTGGCCGGACCGGGGCTGGAAACGATTCGGGAGATGCTACTGGAGCCGCGCAGCCTGAATCGCGGATATTTCCGGCGCGAAGCGCTCGACAAGTTGTTCCTCGAACATCGCGCCAAACATCGTGACAACTACGATCGCATCTGGCGGTTGCTCAATCTTGAGTTGTGGCATCGCGTTTGTCTGGAAGGCGAAGCGCACGACCAGGTTGGCGAGCCCAGAACAAAGATGGCAACAAAACAGTAGCACGCTATCTACGCCGCAATCTCCTGTCCAATCGCGCAGAGATATGAGTCGTAGTTTTGTGCTCCAAATCCGCGAGGTTCGACTCTGGTGCTACCCTCGTCGTTTTGCACCTACCTCACTCCACACAGCCGTGCCAGCAAGATCTGTTGCAAAGCAGTCGTGGGGGCACTAGAGTACGTCCAAGACGGCGGTTGCTGTGTAACTGGTAAGCGCAGCGCTTGCTGAATCAAAAAGAGCAGCTGGAGGGGTCCCGGATTGAAGATTTCGCAAAAAGGGCTTTACGCGCTGCAAGCGATCATGACCCTTGGCCGCCGGTACGGAACCGACACTGTCCGGATCCGCGACATCGCCATTGATAGCGATCTGCCAGAGAAATTCCTGGAGCTGATTCTGCTGGAACTCAAGAACGCGCGCATCGTGGAAAGCGTTCGGGGCGCGAAGGGCGGCTACCGGCTGCGACGACCACCGGAGGAGATCAAACTCAGCGAGATCGTTCGCCTGGTCGATGGTCCACTTGCTCCCTTTGGGGATGCAGATCAACTCCGAAGTCTGATCGTCACCGATCCCGACCATCGCGCACTTTATAGTGTGTTTCTGGAGGTGCGCGATGCCGCCGCCAGAATACTGGAGAGCACCAGCGTCGCTGACATTGTTGGTGGAGCTTTCAAATCTCGCAAGCGGCGGAGCGCAAAGAAGAAACCGAAAAAAGTCCCGCCGCTGTGGACTGATCACAACGGCGTGAAGAATGAGTAGCGATTCCGGAATAAGCCGGAAAAGTAAGCCCCTCATCAAGCAATTCCTCATCATGCAAAACCAGCAGTAACATTCCCTGGTAGCGTTGCTAGGAAATAATTGAGGGCGTTAGTCCGTAACTACAAGGCGCCTTTCGACTTCGCTCAGGGCAGGCTCCGGGACACAGGGGAAACCGAGGATTCGTGTTAGCCTTTTGAGACGTTTATGAACGACTCTCGTCCCTCTTCTCTCAATCTTCAGGCAATGGCACGGCAGTTGATGCTGGCAGAGGGTTTCGAGCCGGATTTTCCGCCTGAAACGCGACAACAACTGAAGGATATCAGCGCTCATCCGCTGCGGCTTACGCCTTCCGATAAGGTTCGGGATCTGCGTGGGCTGCTTTGGTCTTCGATCGATAACGACACTTCGAAAGATCTCGACCAAATCGAGGTCGCCGAACGCTTGCCCAATGGCGACATCAAGGTGATGGTGGGCATCGCCGATGTGGATGCTTTTGTTGCCAAGGATTCTCCCATCGATCGGCACGCGGCCAGGGAGACTACCACCGTCTACACCGGCATTTGCACTTTTTCGATGTTGCCGGAAGAACTCTCCACGGGTGCGTCTTCCCTGCTCGAGAACGTGGAACGGCCAGCGATTGTGGTTGAGTTTGTAATCGCAGGAGACGGCTCGCTGAATTCCAGCGACGTGTATCGCGCCATCGTTCGCAACCAGGCTCAGCTTACCTATAACGCGGTCGGAGCTTGGCTCGAAGGCACAGCGACTGGTCCGCCCAAACTGGCCGGGTCATCCGACCTGCAGGCGCAACTGAAGCTGCAGGACGAAGTTGCCCAGGAGCTGAAGAAACTGCGCTACCAACATGGCGCACTGAACATTGACACCAGTGAAGTTCATCCGCTGGTACTCAACCAGCAAGTGGTCGATGTGGTGAAACAGGAGAAGAATCGTGCCACTGAGTTGATCGAGGATTTCATGATCGCCGCCAATGGCGTGGTGGCGCGGCTGCTGGAAAACGTTTCTTCGTTGCGCCGCATCGTGAAGACTCCCGCACACTGGGATGGCATCGTGCGGCTGGCCGCGGCGCAGGGTGAAAAGCTGCCCGCACAGGCGGATTCCAAGGCGCTCAATGATTTTCTCGTGATCCGTAAAGCCGCCGATCCCGAGCGCTTCGCTGACCTCTCGCTGGCGGTCATCAAGCTCATTGGGCCGGGCGAATATGTACTGGAACGTCCAGGCGATCCCGGGCAGGGACACTTCGGTTTGGCCGTGCAGGATTACACGCACTCGACCGCGCCCAACCGGCGCTTTGCCGACATAGTCACGCAAAGGCTGATCAAGTCCCTGCTCGATGGAAGACCTTCTCCTTATTCTGACGACGAACTTGCTGGCGTCGCCACGAACTGCACTGAGAAAGAAGATGCCGCGCGAAAAGTGGAGCGAGAAATGGCGAAACGCCTAGCCGCTGTGGCGATGAGCCATCGGGTGGGTGAAACCTTCGAGGCCATCGTCACCGGAGTTACTCCGAAGGGAACGTTTGTCCGCGTTTTGAGCCCGCACATTGAAGGATTGTTGACTCAGGGTGCGCAGGGGCTGCACGTCGGCGATAAGGTGCGCGCGAAGCTTACCCGGACTGATGTGCAACGCGGGTTTATTGATTTTGCTCTCGCTTAAGACATTCGCGATTTGATCAACGGCGTGTTAACCCCAAAAGTACTAACCCGCTGTGTTGGACCAGTCTTACTGCGCAATGACTCTTTGCTGTAAATCATGAGCGGCTTGCGCCAGATTCTCCGGTTCGCCGAGATCGCGCCAATAATATTCATCGGCGCGAAACGCAAAAATCTTTTCTCCCTGCGCAGCGAGCCGCAAGTAGGTGGTGATGATGGAGAACGCGCCTTCTTCGCTCATCATCCTCAGCAAACGCGGCGAAATAACGTGGATGCCGGAAAAGGCCAACGCTTGCGATCGCTCCGCAGCTCGAACAAGTTCATGTTCCTGATTGGTATCCGTTCGCCGGCCGCAGAGCTGAAGCTGGTCGTCAAATAACAGGTAGCGAGATGTCTTCCGGTTCTGCACCGCCAGGGTCGCGAGCCCCTGATGGTCCCTATGAAATTGCACCATGCGGCGCAGATCAATCGCACTGAGGACATCGACGTTGTGAACAAGGAAGGGCTCTTCGGGACCGGTGGGATCTCCGACAAAGAAATGAGCAACCTTCTTTAGGCCACCGCCGGTGTCGAGCAACACATCCTCGCGCGAGACTTCGACGCGCATGCCAAAGTTATCATTCTTTTTCAGGTAATCGACCACCATGCCGGCGAAGTGGTGAACGTTGATGATCACCTCGCTGACCCCGAAGCTGCGCAAGCGGGAGAGGGTGAGCTCCAGCAGGGTGCGGCCGTTGATTTCGACCAGCGCTTTGGGACGGTCGTCGGTGAGAGGACGCAAGCGTGTGCCGAGGCCAGCGGCGAGAATCATCGCTTTCATGGGTGCATCGCTTTCAACAATCTGTCGCTTTCATGGATTCAGTTGCTCCTGGTCCCGATGAAGCACTACTACTTCCACTCCATTCCCGGCGCGTAAATGTTCCGCCATTTGCTCCGCCAGATAGACCGAGCGATGCTGGCCGCCGGTGCAACCGAACGACACCATCAAGTGCTTAAAGCCGCGCCGCTGATACGCGCTCACGCTGGCGTCCACCAGCGCTTTGGCGCTGGCGAGAAACTGGTGCACGCCTTCCTGCTGATTGAGATAGTCGATTACCGGCGCATCTTTTCCGGTCAGGTCTCTGAAGCGCTCTTCGCGGCCGGGATTCGGCAAGCTGCGGCCGTCGAATACAAAGCCGCCGCCGTTTCCCGTGTCGTCCTGCGGCAGGCCCCGGTGAAATGAAAAACTGAAAACCCGCACCGTCAACTTTTCGGGTTGGGACGTCGAGGTCAGCCCTTGCAACCTATCCGACGCCACCATGGTTTTGAAAGCCTCCATCAGCGTGGGCAAGGCGATAGGCAACTCTGCGTTGTGCAGCAGCCAGCGCAGGTTCTTCAGTGCATAAGGCACGCTTTGCAAGAAATGTACTTTGCGCTCGTAGAAACCGCGAAACCCATAAGCGCCCAATGCCTGCATGATGCGAACGTAGACGTAGGCGTAGTAATACTGCATGAACTCGGAGCGATCGAAGTCGAGGAAGCCGGTGAGGCCGTCGAGATAATGATCGAGCAGTTGCTGTCGCAGGTCCGGGGGCAGGTCGGCCTTGGCGTCATACAAAAGCGAAGCGATATCGTATTGCAGCGCGCCTCTGCGTCCGCCTTGATAGTCGAGGAAAAATGGCTGGCTGTCGCACAACATGACGTTGCGGGACTGGAAATCGCGATAGAGAAAATAATCGCGGCTGGCGCTCAACAGAAATTTCGTCAGGCGGCTGAAATCGTGCTCGAGCGCCTGTTCGCTGAACGGAATGCCGGCGAGCCTTAGAAAGTAGTATTTGAAGTAATTCAAATCCCAGGCAATGGACTGGCGATCGAAACTGGCGCGTGGGTAACACACCTTGTAGTTCAAGTCCAGGCCCGCTTCGACCTGAAAGCGCGGCAACACGGCTACGACCTTGCGATAGGCCGCGACCGCTTCGGGAGCGATGGTCGCGCCCTCGCGATGCTCCGAGAGAAACTCGAAAAGCGTGGTGTTGCCAAGGTCCTGTTCGAGATAAGCGCCTTGATTTAGATCTTCGGCGTAAATTTCCGGTACCGGCAAAGCGTGATGGCGAAAATGCCTGGAAAATTCGAGGAAAGCGGCATTCTCTTCGCGCACGCCATACAGAATGCCGATCGCGCTGAGTTTTTCACTCGAGAGCCGGATGATCTTGCGTCCCGAACCGCCGAGTTGCTCTTGCAGCGGCTGGATCCGTTCGACCGGGGAGTGGAAATACCGCTCAAAAAGGTTTTTGAGAACTTCCATGAATTAGGTCACTGTCGTCCTACAAGATAACATTGGACACACTGGAGCAGGACCTGCCGCTTCCTGTATTTAAAAAGGCTGTGGAATCGGCTACCCGTTCGAGGCTGGACGCGGAGTAATCATTACTTTTCGTCCAATTTAATTAAGTCTTCCGACCGCCTGTTCCGCAGCCTCCAGTACCTTGCCCTCTTTCGCCACCCGGGCGAGGGTGTTGATATCATCGAAGAGCGGCCGGTCTTCATCGAGTCGTTTCACATGACTGCGGACAACCTGGTGCGCCGCCTCCGAGGCTGGCGAGGGTTTGACGGGCGCGCGCAGATCGAAGGCCTGAGCGGCCGCCATTAGTTCGATCGCGGCGACGTGCCAAGCATTCTCCAGAATCTGCCGCGTCTTGATGGCTGTGGTCATGCTCATGGAGACAAAGTCCTCCTGGTCGGCGGCAGCTGGAATCGAGCCGGTCGCAGCGGGGTGACTGAGCACCCGGTTCTCGCAAACTAGCGCTCCGGCGGTGTACTGGGAGAGCATAAGGCCCGAAAACATTCCGGCACCTTTGGTCAGGAAAGCCGGCAGCCCCATCGACAGATGAGGATTCATGAGCCGGTTCAATCTGCGCTCGGAGAGAGCTGCCACCGTGGTTATCGACATGCCGACGAGTTCGAGTGCGAACGCTAACGGGGTACCTTGGAAGTTGGCACCGGTGAGTACGAGATCTTCCTCCGGAAAGAAAACCGGGTTGTCAGCGGCATGGTTCAGTTCGGTCTCCAGCATGTACCGGCTCCACTGGAATGCATCTTTGGCGGCTCCGATGACTTGCGGGCTGGAACGGAGCGAGTAGGCGTCCTGGACTTTCTTGCCCGGTAGTTTGAGGAGTTCGGAGTTCGCGGTTAGTCGCCGAACGTTTTCCGCACAGGCCTGCGCTCCCGGATAGCCGCGCACGTTGTGAATTCGTGGATCGTACGCGTCCATGTTGGCATTGAGAGCTTCCAGAGTCATGGCCAGGCAGACTTCCTGTGTTTTGAGCCACCGCTCCGCATCGTAGAGTTCCAGGCAGCCCATGCCGGTCGTGAGATCGGAACCATTGATGGTGGCCAAGCCATCCCTTTCGCGGAACACAATCGGCGCAATGCCAGCGGCGGCCAAGCCCTCTTTCGCCGGCAATCGACTGCCCTTGTAGAAAACCTCACCCTCGCCCATGAGCGTGATGGCCATTTGCGCCATCGGGGAGAGATCTCCACATGCCCCCACCGATCCTTTTTGGAACACCACCGGGGTGACGCCGCGGTTGAGCATGTCGACCTGGATTTCCACGACCTCGCGGCGAATCCCGGAATGACCCCAGCAATGCGTGTTTAGGCGTGACAGCATGCCCGCGCGCACATCTTCCTCGCTGCAAGGTTCTCCACAACCCGCAGCGTGGGAGTAAAGGAGGTATCTCTGGAATTTTTCGACCTGCTCTGGAGTCAGCACAACTTCGGCAAGTTCGCCAATACCGGTGTTGACCCCGTACATGATTTCGCCGGCACGGATCTTCCGCTCGAGGAGGTCCCGGCACTTATTAATCCGTGCCACCGCAAGCGGATCTAACTGGATGGGCTGACGATGGCGGGCGACGGCAGCAACATCCTCAGTCTTTAACGAATGCCCGTCCAATACAAAAGCGATTCCTGCCTGGTTCGACCGCACTTCATCCAGAACGGTGGTCATACGCTACCCCCAGAACGACCGTAAATCTTTCACATCGAAGCTACCGCGCTCCTTCACAACTGGAAAGGACATGTGTCACCAATTGCCGTGATCGGCGGACCGGCGGCACTCTCCTAGAGCTCAGTCGAAGCTCAGTGCATCACAAGTTCAGCCTCGTGTTCTGTCTCCTGTTCTTGTATCTCGCACGCTAGTTCTGGACCACCCACTGCGTCCGTCGAAGAGAAGCCTTCGCGCGAGGTCGTTCTTGGTGAATGCCGCAGGAACAGTAGAAACGGCAACATTGCCAGAAAAATGATCCCCATGACCCAAAAGGCCTCGACGAAAGAAAGCATGGCCGCATGCGCCTGCACCATTCCGTAAGCCGCCGCCAGCGCCTTCCGATGAGCGGTGACGGTGTCGATCCCCTGGGAGTGAAAACACCTCTCTATTCCCGCAATGAGCGCACGCGCTTTCAAGTTCCCCGGCGTGATGTTTCCCACCAGGCGCGATTGATGGAACTGGGTGCGACGAGCGAGAAATGTGGTCATGATGGCGATGCCGAAGCTGCCCCCGATGTTCCGCATTAGATTGAAAATGCTGGTGGCATTTCCCATCTTTTCTTTGGGGATGCTGGCCATGCTCAACGTCATGAGCGGGACAAACAAGAAAGCCAGCGCAACACCCTGCAACACTTGCGGCCAGAAAATGTCCCAGTACCCCGCATTCAGGTTGAGCTGGGATAATTGGAACATGGTGAAGGCCCCCAGGGTGAGACCTACCACGATGATGCGGCGCGGATCGATCTTAGCGGTCAGGTATCCAGTAATGGGCATGGTGGCCAGGGAGCCGATCCCGCGCGGAGACAGTGCAAGGCCCGCATTGTAGGCGGGATATCCCAGCAGTGTCTCCAGATAAATGGGGAGCAGGACCAGGCTGGCGTAGAGCACAAACCCGAGTTGCGTGATCAGAAGAACTCCAGCGCTGAAAGTACGATTAGCAAGGGCCCGAAGATCGACAATGGGTTCTTTGACCATCAACTCGCGAATCACCATCGACACCAGGCCAACCACGCTGAGAGCGGCGAAGAAGCGGATGTAATCAGAAGAGAACCAGTCCTTCCTCTGGCCGGTGTCGAGAACCACCTGGAGCGTGCCGAGGCCGAGTGCCAGCAGCCCGATTCCCCACAGGTCGATGCGACCGGCGCTGCGCCGGATGTAGGGAGGATCGAAGACGAACCGGCTGATCATCGCGACCGAGAAAACTCCCACCGGAAGATTCAGATAAAAGATCCAGCGCCAGGAGTAGTTGTCAGTAATCCACCCTCCCAGGGTCGGCCCAAGGATGGGTGCGAGCAGGATGCCGATGCCGAAGGCGGCCATGGCGTGTCCATGCTTTTCTCGCGGGAACGTCTCCAGAAGAATGGCTTGCGCGAGCGGCTGGAGCCCTCCGCCCGTCAGCCCTTGCAGCACGCGGAAAAAGATAAGGCTGGAGAGAGTGGTCGCGAACCCGCACAATAGGGAGGTCAGGGTGAAGCCGCTGACGCAGATCAGCAGCAGCTTTTTGCGCCCCAGGTAACGGGCCAGCCAGCCCGACATGGGGAGAATGATGGCGTTCGCGACCAGGTAGGAGGTAACAACCCAAGTACCTTCTTCAACCGTCGCAGCCAGATTGCCGGCAATATGCGGAATCGAGACATTGACGACGGTCGTATCGAGTAATTCCATGAACGTCGCCGTCATCACGGAGATGGTGACGATCCACGGACTTACATCGCGATGCGTTGAACCGTCCACGGCTGCCATCGGGTCCGACTTATGGGACCACTCCGCAATCTAGCCCGCCGGGCTCCTCAGTGCTGTGACCAATATCACCTGACACCTAAACACTGGCCCTCCCCTATCACTTCTCAACCAGGCAATAGGCGCCAATCGCCTCGTCTTCTGGTTTGTCTTGGTCCGCTCGATACATCTCCACGTTTTTGCAATCATACATCCCGTGGTTTTCGGGGAGCTCCAGCATCAGGTAGTCGCCGCTCGGCAGAACCGTGCAGCTGCTCACTCCCTCGTTACACTGCAGGTCAAGAGGTTTCCCGTTCTTCACTACGTGAACAATGACAACTCCAGTTACTACCACTGAGCCTTTCACCTTGACCGGCGTCTTCTCCTGCGCGAACCCTTGTCCTGTAGCCAGGATGACGAATGCCGCAGTCAATACGGCTAACAGAGAAACGGTTCTTTTCATAAGTGCCTCCGATAGCGCGAAGCCTTTCCAGCCCACCTATATTCTCTGACTCTCCGCACCCTCCTGTCTATGATCTCTGATCACCTGTCAGTGTTCTCCGATCACAGTCGCCGGGCAACACGTGCGGGGCATCGCTTGCGGCGGGAGCGACTTGTACGATTTCCGTCGAATTCCAACCCACCCAAACCGGGGCAGCGAACGCTGACGTTATCCTCAACGACAGCGCGGGAGACAAGTCCCAGGAGGTCGCGTTGAGCGGGACCGGGTCATAAAGAACACCCGCCGAGGTGTGCCCGTGTGTATCCGCAGGCGGGCACACCTTCTATATCTCTTTCCGGTGTGACCTCCGCCCTTGCTGTGCCTCCGCACCCTGTGTTTGACTTGCTGGTTGACAATCGCGGTCTTTTCCTCGAGGGGACCGCGATGGGGCGACGATGACGGCCCGAGTCTTCGTCCCGGTCAGGAGGCTCGTTCACCTATGGCCGAAGTTGAAACCAAGTCTCTTCCGGAAAACGCTTACCAGCCGTTGAAGGACGGCGAAATCTACCTGCCGCTGGTGCCCGCCGACATGGCGCCACCGGAGGTGACAGGACGCGCAGTGCTGTGGGGAACGTTGCTGTGTATCGTCTTCAGCGTGGCGTCGGCCTATTCCGCCCTCAAGGTCGGTCAGGGAATGGAGGCGGCGATTCCCATCTCCATCCTCGCCATAGGCCTGGCGCGCGTCTATAAACGGCGCTCTACCGTGCTTGAGAATATGATCATCACCGGCATGGGCGGCGCCTCCGCCGCTGTGGTGTCAGGTGCTGTCTTCACCGTGCCGGCGTTGTACGCTCTCCACCTCGACCCGCATCCGATGCAGACCATCTTCATCTGCCTGGCTGGAGGCTGCCTTGGCGTCCTCTTCCTGATTCCGCTGCGGCGCTACTTTGTGCGTGAAATGCACGGCAAGTTTCCATTTCCCGAGGCCACGGCGATTACCGAAGTCCTTGTCACCGGCGAGAAAGGCGGTTCCCAGGCCAAACTGCTGCTGCAGGCCACCGTCATCGCCGCAGTTTACGACTTCTTTGTCACCACCTTTCACGTCTGGAGAGAGTACCTGAACTTCCAGTTCGTGCCCGCAGTGCGATCACTGGCCGATCGCGGGCGCGTGGTCTTCAATTTCGACGCGATCAGCTTCATCCTCGGCCTGGGCTACGTGATGGGCCTGCGCATTGCCCTGATCTTCTGCGCTGGCGGCATTCTGGTGAACTTCGTGCTCGTCCCCACGATCTGGTTCATCGGCAGCCACATGGGCGACGTGACGGTGTACCCGGCCACCATCCCCATTTCGCACATGGCGGCCACGGACATCTACCGCAATTACGTGCGCCTCATCGCTGTGGGCGCTATCGCCACAGCCGGCATTGCCGGCCTTCTCAAGTCTCTGCGCGTGATTGCCGGATCGTTCGGCATCGCATTGCATGCCTTCCGCCACGGCGAAGCGCCGCAAATGGACCGCACCGACCGTGACATTCCAATCACTACGATCCTGCTCGGCGTGGTGCTGGGGGCAATCGGGGTAGCCGCCTTCTTCGGACAACTTCATGTTTCGTGGACCGTGGTCGCCGTGGGCCTCGCGCTGACGCTTCTCTTCGCATTTTTCTTCACCACGGTGGCTGCCAACGCCATTGCCACCACCGCCAACAACCCGGCCAGTGGCATGACGTTGTTGACGGTCATCGTCTCCGCGGTGGTATTGCTGAAGTTCGGACTCTCCGGGCCCACCGGCATGTTTTTCGTCATGGCCCTGGCCGGCATGGTCTGCGTAGCACTGTGCGCTTCTGGACAGTTCATTACCGACCTGAAAGCCGGCTATTGGATCGGTTCGACGCCGTCGGCGCAGGAAAAGGTGAAGTTCATCGGGGTGGTCGCCTCCGCCATCACCGCGGGGTTGACCATTATCCTGCTGGCCAAGGCCTTTCAGTTCGGGGAGGGAGTGCCCGGCGACCCGCGGCAGGTTCTGGTGGCGCCGCAGGCCTCCGCGCTGAAAGCCGTGGTGTCAGCATTCATGAGCGGCCAGCCGGTCGCCTATATGTTGTTCGCCATCGGCGCCATGGTCACCGTGGTGCTCGAGATGCTCGGCCTTTCTTCCATGGTCTTTGCCCTGGGAATTTACCTGCCGCTGCAGCTCACCACGCCGATTCTGACCGGAGGATTCCTCTCGCACCTCGTGAACCAGCGCGCGCGGAAGATCGGCGGCGAGCACGGTAGCGCCGTCCGCGAGCGCGGCATCGTGATTGCCAGCGGCTTGATGGCGGGCGGCGCATTGGGCGGAGTGATTGGGGCAGCGTTGCGCGTCCTGCCGCACTTCCAGGAAGAGTGGATTGAGACGCCTTTCTACTCGAACAATGCCGTGTCCCAAATCGTTTCCGCGCTGCTGTTTGTTGGGCTCTGTCTGTACGTATGGTTCGGCTCGTTGAAGAGAACTTCCGCAGTAAAGAAATAGAGGAGAATCTATGGACTCGATAGGACGATTTGTCGCAGATGCAGTTCTTGGTATCGACACACTTTGGGGTGGCGACGTCATGTGCCCCTCGGGCACGGGACGATTCATCGCCGATTGCTGGTTTTCCGACGAACCCCTGCCCGTTGCCTACACGCATCCAGCCGCGGGACGGCTACGCGACTCCGGAGGTGTCGCGGGCAAACAGGTAGATCGCGTTGCGGTAGAACAGTATCTCCGCGAAGTGAACCTTCCCAAAGCTATCGCGGGGATCCGCGAAGAAGCGGGCAAGCTCGCAGGGACGTCCTTGCGCAAGCCTTATCTGATTAGCCTGGCGCATTGCCTCGACGTCATGTGGGATCTCGCCATGGAGGTCCTGGGCAAAGGCCAGCCGGTCCCCTACCCTCGCTGCGTGGAAGCCGCGACGGGCAAGCCGCCCGAGCCTTCCAAACCGGAGAAAAAGCGCGCTCGCGTTGCCGAATTGCTCGGCCGGGCGGGCTATGCATCGTCGGACTCAACCGAACTGTTAAAGGCGATCGACGGCTGGCGCCGTGAGCGGCTGGCTCCATTGGCATCGGTGCGCGGGCTGAGCGCGGCGGTGATTGCGCAGCTGGACCAGCTCTGCGCCAAGAATCTGCTGCCCTACCTCCCGAAAGAACTGGCGCCGGTGCCGCGGGCGAACATCGACTTTCTGCCCATCAAAGATGCCTGGTTTTCCGGCTCCATGAATTACATTGGACGGGCCCGAAATGCCGACGGCTCGCCAAAATACGAAGCCACATACGAGATCAATGCCTCGCTGCAGATTTCGTTTCCCGAGTTTGAACATCTTGTCAGTCACGAGGTTGTGCCCGGCCACGTCACCACCTTCGCCTATCTGCAGGATTTGTATGTGCGCGGAAAAGCCGGATTTGAGACCACCGTGCTCACCATGAACACCCGCGCCGCCACCCTGTTCGAGGGCCTCGCCAATAACGCAATCCTGATCGCGCACGGTGTCACCGAAGTCGAGCAATTGCCTGACGAAGATTTGCAGATCGGAGTGCTGCTGGCCCTGTTGCAGGACGATGCCAAGAACCAGTCATCGTATCTGACCTGGGGTGAAGGAAAACCAAAAGCGGAGGTCGCGGCCACGCTGCGTCGCGATTTTCTCGTGACCGAGGAACGCGCCGACAAACTCTCTGGCGCTTGGGGACGCCATCCCCTGCTCGGCCGCATGTATCTTCCCGCTTATCGCGCAGGAACGGAGCGAGTCGCGCAATTGCGCCGCACCCACCCGGCAAATCGCATTCTACCGGCCATCTATGGCTGTTCGGGATTAGTGGATATCGTGACGATTGACGAGATGTTGTGAGCGGAGGAGTTTGCACCGAAAGGCTGTAGCCGATTGAAAGCGTTTGGTTGCGGGGGGTGGTTTTGATCCACCGACCCTTGGGTGATAAGCCCCATATGATTATTGATTTCAACAACTTACAGGACGCTGGGGGCCTCGAAAAACCTTGTAAGAAGCGTCAAGGAATCCTTATTGGACAGCTAAAGGACAGCGAACGAGCGCCGTATTTGCGTTGATGGTCGCGCGGAACATTAAGCGTACTTACGAACAAATGAAAGCCAAGGCCAACAAAACTCCAAACGCCACTCCATGCTTCATCTCGGACCACCCGAGTCCTCTAACATCCAGGGATTCAGGTTTCCGAAAGAACCATTGTGTCCCTCGCACGAGTGCGGGCGCAAAAGCGATGATCGCCAAGGGGGGAAGCACCCGCCATAGAGATGCGAGCGTGAGCAGCACCAAGAATGCTGGCTGCGCCAGAAAGAAGAACCTCCCTCGACCAAATTTCTCGGAGAAGGTAGCAGCACGGGCCGCACGAATACGCAGTTGGACGAAATGAATCTGGTTGCCCGCGAAGATCCAGTTTGCCGCCCACAATGCGAAAGTGCGCTCATCTAGTCGTCCGGTGCCGATGTAGTAAGCCGCCGGAGCAGTGCAGGTGAGCCCAACTGTGCCGACCAGTTGCGCCGCCATTCGCGCCCTGCGACCGAACATTCGAAGAACTGCCTGGGCCACAAATGCTAATGCCGTTGCCGCTCCGAGAAACAACAACCCTGAGTTTTGACCTTTCCACATCAGTCCGGTCAGACAAGCGGCGGATATCGCGCCAAGACAAACGGACGCAATGAGGGCTGTCCGGCGTTCTTCTGATGTGCGGGCGGTCAGCGAGCCCGTATCCATGAGGCTTTCGAGCGGTGTCCGCAGCCAAAATAAAGACAGCGTGGCTATCGTGAACACAAGCAGCGGCCAAGCCCGATGTGCCGAGGCAAACCCGGCGGCGACCCCGGTAACCAGGGGAACAAGTAGCAGCCCCCAGGCACCATGCTCACGCGGAACTATCAGCGCTCGCCTGCGGGCCCGCTGAGCGGCACTTTCAGCTTCACCATTCTCGGTCATCAGGTTTTTCATCTTTCGGGACCGGATCTTGTCGCATAGCCCAGTGCAACCTGAAAATCCTGTTTAGCTGGCCACGCGATCACTATCGTATTCCAGCAAACGCCTTTCACCTTGAAGCGCGCGGAGCGGGGTCAAGTCCTGGGTCAATTCCACGGTCCCCAGGTAGGCTCCGTCGGAGCTGCGGACGGCAAAATAACGGACGTGCACAAACTTGTCATGAAAGTTGATCCAAAATTCCGAGACGTTCTGTCTCCCGGCGCGAAAATCATCTAGAATCCGGTCAACCGTTTCGACACTTCTGGGAGGGTGGCAGTGCTGCACCTTGCGTCCGATGATGGCCTTGCTGCGAGCGAAGATTCGATCCGGTCCCTCGGTGAAGAAGGCCACCCGGTCGTCGGCGTCGACGAACGTAAGATCGAGCGGAAGGGTTGAAAACACCGCAGCGAGTTGTTCCAGGCTTACATTCCCGGTAGGCAGCATGAGAGCACCCGACGTCGGAACTTTCATGGATTCGGGTCTCGTGCTGACCGCGGGCGTGTAGCCTTGCTGCGGCTCCACGATGCACCAACCGTATTTCGGAGACACCGACCAAATCTCGCCCCACTCATCTTCCGACAGCGTCTCCAGAGACATCGGAAGCAATATGTTCTCTTCCTTGTAAATCATCTCCTGCACGGCCTTAAGGGCGACGTTCGCCGCCTCCACCAGATTGGTCTTCCATTTGTCGAGGTCAGCCAGGCTCGAGTGGAGGCACTCCCCAAGGCGCTTAAGCAAGTTGCGCACCTCGTCATCCTTGGCCCACATCACTTTTGACGGGCCGGTAATGCCGTGCCGCTCCAGGCAGGAAAACAATGCGTGTTCTTTGCGCTGGTAGTGCTTGTCGATGTCCATCAAGTCGTTAAACGATTGGCGAAAGCGCAGAAGAATCGGCGAAGCACCAGCAGCTTCTTTCGTGCTCTGCAACTCAGCCAGAGTTTGAGTCATGGCCGCAATCGTACCGCGTAACGCCTCGTTTTCTCGACGGAACGTATCTACCGGGTGCCCCGGAGCAATGGCCTTGCGGATGGGAAGTTGAACCAGGACGTCGCGCGTAACCTTGGAGTGGAGGTCGCACATGGATCGGACCTCCTCGACGGGCATTCCTTCGGCTATCAACTCCTGTTCCATGGCCATGATTTCGGAGGCGTCGGTTTGCCTGGCGATTTCCTGCATTTGTCGCTGTACTTGTTCGGGAGGATTTCCCGCGTGCAGATGCTTGATGATGTCCTTCAGTACTCGAAGCCGGTTCGCCTTATTGTCGATCACCTCGCTCATGACACTCTCCTCAATATCTCGAGGTTAGGCTCGCGAGTCAGCCCAGCACAGGACTTTGGTCACACTGTCGCGCATTGTCCTAGAGGTCCTTGGCTGCCAGGAGCGGGGCCCAAATATGTCTGACCGTGACATTGGTCACAGCCAGTCGTCGCCTCTGCGGCATAGGGTTAACAGTTGCCGTATTCAAGGCGAGAGCCGTGGACAAACCGCGCTACAAAGTCCGGGTGGCGGATCATGAGTATTGGCGAGAGCAGATCAAGTGCCAGTACGCGTGCCCAGTTCATACCGACGCCCGTGGCTATGTGCGGGCTATTGCTGCGGGAGACTACGAGCAGGCGTATCTGATTGCCCGCGGGCCAAATCCCTTGGCCTCACTGTGTGGACGTATTTGCGGAGCGCCCTGCGAGGCGGCTTGCCGCCGCGGGAGCATCGATCAACCGATTTCCATCCGTGCGCTCAAGCGTTTCGTCTGCGAACAATTCGGAAGCGATGTCCGCAGGGATGCTGGCCGCGAACTGTTTCCCTATCTGAAGAACAAGACGGAAGCGCGCCAGTGTGACGATCTCGAGGAACTCAGCCACCTGCTTGAGTTTCTCGCGAACGCCGAGTTTCCCAAACCCACCGGAGAACGAATCGCGATCATCGGCTCCGGACCCGCGGGCTTGGCCGCCGGGCACGATCTCGCCTTGATGGGATTCCGCCCCACGATCTTTGAGATGGAACCGCAGCCTGCCGGAATGCTGTACACCGGTGTCCCCGGATATCGCCTGCCGCGTGAACTGATCCGGACGGAAGTCGCGGTAATTCAGTCCCTTGGTGTCGAGATTCGTTGCAACACACAGGTCGGGAAAGACGTCAGCTTTGCCGATCTCCGCCGCGAGTTTGCCGCAGTCATCATCGCCTGTGGCGCTAAAAGGTCGAGGGCCCTGCCAATCCCCAATGCTGACGCCATCGGCGTGATGGGCGGCGTCGATTTTCTGCGCGATGTGTCATTGGGCAAAGAAGTTTCGCTGGGGCAGCGGGTGATCGTAATCGGCGGCGGCAATGTTGCTTACGACGTCGCCCGCACGGTACTGCGCCAAGAGGAATATGACGTGTCACGCACGGCGGCCCGAATGGCGGGCGTGCGGCAGGTGAATCTGGTCTGCCTGGAATCTCTCGAAGAGATGCCCGCCGACACGGTGGAAATCCTTGAAGGTCAGGAAGAGGGCGTTTCTCGCCACAACAGTTGGGGACCGAGAGAAGTTCTAGTGAATGAGAGGAACGGTCAGAAGTTCGTGCGCGGCGTGAAGTTCGCACGGTGTACCCAAGTGTATGACGAGAACAAACGCTTTGCTCCGAAGTTCGATGAGTTGGTCACCACCCAGATCGAGGGCGACACCGTCTTGCTCTCAGTCGGGCAGTCTGCGGACCTTAGTTTTATCGATGCCCAGCGAGACGGGATCGAGATGCGATCGCCGCAGCAGATCGTCAACGATCCCGCGACGTGCGCGACCTCGGCGCCAGGCATATTCATTGCGGGCGACATTGCCTACGGACCCCGGCTCATGATCCACGCTATCGCCAGCGGCAAGCAGGCGGCTCGTTCAGTCTATCGCTTTCTGCGCGGTAAAGAAATAGCGCCGGAAGAAATCCAGTCCCATTTCCCCATCGAGCACTATCGCCGCGAAAAGCACTACGAGCGCCGGTCGCGCTTGCACATTCCCACACGCTCCGCGGAAGAGCGTCTGAAGAGCCCCAGTGCTCTGGTCGAGATCGGCTACAACGAAGAGCAAGCTCTCGCCGAGGCCGGCCGTTGCCTAGACTGCGGCATCAACACCATTTTCGACGGTGAGCGCTGCATTCTTTGCGGCGGCTGCGTCGATGTCTGTCCCACCGTATGTCTGAAGCTCGTGACCTTCGACCGTCTAACGCTTACGCCCGAACTTGAGACCGCCGCGCGCGAGCTGAGTCTCGATCCTGCCGATCTTTCCGCCATCATTAAGGATGAAGAACGCTGCATCCGCTGCGGCCTGTGCGCCCAGCGTTGTCCCACCACCGCCATCACCATGGAAAAGTTCAGTTTTGCCAAGGAGTGGAAGCCATGTCCCGTCTAGACCCACCCCGTGTTAGCCGGCGCAGCTTTTTGAGCCTTGCGTCGCTGGGAAGCTTCTTTGCCGCCATGGGCACAGCGGCGGTCGGTATGCTCCGCTTGCCGAACCCTGCGGTGCTGCCCGGCCCAGTACGCCGCTTCAAGCTGGGGCCGCCGGAGCAGTTTTCTGCCGGAAGTGAAACTCCCTTTGCCGAACAGAACCTCGTGCTTTTCCGCGACGACGAAGGCTTCTACGCGATTTCGAGCACGTGCACGCACTTGGGCTGCACCGTGGCGCGATCCAAGGATGGTTTTGCTTGCCCTTGCCACGGTTCCCGCTTCAACAGCCAAGGTCGCGTAGTGGGCGGGCCGGCGCCGCGTCCGCTGCCTTGGCTCGAAGTCAGCCGCGCGGCCAACGGCGACTTGATCGTCAACGCCGACAACGAAGTCCCGGAGGGCACGCTCTATCGCGTGTAGGAGGCAACCGTGGCAGAGACCGCAACCAGAGAATTTCTGCACAACCTGCACGATCTCCCCCAGACCGTCAAGGATTCGTGTTTTCGTCTGGGCAAGACGCCCGAGTCGGAGCGCGAAGAATCGCAGGCCACATTTCATAACCTTTTTCTGCACATCCACAGCGTCCGGGTCCACGTGCGCACGCTTAAGCCGACGCTTACCTTCGGACTCGGCTTAATGGCGACGGCCAGCTTCATCATCACGATCATTACCGGCGTTCTTCTGATGGTGTACTACAAGCCCTCGACCGATCTGGCTTATCAGTCCATCAAAGATATTCACTTCACGGTCTCGACTGGACGCTTCATCCGCAATATTCATCGCTGGTCCGCTCAGCTGATGGTGCTGGTAGTCCTGTTGCACATGGCACGTGTTTTCTTCACGGCGAGTTACAAGAAGCCCCGCGAATTCAACTGGCTGGTCGGCCTGGCGCTGCTGGTCGTCACTCTCGCTCTGAGCTTCACCGGTTACCTGCTGCCCTGGGATCAGCTGGCATATTGGGCGATTACCATCGGCTCGAATATTGCCAACTCACCGCGCGAGCTGACCGACGCTGTCGGCATTACGAAGTTCTTCGACCCAGGCGGCTTGCAGAAGCGGCTGCTGCTGGGCGCGAACTACGTCGGGCAGGACGCGCTGATTCGTTTCTACGTTCTACATGTCTTCGTCCTTCCGCTCGCATTGGTGACGCTGCTCGGTGCGCACTTCTGGCGCATCCGCAAAGATGGCGGACTCGCCAAGCCCGAGGATCCGCCCGGCGGACTCGCCGAGTGGGGTGGAGGAAGGCGCCCGGTATTCCAGCCGCTCGCTACCAAAACCTACGGCTTGATGGCGCTCGTCAAAGGCAAGCGTCCGCCGGTGAATCGCGGCCCAGAAAACACGGTGATGAGTTGGCCGCACCTGTTCTGGGCGGAACTCTCCGTCTTCATGGTCACAGTGGCGGTCACGCTGATACTCGCTTTCTATAGCGATGCGCCGCTCAAAGAACTCGCGAACGCAGCCATTCCGGAAAATCCGGCGAAGGCGC
>Ga0187817_10000100_pt1 | contig 28473 bp, 29 predicted proteins | sample NC_wetland_sal_i_17_FD_132431 | JGI IMG/M metagenome (GOLD analysis project Ga0187817, IMG submission 132431) | Wetland sediment microbial communities from Neuse River Estuary, North Carolina, USA - SO4_2 | ecosystem: Environmental > Aquatic > Freshwater > Wetlands > Sediment | place: USA... | reverse complement strand
GGCCAGTACGAGAGCCAGCAAAGCTCCTTCCACGATCTGCTCTCCGTGCTCTCGCTCGCCCTGGGCGCCGTGTTCGTCGTGCTGGTGATCCAGTTCCGCGCGTTTACGCCCGCGCTCATCATTCTTTCCGCCGCGCCCCTTTCGCTGGTGGGCGTTTTCGCCATGCTGCTCGTCACCGGCACCGCGCTCAACGTCTCCTCCTTCATGGGCATCATTCTGATGGTTGGCTTGGTGGTGAAGAACGGCATCATCCTTTTCGACTACGCCCGCCAGCTTCGCAAAGATCAGGGCCTGCCGCTCGCCGAGGCGCTCGTCGCCGCCGGCAAGGTTCGCGTTCGCCCGATTCTGATGACCACGCTCTCCACGCTCTTCGGCCTTCTCCCTCTGGCGCTCGGCATTGGCGCGGGCGCCGAGCTGCAAAAGCCGCTGGCGCTCGCCGTCATCGGCGGCTTGCTGCTCTCGACCTTCATCACGCTCCTCGTCATGCCCGTCCTCTACTCCCTCCTCGAACGCAACACCTCCGCATAACGGCACGTCATGCTCCGCACGGCTGAGTTCACTCCGCTCGCTCCTCAGCTCCACCCAGCCCCGTAGGGGCGAAAGTAGTTAGCCCGGGGCGGGAGCCCCGGGTTCCCATGGTAAATTTGCGCGAGCCCCGTAGGGGCGACACAATCCGTCGAACGGTTTCAACCCCTGAGGCGGCTGTAGTAAAATTCTCCGGGCACAATCAAGGCATGGGCATCCTCGACATTTTGAAAGCCGGCAGGCTTCGCTCTCCCCGAAGCGTGCGCCACAAGGACAAGCGGCTGTCTGAAATCCTCGCGGCGCACGAGAAATTCCTGCGCGGCGATGAATCTGGCCTGCGCGCCGATCTGGCGAGCGCCGATCTTTCGCGCGTGGACCTGGCGGGCGCGAATCTGGCCTGCGCGAATTTCCAGGGAGCGAATCTTGAAGGCGCGATCCTCCGCGAGGCGAAGCTCGGCTCGGCCGATCTCTCGAACGCGTGCCTTCGCTGCGCCGACCTCCGCCGCGCCGATTGCACCGAGGCCGTTTTGATCGCGGCGGATTTGACCGAAGCCCAAGCGGGCGGCGCCGAGCTTTTCCGTGCCGACATGCGCTCCGCGATTTTGCGCCGCGCCGATTTCGGAGCGGCCAATTTCCGCGGCGCACAAATTCGCGGCGCCGAATTCGAGGGCGCGGGCATGAGGACCGCTATCCTGCGCGAAACCAACCTCGAGGGCGTGGACCTTTCTGGCGTGGATCTTTCCACCACGCTTCTCCCTCGCGGCTACAAAGCGCCTTCCGCCCCGCAATAACGCAATCACCGCTGCGAGCCAGTTGAATCCTTCTTCTTTCGTTTTTCACCAACCGAGACTATCCTGAACCGAGGGAAGGGAACCGGCATGGCCGATGGCTCGTGGACTTCCGTCGAGGATTACGCGGCGCCGCGCGGCTGGCTGCGGCCCGAAGAGCGCGTCCCGCGTTCGCGCGCCTATTGCGAACTGCTCGAAGCCGGCAACATTCTTTTCTTTGCCGAATTGCCGTTCGATTTTCCGCCCGACGACCGCGAATTCCTGCTGGCCCAGCAGTGGGCGGAATTGCGTTTGCATAAAAACGTCTCCTATCGCCCCGATGGCGACCTCCTTCGCGGCGTTCCCGGCCGCTCCGCAACGGTGGACCGCCTTCATTCCATCATGCGGAATTACAGCGCCCAGGTGATGAAGTTCCTCGCCGACTTTCTTTCTCCCTACGCCGGCAAATGGATCACCGATTTCTCGAGTTTCCGCCCCATCGAGGAAAACGGCCGCAATCTCTCGCTCCACAAGCGCAACGACCTGCTGCACGTGGACGCCTTTCCTTCCCGTCCCACGCGCGGCGGGCGCATCCTGCGCGTCTTCACCAATCTGAATCCCGCGAAGCCCCGCGTCTGGCAAACCACCGGACCGTTCGAGTCGCTCGCGCAGCAATATGCCGTCGGCGCCGGCCTGCGTGAAATCGCCGACGAGGCCTTTCTGGCCCGCGCCCTGCGAAGCTGGGGTGCGCGTCTCGGCCTTGGCGCGCGCCGCACGCCCTACGACACCTTCATGCTCCGCTTCCACGATTATTTGAAGGAAAACGCCGATTTTCAGGGGCATTGCCGAAAAGTGCGCCACGAATTTCCTCCGCTCGCCACTTGGCTCGTTTTTACCGATGGCGTCGCTCACGCCGCCATGTCCGGCCAATACGCCATGGAGCAAACCTTCCTCATTCCGCCCTCGGCGCTCGTCGCCCCCGACCACGCCCCCTTCCGCGTCCTCGAAACTCTCGCCGGCCGCCCGCTGATCGCCTAATCTACTGTCGATTGGAAAGGACAGTTTTGCTGATGCGGAAGGAGTTAGGCGCGTTTCTAATCGGCAGGACTGCCAATTAGAAATTATCAACTGACGAAGAGGGGCCCTTCGGTCGTCCAACCAGGCGGACTCCCTCAGGGTGACGATCCTAGTCGCATCGTGAAGAGAGATCCTTCGGTCACGTTGTTCCCTCAGGGTGACGATCCTTTGTCGGATCGTCATTTTGTACCGGGTAGAATCGGGTCCAATTCTGTTTCCACTTTGTACCGATTAGAATTGGGCAGGCCGAGCACACGTCCCGCGAATTCATCCGGGATGCCGAAAGCGCCTCCTGTAGATTCGTCCGGGATCCAAAAAACCGACACAATTCTCCTCTCTTCCCGCTGAAGGGCATTTCCAAGGTCGCCAGAGCCCAGCAGGATCGGCGCTGGCGACGAAAACAACCCACGCTAGCACATAACTTTAGTAAAGTCAATACTAGTTATGGTTATAGTACTAGAAGGTCTGGCGGAACTGCGGCGGGCGGGGGATGGTCTGCCAACAATGCCTAGGGTTGCGTCGCGGCGCGAGCGCCCGGGGCTCTACCACTTGCCGGTCGTCAGGCGGATGGCAACGGCTTCGATGGCGAGCATCCCAAGGCAGCCTAAGAGCCCTAGCGTCCCCCAAAAGAGTTCGGAAGGGCTTAGATGCCAACGTTGATCGGGCATAGATTCCTCCTTGGCTCGAGCTCAGTATCGCTCTTGCGCCCTTGGTATCGCAAGTTGGTTTTGGCACACGCCTGACCGTTGGAAAATCATCGAACGCAAATGGCGCGCCCCTAGCAGAGGAAGGCCCCGAAGATGCCATGCTGAAGCACGGCGCTACATTTAAACCCTGAATGCGAGAGTAAATAGCGTTCAGAGCTTCATGGCGGCGGAGGCGGCTTTGACGTGAGGAGGCTCGGAGCGCGGAACGGCCGCACCGGAGACGGCGGGATCGGAGCCACGAGCCAGGGCTACAAGAAGCGCTTCAAAGCGGGGAATCTCTTCTTCAGGAACCGTCATGCTGACGGCGACGCCGCGCCTCGGCACCACGCGGCGGACAAGACAATCCACGCGGAGCGGCTGGTCGAGGGCCAAATAGGCCGGGAAATAGGCACCCAGGGACGGCGGATCGGCAATCTCAACAAACATTCCGCCGCGGCTGATGTTGCTGACGCGGCCCCATCGCGTCTCGGATCGCCAGACGATTTCCGCCTCCACATAGAATTGATAGCGTGGAGACGAGCGGCGGCAATAGCCAAAAGCTCCGGTGCGAGGCATGGGTGTCACGAAAGGCTCCTTGTTGGAGAGAGGATGGCAGGGGCGCATGGCCGAGGCAATGGCGCGAACGTACCGTACCGAAGCGGAACAGAAGCTCAGGAGTTGAGCGGAAGGGGCCTTTGGGCATGCGAAATCAAACCAAGAGCCCTCCCTTGAAAGGCGTCAAGGACGGGGCACCCGCAAACCCGGGGTAGCGCCTCCATGTCAGCCTATAGCGATGGTATTATCAGTCCGCGAAGCGCCGCGATGAAAAAACAAAGGCCGGGCCGCCCGTCCACCATTTCTGAACGGAATTTTGAGTTGACCATGACAGGGGAGAAAGACCTCCGGCTCTACTGGCAATGGATCGACGCTCTAATCACGTCGATGGAGACGTGCCTTCACTCTGACAATCCTGAGAATGTGTGGAAGTATAGCGGGTATAAGCAGTTCGCTCGCAAGTACAACGAGCTTGTGAGTTACATAGCGGAGCGAGTACAGCTGCCGCCGATAATTTCTACGGAAGTATGTACCTTACGCAACCTATAGCTCTCCCCTGATAACCGATCTGCGGTCCTATTTCGGCCAGCCTTCTTTTGGCTTTTTCTTTTGCAGTGAACGTTTCACTGCATCCTGCCAGCGGCCTTTGATTTTAAGGACACTAGGCTCTGGACCGGACTTAGCCCTGGGCTTCTTAGGTAGTATGGATTCGACTTTCTTCTTCATCTCAGAATGCCCCGTTCAGTTGACATTAGGCTATTTGTTGAATTGTTTGATCGCGGCCTGTGCAATGATGGCGGCTTTCACTACGCATGTATTCTCATCTTGTCCTAAAACTTCCTGGCACGATTGCACCCATGCCATATATTCGTCGGGGCACTCCTTCTCAAGAAGAATCTCAGCCGACTTGCCCCCGTCATAGGAAGAATACTGCCCATATTCGGCCTTCGGTAGAAGACATTCAGTAAGCACCTTGTCTACATCTACGGTCGGAGGTGTCGCTTCTTGATTCACGGAAGGACTGGAGGGATTGGAAGGCACGGAAGGCGCGGGAAGCAAACAAACCACAACGATGAGAGCCACGATGATGCCCGCCGTCCACAGCAAAACTTTCCTCATGGCTTTTGAGTGTCGTCTATCTTTACTTCCACTTTCAGTTTTAAGTTACGTCCCTTCATAACGCCAGCGATCCGCTCCAGAGATGAAACGAAATCCATGATGGCTTTGTGCTCCATGCTGTTTGGGGGCAAATCCCATGCGGTTCGGCAGAATCGGCATGACCCTCCCGCACTATCTGTGGCATGACTTGCGGCAGCGCCCTTTCCAATTGGAATGACAACAGACGCATGGCAATTAACACATTCAAATTGCACGGCCAAAATATCAGAAGGTTCAAAAAAAGATTTCTCCTCGAATGTCATAGTACCCCCTAGCTCGCAAGCGGTTGCTTGTACATCAATCGCTTTCCTTCGGCGGCCCGTATCGCCAGGACCGTTCGCTCGCCATCATTCAGTTTGCGATGGTTCCATGTGAAGTCAAATTGCCAGAGATAGCGGTGCAGGTATTCTTTGCTGACGTTGTGGTAGACACCCATGATCCCGCGTTTCACTAGGGCAAAAGAACTTTCCGCAGTGTTCGTGTGAACATCGCCGCGAACATATTCCCGCGTGCTGTGGCAAGCGCTTTGATGGCCACCAACATATTCCGAACCGATCCCTTTGTACGCTAGAAAATCGTCAGTAATGAGTCGCGCCTGAGTATCCACTTCCTCTCGAATCGCAGCCTTTAGCGTCGCGCCTGAAACATCAGTCACAACCCGGCGTCGAATCTGACCGCCGCGTTCGACAGCAGCAAATACCGGAGTCTTGATCGTTCCGCGCCCGCGCCTATTGTTCCCTCGGTAGCGCGGTTTTCCGCCGACATAAGTTTCGTCACACTCGACGGTTCCGGTTAGTTTCGGACTGTCAGAATCAGGAGCCATCGCAAAACGGATGCGGGTCATAAGAAAAAGAGCCGACTTATAACTAATCTGGCAGTTCCGCTTTATTTCCAGCGCAGAGACGCCCTTCTTTGATGTAGAGGCACGCCAGAAGGCATAGCACCAGTGCCGTAGTTCAATCCGCGATTCTTCGTAAACCGTGCCGATGCGGACCGTGTATTGCTGTTTGCAATCTCGGCAGCGCCATAAGAAACGCCGATTTCGTTCGCCGGTTTTGGCATCCAGCATCTTGTAGACTTCGACCGATCCGCAATGGACACAAGCCGGAGTTTTCCCCCATCGCTGAGCCTCGAAAAACTCTACAGCGGCTAGCTCGTCGGAGCAGGCTAGGGGGATTCGCGCGATTGCCTCTGACTTTGAAAGTTGGTGGTTACGCTCTGTCTTTGTCATGCTTTTAATATACTACTTGGCGCAAGTTGTGTCAAGTATAAAATCAGGTTCTTTTCAACCATTTTTCTAAGGTGGGAGTTTGGCCCCATGACGGGTATACGGATTCAGCCAATTGCGGTATGTCCTTTTTCATTTGTTCGATGTCATCCCAGCCCAGTCCCTCACGGCATGGTTGGCCTCCATCGTGAATGAGCCACATATCATTGCCCATGCCTACGCCGGATGCCTTGCGTTCCGCTTCCCTGAAAATGAAGGCTGCCAGTAATTTGAGAAGATTATTGTCCATGCCTTCTTTGTAAAGGCGATCTGCCAAATAGTCTGAAATCGGGCTTCCGGTTCCGTGAGCACAGTAAAGGCGTTGAGGATCAAGCCTGTATTCTACGGTGCTGTACAAGACAGGGGGCACCGTTGCCCTTGGAGCAACGACAATAATCAATCCCATTGGACTATTCGCAAGAACTGTCGCGTATTCCTCGTAAATATGGCGCAGGCTGCCCTCGATTAGAGTCTGATGTTCAGCCAAGACATCGTTGTTACCGCGATCTGCCAGAATCAGAGTTCGATGAATATGCTCGTTGCATTTGCGGATTATTTCCGAAGGTCCGGCTCCGCTGATGAATACTTCGCATGTTTTCAAGTCGGTAGTGATGGGATAAATTTTGTCTACTTCCGTTTTGGAATACCCGTCAGTTTCTTCTCGGTCAGCGCACAACAACACTCCTCCATTTCTTGCCCTAAAAGCATTCGTCAATGTTGACATGCGTCGCGGCTTCCTTTCTGGAAGCCGCTTTAGTTTAGGCCGTGAGATAGTGGGATGCGGCTTCGGGAGTGGTGAATTCATAATACTACCCCCGGCCTTGCGTAAGGTACATACTTCCGAATTTCTATATACAATCTCGATAAAATACCAGGCTCGGCTGAGACGATTGCCTGTCAGCAGAAGGATATATTCGAATCGGTTCACGCGAACGCATCTGTGCTGCGTGCCTATCTCCGGAGCATCTCTGGAGTCGATACCGATGAGTCGCAGTCCCTCCAGGACTTTCTCCGGGCACGGCTTAGAAGCGCCGTCTTCGAGCAGGCGCAGAGAGAAAGGGAAGTTCAAAATGCCGTGGAACAATTATTGATCGGGCGGGGTATGTTCAGAGGTCAAGACTATGATCGCGAGACCGGGCGAGTGAAATTCTCAGCTAAAGAAGTGGTGCCTGATTTTGTATTTCCGAAACTCGATCTCGCCCTTGAAATTAAGCTAGCGTCGGACGCCGGGCGGATGAAAGAGGTTATAGATGAGATCAACGCTGACATCCGATCTTATAAAAAAGAGTATAAGCATGTTCTGTTTGTGGTATACGACATCGGCTCCATAAGGGACGAGGGAGAATTCCGCAGGGACCTCGAGTCGGAGGACGGTATATCCGTCCTTATCATCAAACATTGAATTTGGCGGGTGACCCCGACCCTTGAGCTGCTAGAACGTTACGCGGGTGGAGCTCGGCAAATGCGCGACCTCAACCCCGCTCCTCCGCAATCATTCGAAAGAGATCGGAGAGTTCGGCGAGCGCCTGTTCGCGGGTGGGCATCAGAGCGTAGCAGCCCGGAATAGCCGGCAGCTCGGCCGCCCAGGAGCCGTCTTCCTGGCGATAGAGAACTGTCTTGTGGTGTTCAAGGAGCATACATCCCTTCCACAGCTTGACGATACCTTAGCACACAAGCCGATGAGCTGGTTTCCTTACTCCGACGCGCACGGCCATCCCTCGGCTTCGGGACAAGGGAGTGGCTGTGCCACACGCGCGGCTATGTTGCCGGGGGGCCTCCGGCACATGCCCACCCGGCTGCGCTACCTTCTTTCGTGGGGGCACGGCTTTTTGCCGGAGCTTTGACGGGTGAGGCCGCAAGTCGCCCCGCGACGTCTCCAGAGTTTTCGCCTCACCTTCGCAGCTACGCCAAGGAGGCCAGTGCCAAATAGGAGCAGGCTAGCCGGCTCTGGAGTAGGGGCGGGTGGATCAGCACCAAGGCCCGCCGGGTCACCGAAGGCCGTCACGGGGCCTGGAATGACCTCAACTTCGGGTCCTTCCGTTGAAAGAGGCGGCGGGACCATGTCGGGGCCTGAGGTGACCTGAACTTCGACGTCCTCGTCGGGCGGATCCGTGCCGATGCCGGTCCAGTTTGTGTCGCAGGTGAAGGCTTGTGGGAACTCAGTGCCTGGTAGCGGCAGCCCACAATCTCCCTGTGCCACAGGCTCTGGTGATGGGCCCCAGGCTGTTATCGTCGCGGGACCTGGAGACGGCGGGGGCAAGGAAATCGCCGGCGGCGGAGGGGAGGAAATCGTGAGTGCGGATTTTTCGGTGATCTCGGCAGAGGCTGCGGGGGGAAGTTCGGGCGGATTTGGCAGGGACAACGACCCGGGAACAATCGACGAGATCGTCAGGTTTGTCACGGGCAAGGATCCGAGAACAATCGACGAAGTCGTCATAGGGCTACTCGATGCAGGTGGGGTCGGCGAGACGTTCTTTGAAACGACGGGCGTAGGCGCCGTGGGCGCGGGGGCCTGTGGGAGGATTGACGATTCGATGGTTGAGATGCCTTTGCTTACCGTTTGGGCGACCGAGCTTGCGGTTTGGGTAAGCCATCCGAGCAGTCCACCGCCAGATGCCGCCCTAGCTGCCACGGGATTTGCTAGCATCGCGATTAGCGCCAGGCATGGAACGAGAGTTTTTGTCATTTGAAACCTCCCCAGAACAACGGTTTCTCAACATGCAATCGAGCAAACTCTATACCAAATACGGCGCGCGAGAATAACGCTGAGGAATAATGATTCTCTTGCTAGATAGCGTGCTGAGTGGTTCCATTACCGGCAAGTACCATCTGTTTTTATTTGCCCTTTTGGGATAGATATTTTCACATCCTGCAGCCACAGTGCGGACCAGGCCAAACTGGCATCGCTCATTGTCGTGCGAGTGCTGATCGGGGTCACCGGCCATGTTGCCGGGGGAGGGGGCCGGTGCGATAATGAGGCCGGTTGCGGCGAAAGCGCGACCGGCGCTAAGGAAAGAGGGTAGCGATGGCTCTGAGGGATGCATGGATTGAAAAGCGCGCGGCGGCGATGAACGGCGGCGCGGCGAATTTCTCGCAGATGCACTATGCGCGGCGGGGAGTGGTCACGGAGGAAATGGACTACGTGGCGCGCCGCGAGAAGCTCTCGCCGGAAACGGTCCGCGACGAAGTGGCGCGCGGCCGCGCGATCATCCCCGCGAACATTCATCATCGCAACCTTGAGCCGATGGGCATCGGCGTGGCGTTTCGCTGCAAGATCAACGCGAACATCGGAAATTCGGCCACTACGTCGAATGTGGGCGAGGAGCTCGAAAAGCTGCATCGCGCCGTGCACTACGGCTCAGACACGGTGATGGACCTTTCGACCGGCGGCGACATTCCAGCGATCCGCAAGGCGATCATCGCGGCTTCGCCCGTCCCGATCGGGACTGTGCCGATCTACGAAGCCATCATGCGCGTGCGGCGCGCCGAAGACCTGACCATCGGCTTGATGCTCGAAGTGATCGAAGAGCAAGCCGAGCAGGGCGTGGACTACATGACCATCCACGTGGGCGTGCTGCGCGAGTTTCTGCCGCTGGTGCGGAACCGCATCACGGGGATCGTCAGCCGCGGCGGGGCGCTGCTGGCGCAGTGGATGAGCTATCACAAGGCGCAGAATTTCCTCTACGAGAATTTCGAAGCCATCTGCAAGATTTTCCAAAAGCATGACGTGAGCTTCTCGCTGGGCGATGGATTGCGTCCCGGATGCCTGGCGGACGCGAGCGACGAGGCGCAGTTCGCGGAGCTGCGCGTGCTCGGCGAATTGACCAAAGTGGCGTGGGAGCACGACGTGCAGGTGATGATCGAGGGGCCGGGGCACATCCCGATGGACCAGATCGAGCTGCAAGTGAAAAAGGAAAACGAGCTATGCCACGAAGCGCCGTTCTACACGCTGGGCCCGCTGGTGACGGACATCGCGCCCGGCTACGATCACATCACCAGCGCGATCGGCGCGGCGATGATCGGATGGCACGGCGCCTCGATGCTCTGCTATGTGACGCCCAAGGAGCACCTGGGGCTGCCGAATGCGGACGACGTGCGCCAGGGCGTAATCGCGTATAAAATCGCGGCGCACGCGGCGGACGTGGCGCGAGGGCGTCCCGGGGCGCGCGACCGCGACGACGCGCTCAGCTACGCGCGCTTCCTGTTCGATTGGGAAAAGCAGTTCGACCTCTCGCTCGATCCGGAAACGGCGCGCGCAATGCACGACGAAACGCTGCCCGACGATTTCTACAAGGAGGCGAAGTTCTGCTCGATGTGCGGGCCGAAATTCTGCTCGATGAACGCGACGCAGATCGCGGAAATCTATCAGGGCTTCGACCAGAAAGAGCGCGAGCAGAAATTCGCCGGACTCCTGGCCAAAGTTCAAGAGTAAAACGGTCCAGGAGCAAAGGAGCGCCACATGCGATTTCTCCTTCTGATGACGATTCTCTATTTCCTGCCCTCGATCATCGCGCACTCGAAACGCGATTTCGGCGGCATCGTGCTCCTGAATATTTTCCTCGGATGGACCGTGATCGGTTGGGTCGCCGCGCTGATATGGGCATGCGTCTCGCCGCACATGCATCCCCCGGTGCTGGTTGCGGCGGGCGTCCCCGGGCGTTTCTGCAGCCGTTGTGGCGCGCATGGCGCGGCCGGGGCGCGTTTCTGCTGGGCCTGCGGCCAGCCATGTGATTGACCATGTGACTGCCCGCATAATTAGTCGAAAGGCAGTTGACGGCTGGCGAGGCCGTGTTTATACTCGCGCCGCTTGCGGTTGATCTTGTGATTTACCGGGCGATTTATAGGGGAGGCGGAAAATGGCTTTCGTCAAAGCGGCGAACAAGGACGAAATACCCCCGGGTGCAATCCGCGAGATCGAATTCGAAGGCAGGGCCATCGCGCTGGCCAACGTGGACGGCAAGTTCTACGCCATCAATGGCGTATGCCTGCACGTGGGAGGCCCGATCGGCGAGGGCGAAATGAACGGCACGACGGTCACCTGCCCCTGGCATGGCTGGGAATACGACGTCACCACAGGCAAGCTGCTGGCGAACCCATCGGAAGGAGTGCAGAGCTTTCCGGTGGAGGTTCGAGGGGACGAGATCTTCGTAGATATTGGAATATAAGGACTTAGGTGGCATCGCCCGTCCTGGGCGAGGGCAAGATTCAGCACAGCAATCCAAAAAATTTTGCACATAACTCTTTTCAATTCTTCGGCCTTGTGTGTATAGTGCGCCAGGCACCTGGTACTTCGAGTGCGAATGGCGCAAGAACCTGCAAAACCAGGACGCTGGCTGCTGGCCGTAGACCCGCGCGTCTACCACTGGGATACCCTCTTCGTAAAAGGGAAGGAGATGTGGCGGCACGTCGGAAACCGTCCCGACGCGGCGCGGCAGGTGAAGCTGGTGAGGAAAGGCGACCGGGCGTTGCTTTATCACGGCAAGCCGGAGCACATGGTCTACGCGCTCGCGGAAGTGAGCCGCGACCCCTACCCCGATCCGCATGACGCCGACGGCCGGAAAGTGGTGATTGATCTGCGGGCCATCGAGCGCCTGCCCCGGCAGGTATCGCTCGCCGAAATGCGCGAAAATCGCGCGCTGCGAAAAATCAAGTTCCTCAAGAATACGCGGCTCACCATCTGCCGGCTGGCGGAGGAGGAGTACGCGGAAATCCTGCGCATGGCGGGGATTGTGGCGTCTCCGGGAATTCCACTGCCCTGACGTCGAAAATCGAAACTGGAAATTCGGAAATCGGAACGGCAAAGCCACAGAGTTGCAGAGTAAAAAGCCTGGAAGACCCAATCCAAGAATCGGAACTCGCGTAGAATGGCGGTTGGGGCGAGCGCTGGTCAAATCGCCCGCCGACAAAAGTGCCGGAACTGCCTGAAGTCGAAACCGTGGCGCGCGGATTGCGCGGCGTGCTGCCGGGAAAGAGCATCACCGGAGCGCGAATCGGCAAGAGTGATTTTATTGACGACGTTGCCGCGCTCGAGCGCCTGCTTCCCGGAGCGCGAATCTCCGCCGTGCGGCGGCACGGAAAATTCCTGCTGCTCGATCTGGAATCGCCGAGCGCCGAGCCGCGCTCACTCTGCCTCCTGATTCACCTCGGAATGACCGGACGGCTGGTGGTGTGCCCGCCGGACGCGCCCATCGCGCCGCACACGCACGTATTCTTCGCGCTCGACGACGGGAGCGAACTCCGCTACACAGACATCCGCCGCTTCGGCAAAATGCGCCTACTGGTAGATGGCGTGAATGGCGCCAACGGCGGAGGCGACGCCGTGCTGGCCGCGCTGGGTGCCGATCCGCTCGAAGCGAGCGAGGCGGAATTCGCCGGTCGAATGCGCGGGCGGCGCGCGAGGATTAAGGCGCTGCTGCTCGATCAGCGAGTGCTTCGCGGCATGGGCAACATCTACACCGACGAGAGCTTGTGGCGCGCGCGGATTCACCCGATGCGGCTAGGCGCGAATCTCAGTGGAGAGGAGATGCGCAGACTTTATCGCGCCGTGCGCGATGTGCTGGCGGAAGCGATCCGCTTTCGCGGGTCCTCGGTTTCCGATTACGTGGATTCCTCGGGGCAGCCGGGGTGGTTTCAGCAGCGGCATCGTGTTTACCGGCGGGCGGGGAAGAAATGCTTCCGGTGCGGAGGGACGATCGGGCGGGCGACGGTCGCGGGGCGGAGCAGCTATTTTTGTCCGCGGTGCCAGCCGGCGCCAAGGAAGCGACGACGAGCGAAGTAGGGCGCGTGAATGCGCCGGCACCGCTTTACGTTTTCAGGCGCAGAAACGAGAGCAGGATGGCGCCGGCCAGCATGAAAATGGCGGCATAGGCGAAGCCGGCGGCCGGACTTACGCTCGACCACAGCGCGCCAGCGGCAATGCTGGAGAAGAGATCGCCGACGCCGTTCACCGCGGCGAGCACGCCGAAGCCGGAGCCGCGAATTTCGGACGGCAAAAGCCGTGCCGCGAGCGATTTTTCGAGCGAGGCTTGAAACGCGCCGTGAATTCCCGCCAGGCCGCAAAGGACTGCGAGAACAGGCAGCGTCGGCGGCGCGAAAATAAATCCCACACAGGCGACCACGGCGATGAAGTAGCCCGCGGCGAGCAGCCCGCGCTTGCCGATGCGGTCGCCGAGCAGCCCCGCGGGATAGGATGCCGCGGCGTTGACGGCGTTATAGAAGGTGTAGAGCCCCACGGAAACAGCCGCGGCGCGCGCGAGACCCATCCGCGGCGCGAGGATTTGACTGGCGCGCAGGATAAGCAGGGTGGGGGCAAAGTCTCCCATGCCGTGCGCAAAAACGGCGGCGAGGTAGCTCCAATAGGCTTTGGGAAGGCGCGTGAAACTCGAGGCGATTCCGGCCGCGCGGCGCGTGCCTGGATGCTCTTTTCCTACGGGGACTAAGAAGGCAAACGCGAGCGCCGCGAGCAAGCCGGGAACGAGCGTCCAGCGCAAGACGCCGCGCGCGCCGAGTGCGCCGAGCAAGGCGGTGGCGCAGAGCGGACCGAGAACAGCGCCGAGCGTGTCCATGGCGCGCTCGAAACCGAAGGCGCGGCCCTCCTGATTCGGAGCGACGGCGTCGGCGAGCAGGGCGTCGCGCGAGGGGCCGCGGCTGCCGCGTCCCATCCATCCCAGCGCGCGCAGCAACAGCACCGCCGGCCAACTGTGCGCGAAGGCGTAGCCGAAAGTCGAAAGCCCCGTGGCAAAGTAGCCGATGATGCCTGTGGGCTTTCTCCAGGGCGCGTGGTCGGCGACCCATCCGCCCGCAAGCTTCGCAAAGCTGGAGAGGCCGTCGGAAACACCTTCGACGATGCCGAGCGCGACAGCAGGCGCGCCCAGGCTGGCCAAAAATGCGGGCAGAATCGCCGTGGCGGCTTCGTGGCCCCAGTCGGAAAATAGGCTGGCAAGTCCGATGCCGAGTACGCCGCGGGTAAGCCAGCGCTTTGATTGCGAGGATGCGACGATGGGTTCGCTCATGGCTTAGGGCAATCTTGTCGAGGCTACGCATCGCGCCGGGTTTTTGCAACTGCAATGCAGGCCCCCGAAATGGGTCAGTTTCTGATAATCCGGCTACATATTTACTTAGGGCGCGCCTGGGCCACTGGAAGATGGCGAAGCATTGCAAGCGGGCGTGTCATTCGGTAGGTCGGTAATCTTAAGCGTCCGAACCATTGTGAGGTGGTGGTTCGAACCTTGAGCATCTTTGAATAGGACTTCATAGGTCATCGTCTCCAGATCTGTCGAGTTGCCGTCATTTCTGGACCAAATGGCGCCCCCGCACGCGGTGTAGCGGACACCATCTGCCTCGATCAGCTTAGGACCTGCGTGAGGAGTGGAACACGAGCTCAAAGAGACCGCAGCGCAAAATGCCACCGCATGCAGGTACTGGGAACGATTCTTCGGACTCACGCGGTCACTTTATCACGGGGGCTGCGGCTTGTGCTGGGCGGTGCCGGCGCATAGAATCGGGCGGCTCGAATGTGAAGGAAGGCGGCAAATACTGATGCGAGCGGTGGTCCAGCGGGTGAGCCGGGCGCGGGTTTTGGTGGATGGCGAGGCGAAGGGCGAAATCGGCCATGGGCTGGCCGTGTTGGTGGCCGTGGGGCGCGAGGACACGGCCGCGACAGCCGCTTCGATGGCCGAGAAAATCGCGAACTTGCGAATTTTCGATGACGAGCAAGGAAAGATGAATCTTTCGCTTGCGGCGACGGGCGGTGCGATTCTGGCCGTGTCGCAGTTCACGCTGTATGGCGACGCGCGCGGCCAGCGAAGGCCCAGCTTCATGCAGGCGGCTCCACCCGAGCAGGGCAAAGCAGTGTTCGACGAATTCGTGAATGCGCTCAAGAAGCTCGGCATCCGAACGGAGACGGGCGCGTTTCAGGCGCACATGGAACTTGAGCTGGTGAACCAGGGACCAGTTACGATTCTTCTCGATTCCGATAAACTCTTTTAGGCATTGCCGAGACACGCGCAGATTGTGTCGCCCATCCCCTCTCTTCAAAACTACCGGCAGGTGAGCCTGCGGCACTACGCGCGATTTTCGGCAGCGGCATTTTATATCGTACCACGATATAATAGGGGAGACGCGCGGGGAGACGCATGGAACGGGAGATTGATTACCGGGGGCTCGCGGATTTCCGGTATGAAATCCGCCGCTATCTGAATTTCAGCGAGCAGGCCGCGCGCGCTGCCGGCATCGAACCGCGGCAGCATCAGGCGCTACTGGCTGTCAAAGGACTTCCCTGCGACGCGAAGGCGACGGTCGGTTGGCTGGCCGGGCGGCTTCAGATAGAGCACCACAGCGCCGTCGAATTGAGCCATCGGCTCGAAGCGCGTGGTTTGATTCGCCGTTCGCGCAGCCGGGCCGATCGCCGCGAAGTTCTGTTGCAACTGACGCGCCATGGAGAAAGGCTGCTGCGGGAGCTTTCGTTGCCGCACCGGCGAGAGTTGCGCACGGCGGGACCTAGATTGATCGAGGCCCTTCGGACAGCCATCCTCCGCAGGTCGCGCGCTGTGCGTGGGACGAAGCGCTGCCGCCGGAACAAATAGACCAGCGCCCGAATTGGGGCGCACGGAACCCAGGAGGATTCCTTCGTGACATTTCTTTCGCAAACGCCCGAGAGCGCCCAGCCGGGCGAATTCGCGGGCTACCGGATCGGATTCATCTCGCTGCTGGCCGCGCTCATCGGAATTCTTGCCGGAATCACAGCCTACATTCTCTATGATTTGATTGCGCTCTTCACGAACCTCGCCTACTACCACGAATGGTCGCTCCGGTTCCGGAGCCCCGAAAATACGACGCTCGGTCCATGGATCATCGTGATGCCGGTGATCGGAGGCTTGATCGTCGGAGTGATGGCGAAGTACGGCAGCGAAAAAATCAAGGGTCACGGCATCCCGGAGGCGATGGAGGCGGTGCTCGTATCGCGCAGCCGGATCGAAGGCAAGGTGGCGATTCTGAAGCCGCTTTCGGCGGCGGTCGCCATCGGAACCGGAGGACCCTTCGGCGCGGAAGGCCCCATCATTCAGACGGGCGGCGCGCTCGGATCGCTGGTGGGGCAAATCGTTTCCATGACCACGACCGAGCGCAAGGTGCTGCTGGCGTGCGGCGCGGGAGCGGGCATGGCGGCGACGTTCAACACGCCCATTGCCGGCGTGATCCTCGCGATGGAACTGCTGCTCTTCGAGTTTCGCTCGCGCTCGTTCATCCCGCTGGTAATCGCGAGCACGCTCGCGACCAGCGTGCGCGTGCTGCTGTTCGGGCAACGCTCGATGTTTACAATGGGCCATGTGGATTTCGACGTTCCGCGCGGCCTGCCATTTTACCTGTTGCTCGGCGTGATCTGCAGCGTGGCGGCGATCGGGCTGACGAAGCTGCTCTATTGGACGGAAGACCAATTCGAGCGCCTGCCGCTGGGCAATCTGTGGCATCCGGCCATCGGAGGGCTGGCGGTCGGAGTGATTGGCTTTTTTATTCCGCGCGTCCTGGGCGTCGGGTACGACACGATCTCCGACATACTCAACGGAAATCTTGCGCTCAAGCTGCTGATTTTGATCGCTATCTTCAAGGCGCTGGCGCTAGTGATTTCGCTCGGCTCGGGGACGTCAGGGGGCTTGCTCGCGCCCACGTTCATGTCGAGCGCGGCGCTAGGCGGCGCCTTCGCGCTGATGATGAACCGGATCTTTCCGGGCGCGCATCTTTCGCCGGGGGCCTACGCGCTGGTGGCCATGGCCGCGGTGTTCGGAGCGGCGTCGCGCGCCACGTTCACGTTTATCGTGTTCGCGTTCGAGATCACCGGGAACTACAACGCGATTCTGCCGCTGATGCTGGGGTCGGTGATCGCGGACATGATCGCGATCCACTATCTGCCGGCGTCCATCATGACGGAAAAGCTGGCGCGGCGCGGCTTGCCGGTGCCCTACGCGTATGAGCCGGGTATTTTGCAAATGGTGCAGGTAGGGAGCATCATGCGCACGGACGTACAGCCCATCGCGGCGAACACGACCATCGGCGAGCTCGCCATGCGGATGAGCCGCGGCGATGCGGCCGCGAATCTGGCGCAGGGGCTTCCCATCGTGGATAAGGATGGCGCGCTGGCCGGCGTGGTGACGCAGGGAGATTTGCTGCGCGCGCTCGAAGCTGACCCCAAGGGAGAAATGACCGTGCTTGAAGCGGGATCGAATCAGCCGATTGTCGCGTATCCGGATGAACTAGCGTTCGACGCCTTGCTGCGGATGCTGCAGAACAATATCGGACGCTTGCCGGTGGTCGCGCGGGAGGCCCCGCGCAAAATCGTCGGCTATTTCGACCGGCCGAGCCTGCTGAGCGCCTGGACGCGGCGGCTTGAGGAAGAGGGAGTCCAGGAACACGGCTGGTTGCGACGCTGGCGCAGAGGCAAACTCACGCTCGCGGCGAAGGAATAGCCGCGAATCATCGCATCATTCGCTCATCGCTCACTTCGAGTAACCTTCAGGCGGGACAAGAGCCGGATCGAGGCGATGCGCCTCGGCGAATTCCTGTTGCGCCTCGTTATTGTCCTTGAGGATTGCGAGAGTGATCGCGAGGTTGTAGTGTGCGCGCGCGAACTCGGGCCTCAGGTGAATCGCTTCGCGGTAGCTATCCACCGCCGGATGATACTGGCCTTTCGTGTAGAGCACATTGGCCAAATCGAAGCGGGCGTCAGCGTCATTGGGACGAAGGACGATGGCCTTCCCGAAAGTTTCCTGGGCGCCGTCGAGATCGTGCGACTGCATGAGCGTGGCGCCAAGCCCGATGAGCGCCTCGAAAAAATCGGGCTGCGCGGCGAGTGCTTTGCGGAAGCTCGCGGCGGCATTTTCGAGCTGCCGGTTGCTCAAGTAGGCGTTGCCGAGGTTGTAGAGCGCGTTGGAATAGCCGGGCTGGAGCGCGAGGCCCTTCTGATACTCCTCAATGGCTTCGGGAAGGCGTTCTTGGTCCTGATAGGCGCGCGCGAGCGCGAAGATTGCGTCGGGCTGATCGGGCTTCAGATCGAGGCTTCGTTCGAGCGCGGCGATGGCGTCGCCGAGATGGCCCTGATCATAGAGGATCTGGCCCAGTTCCGACCAGGCGGCGGGGTCGCTCGGCGCGTCGCTCGTGATTTGGCGATAGACGGCGACGGCTTCGTCGTCGCGCCCGGCGTGCTCGAGCGCCTCGGCGTAGTTCAGGCGGATGTCGAGCGCGTTCGGTTCGAGCGCGAGGGCCTGCCGATAGACCTGCACCGATTCCTCCCAGCGTTTCTCGGAATCGAGGGCCGTGGCCAGGTTGTTCAGCGAATCCACATAGTGCGGGGTGAATGAAAGTCCCTTGCGGTAGGCGGCGATGGCGTCGTCCGTGTGGCCCGAGGCGAAAAGCGCGGCGCCCAGGCCGTTGTAGGCCGCCGTGAAATCGGGCTTCAGCGCGAGCGATTTGCGATACGCTTCAATCGAATCCGCGTATTTCCGCTGGTGATAGAGGGCAAGGCCGAGATTGCTGATCGTGATGGCGTCGTCAGGATTGATTTCGAGCGCCGCGTTGAAATCGGAGACAGCCTCGTCGTATTTGCCGCGAGAATCGAGCGCCAAGCCGAGATTGCTGAGCGCCTCCGAAGATTTTGGATTGACGATGAGCGCCTGCCGAAAGAGCGCGATGGCTTCGTCCACGCTCCCCTTTTGATAGAGCTCCAGGCCGTGGTTATTCAGCCGGGCGGCCTCGTTGGAGGCGCTGTCGTGCAACTGCGCTCGTGCGGACGCCGCCGCCGCGGCCAGAATGCACGCGAGAAGAAAGAAGCGGCAAAGAGAAGTGCGCGGGATTGGGCGAAGCGGTGCCGGGGTATCGCTGGCATGAAGTGCCATTTTGAGTTACGCTCTGCGCCACGGAGGACGGTACCTTTTCTTGGGATGCTTTTCAAGACTTTCAGCGCGGCCGTGTTTGGAATCGATGCGTATCTCGTCGACGTGGAAGTGAACGTCGGGCCGGGGCGTCCGGGCGATTTCAACGTGGTCGGCCTGCCGGACATCGCGGTGAAGGAGAGCCGCGAGCGGATCAAATCCGCGCTCCGAAATTGCGGCTTCGATTTTCCCTCGCAGCAGGCGGTGACCGTGAATCTCGCGCCCGCCGACATTCGCAAGGAAGGCTCGGCGTTCGATTTGCCGATGGCGCTGGGACTGATGGGCTGCCAGGGAACGTTTTTCGGGAAGATACTCGATTCGCACGTGTTTCTGGGCGAGCTGTCGCTCGATGGGAGCGTGCGCTCGGTGCGCGGAGCTCTTTCGGCGGCGCTCGCGGCGCGCGAGCGCGGCATACGCAACGTCGTCGTGCCGGAGGCGAATGCGCGCGAGGCCGCGGTGGTCGAAGGCATCGAAGTCTATCCGGTGAAATCGCTGCCGCAGGCCGCCGATATGCTGAACGCACCGGAATCGTTCCGGCCGATTTCGGTGGACACGTCGCGGATGCTCTCCGAAGCGAGCCAGTATGCCGTGGACATGCGCGACGTGCGGGGCCAGATGGCGGCGAAGCGCGCCCTCGAAGTTGCGTGCGCCGGGAGCCACAACATTTTGCTGATCGGTCCGCCGGGCGCCGGCAAGACCATGCTGGCGAAGCGCATCCCGACCATCCTGCCGGCCATGTCGCTCGAAGAGGCCATTGAGACGACGCGCATCCACAGCGTCGCGGGCCTGCTCGACGATTCGCGCGGGTTGGTGGGGACGCGGCCGTTCCGCTCGCCGCACCACACCATCAGCGACGCCGGACTGATCGGCGGCGGCGCGATTCCGCGGCCCGGAGAAGTGTCGCTGGGCCACAACGGCGTGCTGTTCCTCGACGAGCTGCCGGAATTGCAGCGCAACGTGCTCGAAGTGATGCGCCAGCCGCTCGAAGATGGCTGCGTGACCATCGCGCGCGCGGCGCTTTCGGTCGGCTTCCCCTCGCGCTTCATGTTGGCCGCGGCGATGAATCCGTGCCCGTGCGGCTTTTTCGGCGATCGAACGCGCGATTGCCATTGCTCGCCGCCGCAGATTCAGCGCTACGTCTCGAAAATTTCGGGGCCGCTGCTCGACCGCATTGACATTCACATCGAAGTCCCCGCGGTGAAGTACAAGGAACTCCGCGGCGAGGCCGAGATCGAAGACTCCGCGAGCGTGCGCGAGCGCGTGGTGCGTGCGCGCAAGATGCAGCTCGAGCGCTATCGCGGCGAGAAGAATCTCTATGCCAACGCGCAGATGCCGCCGAAATTGATCCGCAAGCACTGCGCGATCTCGGCCGAAGGCGAAAAACGGCTGGAAAGCGCCATCCAGAAGCTCGCGCTCTCCGCGCGCGCCCATGACCGCATCCTCAAGGTGTCGCGCACCATCGCCGACCTCGAAGGCGCGGATTCCATCGAGCCGAAGCACCTGAGCGAAGCCATCCAATACCGCACCTTGGACCGCACCTACTGGGCATGACGCGGTCGGGCACGCCCTTGACCTGAACCCTATAAATAATCTAGGATAGTAATCTAGATTTAGAAGGAGGAGCGAAGCCCTATGCGTACGGTGGGCCTCTTTGAGGCCAAGCAGAAACTTTCTGAACTGGTTGACCGGGCCGGGGAAGGCCAGCGCATCGGAATCACGCGCCGCGGCAAATTGACCGCGCTGATTGTCCCGGCGCGTGCGGAAGTCGACTTGCGTGAGGTGTTCGAAGATATTGAGCGAATCCGGAAACGCGCTCGCCGGCGGAAGGGAGTGAGCGTCAAGCGGCTCATCGAGGAAGGCCGCCTGTGAATCGCTTTGTTCTGGACGCCTCTGTTGCGCTGGCATGGTTTGTTGATCATCCCGTCCCGTCCTACGCGCTTCGCGTCCAGCAACTGCTATTGGGCGGAGCGCGCGCTTTGGTTCCGGCGCTCTGGCACCTGGAGATGGCGAACGGGCTCGCTGTGGCTGAACGCCGGCGCATCCTCTCCGCCGCGGATGTCAGCCGCTCGCTTGCGGATCTTGAGCAGTTGCTGGCGCAAAGCATCGAAAGCTCCGGTGACTTCATTTCAATGCGCCAGGCGCTTACGTCCGCGCGGGCCTTCGGGTTGTCGGCGTATGATGCCGTCTATCTCGATGCTGCCCGGCGGGAGAAGGCGCCGCTGGCGACCCTGGATCGGCAGCTCCGGTCCGCGGCAGGCCGGGCCGGGGTGGACCTGCTCCGCTGAGGCCGATGCAGGCCGGGCGCACGCCGGGCGCATGCGGTACCCTCGATGGATTGACTCGCGCGGCGAAGCTGTGGTACCCCAATATTGGGGCGAGTTTCACCCAGCTATTCCCGGTTTTTATGGCGAGCACAAACCAACGTCTCGAGGTCACGCTGGATACGCAGCTCGAAAGCGCGGACCTTGCCGAAAACATCGCCGAATGCTTCGCTGGCGCCGCGGGCTTCGGTGAAGAGGACATCCACAAGATCGGGATGGCCGTGCGCGAGGGCGTGATCAACGCCTACAACTACGGCAACCGCCAGGACCGGCGCAAGAAAATCTTCATGGTTGTCGAGATGAAGCCGAAGAAAATGGTCATCCACCTGCGCGATCAGGGACCGGGCTTCGAGCCGGCCAAGCTGCCGGACCCGCTGGCGCAGGAGAACCTGCTGCGCACCTCCGGGCGGGGAGTTTTGCTGATGCGTTCCTTCATGGACGAATTCAAGGTGCGGCGCGTCCCGCGCGGAGGTGCCGAGCTGGTGATGGCCAAGAAGCTCCCGCACGCCGCTCTCGGCAACGGCCATTCTCCCTCGTAAGACATTCCCTATTGCGGCTCCTGTTCTCAAACCGGTCATTCTGAGCGGAGCGTCCCGGAGGTTTTTCTTCTCCGGAAATCATGCTTTTTGATTTCCGGGTGGGACGCGCAGTCGAAGAATCCCTCCCTTGCCCTGAGCAGGTTTTGTAGCGGCCGCCTTTTTACCCTGAACGGAGTGAAGGGTCAGGCGGGCGCCTTGCTCCGCGACGCCGCTCCCCCCGAAACGCTGTAACTCCGCCGCCGCATCCTGTATCATGCCTTGAGCTTCTTCCGAAAGAACCAGGGCGAAAGGGGAGCGAGAAATGGCGCAATCCTCCACTCCCATGCGTCTGGCGGTGCTGGGCGCGGGGAAAATGGGCGGCATATTGATCGAGGCGTTCGTGAAGCGGGGAATCGTCCCGGCACAGAACATCCACGCCACGGTCCATCCCGCCGACCTCGCCCGCGCGAATGCCGCGAAGCTGCCCATCGCCATCGCGACCGATAATCGCGCGGCGGTCGCGAACGCCGACGTGGTCCTTCTGTGCGTGAAGCCGCAAAACGTGGCGCACGTGGCCGAAGAAATCCGGTCCGAATTGAGCGGCGGGAAGCTGGTGATCTCGATCGCGGCGTCCGTCCCGACGCATTACATCGAGCGGCGCATCGGCGGGCACGTGCCCGTGATTCGCGTGATGCCCAACACTCCCGCGATGGTGGGCGAGGGAATCACCGCCATCACCAAGGGAAAATTCGCCACCGAAAAGGACGTCGAGACAGCGGTGAAGCTGTTCGGAGCCGTCGGCAGAACGGTCGTCGTGGACGAAAAAAACATGGATGCCATCACGGGGCTGTCGGCGAGCGGTCCCGCGTTCATTTACATCATCCTCGAATCGCTGGCCGAAGGCGGCGTCAAGGCCGGGCTCTCGCGCGACCTGGCGACGCTGCTGGCGGCGCAGACGACTCTCGGCGCCGCGCGCGTCGCGCTCGAGACGGGCCATCATCCCGCGCTGCTCAAGGACACCGTCACCACTCCCGGCGGATGCACCATTGACGGCATCCTCAAACTCGAGGAAGGCGGCTTGCGCGTCACGCTCATCAAAGCCGTCGTCAAGGCCGCCCAGCGCGCCAAGGAATTGCTGGTCACCGACGAAGAAAAGTGACCCTTTGTCCTTCAGGGCTGGGTCTTCGCTTTTAATTTGCTTTGGCCTAATTTCAGACCCCCGCTTTTGTTGCGATTAGAACGGATACCTTCGCTGATTCTAAAAGATTTAAGTGCGTTTCTAATCTGCGGTGTTGCGATTAGAAATTCAGTGACTTGTGATTCGTGACCCGTGATTCGCGGCCGCGCGGGACCGGGTTTAAATGTAGCGCCGGGCTTCAGCCTGGCATCTTGCCGTTTTCCCGTAGGGGCACAGCATGCTGTGCCCGCGCTTTTGTTTGGCAGCGCCGGCTTGCCCTGAGCAAAGTCGAAGGGCATCTTGCCGGCGGTTTCTCCCTTCCCTCGGCTTTGAACTTGTAGCGGCCGTCTTTCAGGCGGGCGCTTTGGGGTACTGGGCCGAAGGAAAAATAAGTGCGAATTTGTACCGGGTAGAACGGAGGCAAGAATATACTTGACTCCTCAAACCGATTTTGCTAAGATCAGGACATGAGAAACGAACCTAAGACTCTCCAACAAGCGATTCAGTACTTTACCGACGCCGACAACTGCCTCAATTCCCTTGTCGCCCGACGCTGGCCGGATGGCGTCACGTGCCCGACTTGCGGACGCAAGGATGTTTCCTTTGTTCCTTCGCGCCGTCTCTGGCAGTGCAAGACGCGGCATCCGAAGGCGCAATTCAGCGTCAAGACAGGGACTATCTTGGAAGATTCCCCGCTCGGCCTGGACAAGTGGCTCCCCGTAATGTGGATGGTCGCCAACTGCAAGAATGGCGTTAGCAGTTGGGAGATTCATCGTTCCTTGGGCGTCACTCAAAAGACTGCATGGTTTATGCTGCATCGGATTCGCCTGGGAATGCAGACAAATTCCACGATCAAGCTTGGCGGTAAGGGCCGCACAGTTGAAGTGGACGAAACCTTCATCGGCGGCAAGGCTCGGCACATGCACTATGACGTGCATCAGCGGCGAATTGTGCAAGGCGGTCCACATGATAAAACCGTGGTCTTCGGAATGTTGGAGCGCGGCGGAGAGGTTCGCACTAAGGTTATCCAGAATCGCCGCAAGCCAACGCTGCAAGGAGAAATCCGCGATCACGTCACAGTGGATTCCGTTCTGTTTAGCGACAGGCTCCAATCCTACGAAGGTCTGATGCGGGATTACAGCCACTACATGATTGACCATGCCGTGAAATATGTAGACGGTGCGGTTCACACAAACGGAATGGAAAACTATTGGAGCTTGCTCAAGCGTGGAATCAAGGGAACGTATGTGAGCGTCGAGCCATTCCACCTGTTCCGGTATCTTGATGAACAGGCATTCCGATTCAACAACCGGGCAACCAAGAACAATCCGATGACCGATGCCGACCGCTTTGACGCGCTGTGTTCGCAGATTATCGGCAAGCGCCTGACCTACGCGGACCTCACGGCGAAGGAGGACAAAAAATCGGCAGCTATATCCTAAGAGATTGCCTAGAGGGAGGCGGAAGGCGGCTTGACCGTTTTCCGCTTTTTTCTTTTTGGGCCACGTCTGTTGGGATTGGCGTCTACTTCTTTTCGATACTCGGCTTCGCGTCTCTGCATTTCTTCGTGCGGGACAGTGAGCAACTTGTCCACGAGATTCGTGAATCGGTCGTACTCTTCGGAATGTTTCATTCGCCTCCATTACAAGCGCCATATGACTCAAACCAAAATGGGCCACGCGTTTATTGCGTGCTTCGCAAGGGCGTCTTGCCGCTCAGTAATTTCCTTTTCGCCCCATTGTGCGTAATCGGCAATCATGCTAGTGAGACTAAACGAGGACGCCCTTAATGCCCCCTTTTTGGCATCAAAGCCAATGTTCCCCAATTTAGAATTTACTGACCCGGTCAACAACGCTTGATTCCCAAGTCTATTGTAAAGCGCCTGCATCGTTTCAGTAGGAAGTTTCCAATCTGAGCCGGGTTTCTGGGGCAGTACGTGTTCCAGAGTTACACCAGTATCAGAACTAGGGGTATATTCTGGCTCGTTTTTGCCATCTGCTGCGAGTTGTAATCTACGCAAGTAATATCTGGCAAGCGACCCGGTCGCAACTGGTATCGTGCGCATCGCAGAGACAAAGGTATCGTCACGCGGAATCAGCGATGCAATTGATTTTTCTTTAGACAAATCGTCAACCGTCTTGATGGCTCCGTCGCTTATGGCTTTTGCGCTTCTACTGTAAACACCTTCGAGTGTGCCGCTTGGTACGCCAGCAACCAAGCATCTCACAGACCAGTTCACGGCATTTTTGATTAGCCTAGCCAATTCGTTGTTAGAAAATTTGCCGTATGCTGCGAGAATAAGCGGTCGTATCTGACTTACGCCTAGATACCGCAGCGTATCAATGTCAGCTTTAACCTCTTGGTGAAAAGTACTCCAAGCATCATGCGATGGCGTGAGAATCGCTGCGTAATCATTCACGCGACTTTCCAGTTCAGTCAGCCACGCCAGCGCGGTCGGGGCAGATGCAACTTCTCCTTTTATTTTGTCGAAGAGGTCGCTGCTGCGCGTGGGACCGTGAGTCGTTATCCAGAAATATCGAATATAATCCACCGCATCGCCATCATCCCGACCAAGAGATTCGAGAACGGCCATCATGGACTGCCATCGGTACGTTATTTGTTCTGCCTGCGAATCTGGAACTAGCGAATACAGATAATTTTTCAGGAGGTCACCAGCCGAGAGTTTTAAGCCGCGATCATTCATTGTTTCAAAGATTCGGTAGGCAGTCGCTTGGTCTTTCACTTCTACCCAAATAACCCGCGCACCTGTTTCTAAGAAATCAATCCATGCATGTAAGGTGCCTGTCTGAACATTCGCGGGAAGATTCTTGATAATGGTTCTGACGTGTTCAGCGGCAATGGAGGCCGCCTTTTCAATTAATTGGTGGGATTCTTTTTTGTCATCTGGTGTTGCAGCCAATCTATCTGAATTATTCGGTGCCCGCAGTATTCTTGAAGTGAAAAACTCACGGTCTGCATTACTCAGATTGAAATGAGGCACCTCTTTCCCTTTTCTTTCATCCGAGATTAGAAACTTTCCCGTTAAAACGGCTGCTTCATGTTCGTCTTTCAAAATGGAAAAAAAGAAATCTCGAATAGCTGCAATCAAAATCATTGTTGTCGCTATTCTCTGCTGCCCGTCATAAACCTCTGTGAATTCCGCTTTATCTGGAAGAACGACGATGATTGTTCCCAAAAAGTATTCTTCCGCGCCACTTGTAATTGCCCCATTCAGGTCGGTAAATAAGTCCTCGACATGCGAGGACTTCCAAGCATACGAACGCTGGTTGATAGGAACCCGCAAGCCTTGACGGTTACGAATTATCAGACCGAGCGTTTCTTTGGAAAATTCTATCTGCGGCATGATTTGTGTTGAACCCTCGTGCGGCCAAAATATCATACGCCATCACCGCACGAAGGCCTATCCTCATCTTCATCCGCTGCCCTGTCACCTCCTGATCTTCGCTCGCCCCGGTTGATGAGGCAAGTATATTCTTGCCAGAACGGAGGCCGGTCGTTTGTTTTCAACAAGATAGCTCGAATTTAGATGACAGAGTTGTACCGGGTAGATTCTGGAGATGGGAGGCCCGAGTTCGACGCTGGACCGTCCCATTGCCCCGGCGACCATGTTACGACCCTCCTCCCTGGCGAGATTGCCGCCATCTTAGTTCATAGCACGGAATCGCTGTGCCGGTGACGAGAATCGGATTTTGCTTCGTATACGAAGCAGGCCTGAGCGAAATTCGAAACTGGAAGCTCGAAATGCGGAGCACCGGGTCGGAGCATTTCCCGATGTTGAGACATGAGGTGCGCTTCTACCTTGCTGCCGCAGGCCTTCGCGGAGGCCGCATGGCCGCGGCGACCCGCGAATATCATTCCCTACGGCTCTTTCTCGTCGAGTTCGTTCAAAAGACCGTCGAACATCTCGCCAATGCCCTCAGCTTCCTGTTGCGGCCTGGGCCCCTCGTCCTCCAAGCTGTCATATTCGCTGGCAAATCTCTGCTCGTCTCCTTTGATTTCCCACTCTTCCGCTCGCTCCATTAGACGCCCACAAAGGACACCGAGATCTGCATCAAGCTGGCCCGCTATCGTCTCGAAATCTGATGCTATGCTCCTTAGGTCGTCTGGTTCGTCTGCCCAGGAATCGTCGTAGTACTCACAGAAGGATACGAAGGCTGTACGAATTCTCTCGATCTCATCTGCCGAGATCGCTTCCGGGAAGCTTTCAACAAACATGCCGACGCTGCGAAAGTCGCCGCGTTCCTCAAGTACGCGTGTGAGATAGTTTTTTGCCGCCGCGAGTATCGGCGTCGTTGGGTGCGGGTCTTTGTCTGCGGGATTTAACTTCTGTAGCAGGCGGACAAGGTCCTCCTTGTCATCGACGCCCTCCCCCTCCGTCCGCTTTTGCACCATGCTAAGAAGCTGCTCAACCAGAGACTGAGACTCGAGGCTTTTCAGTTGGTTTGCGATCTCGACCGCAAAGTAAACTCTGCCCTCAATCGACGTGTCCCAACGACGGACGCCCCGGATGCTCCCATACGATGCTCTTCTGTGAATGATCCGGCATGTCGGTGCAGAGAATCGGGCGGCGAGCGAACGTACGAACCTGTCTTGATTAGCGTCGATCCCCTTGAATCTGATTCCGCGTCGACCCCGCCACAAGCGCACAAACTGATCAAAAAAGCACGCACCCTCGACGAGATCCGCTACGTCAGACGGGGAGTCGGCCAGGTAGCTTTCCAGGAAATCGCTGACTGACGGATTGTGAAAGGTAACTAACTGGTCCCTGCCGATTAGCGTCGTTTTGATGAAATTGCCGTCAAGCGCTTTTAAGGCGTGCTCAAAATCGCGGCTCGACGTACTAAAACCCAGTTTTGCCCTCCGGTACTGGTAAAAACTGTTGAATGCGGTTTCCAAGTCACCGAGGAGCACTTCATCGGGCAGCGAGCCCATGACAAGCAGCACATGTTGCGCGGCTTCGGTCAATTGGTTCCGGAATGCGTGGTCCCAGACGCGAGCGGGATTCCGGAGGTTCTTGAGAAAGTCATCGAAATAATCCTCGGGAGAGATGCCGCCTACGATCCGAGCCTGCGTCATGTGGTCAATGATTCTCGGATTGTAATTATTGTGCTGCAGAATTTCCTCGTAGCGCTGATGTTCCAACAACACACGCTTGTAGGACGTAGGGAGGTCCGAGAAGAAAATGTGGTTATACAGAATTCTTGCGCGGATGGGCCGCGTATAGTCGGCGAGCTCAATGATGCAGGGTGTCAAGTCGACTGGGGGATGTGCTAGGGCTTCGTATCGAATTCTGGCAGCGTTCAGGATGTATTCCCGGGTAGTCAGAATGAAGCGCCACCTGGGGTTCAACCCTACCTCCTCGATAAGTTCCAAAAGTCGCTGATCCTCATTCTTCTGCAGCTTGTCCAACCCCGTTTTGCCTAGGAAGTCGTCAAAATAGAAGATCTGACGGCGCTCCGAGTTTTTGACCGCCTTGACCTC
>Ga0187817_10000099_pt1 | contig 28492 bp, 21 predicted proteins | sample NC_wetland_sal_i_17_FD_132431 | JGI IMG/M metagenome (GOLD analysis project Ga0187817, IMG submission 132431) | Wetland sediment microbial communities from Neuse River Estuary, North Carolina, USA - SO4_2 | ecosystem: Environmental > Aquatic > Freshwater > Wetlands > Sediment | place: USA... | reverse complement strand
GAATCCGTGCGCCGGCACATTTCTTCGAGCGCGCGCTCGGCCACGCCGATGAGCCGCATGCAGTGATGGATGCGGCCCGGGCCGAGGCGGCCCTGCGCGATTTCGAAGCCGCGTCCTTCGCCCAGCAGAATGTTGGATGCGGGCACGCGCACGTGCACAAAGTCGATCTCGCCATGCCCGTGTGGAGCGTGATCGTACCCAAAAACCGGCAGCATGCGCCGGATGGTGACGCCCGGCGTATCGAGCGGCACCAGAATCATGGACTGCTGCTTGTGGAGCGGCGCCGCGGGATCGGTCTTTCCCATGAAGATGGCGATCTTGCAGCGCGGATCGCCGGCGCCCGATGACCACCACTTGCGCCCGTTCAGTACGTAATCATCCCCGTCGCGCACGATGCCGGCGCGAATGTTGGTGGCGTCCGACGACGCGACATCCGGCTCGGTCATGCAAAAACACGAACGAATTTGGCCGGCCAGTAGCGGCGTTAGCCAGCGGTCTTTCTGTTCCTGGTTTCCGTAGCGGGCCAGCACTTCCATGTTGCCGGTGTCGGGTGCGGAACAGTTGAACACCTCGGGAGCCATGAGCGAGCGGCCCATGATCTCGCACAGCGGCGCGTACTCGAAGTTGCTCAGACCCGCGCCGTACTCTTTATCGGGCAGAAAAAGGTTCCACAAGCCGACGGATCGCGCCTTGGGCTTCAACTCCTCGATGATGGCGGTGGGCTGCCAGCGGTCGGCGGCCGCGATCTGCCTGTGATAGACGCCTTCGTTCGGATAGATGTGCTCGTCCATGAAGGCGCGCAGACGGGCTTCGAGTTCGCGAACCTTCGGCGAGAATTCGAATAACATAGAGAATCTTTGCAACAATACCACATGGTCCAGCGATGCGAATTGGAATCATAGGCGCGGGTGGTGCAGCGCGCGGCATTCATTTGCCCGGCTTCCGGCTGTGTTCCGATGCGGAGATTGCGATGCTCTGCGAGCCGGATACGAACGCCGCCAAAGCAGCGGGGGTCGCAGAGATCTGCGCGGACTACCGCGATGTCGTTCGGCGCAGCGACGTCGACGCCGTGGTAGTGGCCACGCCGAATTTCCTGCACCGAGAGATCGTGCTGGCCGCACTAGCCGCCGGCAAACATGTACTGTGCGAAAAACCTCTGGCGCTGAACCGCAAGGATGCGGAGGAGATGCTGCGCGCCGCCGAACGCTCCGGGCGAGTCCACATGACCGCCTTCACCTACCGCTACACGCCCGCCATCCAGTATGCCCGGCGGCTTATCGAACAAGGCGAATTGGGCGACCTGCGTACCGTGCGCGCCGCGTACCTGATGGCGCTTTCCGGGCATGTGCTCGGATGGCGGTCCGAGAAGCGGCTGGCGGGCTCGGGAGTGCTGGCGGATATCGGTTCGCACCTGGTGCATCTGGTCCAATGGCTTGCCGGAGACATCCGGGCGCTCACGGCCACCGAGCGGCGATTCCGCGACGATCCCCCGTCCGATGTCGAGGACTGGATCGCATTTCTGGCTGAATTTTCGTCGGGTGCATGCGGCACCTTCGAGATCTCGCGCGTAGCGCCCGGCCGCGGCGCGGGAATCACTGAGGAGATTTTCATTGATCTCTATGGCACGCGTGGCAGCCTGTTTTTTTCGCTCCAAGATCCGTGGGGTTTGATGGCCGCTCTCGGAGAAGACGCGAAAGATCCCGCGCGCCTCCTGCGGCACCACGACGTTCCGAGAGAATTCCTCAAGCTTCCGGATTCGCCGCGCGACATCCACGCGCACGACCGCCGGTGGGGCTACCGCTACGATCAGGCGTTCCAGTTCGTCGAGAGCGTAAAGCTAGGCCAGTCGCGCGCGCCTTCCTTTGTGGACGGTGTGCGCTGCCAGGCGGTACTGGATGCCGCCCTCGAATCGGCGCGATCGAAGAGCTGGGTTGAAGTGCGCTACTGAATGAGTCGTTCGGATTTCAACTTTGCGGCTCGCTTACCGCCGCAGCCCGGTTCTTCAGCCGCGCGCGCATGACTTTCTTGTCGAACTTGCCCACGCTGGTCTTGGGAATCGAATCGACGAACAACACATCGTCGGGCAGCCACCACTTGGCGAAGCGAGGCTCCAGAAATGCAAGAAGCTCATCTTTCGTCACACCATCCTGAAACTGGGGCTTCGGCACCACCAGGGCAAGCGGCCGCTCACCCCATTTCGGATGCGCGACCGCCACGACGGCGGCTTCAAGAACTTTCGGGTGACCCATGATGGCGTTTTCCAGATCGACACTCGAAATCCATTCTCCGCCGCTCTTGATGACGTCCTTGGCGCGGTCAACTAGTTGCACGTAGCCTTCCGTATCAACGGTGGCCACATCCCCGGTGCGGAACCAGCCCTCGGTGAAGGCCGATGCCGATCGCTCATCGTTGTAGTAGGCGCTGATCACCCACGGACCGCGCACCTGCACTTCGCCCATGGCGCTGGCGTCCCAGGGAACCTCGCGATCCTGTTCATCCACCACGCGAAGATCCAGCCCAACCACCGGCAAGCCTTGCTTGGCGCGGGTGCGAAAACACTCGTCTTCCGGACGGTCGTCGAAAGCGCACTTCAGCTTGGATATCGTGCCGATGGGTGTGGTTTCCGTCATGCCCCAAAGTTGGCGCACCTCGATGCCATGTTGCTTTTCAAACCTCTCAATAAGCTGGCGCGGAATCGCGGAGCCGGCGCTGATGGCGAGCCGCATGCTCGACAGGTCGAACTTTTCTTCCTGAAGCAGGGAATCGAGCCCAATCCAGATGGTTGGAACGCCGCCCATGACCGTGACTCGCTCGTTCTGGATGAGTTCCGCAAGATCGCGCGGCTGCGGATGCTCTCCGGGAAGGACGATTTTGGCGCCAACCATGATCGCCGCGAACGGTTTACCCCACCCATTGGCGTGAAACATGGGCACCACCTGCAACACTACGTCCCGCTCAGCGAGTGCAAACGCGTCGGACATGGCAAACGCCAGGGTGTGCAGATAAAACGCGCGGTGGCTGTAGACCACACCCTTTGGATTTCCGGTGGTGCCGGAAGTGTAGCACATGCCGGCGGCGCTATTCTCGTCCAAGCGTGGCCACGGGTACGGGCTATCCGGCGCCGCGGTCAGCAACTGCTCGTACGCGCTCGCCTCGTTGCCGATGACGATGACCCTCTCGACGCACGGAATGCGACCGCGAATCTTATCGAGAATCGGAACGAGCGATTCGTCGACGAAGATCACACGGTCCTCGGCGTGCGTGATGATGTATGCCAGATCGTCCGAGGAGAGCCTCAGATTGAGGGTGTGCAACACGGCGCCGGAGCAGGGAACAGCAAAATAGAGTTCCAGGTGCTGGTGCGTGTTCCAGCACAAGCTGCCGACGCGGTCGCCCGGCCGGATTCCCAGTTGTCGCAGCCCATGCGCCAACCGGTGCGTGCGGCGGTAATAATCACGATAGCGGTAGCGATCGACGCCGCGGGCAGTGCGCGTTACGATTTCTTTGTTTGGGAACAGCTTTCCTGCACGCTCCAGAAAGTGGTGCAGGGTTAAGGGATACTCCATCATCAGGCCGGTCATTTTTCACCCCCGCCGTAAGATACCGAATTCGTATGCTTCTTCATGTTATAAGCGAATTATGACGCGTGTGATCGCCGGGTTGGTGGCGGCAGCCGCGCTGGCGTGGGCAGCCGGAGACGATCCGCTCAAGACGCTTCGCGCGCAACATCCCCGGCTCATTTTGCTCGATAGTGATATCGAGCACATACGGTCGCTGATTCAGCAGAATCCGCTGGCGCACAAAGTTCACGCCGATCTGGTCAAGGAAGCCGACAAGCTCATGACCACGCCGCCTGTGGAGTATAAGCTCGTGGGTCCGCGCCTGCTCGCGCAGAGCCGGCATTGCCTGGAACGTGTCTACACTTTGGCTTTGCTCTACCGTCTGGATCAGAAACAGCCCTACCTGGAGCGCGCCGTCCGGGAATTGCGCGCAGCGGCCGAGTTCAAGGATTGGAATCCTTCGCACTTCCTCGACACCGCCGAGATGACGCACGCATTCGCCATCGGCTACGACTGGCTGTATCGCGATCTCAGCCAGGATGAGCGCAACTGGATTCGCGCGGCACTGATCGAAAAAGGCCTGAACGCGGGCCTGGCGGCTTATCAGTCACAGGCGTCCTGGGTAACCAGCCGCATGAACTGGAATCAGGTGTGCAACGGCGGCTTGGCCATCGGCGCGCTGGCTGTCGCGGACGAAGAGCCGGACAAGAGCCGTGTGCTGGTGCGCAATGCGCTTGAATCCGTGCCGCACGCCTTGGCGGCTTACGCACCCGACGGCGGCTGGGCTGAAGGGCCGGGATACTGGCACTACGGCACCAGCTATACCGTGTACTTTCTTGCAGCTCTCGAGTCCGCGCTGGGCACGGATTTCGGGTTGTCGGCGGCCAAAGGTTTCGACCGCACCGGGCGTTTTCGCATATACTTCACCGGGCCGTCTGGAAAGGCATTTAACTACGCGGATGCGCACGATCACGTCGACCCGGCTCCCGAGATGCTCTGGCTGGCTCATCGTTTCACGGAACCGGTCTACGCGTGGCAGGAACAACGAATCCTTGAAGCGGGCGCAACTCCCGAGGCACTCGACCTGGTCTGGTTTCAGCCGGACGGCCGGAGCCCGAAGCAGGAAAATTGGCCGTTGGAGGCTATTTTTCAGGGCGTGCAGGTAGGGTTCATGCGAAGCGCCTGGGACGATCCCAACGCCATTTTCCTGGCCGTGAAGGGTGGCGACAACAAGGCCAATCACAGCCATCTGGATCTCGGCAGCTTCGTGCTGGATGGCGGAGGCGTGCGCTGGGCGCTGGATCTCGGGCCGGACGACTACAATCTGCCTGGCTACTTCGGCCGGCAACGCTGGTCCTATTACCGCATGCGGACGGATGCGCACAATACTGTGGTCATCGACAACGAAAACCAGGATCCCCGCGCGGAGGCCAATATCACAGGACACGTATTCTCTCCCGGACTCTCCTGGGTGGAAGTGGACCTCACGCATGCCTACACCCGCAGCCTGAAGCAGTTTCACCGCAAGATCGGGATGGTGCAGGGTCAGCAGGTGTTCATTGAGGATACACTCCAATCCGAGCAGCCGGTGGAACCGCTTTGGGGAATGATGACCGACGCCGACGTGGCTCTGAACGGCCAGACCGCCGAGCTCCAGAAGAGCGGATGGACACTGTCCGCCGAAATTCTCCAGCCCAGGCACGCCGTGTTTGACGTGTCTTCCGCTCTTGCGCCCACGCCGCAAACTTCCAACGCGGGCGTCAAGAAGCTGGTGGTAAGGCTCGGCGAAAAGGTCACCGACATGGACCTCAAGCTGACGTTCACGCTGCATCGCACCGGGCAACCCAAACCCAAGGTCACGGAGCAAACCGGAGGCTGAGTGCGTCTGCGTTGTACTCTGCTGCTTGTGTTGGTTTTCCTGCCGGCGGGTTGGAACCGTGCGGTCGCGCCGGGGCTGCGCGCGGCCACAGACGATCCGCTGGGCAGTCTGGTGCGCAAGGTCTTCACTTTGGCAAACCGCCAGCGGCGTTTGCATGGGGTTCACGAGCTGGAATGGAATCAGGCTCTCGCCTACCAGGCGCTGCGGCACAGTGTGAACATGATGCAGAGCGGCTTTTTCTCGCACAGGGACCCGGCGGGCGCCACTCTGGCCGCGCGGCTTCGCGCCGCCAGCATTCGCTGGAGCCGGTGCGGTGAGAACATTTTTCGGGAGTACGGCATGGAAGATCCGGCTGACGCCGCCATCGAGGGCTGGATGAAAAGTCCTTCGCACCGGCAGAGTCTTCTCGATCCGCTATTTACTCAGACGGGAGTGGGCATTGCGATCAGCCCAGACACTGAGTATTTCCTTACGCAGGAATTCATTCGTCCGTAGGAGCTCGTTGAAAAATGGTGACAGGCAGCTGTGAAAAAATCAGGTCGGGCGTGCCCGACCACTACGGGCGCTTTCGTAACTCATTGTAGTGGCGAGCATGCTCGGCCAGATCTATCTCACAGTCGGGATTGAATCGATTTTTTTCACACCTTTCCAGTCACCTTTTTTCAACCAGCTGCTCGACCTGTATTTAATCTAGGTTGTCCAAAGTTAGTATCCTGCTGACGCCGGCGGATTAGTAACAAAGGCAAATATAGACCCTTGGTAAATCCACCCGTTAAAATTTAATTGTTAACGGTAACCGGTGCCGAGGCGACATTCGAATCGGCGCGCGCGAATACCCATGCACTCACAAACAGCCGGCTGCGGAAGAATCTGGAACAATCTGCCATTGTCCGTGAAAGGGCTGACGTTGTTGATGGTTCCCGTGCCTGCTTTGTTAGTCGCAGCGATAGTGCTAAGTGGGACGATCAAAGAGGAGCGGCGGGCGTTTGCGGGTGTGGAGCAGCTAACAACGGCCAGGCAGCGCCTTCACGAAATCAGCGCTCTGCTGCAGGCGCCGGGTACCCCACAACAGGATTACCGGACACTCACGCAACTCACCCGGGACCTCGGTCCAGTTAGTGCTGATCCCAACCGGTGGAAGGAGATCGAAGGCACCATCCAGGAGAAGATTGAGTCGCAGGCCGCCCTCAGCGCAACGGACTCGCCCGAAGACGCCTTACTAGATAAGGACCGTCAGGCTACGAAAAATTTACAGGCATGTGTAAGTGCGCTTACGCTGGAGTACGATCACTTACTGTTGAGCGACCTAAGTTATGTAAAAGAAATTCGCAGGAAGGAGTTCGCTGTCTGCTTTCAGGGCGCTTTTATCTTCCTGCTGGGCGAATTCTTGGCAGCCACTGTATTTCTGGCGGCGATCACGGGACAGGTCCATACCCTGAAAGCCAACTCGCGCCGGCTGGCGCAGGGTCTGCCACTCGAGCCGCTCTTTACCGATAACTGGGAGTTGAATCAAGTCGGGCACCATCTGATTCAGGCTTCCGTGGCGCTGCATCAACGGGAGCGGGATCTGGAGCAGAATAGCGATCAAGTGCCGGACTCCTCCGCCGTCAAGGGGCGACTGGCATCTGAACAGAACGAATCCATGGTCGCTGTGTTCCGTGACCGGAACCAGGAACTGGCGGGAGCGCTCTCCACTGCGCGCGAAGCGCTGGCGGCCAAAGGACGCTTCCTGGCCGATCTCTCCCGTGAACTGCGGATTCCGTTGACCAGTATCCTCGGGTTCTCGGAACTTCTGTATGACGGTAAGCTGGGCGCGGTGAACGAGCAGCAGAGAGGCTGCCTGAGCGACATCCTCGCCGGTTCGAAGAGGATGTTACAGCTAACTGATAGTGTTGTCGGGGCCGTCAGTCGCGAGAATGCCCCACCAGCGGTTTCAACGAGCACCGTGGATCTCGAAAGACTTGTGAAAGACGTCAAGTACCTGCTCGAGCCCGTCTCCCGCAAGAAGGGAGTGCGTGTGGAAGTCGAGATCGATTCGGGACTGCGCGAAGTCGATGGCGATCCTGAAAAGTTAAGGCAGTTACTCCATCAACACATTTCCGATGCGATTCAATTCACGCCGCACGACGCCGTACTTGAGCTGCGCGTGCGGCCGGAAGGCGAAAGCGCGCTGAGGCTCGAAGCGCATATCCGCGGCCTCGGCTTGCCTTCAAAAGACGTGGTACGGCTCTTTCCGGAGTTTCACGTCGATTCGGTGTCGGTCAAGATCCGAGCCGGACAGCAGCAGGTGGCCTCGGCTGAGGATGACAACGTGTTCTATGCCATCCTGCCGGGTGTTGCGCCTCCCGCCGAATCTGCTGTACGAGCCCGCAGCTCCAAGGCTCGTGCCGCGGCGAAAAATTCGGCGCTGATTCACTAACACGAAAGCAATCATGAGCAGCGAGACGGTCCTGATCGTCGACGAGGCGCCTGCGAATCGCAAGCTCACCGAGCTCGTCCTGGCCGGCGCCGGCTATCAGGTATGCAGCGCGAAGGACGCCGAAGAGGCGCTGCAACTGGTGAGAGATTTCAGGCCGCGCGCCGTGCTTACCGATATCCATCTGCCCGGTATGGACGGGCTCGAACTGACCCGGCGGCTGCGCACGGATCCCGCGACTCAGGACACCATCATCCTCGCCGTCACGGCCTGCGCGTTGCGCAGCGATGAGCAGAAGGCTAGCGAAGCCGGCTTCGACGGCTACATCGTCAAGCCCTACGATACGCGCAAGCTGCCCGCAATCGTCCGAGGGCATTTGTCGCGAACGGCGGCGGCGAACCTCATCCCGCCCCCAGCGCCGGCGGCGGCGGCGATTCCCGCGGCCGAGGTGCGCCGGCGATTCCTGGCGGAAGGGGCCGAGCAGAGCCGCAGCTTGATGGCGATTCTGGGAACCCACTTCGATCCGCAAGAAGCGCGCACGACGTTCAAGCGGTGGGCCGGCTTGGGAAGCACGCTGGGACTGGAACAGATCGCCCACCTGGCTCAGGAGGCCCAGAGGCTCCTCGACGGACCGCATCCGCAGACTTCGCCGCGACTGGAAGAGATCCTCGGCCAGCTTTTCCGGCTGTTCACTGAACGCCCGCCGCGCAGAAGAGACACGGTTCTATTGCCCGAGGCCGTGATCCAGCAACTCGCCGGCAGCAAGCTCGGCTTGATCGGGTTCGAGGCCGAGGAGACGCGCCGCCTCGCAGAAGTGTTCGGTAACGCCCGCGCCACAGTTCAAGTGCTCGAGGACGACGACGCGAGGCCGAATTCCGAAGCGCTCGATTCGGTGGAACTGGTGATCTTCAACATCCGGCACGACGCGCCGCCGCCCGACTGGATGAAACGCAAGGATCTGGCACGTGTCGAGCAGCCCATTCTTTTTGTAGGGCCGCGGGATCTGCTGCTGGAACACGGCATTTCTCTCAAGAGCGGTGAGCATGACTTCCTGGTTTGGCCGTGGGATGCCGAAGAAGCCATCATGCGCGCTTGCATGGCCCTCGGCCGCGCGGGCAGCCGCCGACCCCGAAAGCCAAGCTCGGCGCACCGCTCCGGAGTTGTCATGGCGGATGATGACCCCACCACTGTGGCGCTGGTCAGAGGCACGCTGGAGAGCTATCAAATCGAGTGCCGGATCGCCGCCGATGGCGGCCAGGTGCTTGAAATGATCGCTGCCTATCCGCCCGGCGCGGTCATTCTCGACGTCAACGTCGCCAACATAGACGGCTTCGAGGTCCTCGCCGCCCTGAAGCGCGAGGAAGCCACCAGCGACATACCCGTGGTCTTTCTCACTTCCCGGCAGCAGGAGACCGACATCGTGCGCGCGTTCGGCTTGGGAGCTGATGACTACATTGTGAAACCGTTCAGCCCCATGGAGCTGGCGGCACGCATCAAGCGTTTGATGCGGAAGTCCGCATGAGTGCCCCCGGCCGGCGGGAGCGCCGCGCGCGCTTGCTCATTTGCCTGAAAACCCTGTGCGTGCTCTTGAGCTACATCGCCCTCACGTGGCTCATTCATCACGCGTACATGCACAAGCACGTGCCGGACGTGGAGCTGTCGCTGGCTCTTTCGTTCACCGTGCAGCAAATCTCGGCGATCTTGACTTTGCTGGGCGTTTCCTTTGCTGCGAAGTTCGTACGCCACTATCGCGCACAGCGGGCGGAGCGCTTCCAGCCATTCATCCGCGAGAAGCTCATCCTGCACTTGAACGGAACGGATCAGTGGGTGGAACTGCGCCGGAGCCGCGCGAGACACCCGCGTGAACTTGAGGAGTGCGTGGTGGAGATCCTGGCTTCGATTCAAGGCGCCGGAAGCGATCGGCTGTCCGAAGTTGCGCGCGAATTCGGGTTGATGCGCAAGTGGCAGACGCAGCGGCACGCCACAAACACAAGCAAAAGGCGCAAGGCCATCAGCCGGCTTTGCCTACTGGGGCCCGCGGCGCAACAGGATCTCCTCGAAGCGCTTCGCGACTCTGACGATCTGGTGAAAGTCGAAGCTGCTCGCGCGCTGGCAGGTTCCGGGGACTCGCGAATGGTCACTGCTGTGTTCGAGATGGCACTCGGCCAAAACCGCCTGGTACGCGCCATCCTGAGCGAAGCGCTGCGGCCGCGAGCGCGCGAGTTGTACCGCAGTGCCGTGCCGGACGCGCTCGTTTCGCCGGACCCGAAGCGCGTGCTGGCGGCGCTTGAAATCTTGCGGGCGTGGAGGAAATCGGCAGTGATTCCTCACCTCCCGGCCTTGCTGCTGCACGCCGACTCAGCCGTGCGCGCCGCGGCCTTCCATCTGCTACCGCAAGCCGGCATGGCTGCGGAATACGAAGCACCGATTTGGCGCGCCCTCGAGGACCCCGATCCCGGGGTGCGCACTGCTGCCGCCGAAGTCTGCGGAAAGCTCAAGCTGTCCTCGTCTCTGCTGCACTTGCAACGCGCCTTGCACGACCCTGCGCCGGCCATGGTGCTCGCGGCCACTTACGCGCTGGCTGAGTTGGGGGCAAACGGTTGCAAGGTGCTGGAATCGGAGGTCCTTTCCAGCCATTCGCTGCGCGCCGCCGCCGCGCTCGAAGCCCTCGAGCACGCGAAGCTCAACCGCGCCGCCACGGTGGGAATGTAATGGACTGGCAGCTCATTTTCTACCGCTCGTTCGCCTATCTGGTGCACGGCATCATCGTCTATGTGGCCACCATCAACCTGATTTACTTCGTGATGATGGCGCTCGGGTATCTGGCGCTCAGCCGCCATAACGCGCGGCTGACACCGGAAGAGCGTGACGCCATTCTGAAATCGCCACTGGCGCCGGAGGTCGCCGTGGTCGCGCCCGCCTACAACGAAGCCCTGACCATACGCGATAGCGTGCGCGGAATGTTGAAGCTGAATTACCCCAATCATCAGGTCATCGTGGTGAACGACGGCTCGAAAGACGACACGCTCGAGATTCTCGTGGAAGAGTTCCGGCTTTATAAATCCTGCCGCGTACTCTCCGGCAATCTGCCGCATCAGCCGATTCGCGCCATTTATGAATCACGCGATCCCATCCGGCTCATCGTGGTCGACAAGGTGAACGGCGGCAAGGCCGATTCGTTGAACGCCGGGTTGAATGTGGCGCGGGCTCAACTCGTGGCGGCGGTGGATTCCGATTCTCTCCTCGATCCGGATTCGTTGCTGCATGTGGTGAAGCCGTTTCTCGAGGATCCGGAGAACGTCATCGCCTGCGGCGGCATCATCCGCGTGGTGAACGGCTGCGAAGTGCGCCACAGCCGCGTCAAGACAGTCTCAACAGCGTCCTCGATCCTAGCTCTGTTTCAGACGATCGAATATCTGCGCGCTTTCCTCGGCGGACGGGTGGCTTTGAGTTTCATGAATTCGCTGTTGATCATCTCCGGCGCGTTCGGTGTATTCCGGCGGGATGTTGTGATGGCGGCCGGCGGCTTTGCTGTGAAGACTGTGGGCGAGGATATGGAACTGGTCGTCCGGCTGCACGAGCAGTATCGCACCAGAAAAAAGCCGTACAAAATTCTCTACGCTTCCGAACCGCTCTGCTGGACGGAAGTCCCGGAGAGCACAAAGATTCTCCAGCGGCAGCGCAACCGCTGGCAGCGTGGCACCGTTGAGAGCATCTCGCTGCACCGGCGCATGCTGTTCAACCCGAAGTTCGGCATTTTGGGCATGTTCGCCCTTCCGTATTTCGCGCTGTTCGAAATGTTTGGCCCGGCAGTGGAGTGCCTGGGTTACGCCGTGACCCTAACCGGACTGGCGGTGGGGATCATTGCACCCGAAGTCGCCATTCTGTTCTTCGTGGTCTCGGTGTTATTCGGAATTCTGCTGTCGATGAGCGCCATCGTGCTCGAGGAATTCACCACGCGGCGTTATCCACTGGTGGCCGATGTGGTGTGGTTGTTCACCGCAGCGGTCGCCGAAAATTTGGGCTTCCGCCAGCTATTGACTTGGTGGCGCACCCAAGGATTGATCGACGGCCTCAAGGGCAAGACCGGATGGGGCGCGATGGAGCGCCGCGGATTCCAGCAGAAGGCGCCGCCCGTGCCGCCGGGTGAGCGCGTGCTTGCGCCATAGCTACCTTCCGAAGTCGATGTAGCCGCGCTTGGGATCAGTGTCGAGGAGTGTGACCTTGATCTGGTCGCCGACATCGACTCCTTGCGCGCCGCGCGCCAGCAGGCCTTCGACCGGCGGATTCAGGATGCGGACGAAGGTGCCCTTCGGCGTGACGCCGGTTACGACCGCAGGGAACGTGCTGCCGATGCGGTCGTGGAGCGCGGCGGCCGCCACACGCTTCTGCATGGCGCGCTCGACCGCGCGGGCGGCGTCTTCCTTGAGCGTGCAGTTCCGGGCGATCGCTGCCAGGTCGCCGTCGGCATACGGTGCGGCCGCGCGGCCCATTACCGCCTTGATTACCCTTTGCGTCACAAGATCGGCGAACCGCCGGTTGGGCGCGGTGGAGTGCGTGTAATCATGGACCGCCAGGCCGAAGTGCCCCTCGCCGGACTCGCCGCGGCCCACCAGCACGTACTCGCCGGGCCCCATCAACTTGATCACCGCTAACGAGAGATCGGCATAATGCACGGCGTCTTTGGCCTGCTGCTTTTCGAGGAATGCGTTGAGCGCGCGCGCCTCAGGCTCGGCCGGCAACGTTTCTCCATAGCGTTTGGCCAATTCCACGATGCGATCCCACCGCTCGGGAGTTTTCACCACGCGCCGGATCAAAGAAACGCCCGCACTCTGGAGCGTGCGAGCCATCACTGCGTTAGCGGCGATCATGAAATCTTCGATCAACTTGCCGGCGCGATTCTTCTGGCGCGCGGTGATGCCGGCCACCTTGCCGTTGGACATGACCACCTCGGGCTCGGTGCGGTCGAAATTGAGCGCGCCTGACCGATGACGGGCCTGCCGCAGCGCTTGCGCCGCTTCATCCTGCAGCTTCAGTTGCGCCTGGAGGTCAGACGATGCGGCTACTTTTGCCGGTGCTGCACCTTTGCCTTCGAGCCATGGGCCCACGCCGCTGTAGGTCAGTTGCGCCCGGTTTCGCACCAGCGCGCGGTAAATTGCCGGTGCGGAAATCGAGCCGTCTCCCGACACCACCAGCTCGACGACCACCGCTGCCCGGTCGGCGTTCTCGTTCAGCGACGTGAGGTCGGTGGAAAGACGCTCCGGCAGCATGGAAAACGTCCTGACTCCGGTATAGACCGACGTTGTTTCCGAGGAGGCGTGCTGGTCGATCGGCGTGCCGATCGAGACGTCGCCATCTACGTCCGCGATCCCGATCCGGATTCGAATGCCGCTGTCCGCGCGTTCCGCAACCTCAATCTGGTCGAGATCACGAGACGTATCGTTATCGATCGAAGACCACAAGAGAGACCGCAGATCGCGCACGTTACCATCAGGGGCAGGCAAGGGATCATCCCCGAGGGCAGCCACCTGCTTCTCGACGGCCGGCGGAAAATCCGGATTGAAGCCGTGGTCGGTCATCTCCTGACGGGCGGCCAGGGCAAGGTCAAAGTCGAAATTCGGCATCGAATTTATGATAGCGGCTGCCGGTGACCCGAACCCTGTCGCGCATGACCACGCCTGGTTTTGGCGGGGGCTTGCGGCTTTTTGCCATTCACGAGCGAAAAGCCGCAGGTCTCCCCGCAAACATCGCGGGTAGGCCTGCGCTACATGCTTGTGAAATCAGCGAATCTATCGATGACCGATGATTCTTCTCAATTCCTCTTCCGGGGATGAGAACAAGGCGCGCGCTGGTCCCCACTTGGGCATGTAGTACACGAGGGAACCGAACGGCGTCTTGCGAGCGAAGCGAACGCGAACCAGCCGGCCTTTGTACCACCAAACCGGCTCCACTGCCTCGATGTCCTTGAAGGGAATCCGGGCTTCGCGCCAGTAGTTGGCCACGACGAGTTCCTGGCCGCGGTAACCCACAAGCTGCAGATGCACGGTCAGCCACAACAGGGGCAAGGTCGAGATCAACACGAACCAGACAATGAACTCGAAGCCGGGCGCAACGTGAATCCGCCCCATGGTGACGTAAACCCAGAGCGGGATTCCCATCAGAAGCGCAAGCCACGCGACCGGAAAAACGAGTTTGTTAAGAAAAGTCAAAATCGCGCCGGACAACCAGATCGTATGGTGCGGCACTGCGGCGGAAGAAACTTCGTCGGCCATGGAAATATCCTACAAGAGCGCCGCGACATGTAGTCCACGGATGTGGCATCTTGAGTAGCGGAGGTTGTTGCCATGCAGAATCGGAATTTGAGCTGCGGAGTCAACCGGCGGGATCTGTTCCGCGCAGGGGGCGCGCTGGCGGCGCTGGCTGGAGCGGGCCGCGAAGCGGTATTAGCAGCGCCGGCTACGCTTGACATCGGGCGCAACATCTATCAATCCATCGGCGTACGCCCGTTGATCAACTGTAAGGGCACTTTCACCATCATCAGCGGCTCGCAGACGCTGCCCGACGTGAAACGCGCGATGGACGAAGCGTCACGCCACTACGTGGATCTGGATGAGCTGATGGACGGCGTGGGCAAGCGCCTGGCGGAGTTGACCGGTGCGGAATGGGGCATCGTGACCGCGGGCTGCGCGGCTGCCATCACGCACGTTACGGCGGCGTGCATTGCAGGAGCTGATCCGGAAAGAATGCAGCGGCTCCCGATTCTGCACGGGCTGAAGAGCGAAGTGATCATCCCGGAGTACTCGCGCAACGTCTACGATCACGCCACGCGCATGCTGGGCATCAAAACGGTGACCGTGAAAGACCCGGCGGAGGCGGAAGCCAGTTTCAACGAACGCACCGCCATGGTGTACATTCTGGCGGGCCGCGGTGATGACGGTCCGCTGGGCACCCAAGCGATGTCGGCGATGGCGAGGCCCAAAGGCGTTCCGGTGTTTGTGGACGCCGCCGCCGAAGTGCTGACCATTCCCAACGTGCATCTGGGACGCGGCGCGACGGTTGTCGCGTACAGCGGCGGCAAGTGTCTCCGCGGCCCGCAATGCGCGGGGCTGGCGCTCGGTGAGAAAAATCTTTTGCAAGCCGCCTGGGCCAATAGCGCGCCGCACCATGCATTCGGGCGTTCGCTGAAAGTCGGCAAAGAGGAAATCATGGGCATGCTGGCGGCGGTGGAGGCCTGGACCAAGCGCGACCACAAAGCGGAATGGGCGCAGTGGGAAGAGTGGCTGAATCACATCTCGAAGCGCGTGACGCAGGTCGAAGGCGTGACCACCGAGGTGAAGGAGCCGAACGAGGGACTGTCGAACCGCTCGCCGCGGCTGGTGATTCACTGGGACGGCGCGAAGCTGGGTATTACCGGCACGGAAGTGAGCAAGCTGGTGCTCGATACCGAACCGCGCATCGTGCTCGGCGGAGCGAGAGGCCGGCGCCCGCAGCAGATGGAAAGTTTGATTTCCATCACGCCTTACATGATGATGCCCGGTGATGAAAAAGTGGTGGCAGACCGGTTATACGAAGTGCTCGCAAAACCGCCCAAGATGGAGGAGAGTCCCGTGCCCGCGGGCGAGCCGGTGAACGTGGCGGGCCAGTGGGAAGCGCAGTTGATGTTCCTGCGCGGCTCGGCGAAGCACTCGATCGTCCTGGAACAGAAAGGCACAGACCTGGTGGGCACGCATCACGGCGAGATGCTCTCGGGCGACCTGCGGGGCACGGTGGCGGCCAACGAAGTGCACTTCCGGAGCTCGATGAAGATCGAGGGCACGCGGCTGTCTTATGAGTTCACCGGCAAGGTGGACGGCGACAGCATGGAAGGGCGCGTAGGTCTGGATGAGTACGGCGAGGCGCGCTTCACCGCCAGGCGGCATCAATACACACAGAATTCCTTTCGCTCTTAGTTCTTGACGCTGGCTTGCTGCTTCTTCAGTTCGCGTTCGAAGTCGCGCTGCGAATCGTCGAGGAACGCGCGGAATTCGGTTGGATCAATAAACGGATTGACGCCGCCTTTCCCTAATCGCGCTCGCTTCTCGTCCAGATGGAAAAACCCGCCGTGCGGGGCGAGGAAGACATCGCAGGGAAGCTGGCGCCAGCGGGCGAAGCTGCGCTGGTAATCGGAGGCGATCTGCGGATATTTGGGGTTATTGACCAGCCGGTAACCCGGCACGCTCGTGCTGCAAAAGAAGACCACATGATACATCTTGCCCGCATCATTGACCGGCATGGTCCAGGTGGTGCAGCCTTTGGTATGGCCGGGCGTAAGGACGGCGGTCAGAGTGGCGTTTCCCAGTTGCACGGTCTCCCCGCCGGCGATCACGCGGTCCACCTTCACGGGCGGAAACCCGGAGTTCTTCCAACCCTCGAAGCTGACACGGCCGCCGGATTCCAGCACTTCGGCATCCGGGCGGCTGGCGATCATCTGCCCGCCGGAAAGGTGCTTGAGTTCGGCCAAGCCGCCGCAATGGTCGTAGTGCGCGTGGCTGTTGAGGAGCATTCGCACATCTTGAATCCGGAAGCCGAGCGCCGCGATGCTCTTCTCAATCAACGGCGCAGTTTCGGGGAAGCCGCCGTCCAGCAGGATATGGCCCTGCGGTGTCGTGATGAGAAACGACGTCACGCCGGACACGCCAACGTAATAGATATTGCCGATGATACGGAATGGCGCGACGGGCCGGTTCCACTCGGAGCGTTCAGAAGAATCGCGCTGGGCGAAGAGCGCCATGCCCAGCGAGATCAAGAGTGCAAACTGAGCCGCGCGCGGGCGCAAGCGGACGCCGCTTACTGCCGTCGTTGTTCGCTCGATGGCGGCACCAGTCCCTTGAGACGCAAATAGGTTACAAGATTGCCGTAATGTTCGAAGTTGTGGGCGTTGTTGAACGCAAGAACCGACAACTTCGCCTGATCACGGCCGAAAAATTTCACCATCTCGGCAGCGTGTGCGTCGGTCATCGCGTTATAAGCCTTGTCGCAATAACTGAACGCGTCATTCAGGGCCTGCACCAAATCTGCCTTGCTGGTCTTGCTCTTTTCAATGCCCGGCGCCGGATTTTTCTCGCCGATCACCGCGGAGCAAAACAGATACTGTGCGTCCGCCACGTGCCCCAGGATCTGCCCGAAACTGCGCACGTCCGGAGTAGGCTTGAACGCGTAATTCTCTTCCGGCATCTTGTCCGCGGACTTGAGGATATTGTTTTTGGCCATTCCGAACATCCCTTTGGCGCCGGCGCTGAGTGGATCAGCGGGCGGCGGAGCCGGTTGAGCCTGCGCGTGGAGCAGCGCGGCAGTCATCGGAATCAAAAGGAGCAGTGCGTTCTTTTTCATTTGCAGTACCTCCAGGAGATGATGCCACAAAGAGTGGCCAGGTTGGAAATCGCCGGAGCGGGGTGGCACTATGCTAAAGTCCCACTTGATGAGATTGATCATCCTGGCCTTGCTAGCCGCTCTCGCTGCGTTTGCGCAGAAAGTAACCATCGAATTCGACCAGGCCGCCCCATTCGGCCGGTACAAAACTTTCGCCATCCGCGACGGACGGCTGACCAGCCAGAATCCCGCGCTGAACAGCGAGCTGGTCAAAAAGCGCATCGACGCGGACATCGAACGCTATCTGACGGCCAGGGGCCTGGTGATGGTTTCAGGGCCCTCTGACCTCAATGTCCGATACCGGCTGGGGTCGGCCCGCAAAACGGAGTTGGAGCAGTATCCTGCCGGCTGGCGCGGCTGGGGTACCCGTGTCGTACGCGTGCCTTACGCGGAGGGCACCCTGGTGATCGATCTGCGCGACCCCACCACTCGTTCGCTCGTCTGGCGCGCCATCGCCAGCGTGGAAAAAAACGACGCCACCAAGATCGAAAGCAAACTGCACGACATGGTCAAAAAGTCGTTGGAGAAATATCCACCCAAGCTGAAGTAGCACGCCGGCGCACGTCGAAGCGCGCGCGATCATCGACGGGTGGCAGGTTCCCGCTTAGCTGTTGTCGCGGCGCTTTAAGGTTGGCCGCTCGTCCTGGTCTTTTGGAGCCTTCTGGTCGCCGCTGTCGTCATCTACCGTTCCGCTGGGGTTGCGGCGGAGGGTGGGCCGGCTGCCATCGTCCTTCTTGGTATCAATGCGGCGGTTATGCAGCATGGCCAGCCGCGCCTTCACGTCGTTGAACTCGGAGGTGTTCAACACGTACTCCGGCTTGGCCTTCAAGATGGTGGCGATGTTCTTTTGCGCCGCCGCAATGCGATCATCGGTCGGAGGATGTGTGGAGAAGACCTTCGACATAGTTCCCGGCTTCCTCTTCTCCAGCGTCTGAATCTTTTCGAAGAAATCAACGAACGCGGTCGGATCGTAGCCGGTTTTGTACATGTACTCCAGGCCCAGCATGTCCGCTTCGGACTCAAAGGCCCGCGAGAACGTCAAGAAACCCAGGGGGATGGCAAGGCCCGCCGCCTGGTAGATAGCGTATCCGGTCCAACCACCCATGAAGATCAGCGGCAGCGAAGCATAGTTAATAATGGCTCCCCGCGTGGCTTGGCGAGTGCCATGGCGCGCCGCCACGTGTGCGATCTCATGCGCCATCACACCGGCCAACTCCGCTTCGTTATCAGCCTTCAGGATCAGGCCCGAGTTCACGAAAAAGAACCCGCCTGGCAGCGCAAATGCGTTAACTTCCTCGGAATCGAGCACCTTGATTGTAAACGGAACCTTGGCATCGGAGTTGCGAACCAGGTTCTGCCCCACACGATTCACGTACTCAGCGATAACCGGGTCATCGATGATCTTGGCCTGCCGCTCGACCTCCTGCGCCATCTGCTTTCCGAGCGCGATTTCTTTCTCGAGCGAGTAGAAATTCACTCCCTTACCAACGTCCCGGTTCCCAATCTCGTCGGGGTCCTTCTTCTTGTCGTTGGCCCAGCAAATCGAGGTGGTCAAGGCCACAAGGAAGACCAGGGGCCGCACCGAGTACGCGGGCAGTTTCATAGGGATCTCCTCAAGCTCATGGCGGACAAGGGATGGCTTGCAGAAGGTTGTGGTTCCTGACGATCACGCCTCACGGCTCCTCGAATGGCTCTCCAGAAAACTTGGAAGGTGTGCGCCAGGAGCCGGCAGGCAAGAGTAACCCCTAGCAAGCCCACACACAGGAACCCCGCGAGCGGCCAATCAACGTCCATGCGAGCGCCGTATCCTAGCTAACGTCACAGCGGCCTCGGGCGGTCATCCGGGTTTGGCCCCAACGATCGCCACATCCTCAACCTGGCGGCTGGCAGCGTGCCGCCATGCCCGCCACCCAACCGTTCTTCCGTCCGTACCGCAAGCGGAACCAACGGCTACCCCACCATCCCGGCAGCCGGAATGGCCGATCACCGTGGCGCATCCCAGATACGCCATTCTACCAGCCTGACCGGAGCATACAGCAGCCAAGCCGGCATTCCTATACCGCCCCCTAAGTAATTCTAATGCATTTTTGGAGTAGTGGGGTGGCTGGGTGGGCCTGCTCTCCGGAACCTACGAAAGGGCGGGCAGCCGACCGTTTCTCTACTAGTTCCTTGTTCTTGAAATACCGTGATCCGGGTATGGGAGGCTAGCTGCGCATTCCCTAAGATTATGTTCTGGACCCTGAGCGCACCGATCCCCGAGATTGAGTGACAAACTGCGTCCTGGCCCATTGTGCGAGTGCCATGAACCAGCTTCTGACGGATAGTCAAACGGATGTCTTGTATCGATAATCCCCCCACTCTGCCGGGAGTTCAGGAATAATGTTCGATCTCAAACGATTGGTTCACATGGGGGAATCGGGGCGCCAAGCCGTACCCGAGCAGGTCCCGAAGACTTCGCCCTCGCGGGAATCCGTCAAGCTCGTGGCCGTTACGCAGAATCCGGACGAATCTGCGGCCTTGCGGCAAATCGCCGCCAACTACGGCTGGACAATCTCGATTGTCGAATCATCCGATGCCGCCGTAGCGGTGCTGAACGAGCAGCCGACCCCGCTGGTGATTTGCGATCGTGATCTTCCGGGTGAGGCGTGGCGCGATGTGCTGGCGAAGATTGCCGCCCAGCCACAAGCCGTCTGCGTGCTTCTGGCTTCCAGTGTGGTGGACGACTACCTGTGGCGCCAGGTGATCCGGCACCACGGCTACGACGTAGTTGCGAAGCCGTTTCAGCCAGAAGAACTGCGGCGAGCGGTGACCTTCGCCTGGTCGTGGCGCGGCTGGGCTTACCGGCATTATACTGACGCTCTGCGCAAGCCCTCGGTCTGACCGTTGCTGACGATGACTCAAAACACTCTGTCTCCTCAACTCTTCGAGAAACTTCGCCATTTGGACACCTGCACGGTGTCGAACGTCATTGAGCGATTTGATGTGCGCCCTCGCAACGAGGGTTTCATCTATGGCGAGATCCAGTGCCGCTTTCCTCACTTTGCGCCGATGCTGGGTTATGCGGTCACGGCCCGGATTCGCTCATCTTACCCTCCCACCACGTCACCGCCCATCACGCGCGGTTGTTACTACGACCGCATGGACTTTTGGAGGTACCTGGTCAGCTTACCGGAACCGCGGGTGATGGTATTGCAGGACACAGATGGGCTGCCCGGATTTGGTGCCTTCGTGGGCGAGATCCACGCCCAAATCGCTCTGGCCCTGCGTTGCGTGGGTTGTGTCACCAACGGCGCTGTGCGCGACCTGCCGGCGGTGGAGGCGACTGGTTTTCACCTGTTTTCCGGCAAGGTTTCGGTTTCCCATGCGTATGCGCACATCGTGGATTTTGGAGAGGCGGTGGAAATCGGGGGGCTCAAAATCCATCCTGGCGACTTGATACATGGTGATTGTCACGGCGTCCTTACCATCCCCCATTCGGTCGCGGCGAAGGTTCCTGACGCGGCCAGTTCCTGCCTAGAGGAAGAACGCTCTCTGATCAAGCTGTGCCACTCGCCTGCACTGACATTGGACATGCTGGCTACGAAGTTCAGGCAGACGACGCAGGTATGCATCGATTTGGACAAGTGCAACTCCGACGACCGTGGATAGAATATTGCCGATGATTCGATCTTGCAAACAAGGTACCGGGCTGTGGGGTGGTGTGACCCTTGGAATCGCCGCCCTTCTGGCGTGCAGTCTGATCGCCTGCGGCAAACACGAGCAAGTGCGCGCCGAAAACGGGCCCTCCGGCCTCAGCGTGGGGGTCACAAAGGTGAGCCGGAAGACGCTCCGGCGCGAGTTGACCGTCTCCTCCGAACTGGTGCCATTTCAAGAGATCGATGTATATGCCAAGGAGTCCGGTTATGTGCGCGATCTTTTGGTGGATTACGGCACCCAAGTGAAGAAAGGGCAGTTGATGGCGGTTCTCGAGATTCCCGAGTTAGTCGCCCAGATTCAACAGGACGACGCCGCCATCAAGAACGCCACCGACATGGTGACCCACGCGGATCGCGAGCTGAACCGGGTGGAAGCCACGCATCAGGTTCTGCACCTGGAGTTTACACGGCTCAACGGGGTTGCGCAGTCGAGGCCCGGCTTGGTCGCCCAGCAGGAAGTGGACGACGCTCAGGGCCGGGACCTGGCATCGGAGGCACAGGTAGAGGCAGCGAAAGCATCTCTGCAAAGCGCTCAAAGCCAACTACAGGCCGCCCAAGCCAAGAAGGAACACGACAGCGTGTTGTTGGATTATGCCAAGATCCCGGCGCCGTTCGCCGGCGTCGTGACGCAGCGCTATGCCAACCTCGGCACGCTGATGCAGGCCGGCACCAATTCCAGCACTCAGGTTCTTCCCCTGGTCCAGCTATCTCAGGATGACCTGTTCCGCCTGGTGATCCCGGTACCCGAATCTTTCGTGAAGTACATCAAGATCGGCGAACCCGTGAACGTGAATGTGGTTTCGTTGAATAGGATGTTTCCCGGCAGGGTGACGCGCTTTTCGGTGGATGTCAAAGAGGACACGCGCACCATGCACACGGAAGTGGATGTCCAGAATCCCGAACGTGTTCTCATGCCCGGCATGTACGCCGAGGCCACCTTGGTGCTGGAAGAGAAGGTAAACACACTCTCGGTGCCGCTGCAGGCGATTGATCGAAATGGTAACGCGGTCACCGTTGATGTGGTTACTCCGGAGCAAAAGATCGAGGTTCGGCCTGTAAAACTTGGCCTCGAAACGTCCACCGACGTGGAGGTGCTCAAGGGCCTGGCCGAGGGTGAGTGGGCGGTGGTCGGCGATCGCAGTGGTTTGAGGCCCGGCCAGCACGCACGTCCCCAAGAGGTGCCTGTGACGAACTACGAGGGCCCGAACGAGCCATAGGGCCGCCGAGCAGGATTTCAATCCATGCCACGTTTCGCGATACGCAATCCTTATTTCATCATCGTCATCTGCCTGGCTTTAGTGGTCATCGGCATCAACAGCTTGTTGCGTATGCCGGTGGATTTGTTTCCGCCCATCAACATTCCGGAAGTGGTGGTGGCCACTTTCTACTCCGGCATGCCGCCCGAAGACATCGAGGTGGCCATCACCAACCCGCTGGAGCGCTTCTTTACGCTGGCCAGCGGCGTAGACCACAGCGAGTCGCGCTCTCTGCTGGGCGTCAGCATCATCAAACTGATGTTCCAGCCGGGCACCAGTGCCGATGCCGATGTGACCCAGCTTTCCAACCTGGCGCTGGCGGACTTGAAGCGCCTGCCGCCTGGAACTTTGCCCCCGGTAGTTTTGAAATTCGACGCCTCCAGCCTTCCGGTGTGCCTGGTCACGGTCAAAGGAGAAGGCCTGAACGAAACCCAGCTTCACGATGAAGCGCAGTTCAACATTCGAAACCAGATCGGCGTGATCAAAGGCGCGGAGATCCCGCCACCGTTCGGTGGGAAATACCGCCAAGCGATGGTTTATGTGGACCCGTACAAGCTCTTGTCAAGGCAGATGAGCGTGATGGACGTGGTCAAAGCCGTGAATAACGGCAACATCATTCTGCCGGCGGGCGACGTGAAAATCGGCCCCACCGACTACTACGTCTACTCCAACAGCCTGGTGAAGCAGGTGGAGGAGTTGAACAACCTGCCGCTGAAGACCATCGGGCAGCGCTGGGTGAGAGTGTCCGATGTCGGCGAGGCCAAGGATGCCGCGCAGTTACAGTACAACATCGTGCGAGTGGACGGCCAAAAGTCAGCCTACATCCCCATCATGAAGCAGGGCGGAGACACCAACACGATCAAAGTTGTCAACTCCGTCCATGATCTGCTGGGCCATTTGCTGGACATTCCCAAGACACTCAAGACCGACATCGTGTTCGACCAGTCGGTGTTCGTGAAGGAAGCCATCTGGACGGTGCTCCACGAAGGCTTCATCGGGCTGCTGCTTACCAGCCTCATGATCCTGATCTTTCTGGGCAGCCTGCGCGCCACGGTAGCCGTTCTGCTTTCTATTCCGCTTTCGGCGGTGGCGACGTTTGTTTGCCTTTACCTGATGGGGAGCACGGTCAACACCATGATTCTGGGCGGGCTGGCGCTGGCTTTCTCGCGCGTCATCGACAACTCGGTCATTTCGCTCGAGAACATATACCGGCACCTGGAAATGGGTTCCTCCCCCGCGGTGGCGGCTGAACAAGGAGGGGCCGAAGTCAATCTGGCCGTGCTGGCCGCCACCCTGGTGGACGTGGTCGATTTTTTCCCCGTCACCTTCCTTTACGGCGTCAGCAAGTTCCTGTTCTCAGCCCTGGCCCTGGCGTTCTGCCTTTCCCTGATGGCTTCTTTCGTCGTGGCCATGACCGTGATCCCATTGTTCTGCTCCAAGTATCTGAAGGGTATTCATCACGTGATTCCCCGCCAGGATTCCGAAGAAGGCTCAGTGGGGCACGAAGCTCGCGAACAGCCCAACTCGGGAGGCCGGTTCAACGAATGGTTCAACCGGAATTTCAACAAACTGCTCGACCACTACGAGCGGTGGGTCAGAGCGGCGCTGAAACGTCCTGCTCTGACTGTGATCGCGCTCATGGGGCTGTTCGTCGCCAGCTTTGCGATCTATCCGTTCCTGGGCCTGGCCTTTTTCCCGCGCACCGATGCCGGCCAGTTCACCATTAACCTGAAAACGCCGACCGGCACGCGTATCGAAGCTACCGATCAGTACGTGGCCAAGATCGAAGACCTGATCAAGAAAGATGTGGGTCCGCAGGATTTTCGCATGATCGTCTCCAACATCGGCGTGGTGGATGACTTCTCCTCGCTGTATACCAACAACGCCGGCCAGTACACGGCGACGGTTCAGACACAGCTCACCGACGATCACAAGATCGACAGCCAGACTTATATGGACCGGGTGCGCGACGATATCGCGGCCAAGTTTCCGGACGTGCGCACGTTCTTCCAAAGCGGTTCGATGGTGGATGCGATTCTGAACAGCGGGATGCCCGCGCCCATCGACGTGCAGGTTTCCAGCCGCCATCTCCGGCTGGCTTATCGCATTGCGCAAGATCTCGCCAGCCGTATTCGCGAGCTGGACGGCGTGGGCAACGTTTACATTCCGCAAGACATGAACTATCCCGCGCTGCGGATGAACATAGACCGCGTCCATGCGGCCGAGTTGGGGCTCAGTCAAAAGGATGTCGTCGACAACGTGATCACGGCGCTGAACTCGAACATCATGATTGCGCCCAACTACTGGGTGGATTACGTCAGCGGGAACGACTACTTTCTGACCGTGCAGTACTATGAGCATGGGCGGCCAGCGGTCCACAACGTGATCGATCTGCGGCAAATCCCGCTGCGTGCGCCGAATCTCCTGCAGCCTACCACCCTCGACTCTGTGGTCAAGCTGGAGACCACCCAGTCCCCCACCGAAGTGGACCATTACCAGATCCAACGCATGATCGATGTCTACGTTACGCCCACGGGAGAAGATCTGGGCAGAATCACGCACGCGATCCGAAAAATGATCACCGATGCCAAGCTTCCAGGGAATGTGCGCGTTGACCTGCGCGGCATGGTGAACGGCATGGAGGAGTCCTTCACGAGTTTCGCCATCGGCTTCTCGCTCTCGTTTATTCTTCTGTTTCTGATTCTCATTGCGCAGTTCCGGTCGTTTATTGACCCCTTCCTGATCATGCTGGCGATCCCGATGGGCTTCATCGGCGTATTGGTGATTCTGCCGCTGACGCACACGACGTTGAACGTCATGTCGCTGATGGGCGTGTTGATGCTGATCGGTATCGCAGACTCCAACAGCATCCTGATTGTGGACTTCGCCCACCGGCTGGAGCAACAGGGCTTGTCGGTGATGGACGCGGCCGTCACCGCTTGCCGCGTTCGCCTCCGCCCGATTCTGATGACCTCGCTGGCCACCATCATCGGCATGATCCCCATGGCCATGAAGCTCGGCACGGGCGGGGAGCAGTACACGCCCATGGCCCGCGCGATCATCGGCGGCCTCACCTCGTCCGTGCTTCTTACCATCTTCATTGTTCCGGCCGCCTATGTGCTGGTTTATGGAAGGAAGAATCGCAATGCGTAAAGGTCTGTTGCGTTTGCAGCATGGCAGAATCGACCGAATTGTGCCACGCGCGTTTGAACTTGTAGCGCAGGCCCACGCCTGGTTCTGGCGGGGACCTGCGGCTTTTTGCCGCGATCGGAGAAAAATCCGTAGGTCTCCCGCAAAACCTGCGGTAGGAAGCCGCGAAAGAATCGGACCGGAAGGTTGCGACCATTTACCATCCACGGACGAAAAGCCGCAGGTCTCCCCGCAAACCCCGCGGGTAGGCCTGCGCTACAGTTTCTTCGCCTTCGCCTTACTCTGCGGCCAAATCGGCTTTGCGCAAGCGCCGCCCCAGAAACTTACGCTCAAAGACGCCGAAGCACTGGCGCTCAGGAATCATCCCCAGGTTCTGGCCGCCGAGAACGAAGTCGGCTACGCCAACCAGCAAATTGTGGAAGCGCGTTCGGCTTACTATCCGACGGTGGACGCCGATCTCACCGGCTCCGGCGCCAACCATCAGGCGCGCATCGGCGCCGGCTACCTGACCGATTCGCGGCTGTTCGACCGCTATGGCAACGGCATCACGCTGTCCCAGCTCATCACCGATGTGGGCCGCACTCCCAACCTGGTCGCCAGCTCGCGTTTTGGCGCGCAGGCTACGAGCCAGACCTATCAGGCCACGCGCTACAACGTGCTGTTGCAAGTGAACCGCGCCTACTACGACGCGCTGCACGCCCAGGCTGTAGTGAAGGTCGCGGAGGAGACCGTGGCGGCACGGCAGCTTCTGGACGAGCAAGTCAACGCGCTCGCCAAAAACAAACTGAAGTCGGATCTGGACGCCAGCTTCGCGGACGTCAACGTGGCAGAGGCAAAACTGCTCCTGTTGCGCGCCCAGGACAGCCTCCAGGAATCCTATGCGGAGCTTTCGCGCGCTCTGGGCTCCGATCAGGCTCTTACGTATCAGCTCGTGGACGAGCCTCTGCCGCCCAGCCCTCCGGCTAAACCCGACGACCTGGTCACCCAGGCGATGGGCAATCGGCCGGAGCTTGCCAGCCTTCGTTTCTCCCGCGAATCGGCCTATAAGTTCGCCGATGCGGAAAAAGACCTCTCGCGACCGATTGTCAGCCTGGTTGGTGTGGCCGGCTACATCCCGTATATCGCCCAACTGACCAACCAGCTGACTCCCTCCGAGTACGCCGCCGCGGCGGTGAATGTGCAGATTCCCGTGTTCAACGGCCATCTGTTTGCGGCGCGGCGAGAGGCGGCACACTACCGCGCCCTCGAAGCCGACCAGAACCTGCGCAACGAGCAGGAGCGGATCGCGCGTGATGTGCGGGTCGCCTGGGCCAGCTCACTCAACGCCTTCCAGCGGATCGACGTTACCGCCCAGTTCCTTCGCCAGGCAAGTCTGGCGCTGCAACTGGCGCAGGGCCGGTACGATCTCGGGCTGTCTTCCATCGTCGAGCTGACACAAGCGCAGTTGAACCTGACACAGGCCGAAATCGAGAATCTGAGTGCGAAGTACGACTATCAAAGCCAGTATGCCGTGCTCCAGTACGCGCTCGGACTCCTTCGATGAGCCGCGCACAACCCTTCTTTCAAGAGGTGCAGAGCTTTCGTCTAAAGCGCCCGCGCATCTTGCTCGCCATCCCACCGGTTTCGATGCTGCTGCTGCTGATCTGGCAGGTGATCCTGGGCCATCCCTGGGGTAGACAACCCCTGTCCAATGCCAGCGTGGTGGGCTGGACGATTTTCCTCTGGCTCGTCTACCTCCGCCTGGTGACGGTGCGCCTGGTGACGGAGGTCCGTCCCGGCGAGGTGTCCGTCGCGATGCGGGGCTTCTGGCGGGAACGCCATATCCCGCTGACCGAAATAAAAGCCGCTCAAGCGGTCACCTACGATGCGGCGCGCGACTGGGGCGGCTACGGCATTCGCACCACGCGTCGCGGCCAGGCGTACATTGCCGGCGGAAACCGCGGGGTCCGCCTGCAACTGGCTAAAGGCGGCATGATCCTGATCGGCTCCGAGCGTCCCGAAGAAATGGTGTTGGCTATCAATCGTCATGTCTCGACTGGTTCATGGGCTTAGGGCCCGCGCGTTACTATGGCAAAGGGAGTCTTCCAACGGTCTGGGCAACCGGGCCGCGCCGATACGACTCACTATGGCCATATCCGCACAGCGGTCCAGCAGAGCAGCCCGAGCCATTGGCGTTTCCAGCCGCTTCGTTCTCACGGCGGGATTTGGGGGTCTGTTGCTCTTGATGGGTTTTGCGGGAATGGACAGCCTGCGGGCTCTGCGGCAGATTCAGAGAAGTAATGACGAGATTCGCGAGGATTTTCTGTCGCGGAACAGGGTTCTTGAGCAGATCCGATCCCAATTCTACCTCTCAGGTACCTACGTACGGGACTACCTGCTTGAGCCTGAGAGCCAGAAGGCGGAGAGCCATCGGGCGAGTCTGTTGCAGACTCGGAGCGATATGGATGCTGCGTTGCAGAAGTATCGGGCTCTGGTCACTGTGGAGGAATCCGGTCCGTTCCATACCCTCATGGAAGAGCTGGCGGACTACTGGAACGTGCTGGAGCCGGTGTTGCAATGGAACTCCGATCAGAGGCGGGATCATGGTTACGCTTTTCTGCGCGACGAGGTTTTCCCGCGGCGCACGGCAATGCTCCACATCGCGGATCAGATCGCCCGGATCAACGAATCCCAGTTGAATGCGGGTAGGGAAAAGGTGGTCCAGACCTTTTCACAGTTCGGTCGGCGCCTGGTCATTACGATCGGGTTGACCGTCGGTGTGGGTCTACTGTTGGCCGCCTTCAGCATGAGCAGGATCTTGCGCCTGGAAGCTGAGACCGCGGCGCGCTATCAAGAGATCGCCACGGCGCGAGCGGAGCTGAAACAGCTCTCCGCGCGCCTGGTGGAGGCGCAGGAAAATGAGCGCCGCTCCATCTCTCGCGAGTTACACGATGAAGTCGGCCAGGCGCTCACGGGTATCCGTGTCGAGTTGGCCAACTTGTCACGAAAGATCCGTAGTAAGAACCTGGACGGGCTGGATGCCAAAGTCGACGAGATTAAACAAATGGTCGAGGACTCGGTGGGAGCGGTGCGTAGTATGGCACTGCTCTTGCGTCCTTCCATGCTGGACGACTTGGGCCTGGTTCCCG